>Ga0065698_100013_pt1 | contig 151901 bp, 156 predicted proteins | sample AntLakMe24m_30um_FD_59087 | JGI IMG/M metagenome (GOLD analysis project Ga0065698, IMG submission 59087) | Hypersaline microbial communities from Antarctic Deep Lake - 24m 3.0um v2 (version 3) | ecosystem: Environmental > Aquatic > Non-marine Saline and Alkaline > Hypersaline | place: Deep Lake... | reverse complement strand
TGGTTCGCCGAGGCTCGCGAGCGAAAAACCGAGGCCGAACTCGCCTGTCTTCGGCGCGTTCAAGCAGTTACCTGTCGCGGAATGGCGCGCGCAGAAGCAGTCCTCGCGGCTGCAGGGCCCGTTGGGGATGACCTCCTCTGGGATGGTGAGCCGCTCACTACCGAGCGACTCCGCCGTGAAGTCGACGCCGAGCTCGCCCGGCACGGGGTTCGGAGCGCCGGCAACACCGTTATCGGTGCGGGCCCGACCGCGGCTGATCTCCACTTCACCGGTATCGACCAGATTTCACCAGGCGAAACCGTGTTGCTCGATATCTCACCCAGCGGCCCACACGGCTACTACGGCGACCTGACCCGGACGTTCGGTGTCGAGAGCGAGGGTGGCTGGGAACGGCGTGCGTTCGTCGCGGTCGAGGAAGCCCATCAGGTGGCGCTGGACCACATCGAACCCGGCGTCGAAGCCGGGGGGATCCACGAGGAGACAGCAGCGGAACTCGCCGCGCACGGCTTCCGTGTCGACTCTGGAACCGTTGGGTTCACGCACGGTGTGGGCCACGGCGTGGGCGTCAGTCTCCACGAAGGCCCCTCGCTCACGGGTGAAGCCAGCCTCGAACCCGGCCACGTCATCACGATTGAACCCGGAGTCTACGACCCTTCCCAGGGCGGCGTCCGTATTGAGGATCTCGTGGTCATCACCGAGGCGGGGTACGAGCGACTCGCGAGCTACCCGGTTCGCTTCACACCCAAAGCTGCCGAGTAGGCCCGGATGTTTTCAGGGAGAAGGCGACCACGCCCGTCGTGGTCTGAAACCGGCCGCGGGGTGGTCGAGGCGGGAGTCCGGCGCACCCCTCGTGGTCTCAGTGGTGCGCCGGCTGTTCGCTACCTTCCAGTAGTTCACTCTTGCCCTTGCTCATCGTCCGTGTCGAGCGCGCGGTCGAGCGCCCCGTCGGCGACCTTCCCCGGCAGGTCGCCGGGTGTGGTGAGGTACTGGGGCAACCACACCATCAGCGCAGCGACCATGATGTAGAGGGCGCCGGCGACGGGAGCGCCGCCGATGATCTCTTCGATGCCGTAGATGCCCAGCGGAATCGCGAAGATGAGGCTCCCGGCGAGCGCCAGCGTCTGTCTGATACCGAGGGCCATTAGAGAGTGGTACCGCCCGTGCCCGGATAACCCTCACGCCGTCACGGAACTGAGAGTAAAAACGTTCTTGTGACGCGGCGGCGGAGCCCCGGCTATGTTCACCGGCATCGTCGAGCGGACGGGGGAGTTGGCCGACGTGACCCAAAACGAGGACGGCCGGCGGCTGACTATCGCTGTCGAGGGGCTCGAAGACCTGCATCACGGGCAGTCCATCAACGTGAGCGGCGTCTGTCTCACGGTCGAGGAGTTCGGGGAGGATTGGTTCGAGGTGTTCCTCGCGAGCGAGACGGTCAAGAAGACGTATCTGGGGGAGCTCATCGTGGGTGACCTTGTCAACATCGAGCGCGCGATGCCCGCCGACGGGCGCTTCGACGGCCACGTGGTGCAGGGACACGTCGACACCACCGCAACCGTCGAGGCGGTCGAACAGATCGGCGAGGACTGGCGCTACACATTCTCACTGCCTGCTGGCCTGGCGAAATACATCGTCTCCAAGGGCTCGATTACGGTCGATGGCATCAGCCTCACCGTGGCCGAGCGCCACGACCAGCGCTTCGAGGTGGCGATCATCCCGGCGACGCGGGAGATCACGACACTCTCGGAGAAAGAACCGGGAGACCCGGTTCACCTTGAGGTAGATGTCATGGCAAAATACGTCGAGCAGATGGTGGAGGGCTACCGTTAGTCTGCCTGGCTGGACGTCTCACACGCGCCGTCGGCTGTCGTCGGCTCCGGCAGATTCAGCTGATAGAGATTCTGGCGAGCGTCGGCGAAGTAGACGTCCTCGTCGACAATACCGATTCCTTCGAGCCGTTCGAGGGCGTAGCGGACAGTCCGGGCCGAGAGCATCGACTCCTCGACGATTCCCTTCTGGGTGAGCGGGCCGTTGTATTCGAGTACTTTGAAGACCAGCTTGGCGCTTGGTGGGAGGTCGTCCAGACTCTCCTCATCTGTCTGGGTCATCGTTACGGTTCGAAACACGCCACAGCCATAAACCTTCGTAGAGGTGTGAATCGGCCTACGTGTCGGCCCGGTTGGGGCACAAGCGAACTCCTTTTGTCGCCCCGTCTCGGAGCTACCCCTATGGCTACGGAGAGTTCTCGCGGGCTTTCGGACCACCTCCGCGGGGTAACCGTCACGACCCTCGCCTGTCTCGCGGGCGTCGGGGCGACGATAACCAGCACGACCGTGGTGGGTCTGGAAGCCACTGCGGCAACCAGTGAGCTATCGCTGGTCATCGTCGCGGCGTTCGTCCTCGTTCAGTACCCGGTGCTCTACGCGATCGGCGTCGATGTGTCCGAGTTCGGGGTGAAGGACAACCTCTACGTTTCGTTCATGACGTTCGCACTCTGGTACCTCACCTACGCAGTGCTGCTGTCCACTGAGGTCGCCGCCTGATGTCCAGCGACAGTATCGCGGTCGTCGACCTCGACCGGTGTCAGCCGGACCGCTGTAACTACGAGTGTCAGAACTTCTGCCCGCCCAACCGGACCGGGAAGGAGTGCATCACCCTCCGGGGTGACGCCGCCGAGGAGCTCGGCGGAATCGAAGGCGAACCCGACCAGGTGAAGATCTCCGAGGAGATCTGTCTGGGCGAAAGCTGTGGCATCTGTGTCGAGAAGTGCCCGTTCGACGCGATTGAGATTATCAACCTCCCCTCGGAACTCGAGGAGGAGCCCGTCCACCGATACGGGGAGAACGCCTTCGCACTGTACGGTCTCCCCACCCCCGAACCGGGCAACGTCACGGGGCTGCTCGGCCCGAACGGCATCGGGAAATCCACCGCCGTCCACGCGCTGGCCGGCGAGGTGACGCCAAACCTCGGGAACTTCGACGATGAACCCGACTGGGACGCCGTCCTCGACCGCTACCGCGGCACCCAACTCCAGAACTACCTCGAGAAGCTGCTGGCCGACGAGGTGTCGGTCGCACGCAAACCCCAGTATATCGACCAGATTCCCGACCAGTTCGACGGGGAGGTCAGGGAACTACTCTCAGCGACGGACGAACGGGGCGACCTCGACTACCTCGTCGAAGAGCTCTCCATCAAGCCGGTGATGGAGCAGTCCATCGACTCGGTGTCGGGTGGAGAGCTCCAGCGGGTCGCCCTCGCGGCAACGCTGGCACGGGACGTGGACTTCTACTTCCTCGACGAGATCACCCCCTATCTCGACATCAGCCAGCGGATGACCGCCGCACGGCTCATCCGGGAACTGGCCGACGAGGACCGCTCGATGCTCGTGGTCGAACACGACCTCGCTATCCTCGACCTGCTGGCTGACACGCTCCACGTCACCTATGGGGAGCCAGGGGCCTACGGTGTCGTCACGGACCCGAAATCGGTCCGAAACGGCATCAACGAGTATCTGACGGGCTACCTCAACAACGAAAACATGCGGATTCGGCCCGAGTCCATCACCTTCGAGCAGCACGCGCCGCGCTCCTCGACGAAGGGCCAGCCGCTGGTCGAGTACCCCGACATGTCCAAATCTTACGGCGAAGGAGAGTTCTCCCTCGACGTGGAGGGCGGCACCATCTACGAGTCGGAAGTGCTGGGCGTGGTCGGCCCGAACGGCATCGGGAAATCGACGCTCGCGAAGATGTTCACGGGCGCGCTCACTCCCGACGACGGTGAACTCGACACCGAACTGGAGATCGCCTACAAGCCCCAGTATATCGAAATCGACCAGCCGATGCGGGTCGACGCGTTCCTGGCCTCAATCACCGACGAGTTCGGCTCTTCCTACTGGAACACCGAAATCGCTCAGCCGCTGCAGCTCAGCCGCATCATGGAACAGAACCTCGACGACCTCTCGGGCGGGGAGCGCCAGCGGGTCGCCATCGCAGCCTGCCTCTCGAAGGACGCCGACCTCTACCTGCTGGACGAGCCGTCGGCGCACCTCGACGTCGAACAGCGGGTGCAGGCCACCTCGGCCATCCGCCGCTACACCGAGAACCACGATGCGACGGCGATGGTCATCGACCACGACATCTACATGATCGACCTGTTGTCGGATCGCCTGATGGTGTTCGACGGCGAGCCCGCCCAGCACGGGACCGCCCGTCCGCCCACGGAGATGCGTGCGGGGATGAACGATTTCCTCGGGGACCTCGACATCACCTTCCGGCGGGACGAGCGGACCGGCCGCCCGCGCATCAACAAACCCGACAGCCAGAAGGACCGCGAGCAGAAGCGCAACGGCGAGTACTACTACACGGACTGACGCGGCAGCCGGAACCACCCGGCTATAACCTGCTGCCACCGTACTGTTCGAGCGATGCTTCGGCTTGCCGTCGCCACCCAGCAGGAGACGTTCGAGCGCATCCGCGACCCCCTCGCCGAGCGCGATGTCGAGGTTGTCCCGGTTCGCGCGAGCGAGCGCACGCTCTCACTGTCCGACCCCGACCTCCCGAGCGTCGACGCTGGCCTCGTCTTCCCCTCCCGACTGATGGAGGGAGGTGCCGTCGCCGCTGCGCTGGACGTGCCGTGGGTCAACGACCGCGAAGCTATCCTCACCTCCCGGAACAAGGCAGGCGTCCTCGCTGCGCTCGAGCGGGACGGTCTCCCGGTTCCGGAGACGACGCTGGTCTCGAATCCTGTCGACGATGATGTCGTTGCTGAAGCGGCGGCGGCCCTCCAGGATGGGACCGGCCAGGAGGAGTTGGTGGTCAAACCCAACTCCACCACCCGCGGCGTGGGCGTTGCCCGCGTGGGCGACCCGGACTCACTGCTCGGCGTGACGGACTATCTCGATTTGGTTCACGATTTCCGGGCGACTGGGGACCGCTCGTATCTCTTGCAGGAGTATCTTCCTGAGGCACGTGATTACCGCGCGATGGTGGTCGACGGCGAGTACGCTGGCGCCGTTGAACGACGGCTCCCCGAGGAAGCGACTGCGGCGGGCCGCTGGAAACACAACGTCCACCGCGGCGCCGTCGCCGAAGGCGTCTCTCTCCCGACGGAGGCCCGCGAACTCGCCGAGGACGCGGCTGCGGTACTGGATATCGAGTACGTCGGCGTCGACCTGCTGGAGACCGACAATCGACTGGTCGTCAACGAGACCAACGCCCGGCCGACCGTCGACGACAAAACCAAGTACGAACCGGGCTTTTACGACCGGCTAGTGGGGCTGATTCGGCGGACTGCCCAGAAGGAGTGAGCCAGAACGAGCCGCGAGTTACTCCACGTCGATATCTGCAGAGTCGGTCACCTTCTCGAAGGTGACCTCGAGAATCCCGTTGTTGAACGTGGCCTCGGCGCTGTGCTCGTCGACGCGGGCAGGGAGGCGCACCCGTTCGCGGTACTCGCCAGCCTCGAGGGTGAGCGTCTCGCCGTCACACTGGAGCGAGAGGTCCTCCTTGTCGGCACCCGGGAGGTCTGCGACCAACCGCAGTCGGTCACCCTCGTCGAACGCATCGATGTGGGTGTTGCCCTCGCCGGCGCTATCGCCGGCAGGCCCACCCATCATGCGCTCGATCTCGTCGAAGATATCGCCGAAGGGGTCGTCACGCTCATCCCTACGCATAGACAGTGGTACGCTACAGCGACGCAAAAACCTTCTGTCGGTAGGCGTCACCGAGGAACCACCCGATTCTTGCCGGTGGTTTCCCGCTTCACCGGGACCGGACGGTTGAAGTACTGTTCAACCAAACGAATGCGACGAATGAGTTCCTTCGCCACGCTCGACCGGTTTGCGGAGCGCTTCTCGGAGGCACGCGTCCTCGTCCGACTCGACCTCAACTCCCCCATCGAAGCGGGGACGGTCCAGGATAACCGTCGCTTCGAGCGCCACGCACGCACGGTGTCGGAACTCGCTGAAGCCGGTCACCGCGTCATCTGCTTGGCCCACCAAGGTCGCCCCGGGCGCAACGATTTCGCCCATCTGGAGCAACACGCCAGGATTCTGGAGGGGCATCTCGACTGCCCGGTGGAGTTCGTTGAGGACGTGGACGGTGAGGTGGCGGCTGCGGCCATCGAGGCGGCCGAACCAGGCGACGTGGTGCTGCTCGACAACCTCCGGATGAGCGACGACGAGCTCGCCGACCGAGACCCCGAGGCCCACGCCGAGTCGCCGTTAGTCACCCGACTGGCAGCCGCCGCCGACGCCTACGTCAACGACGCCTACTCCGCGGCCCACCGCTGTCACGCGTCACTCGTCGGCCTCCCGTTCGTCCTCCCGGCCTACGCCGGCCGCGTTATGGAGACGGAGTACGAGGCCAACTCAACCATCGCCAACCGAAGCTTCGACGGGCCGGTGACGATGGTGCTTGGCGGAACCAAAGCCACTGACGTCATCGGCGTGATGGACGCCATCGGCGACAAAGTCGACCGCTTCTGTCTGGGCGGCATCGTCGGCGAACTGTTCCTGCGGGCCGACGGCTACCCCGTCGGCATCGACCTGCGGGGCGAAGGGACCGCCCTATTTGAGGAGCAGTGGGAGCGAAACGAGGAGACCATCCGCGGCATGCTCGCGGACCGGCGCGACCAGATTCGTCTTCCGGTCGACGTAGCCTACGAAGACGAGGCGGGCGAGCGCGCCGAAATTGACGTCGAAAACGTCGAGGAGAAGACCACGCCGTTCCCCGACGTGGGTGGCGGAACGGTCGAGCGCTACACCGAGGAGATTCACGGGAGCGAAGCGGTGTTCGTCAAGGGTTCACTCGGGCTGTTCGAGGACGAGCGCTTCTCCGACGGCACCGTCGGCGTGCTTGAGGCCATCGCAGCCGAGGACTGCTTCTCCGTCGTCGGCGGTGGCGACACCTCCCGGGCTATCGGAATGTACTGGCTGGATGAGGCCTCGTTCTCGCACGTCTCAATCGCTGGCGGCGCCTACATCAAGGCGTTGACGGGCCAGACGCTGGTCGCCGTCGAAGCGCTGGAAGAGAACTACCCCGCGTAAGGAGAACCGCCGCCCGCGTTACCGCTCGAACGCTCGGCCCAACCCCATCCCGATGGTCTCGTTGGTCGTCGCGATGCTCTCGGCTTTGCTCGCCGACCCCGTAATCGCCCGAATCGCGTCGACGTTCTCTGGAACCACGTCGGACTCTTGGTGAATTGCCTGGAAAAGATAGAGGTCCCTGCCCCGCACCGCGATGGATTCGGCCCAGATGCAGTTCTCCCAAATATCGCCACGGGAGCGGCCCGCGTCGAGTGCGAACTCCTTGAGTTTGCCAGCGCCGTCGATGCCGGCCGCCTCGGGCACGAGGAACAGCCGCGACTCCTCAGCAAAGAGCTCTTTCACCGCCTCTGCGTCGGTTTCGCTCTCCAGCGTGACGTTCACCGAGTGCATGTGCATCAGCGTCGTGGGCACCTTCAGCCCCAGCGTGTCGATAGCGATGTCGGGGAAGATGGTCTTCACGTCGGGGCCGTGGTGGCTCGGGAGCGAGACGGGGTCCGGGATGATGTCGTTGATGGGACCGCGGTCGGTCTGTCCGGGGTCGCCGCCGCGACGGACCAGCGTCACACGGGCCTTCTCCACGCCGTACTCCTCGCGGAGCGGCGCGAGCAGGCGCGAGAGCCCGGTCGTATTGCAGGAGACCACACGTACGTGGTCCGCGTCCTCGGCCTGCTCGAAGTTCGCACGGGCGTTGAACGAGGTGTCGGCCACCTCGGCGTCCTCGCCGCCCTGGTAGATAGCCGGGGTGTCGTGGGCCTCGTAGCTTTCCTTGTTTTTGGCGCCAATGCCGCTCGGGGTGGCGTCGACGATGACGTCGACGCTATCGACCAACGCGTCGAGGTCGCCGGCGACGGCCATCCCGGCCTCGTCGAACCGCTCGCGGCGTTCGGGGACTGCCGCATAGAGGTCATACCCCTTGGCGAGGGCGGCTTCAGCCTCGAAGTTCGGTGAGGTCTTTGCGACCCCAACGAGATCCATATCTCGCTGTGCGACAACAGCATCGGCCACGCGCTTTCCGATGGTACCGTATCCGACGACGCCGACCTGAGTCATATCGTCTACAAGTGGGTCCCTTCGCTGTATAATCGTTTCGAGCCACCCACGGGACGGGGTTCTCCTCCTCGAGGTGTCGTTCGATGCTCCTCAGTTCGGCATGACCAGCCAGCTGCAGCAGTTGGCGGGGCGTGGTTGGGCGACCGTTGCGCCCGTTCGAGTGGCAGCTGGGGCGGCAGGCACCCCGATGGAGTCGGGTGGTCGACCGGACAGTGACCTCAAATAACCCGTCGCCTGCTGGCGATTCATGCCAAATCCCGCGATGGGGACAAGCTTCATATCCGGGGTCGTCTAACACAGGCGTTGCTAGCGGGAACGAAAAAAGCGGAGAAAGGGAGTGGTGGTACATTCCTCGTTTCTCCGTCCGACGGCATAAACGTTCCCCCCTCGCCAGTGGCAATGCCGGCCCGGGAACAGCCGTTGGAGCGGGCGCGCGCCCGCCGTCGTTCCGCAATCCAACTATGAAACACACGTCACGATTATCTCACCACGACGGTACGGAGCGGACGCGTTGGTCTCGGGACGGAGACGGGAGCGAACGACGCCGGCCGCGCCAATCCACCAGCCCCAGCCAGCGAGGTCGTCGATGGGCACGCTAACGGTCCGTGACGACGAGACCGAGCGAACCCTCTACACGGGCTGGGAGTCAGATCTGGTCCTTGAGCGGGACGGGACAGGGGTTCCCCGTGTCGTCGTTTCCTCCGACGCACCGTTCGACCCGAATGACGTTCCTGTTCAGGAGGCCAGCGACGATGCACTCGGCCCGGAGCAGACCGATTGGCCCTGGGCGCTGCTGGTCGTGCCGACGGTCTTGGCAATCTTGCTGGGAGCCCTCACTGCCGGTGGGGTGCTCTCCTTAGCTGGACTGGACACACCGCTCGCGTTCACTGCGGCTGCGCTCACCTATCTTGGCGCCGTCTTCGGAACGCTGTTGATCCTCAACGACGCGGCATATCTCAAAAACGCCGACGCGGCCTGGCAGCCGAACCCCTGGCTGTTCGTCGGCGGTGGGGGAGTCGCACTGGTCGGCATCAGCACCCTCCTCGCGCCGAGCCTGTCGATGACGGCGCTCGTTGGGGTCCTGATTACTGCCGTAGCAGCCTCCTCGGTCGTCTCAGGACCGGTGTATCTGCTCTTACGGGACAGATACGCTGGGCTGCCCTGAGTTGGCGCGCTGGAGGGCGCGCTATCCGCTTTTGCGAACCCAGTCCTTGGTCCGCCCCACTGCTCGCCGCCAAAGTGTGACCGTCCGACGCCAACTCTCGGCCACAGCGTAGGCGAGCATGTGCGCGAACTCGAGAACCATCTCGGACTCCTGGGTCGTCGGCGAGGTCCTTGTGGATCTTCTCGGCTCCCTGGATTCGGACTGTGCGTCGTTGGCCGCAGAGCGAGCCCCCTGGCTGTCGGATTGGCTCTTGGCTAGGAGCTGTGGTTTGCCCTCGGATTCGGGCTCTGGCTCTCTGTTGTCGACGCCAGCGTCGCGGAGCGACGCCCTGAGATCTGAGTCGACGGTTTCGAAGGAGGGTGGATCGATATCGTCCAGCCCCGGCGTCGCGCCCGCGTCGAACGTCTCCTTCCGGCGGAACTGGACCTTTCGGACCTTCTCGTCCCAATCTGTGACCAACACCGCCTCCCCGTTGTCCAGCTCCTCGACCTCGTCGGCCCAGTCGCTGTCCAGGAACCGCGAGACGACTTTCGTGTCGTTCTCCCAGGTCAGGCGGTGCCAGCAGAGCCAGTCACACTGGGTGATGAAGTCCTTGTCCACGGCGGCTGGTCGCTGTGAGATGCCACAGAGCCCGAGCCCGCGCTTGCGGCCGCGCTTGGCGACCTGGACCAACAGCTCCGAGAGATCGTCGCTGCCGCCCGACTCCGGGAGGTACTCGTGGACCTCTTCGACCAGGAGGAGGAACGGCTGTTTCGCCCGTTTCTCGCGCACGAACAGCTCGTGGACAACGCCGTGAATCAGCTCGTCGCCCTCCTCGCCGGAGATGTAGCCCGACACGTCCAGCACCACGGGCACGTGCTCCTCGAGGGCGATGCGGGCGATGGCTTCAGCTTGTCCTGGACCGACTTGGACGTCACACTCGTGTCGGCCCCGACGTGTAACACCTCATAGCGTTCCTTCAGCCCGTAGTACTCCCCGTCAGTGTCGACGATGAGCAGGGGAAGGTTCAGCTCGAGGAGCTCCTCACAGAGCACGCTCGCGGTGTTTGATTTGCCGCTGCCGGATTTGCCGGTGACGAACCCCCGGCCCGTCAGCAGTTCCACCACGGGCAGGGTCGTCCCGTCGACACCGACCGTGATCTCTTTCGGCACGTCACTCATTGGGGTGGAGTCCGTCGCAACGGGGCATAAACGCTCGGGTAGTGGGCATCTTTTTGGTCGCCATCGGCCAGTAGTATCCATGAACGGCCTCTCGACCGACCAGTACCTCCGGGTCGCGGGTGTGGTAATCGTCTCGACTGTCGTCCTCACGGCTGTCTTCCTGGGCGTCTTGGCTGTCGTCACGGGGAAGGCACCAGGGCTGGGCGGGCGTGTTCCGGTCTACATGCTGCTGATGGCCGTCGCCTTCGTCATCAGCGTCGTCGGCTTGATCCGATGTGACGTCGGCGGTGGGGTAGTGCTTTCGGCAGCCACTGGGGCGGGTGTCCTCACCTTCTGTATCGGCCTGCTGGCTGGCGAGGGCGTGGTGTTCACAGTCCGGGAGCCATCAGCGGTGTTTGGCTCCGAACTGGTGGTCTACTTCCTGGCGGCGGCGCTCATCGGGACGGGACTCAGCTACTGGACCGTGAACTACTGGCGGGAGTTCACGAACTTCGGGGAGGACGAGACTGAGCAGGGGAGCCTGTGAACTACCCTTCCCTACCGCGCTCGGGGCTACTCGCCCCTCGCTTGTTGAGGACAGAGTCGTCCGAAAATCGGAGATTTTCGGGATCACGAGAATCTTCGATTCTCGAACGACTTCCTGTTTCTGTGTCGGAACTTGCACCCGACGTGGGCACAGCGTTGACGAATCGCTCTGCGATTCGTTCGCACACCAGAACGCGAAACGTTCTGGGGACGGTTCCAGACTCCGCAGGCGACTTCCCTTCACGGGTGGTTCGGAGTGTCCCACTCCTACCAGTTGGACACTCGGCCACAACCGATGGTGCGCGCTTCTTGTCGTCGTTCGAAAGACGCATCGCGTCTTTCGTGATGACGAAACGGCTTCGCCGTTTCGAACCACGCTTGAACACCGTCGGAAGCGTGGTGAGCATCGTACTACCCTTCCGACTGCGAGGGTAGTAAGCGTGTTGGGAACCGTATTTGCGACTTGTGCGGGCGCTGTATCCCCTCCCTGCTCGCGCCTTTGGTGCTCGCTGAGGAAGGGGGCTTAACTCCCTCAATCACAGCTAATTTCACCCGGCCCGAGGCGGGAAGCCCTTTGGGCTGGCCGTCCTACACCAGGCTATGTCCGACAGCACCCGTTCTTTGAGTGCCGATTTCCGCGCGGCCGCCGAGACGGCGGTCCACCAGTGCCTCGACCTTTCGGCGGACGAGTCCATCGCCATCGTCACTGATGACGAGCGCCGCCCCATCGCGGAGGCCTTCTATGCAGTATCCTGTGCGGTGACCGACGACGCCACGCTCGTTCAGTATCAGCCCGGCAGCCAGCACGGCCAGGAGCCGCCGGGGCCCGTCGCCGCCGCGATGAAGGAGACCGACGCCTTTCTCGCCCCGACGACGCGCAGTCTCTCACACACTCGCGCGCGCTCGGCGGCCTGCAAAGCGGGCGCCCGTGGGGCCACCCTTCCCGGAATCACAGAACGCGTGATGATCGCCGGACTGGACGCCGACTACGAGGCCATCGCGGAGCACTCAGCAAACGTCAAAGCCCAGGTGGCCCACGCCGACGAGATTCGCGTGACGACGCCCGCCGGCACCGACATCACCTTCGAAACTGGCGACAGAGAGTGGCACGAGGACACCGGCATCATCCACGATCCCGGGTCGTTCTCGAACCTCCCTGCGGGGGAGGTGTTCGTGGCGCCCGAATCCGCTGACGGGACGTTCGTCGTCGACGGAACGATGATGCCACACGGCCTGCTCGANGAGNGCCAGGAACTNGTCTTCGAGGTCGAGGACGGCTACGTCACCCACATCGCTGACGAGGCGNTCCGCGCTGACGTGGATGCGGCCGNTGAGGAGGTTGGCAGCGCCGCCAGGAACATCGCTGAACTGGGCATCGGGACCAACGTGGGTGTGGATGACCTCGTTGGCTCGGTGCTGCTCGACGAGAAGGCCGCGGGGACGGTCCACATCGCGATTGGTGACGACGCCTCTATTGGCGGCGAGACGGAGGCGCCAATCCACCTCGACGGCATCCTCCGGGAGCCGACGGTGTACGCCGACAGCGAGCCGGTGGCGCTCCCGTGATAGCCCCCATAGAGCGTGTCATAGAAAGGTTCGCATGGCCGTCTGACACTATTTTAGCCTGCGCTGCATCTCGTGGTCGATTGCGACGCACACCGTTTTGTGCGAGCCGTTCGAACAAAAGCGCATGCCGCGGAAGCCGTCGCTGACGCTGTCCGGGGAGTGGCGGGAGCTGGAGGACGACGAGCGCGTCGTGTTCTCGCTCCCGACGGTCCACGTTCGCGGGCGCCCGGTCGTCTTCGACGACGGCGCGCTCCGCGACGCGGTACGGTCGGCGACCGGCGGCGCGGTCGACCAGCCGGTCCGCGTTCTCGATGCACCTCGCGTTCGACCCGCCGCTGCCCGCGGGCGTCGGCGTCACCTCCGTGTTCCCGATACTCCGGGACGTCGCCGAGCGTGAGTTCGGCGACGACCTCCGCGAGCGCGAGTTCGAGTGAGCGTCTCGCGCGGCCGCCGCGACCGCACGCGCGGACCGGTGGTCCGCGTCGCTCTCCGCCAGTACGACGCCGCCGTCCCGCTGGACGGCGACCGCGCGAACTGCGAGGGCTGGCTCGGCGCCTGGCACGAGGACGGTAATGTCTCTCTCGCCGGCGGCGCATACCTCGCCTCGGGCGTCCCGACGTCGACCTCGAACCCAACCGATATGGTCGAGAACACCTCGAGGCCACCCGGACCGTCGAGTAGGCGCAGGTCAGGTCCTCGCCGGGCGAATTCAAGGGTAACGCCGAGCGCGCCGTACCGAAACCACTAACTACTACTTGGAGATATAACTAGGTGGTATGAAAGGCTTCGACTCGTTCAGCGACGTCGGCGAAGCAGAGGTAACGCGCGCCATCGGCCAGGAATGGACCGAAGAGTTCCTCGACTACTCTGACACGGACGTCATCATCGTCGGCGGCGGCCCGTCCGGCCTCATGGCCGCGAAAGAACTCGCCGAACGCGACGTCGACGTGATGGTCGTCGAGAAGAACAATTACCTCGGCGGCGGCTTCTGGCTCGGCGGCTTCCTCATGAACAAGGTCACCGTCCGCGACCCCGCCCAGAAGGCATTCGACGAACTCGACGTCCCCTACGAGCCCGCGCAGGACACCGACGACCTCTACGTCGCCAACGGCCCGCACGCCGCGTCCTCGCTCATCAAGGCGACGTGCGACGCCGGCGCGAAGATCCAGAACATGACCGAGTTCACGGATATCGTCGTCCGCGAAGACCACCGCGTCGCCGGCATAGTCATGAACTACACGCCCGTCCACGCACTCCCCCGCGAGATTACGTGCGTCGACCCCGTTGCCGTCGAAGCCGACCTCGTCATCGACTCCACCGGCCACGACGCCATGGCCATCAACAAACTCGACGAACGCGGCGTCCTCGACGCTCCCGGCATCGAAGCCGCGAATGAACGCGGCGACGTCATGGACTCCAGCAGCGACAACTCCTACGGCGCCCCCGGCCACGACTCCCCCGGCCATGACTCCATGTGGGTCGGCCGCAGCGAAGACGAAGTCGTCGAACACACCGGCCTCGTCCACGACGGCCTCGTCGCCTCCGGGATGGCCGTCGCCACCGCCTACGGCCTCCCCCGCATGGGGCCAACGTTCGGCGCCATGCTCGTCTCCGGCAAGAAAGCAGCACAGGTCGCCCTCGACGAACTCGACGTCGACGCACCCCAGGTCGAACTCGACGCCACCGCCGCACCCGCCGCAACCCCCGGCGACGACGACTCGTAGTGTTCAGATACGCTGATTCCATGCGAAACTGGACGATCTGAGCCAGTTGTCGGCTGTTTCGGCTTCGGCATTGCTGAAACAGTTTGAGAACGCGGTAGTTCGGCGTTTTATTTCTCTAACGCTCTTGTGTCGTAGATTGTTGGTGGCGAGCTGTCCTGCGGTTTTACAAAGTCCAACTCGCTTGGACCACCCTTCCAGAACTGACGTGACCCCAGCTGAATCGTAGCTTCTTCGGACTGACCTGAACTAACGAGTCCTCACCAACAATCCTCTACCCAAGAGCGTACCAGTATTGTAGCGATCGACTTTTATTGTCAGAATATTGTCCTCTACGAGGAAATATTAGGAAGAACGCGATTCCTAGGCCGACACCCATACCGATTGCACGATGAATTTCAATTGGGCCAGAGGACAGTAATTCTTGAACAAAGAGTGAGCTTAAGACGCCAACAGCGAATCCGAAGAGACTCATCTGCCGAGAAGACCAACGAGAACTAGTCATACTGAATGCTAATCAACACCAGGTGATACATATTTGCTGTTCGAAGTCCCAGTTTGAATTCTACCAATGAGTTCACAGCCTTCAGCGACCCGCTGTTTCGGGCGGAAATATGTCTGAAGAAGAGAATTTCAACAGAACCAGTTCGGTCGTAGTAGATTTTGAGTTTTGCTCTGGTAAGTGCTGTTGTCAGGAGTTGTGGTCGCGAGTTAGTCCCACCACATACGTACGAGCTCCCATGAACTGGGTTGTTGATCTCGCAGGTCGTCGCTGGTCAGTCCAGCTGGGTAAGTGTGCGTGCCACCGGTGTCAACCACTCCGAGTTCGTCCGGGTATTTGTGTCCGGTGAGGTGCTCGTTGATCTGGTCGGCCAGTGCGGGCAGATCATTGTGCCAGATGTAAAGTGCAGGGCTGTTTTCTCGTGCGACTCCGATTTTTGTGTTCGGTGCGAGGTCACTCACGAGGTCGATGACTGCCTCTCGGTTGAAATGGTTGTAGGTAGGTGGCATTTCTTTGAGCGCGTCGATGGCGCGGTCGGGAGTGACGAGCGCGCTGTGGTAGTGCAGGCTGCGGGCGAGGAATTCTTCGGTCGTGACGTCTGTCGTTTCGGTGTTGGTGGTGGGGTCTGTCGTGGTTTGTGTGTAGGTGACCTCGGTGGTGATGTCACCGTGGTATCGACCGTATGCGATGTGTGTGGCTCGTATGAGATCTCCGAAGTCGCCGCTGTATAGTTGTCCGAGTGGGTTTTGTGGTGATGCGGCGTTTGGTGGGTTGGTCGTGTTCTTGTGGGGATCTTCGTGTATTGGTGCTGGGGTGTAGTCTGGGTCGATGTTGGTGTCCCAGTCGGCGAGGTTTTCGGTTGGTTCTGTGCTTGTGCTGTCGTCAGGAGTGTTGTGTGTACTCATGGTGAGTTCGGTCAGAGTGGTTTCGGAGGGTTGGTTTTGTGTGCGGCGAGGACTCAATGTCTATCTAGACGTACGCTCTATCCACCATCAAGTCCGGGGGGATGGAAGACAAGTCAGGGATTAATAGTCTGCGTCTCTTCGTCGATTGCGGACACACCCGGGAGTGGGTGACAGACTATAGGCGATCCGACCGTTGCTACCTTAGCGTCTGCTGTTCGTTCAGCCAGTTCTTCGCAAGATCGTTGAAGTCAACAGAGTCGAATCGAGAGACAGCCTCGAGCACTTCGATGGCCGTCGACGGTTCGACACGGAGTTCGAACGTGTAGGCCTCGCCACCGACGGAGCCCGAGGCGGATTTCCGCGCGTGAATGATACTCAGCATGTCGAGCTCGATGAGATGGTCACGCATCCGACGTTGAGCCAGGCGGTCGGCGTCAATGTGATCTGAAAGGGAGTTATCGGCATTGTAGACGTCACGAGTCCGAATCCCGGAATGACCCCCAAGTTCGAGAATCGTCACTGCTGCCAGCGCGAGGTGGCCTTGCGTCGTGAGCTGTTCCATTCCTTCGATGATGAGTTCTCGCTCAGCTTCGCCCTGAGCGGTTCGGACGTGCTCTTCTCCAACACGTGTATCGCCCTCGGACTCGGCGATTGCGGCAGCTTTTCGGAGGTACTTGATCGCCTAGCGGGCGCTCCCTTTGTCCTGTGCAGCGTACGCAGCACAGAGCGGAATTACGTCGTCGGACAGAACTTCCGAATCGATACGGAGGAGCGTGCAATCACTCCGATCGGCGTCTATTTCGTTGAAGGCCTTAGCAAGCGAGCCATCGTTGTCATCCAGATCGATGTTGATCTCAAGCTCCTCGCCCTCGGGTGTCTCATACACGAGCGAGGTGTCACGGAACGCCTTGCTCGCACGCCGGGAGAGGATGTCGCGGAGTTCGTTCGCATCGTAGGGCGCAAAGAAAATCGAGTCATCGTAGAGGCTGTCTTTCGCGGCAGGATCGAGGTTATCACGCCACTGGAGGTCGTTGCTGATGCCGATGATCGACGGATAGACGTCGTCGTTGACGTTAGTCCTTATCGCGTGCACGAGGGAGTGAGTAGAGGATCTTGTCGCCCGTGCCGAGGTTGTCGATCTCGTCGAGGACGATGATGACGGTCCCACCGATCTCGTTCATCGCATCCCAGGAGCGTGTCATAGAATACGTCTCACACCCTCTGTGAAGTGATTATGGGGCCCGTGTTTGGCGGTGTTCAGATAAGGGAAGAAACTGGCTGGCCGCGCTCGGCGTTTCAGCCGGCATCCCTGGTGGATTGAAAGGGCGAGGCGTCTCGGCGAACCCCGGCGAAGTAAGCACGAGAGCGAGTAGCGCGAGCGAACGCGCGCAGCGAGTCGCGGGAGCCGAGACAGCCGAGGGCTTTCAGCTGTTCCCACTCACTCCACCGCTGGGAACTGCTTATCTGAACACTACCCCGTGTTTCACGCTGGGTTCGCTGACACACAGCATCCCAACATATATTCGGCCCCACAGATTCGAAATATTCCTGTTGGGAACTATTGTATGACACGCTCCCCACAGGGTACCTCAGCAGTTCTGTAGAACTGTGTCGTGATTGCCTCGGCGGCTGGTCACTCGACGTATTCGTACTTCCGCTCGTTCATCCGGCCACGGCCGGCGAAGACGAACTCGCCGTCGGGGATGGTGAACTCCTCGACGTCGACGGTCATGTCGTGGTTGTGGACGTCGTGGACCTGCTCGTACTCCTCGAAATCGAGGTCGTATCGGGCGTCGAGCTGCTCGTCGATGGTGAGCTGCTCGATTTCGGCCTGCCAGCCGTCGGCGACGGTCTCGGCGTGAATCTCGGCTTGGGCACCCGAGCCGTACGAGCCGACTAGGAGCTTCTTGCCTGCGAGCGCTTTGCCCTCCTCGGCGGCCTGCTTGAGCGCACTCGCACGGGCGACGTGGACGGAGCCGGTGTACCAGTTCCCGACCTCACGGGCGATTGAGAGGGTCGGGTTGATGGTGTCGGCGTACCACGACTGATACGTATCGGTTTCCTTGAGTTTATCCATGTAGTCGCGGATGGCCTCCTCGTAGGCGTCCCAGTCCTCGTACTCCGCCTCGCGGGGCTGGCGGCCGATCTCGCCGGACAGTTCGTCCTCGATTTCGGTGTCGCGGATCATATGCCGGTAGCCAAGCAGGCCCGCCTTCCGCACCATCCCCGGGAACGGGGTGTGGAATGGAATGTATTCGAAATCATCGGGGTGCATGTCCCACGCGACGGATTCGAAGTCCTCCACGGCCTCGCGCATCCGGGCGAGGTAGACCTGCATCGAGCGCTTGCCGTCGACGCTCGGGAACTGCTGGTTCGGCTTGAGGAAGTCAGTCTCGTCGGCGGAGCCGTACCCCTGCTCGGTCGAGAGTTCGACCAGACTGGGGTCCTCCGTAATCAGCATCGCGACGGCGCCGGCGCCCTGCGTCGCCTCACCGCTGGTGCCGCGGGTGTAGAGGGCGGTGTCGGTCGCGACGACGATGGCCGAGCGGCCGCGATTCCGCCCCGCGCGGATCCAGTTGTAGGCGTCGTCGATGGACTGGGTGCCGGCGATACAGGCGAACTTCCGCTCGCCTTTGTTGGCGTGGTGGAAGTCGCCGTCGCAGACCTGTTCCAGGCAGCCGGCGATGTAGGTCGAGACAGGCTTGGAGTTGTCGAACGCCGACTCCGTGGCCACGTCGATGCGGCCGATATCTTCGGTTTCGAGTCCTTTGCGGTCCATCAGGCGCTTGGCTGCGTTGGCGCCCATCGTGACGATGTCCTCGTAGGTGTCCGGGAACGAGGAGTTCTCGAGGCCCAGTCCTTTGCGGTACTTCTCTGGGTCCTCGTCTTTTGCATGGGCGAACGTGCCGGGCAGGTCGAGTTTGAGCTTTCCAGCCCAAATTTCGACGGCGTCGATGCCGACTGAATTCATGGTTGGTGGATTGCCGGTAAGCTATATGGGTCTGTCGATGGCTGTTACGTCGGTTGTCGAAAAAGTAGTCCGGTTAGTTCGCAACCTTCGTTTCACTCCGGCTGACGACGTTCCCGTCGGAGTCGTACACTCGCACTTCTACCGTGTACTTTTCCTTGTTACCCAGTTTTGAGGTCGAGATACTGACTGACGAGAGGTTCGCGTTCTCCGCGTTGATGGAGAACGTTTCGTTTCCGACCACGTCCCCGCTGCTGTGAGTTACTGTGAACTCGACTCTCGTGATTTCGGTCTCGTCGCTAGCGTTCAACGTGCCGATGGTGACTTCCTCCGCGTTCTTCGTGACGACTACGTCGTCGTAAAGGTCGATAGTCGGCGCTCCGGAGGCCAGCGTGTCCCCAGCAACAACGTTTTCTGACCGAGTTACGCTTTCTCCGTTCGTCGAGATAGCGATGACCGTCACGTTGTACGTCGTCCCTCTGTCGAGAGGTGCGTTGATACTCACGTCCTCCCGGGAGATGCGGCTGGTCTGCTTGTCACCCTGAATCGTCGTGCTCCCCAGTACTGTCGAGTTTCCAGCCTCCCGTACCTCGACGGTTACGGAGTCGATTCCTTGACTGTTACCGCTGCTGAACTCCTCGACGGTCACGTTCCCGACCTCGACGTAGTCGCCATCGGCGGAGGCGACGATGCCGCTGAAGTTCCGAATCACCGGTTTCCCACTCCCAGACTGCACCTTGACCATGTCGGACTGCCCGGTCGCACCGTCATTGTCGGTCGTGTCGGTCGCCCGGTCCAGCGTCGCCGTGTAGTCACCCTTCGTCGGTACCGTGTAGCTCACGTTGTAGGTGTACTCACCGCCCGCGATTTCGGTCTCCGTGAACTCGCTCACGGTGAAGGTTGTGATGAGGCCGGCGTTCTTCTCGGTCAGCGGCACCGTCACCTCTTCCAGCCGCTCGCTAGCAGTGAACTCGACGGTCACCGTAGACCCACTGGGGTTCGCCACCGTGAAGCCGCTGATCGCCGGCACGGACGTGTCGACGAACACTGTCGTGCTGTTGTCCGGTTCGGTAACCGAACCGGTCTCGTCGGCGCCGCCGGTGACGTTCACCCGGCCCAGCGACTCTTCGTCGGCGTCGGCGATATCGATATCCTGAACGAACGTCCGGTTGTCGACCCAGCTCCCGGTCCCGTAGGTGACGTTCCCCGTGAGGTTCCGGAGCTCCACCGTTGGCGTCGTCGACGTGTCCATCTCCCGGTCGAACGTGACCGTGATGGTCTGGGTCTGGTCCACGTCGCTGTCGTTCAGCGGCGCGTTCGATACCTCCACGGTCTCGAGTTGCGGATTTGCGGGGAGGACGGTGAGCGTCCGGCTCGTGTTACCGACCACACCAACGTCGTCTTCGAGGCTCAGCGTGACGGTGTACGTCCCCGGGTTCGGGTAGGTGCGGGTAGCCGTCTCCCCGCTAACGGTGGTGCCGTCCTCGAACACCCAGGTGTAGGAGATAATCTCCCCATCGGGGTCCTCGGAACCTGCCGAATCGAACGTGACCGGGTCCTCGCCGTATGCTGGGTCGGGGTCGATACTGATTCGCGGGATTGGCGGCGTCGGCCCACTGGCCAAGAATCGGTCGGGGTACGCTGTCTCTTTGACCAGTAATGAGTTCGTGCGGGTCTGGAACAGCGAGATGGTCACCGGGGTCTCGAGGTCGAACTTCGTGTTGACGTTGGCCCAGCGTTCGCCTGGCTCGAAGATGGCGTCATCATCGCCCTCGTAGATGGTGTTCGGGGTGAACGTCGGCCTGGATGTCCCACTCTCTGACCTGACGACGATGAGGAGCTCGTTCATCGGGAGCGGGTCGCCCCCGTCGTGGCTAAAGTAGAAGCCGTTGCTCGTGATCTGGACCGAGATGTCCGCGTTGACCGTATCGCTGCTGATGTCCGAGAGCACAAACGCACCCACCGTTGCGACGCTGATGACGACGACGCCGACAAGGAGGATGACCCCGATTGATTCGGACTGGGCGCGTTCGTTCATTTGAGCCCAACAAAGTACGTCGACCGCTGAGTTTGACCGTCGACTTCGTAGACCAACGTAAGTACGAAGAAGTCCTTCTTGTCCACCTTATCGTCGAAGCTCAAGGTCAACGTATCCTGCCCGTTAGCCAGGATTTCGATTGGTGTTCCAAACCGTTCGTAATCTCCTCCGATTTCCAGCGTGTATAGGGTTCCACCACCATCGGAGATATTCGCACTCGTGGGGGTATCTTTATCGGAGTAGAAGAAATTGAGACGTGCACCGGTGATATTTACCTGTGATCCGATTGTGTTGTTGAACCCGAGCTCAACCGAGTCCTTGTTGTCACCTTCATTTACGGTAGTCTGAATCAACTCACCGCTTGACCCAGGGTTCACTTCGCCTCCTCCACCGCCGTCACCGCCGCCACCGAACGCGAACTCGTCAATCCCGATTCCGCTCTCGTTCCATTTCTCGTAGTCTTGATTGCCAATACTGACGTTTAGTGACGCACCGCCTTCAGTAACGTTCACGGCGCGATAGCGGACGATCGCTCGTCCATCCGCGTCTGTTTTAAGCATCGTTTCGTTGACTTGATTGCCGCTATCGTTGAACGTCCGTAGGTACGTACCGTCCGTTTCCACACTCACAGTTGTTCCAGTGACGGGGTTGTTGAACTGGTCACGAACCTCGACAGTCATGGTCCCGGTACTCTGGTTACCGACAACTTCGTAGCCATCGGTGACCACCAGATACGTCGGCTTGGGCTGCTTATTTCGCTCCGAGATAGCGCCGACGGCGACACTCGACCCCCGGAGTTCGTAGCTCCCGGGCGCCAGTTGGATGCCCACTCGGTGGTAGGTAACGCCGTTTCGAGTCTCGTTACTGATCTNGACTACATCGGCGACGTTGCCGCCGTTGCTCGTCGTCTGCTCGGCGAGCACGCGGTTGCCCCACGTGTCCGCGCTCAGTCGCGAGGTGATGTTCACCCAGAGCGGGTCACTCGCCGTCGACCGGACGGTGACGGTGTTGGTGTAGGCACTCAATGGCTGCGCGTCGACGCTTTTGGCGATCACGCCGTTTTCCTGGAGCGTTCCGTTGAGCGTGAGGAGGNTGATACGGGTCCCCCGAATCAGCGTCTGACCAGACTGTTCGAGCGTCCGGTTCTCACCGAAGACGTTCGCCACGAGCGTGTTTTCATAGACCGTCGTCGGGGCCTCCCGGTACTCGTTGTAGTTCGGCTGGTAGACGATGGCGCCTGTGTCGTACGTGCGGGTGGTGCCGTTCCAGTACTCGTTTGCGTTCTCGTATTGCGAGTCAGCCTTTGCGTTGGCGATGGTGACGTTCACGCGCGGGTCGCCGGTGCCGTCCGTCCTGAGCGACCCACCAGCAGGCGGGGGGTTAATCAGGAACGTCCGTTGTTGGTAGGTGGTCCCGAGCGAAATCGAGGCCGCTGCGGGGTCGCCGCTGCGGCCTGCCGCCAGCAGGGCGTTGCGGAGTTCGCCCATACTCTGTTGGGCTTCGAGGTTGTGTTTGAACTCCGTTGTCGCGTTCTCGTCGGGAACGACCGCTACCTGTGCGGTGGCGAGTGCGATGATGAGGATCCCGAACAGCAGCACCGCCCCGATTTGGACGGTCACCCCCCGGTCGTCCCGACGGAACTTCATACCGGGAGTTCTGACCCCGGAACTGAAAAAGGTGGTAGTGTCGCCGATTCAGCCGTCTTCTTCGACGGTTTCGGGGTCCGATAGCGCGTTCTGCAGCGAGTCGAGTCCGTTGAGCCACTCTGCGACGAGGCCGTACTCCATCTCGTCGACGATGGCCATGTCGAGGTCGTTGCCGTCAAGCACGAGCGTGCCGGCCTGCACGAGGTAACCAATGGCGGCGTCGATTTCCTCTTCGGCCTCGGCCTCGACGGCGGCGTCGATGTACTCCTCAATTTCGCCCTCGGGGGCGCCGGCGGCGACGAACTCCTGTGCGGCGTAGAAGACGACTTCCAGACTCATCTGGACGCTCTCGAGCAGCATCGCGGTCTCCTCGTCCTCCAGTCCGGCGTCGGTCAGGACAATCTCCTGCATGCCGGTGAGCTCGCTGTGGGCGCGCTCCTCGCCGATGGTTCCCTCCTCGAAGGCTTCGACCACCTTCGCTACGGCGATGGCGGTGTCCTCCTGNAGGTTCATCAGCAGGCGGGCGGAGTCCTCGTTTTCGAGGTCGAGGTCCTCCTCCCGCAGGCGGTCGATCCAGTTCTGCCAGCGCTCTTGGGTGTAGAACGTCTCCACCGCCTCGTCCTCGTCGCTCATGCCCTCATGTGCACCCGGGGAACGCAAAGGCCTTTCCTATCCACCGGGGCCGTGCTCACCGAGCGCACGCCACGACNGATTATCGCTCGAGAGTGGCCTCGGTGTCGATGCCGTACACCAGTTTCGGCGTCTCGACGTGTGCGCGCCGCGTCGCTTCCTTGTGTCCCTCCTCGAGCAACCAACGAACGCGCCGTGGGACGGTTTTGGGACCAAGCACTGCGCCCGGCCGGTCGGCATCGTCGACGAAATCCGTCTCCATCAGGAACGGCTCACCCCCTTCGACAGCTGTCAGCAGTCGGTCTTTCTCACTCATCACGCTCGGGGTCGGCCCCGCCAACCGGCCGCCCGCGTAGTGTTTCACGACCTTCTCTGCAGGAAGTCCACGCTCCTCGGCCCACCTCGCGACTTCGGTGAGGTCATCAGTTTCCTCCGTGTGGAGTTGGACCGCACAGTCGTGCTCGGCGCCGAGTGCGAGTCCGTGTTTGAGCACCGCGTTCGAGGCGTCCCACACCGCTTCGCTCACGTCGTAGTGGGGCCGGCCGGTTTTGAGCGCCAGCGCGGGCTCGGTGGACTCGTCAGCGACGTACTCCGCAGCGATATTCAGCCCCGTACGCATCAGATCNNCCGCNTCTTCCGGGCTGTGCCCCTCGTCCACGAGATGGCTCACGAGCCCTGGATGCACGCCTAAGACNGCCCACGCACGACCATCCAGCAGNTCNGTCGCCTCGGTGACCGCGTCGATNGTGACCTCGAACGCATGGTGGAAGTCGTCNGGCTCGCTCGGCACCTCGCCGAGGTGCCACGATGGCTTGTTGACAACCATGAGGTGGGTGCCGCCCAGCCGGGCGAAATCCCGGACCGCATCCAGCCCCCGACCGAACTCCGGGTCGAGGTGGAGATGGTTGTCCAGCACGGGAATTTCGAGTTCGTCCATGTCCGTAGGAGGGAGGCTACGGGCCTTCAACCCTGCCGTCGGTGGTGAACTCCCGAGCGGTCGGCACAAACGCTATCCCGACGGGCACCCACCTCCCTGCGTGCCTTCGACGCTCGTGCACGTCGCCATCGGCGGGCTGGTGGCGACGGCCCTACTCGGCGGCCGCTTCAGTAGCCGAGCGGTCGCCGTTGGGCTCCTCGCAGCCGCCGTTCCAGATCTCGACTCCTTTCTGGTCTTCATCGACGGCGGCCACCGCTCGGCGTTGCACACGTTCCTCTTCCCGGCGCTGCTCACGGTGGGGCTCTACTGGGACACCCGCCGCGCCGAGGGCTCTCGGCTCCGCGAGCGGTTCGGGCCCGAAGCGGGCTACGTCGTCGCTGTCGGCATCGTCAGCCTGGTCGCTGGCGGCATCTTCCCCGACCTCTTCACCAACGGCGTCAACGTGTTCTGGCCGCTCCACGACCAGTTCTACACACTCCGGGGTGAACTGCTGCTCTCTGACCAGCGCGCGGTCGTTCAGACGTTCGTGGACCTCTCACCTGAGGAGCCAGCCCGGACCACCGAGAACACCCGGTTCAAAACCGGCGCCGATCCGGACCCGTGGCAACAGACTGAGGAGCCTGTCGAGCGGGTGTTCCCGGTCGTGCAGGCCGGCTGGCAGCTGATGCTGGTGCTGGTCTCGGCAACGATTGTCGGGTTCCGAACCGTGCAGGACCGCCGGAGCCGATAGGCTGAACAGCCGTGCCCGAGCAGGTCGGGTATGGAGATTCGACCCTACGAACCCGCCGACGCCGAGGGGCTCTGGCAGCGCAAGCGTGACTTCGAACTCGGGCTTGGCTCGGACACTGGCGGCGACGAGAAGCGAAGTCAGTACGAGGGGAAACTCGACGCCGACTACCGCGAGGAGTGGCTAGAGTGGGTCGAGCGCTGCGTGGCCGAAGACGAACGCTGTGTCACCGTTGCCGTCGACGAGTCGGAAAAGACCAGCGCAGATGCGGTGGTGGGCTACGCCTTCGTGCTGCCAGAGAGCCACCGGTTCATCTGGGACGCCGCAGTACTGAACGAGCTCTTCCTCTCACCAGCCCACCGCGGCACCGGCGTCGCCGACGAGCTGATGACCGCCGCAACCGACCTCGCGCGGGACCAGGATCTCCCGCTTGACCGACTGGTCCTCGACGTGGACCAAGAAAACGACCGCGCGAAGGCGTTCTACGACCGCTACGGCTTCGAGCACTGGGGCGAGATGGTCGCTCGCGACCTGTAGCGAGGCTTTGGCTGTCCAACTCCGGGAGCCCACAGTTGGGTACTGTCTCTTCCGTGCCCCTGTCACGAGAGACACCGTCGCTGGCCTAGCCACGCTTCACGGCCACGACTCACCGTCGGCGTCCGAGAAAGCCACCGCCTGCTCTGGCGCGGCGGCGTGGTACTCCGCCTGACAGACGCTATACCGCACAAGGTCGACGCCGCCGCCGTGCTCGATACTCTCGACGCCGGCGTTCCGCATCACGCCCTCGCGGCGGCCGCCCAGCCGATTGACGTACTTCGTGATGGCGCGCTCGGACTGCTCATTCCCCGGGTGGTGGGTCACGATGAGGAGTTCGAAATCCAGGTGCTCGAACCCCAACGCAGCCAGTGCGAGTGCGCGCTCGCCCGAGTAGCCGCGCCCCCAGAACGGCTCGCGGAACCAACAGCCGAGTTCGGCACTGTCCTTCTCCCAGTCGAAGTTCAGCCCGGCGAAGCCCGCGACCTCGCCGGCGCCGCCCTCGCCGTCCTTCGGCCGGACCACGTAGACGGCTGTCTCGTGGTCCGCGCGCTTCTTTGCGCCGCGTTCGAGGAACTCAAGGCTCTCCTTCGGCTGGGGGTGGGGCCGCCAGGGGACGTGTTCGGTGATTTCATCGATATGCGGTGCGTCAGTCTTGCAGTAGTCGTAGACCGCCAGCGGGTCGACGTACTCAGGGGTTCGTGGCGCCAGTCTGAGGCGTTCGGTCTCGATGAACTCCGGCAGCATGGCTGAACGGTTGTCGTGGAGTTGAAAAAAGCTCCTTCCGATATGTGACTCTCTCACGTGGGCGGTCGCCGGCGGCAGCTACCACCAGGGCTCGCGACCGACTTCGAGTTCGTGGGCCTCGATCTCCTCGACCGCGGCCAACTGCCCGCCAACGATGGTTTGGCCCTCCTCGGTCTCGACGGTTATCGACGCCCGACTGAGATCCGCGGTGGCCGACCAGTCAACCAGTTCGCCGCGGACCGTTCGTGGTTCACCGGTTACGACGTCCCGACCCTGCACGGTGGCGTAGAACTGGCCGCCAGAATCCTCGAGGTCACGGACACACCGCCGGAGGGTGGCGTACTGCCGAGGCCACGTTTGCTCTTCTTCCACCACTGCCAGTGTCTCCGTTGTCGGCAACACGACCGTCTCGTAGAACGCCGAGACGAGAAAGCCCAGCTCCGAACGCCCGAAGACCACGGCGTAGCGCTCGTCGCCCTGGAGCGCCGCCCGGGTGGCGTAGACGGCGTCGCTGCCGTCCGCGATGGCGAGAATCGGAGTCGTTACGCCCCGGCGGGTCCGTGCCCGGGTGGAGACCGCGCCGTAATCGTACGTTTCCGGGTCAGGAACGTCGCTCTCCGGCGAGACAAGCAGATCGATGACGACGCCGTTCTCTCGGGCCTCTCCCAGCGGTTCCTCGAACCGGCCGACGAGGTTGGGGGTGAGTGACAGCACGAGTTCGTACTCGGCGCGGTCGATGACTTGTCGGAGCTGTCGCCGGATCGTCGCCTGCGAGCGCACGACGGCCGCGGCGTCACTCTCCTGTGGCGGCGCCGTGTAGCGGGCTTCCAGCCCGTCGACCAGTTCGTCCAGTGAACTCCGCACGTCGCCGAACGCCTCCTCGGGGTCGACTGCGCGGACGGTCATCGGGCGGGATTCTCGGAGTTCCACGAACCCTTCGGACGCGAGATCACGGACCGTATCGTAGACCCGGGGCTGGGGGATATCCGCCTCCATCGCAATCTCGGAAGCAGTCATCTCGCCGCCTTCGAGCACCGTCAGATACGCCCGGACCTCGTACTCGCCGAAGTCGAACGTCTCGGCGACCCGACCGAGCGCCACGTGCAGGTCCTCACTCATCTGTCGGTCCAGTCATTCACCCTCACCCACTCGGAGCACTTGGAGCAGCGAGTGGACGGGAACGCTGTCGATCTCGTCGATGCCGCGCTTGTCGACGAGGACGACACAGCCGACGGGCTCGCCGCCCAGTTCGCGGACGGCCTCCATCGTCTCCTGCATCGTCGTGCCGGAGGTAATGGTGTCGTCGACGATGTAGCACTCCCGGCCACGCACGTCCGCGAAGTTTTTCGAGAAGGCGGCACCGAGGTTCTCGAGGTCGCCCTCCTCCCACTGGTGTTTTCGGGGAGCGTACGTCGCGAGGTCGGTATCGAGCTCCCGTGCCACCATCGTCGCAAGCGGCGTCCCGGCCTTCTCGATGCCGACCGTGAGGTCGACTTCCTCGTCGGCGTCGAGGAGGTCGGCCATCGCTTGGCCGGTGAGGCTCAGGCGGTTGCTGTCACGCCCCAGCGCCGACCAGTCGACGTGGATGTCATGAGGGCCAGTTTCGCCGTTTTCCAGCGTGGCGTCGCGGCCCGTCCGGCCGACCAGCCACGAGGCGGTCTCCCGGGAGACGTTCAGTTCGTCGGCGATCTCGCCTTTCGAGAGGCCGCGCGCGCTCAACTCCGCTGCACTTTCGATGAGGTCGTCTACGTTCTTCATACTCGGTGAAACTCCACGGCGGTCTTGATGCTGGCGTCGTCGTCGGTGACGAACGCTGGCTCGGCGTCGGTGTGGGGGGAGACGCCCGTCACGAGGTCGTCGATAACCCACGCCGGTAGTCGGTCGAGAGTCCGGACTGCGGCACGGAAATGGTTCCGGTCGGCGTTGACGCTGCCAACGACGGCTTTGTTCCCCAGTACCGCCTCGCGGTGGAGCCGGCCGCCGTCGATTTCGAAGGGCCAATCGGTGGGGACGCCCAGCAGCGCCAGCACGCCGGCGGGCGCGACGGCGTCCAGTCCATCGAACGCGTGGCGAGCGTACCCCGTTGCCTCGTAGACGAGGTCCATCGGGCGATGGGCCGCCGAAATCTCGCTGACGGGCGTCTCGCGGGAGTCGATATAGGTCGCTCCCAGTGACTCGACCATGTCGATTGTCAGGTCTGGGCGGTCACGACGCCCGAGACAGTACACGTCTGAGAAGCGCTCGCCCGTCGCGAACATCGCCGTCGTCAGTAGCCCCAGCGGGCCGTTGCCCAGCACGAGCGCGGATTCTGGGCGCCAGTCGAACGCCGAGCGCGAGGCGACGGCGTGCTCGACAGCCTTCTCTGTGATGGTGATTGGTTCGACGAGGAACCCCACGTCCGCGAGGTCGTCCGGAATCGGCACCAGATACTTCTCCTCGCTGGTGAAATACTCAGCCATGAACCCGTGGGCACCAGCGATACCGCGTTCGACGACGGTGTCCATTGGGGCCATATCCAACTGGTCGAGATGCTGTGGGGCTGTGCGGCCGTCGGGGTGTGGCCGGCGGATCGTCGGGACGACGACGGTGCCCTCCTCGAGGTCGGTATCGTTGGGGTTGGCGACGATGCCGACAGCTTCGTGGCCCAACACGAGATGGTCCTCGCCGGGCGGAAACCCACCGTGCTCGCCCGCGAGCACCTCGATATCGGTTCCGTCGACACCAACACGGAGCGTCCGGACCAGCGCCTCTCCCGACTTGGGGGTCGGCTTGGGCGTCTGGATGCGGATGGGGGTGTGCTCCCCACGGCGGAGCGCGATGGCGTCCATACCCCTGCTCTGGGGCCCGGCGACAAAAGATTTATCGTAAATCGAGTAAACGCATTCTACGTTATCGAACCCGCCATGGACAGACACACCCAGCTGTACAGACTGTACGAGGAGTTCGACACCGGGACCATCCGTGCCCGTCGTGATTTCGTGGATCTGTTCCCGCCTGTGGACTCCCGCGTGGCGCTTGCGTACTGGCGGGACGCGAGCGACCGCCTCGAACGCGACCGTGCGGAGGTCCGCCAGACGTTCCCCGAGACGGGGGAGGCGTTCGCGACTATCGCGACGCTGGCGACGCGGGACCAGGCGTTCACCGCGCTGGACCTTTTGGGGAAACACGGCCGTGCGCTCAACGTGCTCGTCCTCGACGTGGACGAGACGCTGCGCTCGGCGGGCAAGACGGACAACGAGATTCCCCGACAGACGCTCCACCTCCTGACGGAGTTCTACGAGGCGGGCGTCCCCATCGTCGTCTGTACGGGCCAAACCCTCGAGAACGTCAAGGGGTTCCTGAATCAGGGGCTGGGCAACGAACTGGTCCACTCCGGCGAGCTCTCGGTCGTCTACGAGGCGGGCAACGGCGTGTTCACGCCCGGCCACGGCGCCGACACCAAACAGTTGCTCTACGAACGGCTCGACGAGGACGTGCGGAACGTCTTCGACTACGTTCGCTCGCACGTCCTCGCGGACGCGCCCGAGCGCATCCGGCACGGCTGTCACCTCCAGGGCAACGAGTTCAACGTCACCCTGAAGCCGAACTTCGAGACGGGCAGCGACCGTGCTGGCAAGATAATCGACGAGGCGCTGCGCTACCAGGTGGACCTGCTGGGTGAGGCCGTCGCGGCGGAGCGTGACCTCGACGGTCCGGCAACTGAGTGGGCCCGAAAGCACTACGCCGCGGCCGACCCGGAGATTCAGCTGGTACTGGACCGCCTCGATTCGCTCCCAGCGGGGAACGTCGACATTCCCGACACAGCCCAGTCGCTGTTCGACGTCATCGACGTGGCGTACTACGAGGCCGACGCGGCCGAGATCGGGAGCCTCGAACTCAACAAGGTTGCCGGCGTCGAGGCCGCACTGGACGTGCTCGGCGTCACGGACCCGTTCGGGCTCGTGATGGGCGACTCCAAATCGGACCTGCGCGTGATGCGCTGGGTCCACGACCACGACTCCGGCATCGCCGCCGCGCCCAACCACGCCTCCACGGACGTGTTGGCACACGTTCAGGAGACCGACGACCTGGTCTTCGACCGCGGTGCTGCCGACGACACGCTGCGGATGGCCTACGCGCTCAACGAACTCGCGGCTCTCAACCCATGACTCACCACGCACCTGATTCCGGAACTGCGGACCCGCTCGACCTCCACGGCGTCGTGCCGCCAACGGTGACCTGTTTCCATGACGACGGCGCTCTGGACACCGAAACGACTGCTGCCCACGCTCGCTACGTCATCGACGGCGGCGCAGCGGGCGTGTTCCCGCTGGGAACCAACGGTGAGTTCCCGTTGCTCGACCCCGACGAACGCATTGAGGTCATCGAGGCAGTCGTCGAGGAAGTGGGCGAGGAGGCACCCGTTATCGCGGGCGTCGGCACCCCCGGAACGCGCCGAACTGTCGCCGCCGCTGAACGCGCCGAGGACGCGAACGCCGATGGCCTCGTGGTCGTCTCACCGTACTACTACCCCATTGACGACCAGGGGCAGGTCGAACACGTCCGGCGGGTCGCGGACGCAGTCGATATCCCGGTCTACTGCTACCACATACCGAGCAAGACCGGGAACGAACTCTCGCTCGAGGCGGTCCAAGCGTTGGCCGCTATTGACGGTGTGGCCGGGCTGAAAGACTCCTCGAAGGATGTGCCGTGGCTCGGGCAGGCTATTGACGACACCCCCGAACTCACCTTCATGGCCGGCTCGGACTCGTTGCTCGTGCCGGGGCTGGACCTCGGTTGTGCCGGTCTCGTCAGCGCCGTCGCAAACGTCGCGCCCGAACTGGTGGTGGAACTCTACGAGGCGTACGACGAGGGCGACCGCGAGCGCGCGGGCGAACTGCAGAGCCGGGTTTACGACGTGCGCACGGCGCTCAAACGCGGGCCGTATATGGCTGGTGTGAAGACCGCGCTCTCGATTCTGGAGGCGGGCCCAGATCCGGGGCCGCTCCGCGCGCCGCTCCGGGGGATGCGCGACGAGGATAAGCAAACGCTGGCTGCGGACCTCGAGGAACTCGACCTCCAGTGAGGCTACATCTCTTTCCTGCTGAACGGTGGCACGAAGCAGGAACGGCCTTCGGGAATGATAAAATGCCGAAGTGGGCGTTCACAAACTGTTCCAGCAATGCCGAAGCCGAAACAGCCGACGAGGACGAAGAGCAGGGCAAAAGCGACTGAGGACGGTAAATGGACCTGTGGTGGGGGCCAGAAAGGTGTTCGAGGCCGGGCAGCGCTACCGCAGCGGGTCCTGCTCGCGGCGGTCCTCGCTCGCCTCGTCGAGCCAGTGACAGGCCGTCAGGTGGCCGTCAGCGCTCTCGTAGTCGGGAAGGTCGATAGCCCGGTCGGGGGCGTCGACGGTCCCCGTCGCCGAGGCCACCGACTGGAGTTCCGGGACGACATCTCCACAGCGGCCGTCGAGATACTCCGGACAGCGCGTGTGGAACGAACAGCCCGAGGGCGGGTCAATGGGGCTGGGGGGGTTGCCCGAGAGAACGACCTCGCGCATCTCGCCGTCACCTTCGACGCTTGGGATAGCAGAGAGCAGGGCCCGGGTGTAGGGATGCTGGGGGTGGCCGTAGATGTCTGCGGTCGGCCCCGTCTCGACGATTTTACCGAGATACATCACCGCGACCCGGTCGGAAATGTGTTTCACCACACTCAGGTCGTGGGCGATGAACAGATACGAGAGCCCATACTCCGCCTGAAGGCGTTTCATCAGGTTGATTATCTGGGCCTGCACGCTCACGTCGAGCGCAGAGACGGGCTCGTCGGCGATGATGAGTTTCGGCTCGACCGCGAGGGCGCGGGCAATGCCAACGCGCTGGCGCTGGCCCCCCGAGAACTCGTGGGGGTAGCGCTCCCTGTGGGATTCCTGGAGGCCGACCTCTTCGAACAGTTCGGCGACCCGTTCGCGCTTTTGCTCGCCGGTCGCGATATCGTGGACTTCCAGGGGCTTGCCGACGATTTCGCCCACCGTCTTCCGGGGGTTGAGCGAGGAGAGTGGGTCCTGAAAGATGACCTGGACGTCCTTGCGGAACTGCTTGAGTGCCGCGCCCTTCAGCCCGGTCACGTCGGTTCCGTTGAAGGAAATATCGCCGGCAGTCGCGTCATAGAGTCGGGAAAGCACGCGGCCGAGGGTGGTCTTCCCGCAGCCGGACTCGCCAACCAGGCCGACCGTCTCCTCGGTTCCGACCTCGATATCGACGCCGTCGACGGCTTTCACCGACTGTGCCTTGCCGAACAGCTGGTCGAGAAGGCCCGTCTTGGTCTCGAAGTGTTTCTTGACGCCCGTCGCCCGCAGCAGCGGGTCGTCGGCGCTCATCGGCGACCACCTCCGTCGGCGCGGGCGGCGTCGTTGCCGGCCGTTTCAGCCCTGACGTAGTCGTAGGCCGCCTCGTCAACGGCGACCACCTTGCCATCCTCGTCCAAGTGCACGTGGTCGTTGTAGAGGTGACAGTGCGAGAAATGATTCTGGTTTGTCCCCTCCCCGGCCGGATAGGCCACTAATGGCTGGTCACAGAGTTCGAAGGCGTGGTCGCACCGCTCGGCGAACGGACAGCCGTCGGGCTTATCGATGAGGTTCGGAACGGAGCCCTCGATGGCATCGAGCCATTCCCGGTCGTCGTTGATGCGAGGAATGGAGCCAAGCAGCCCCTGGGTGTAGGGGTGTTTGGGATCCTCGAAGAGGTCGTCAGCGGTCGCCCGTTCCATGAGTTCGCCGGCGTACATCACGGCGACCCGGTCGCAGGTCTCTCGGACGACGCCGAGGTCGTGGGTGATGAGCATGACTGAGATATCGAACTCGTCGCGGAGCCGCAGAAGTTCATTGAGTATCTGTGCCTCGATACTCACGTCAAGAGCCGTCGTCGGCTCGTCAGCGATGATGAGGTCGGGGTCGCCCGCAAGCGCCTGAGCGATGACGACGCGCTGCCGCATCCCGCCGGACAGCTGGTGGGGGTACTCGGACGCGCGTACCGCGGGGTCGGGGATGCCGACCGTATCCAGCAACGACACGGCACGCTGCCAGGACTCGCTTTCCTTGTCAGTGCCGGTGACGTATTTGCGGCCCATCTCCGCCCAGAATCCTGCGGACTCATCGGAGCCGTGCTGGCGGTAGACTTCGGCTATCTGCTCACCTATTGACATGACTGGGTTGAGTGAGGTCATGGGGTCCTGGAACACCATGCTGATGTCCCCCCCTCGGACCTCCTGCATCTCCGGTTCGCTCTTGGTGAGTAGTTCCTCGCCGCGGAACCGCACCGCGTCGGCCTCGACGGTCCCGTTGGCGTCGAGCAACTGGAGCAGTGAGAGCGCAGTTACCGACTTACCGGAGCCGGATTCTCCGACCACCCCGAACACCTCGCCCGGATATATTTCGAAGGAGATTCCGTCGACGGCGTGGACGGCGCCGCGCTCGGTCGCGAAGCTCGTCCGGAGGTTTCGGACCGCAAGGAGGGGCTCTTCGTCGGCCATCTCAGGCACCCTCCTGTTCTTTCACGTCGAAGGCGTCACGCAGTGCGTCCCCGAAGAGGTTGATGCCGAGGACGGTGATCATGATCATCACGCCCGGAATGATGGATATCCACCACGCCTGCGTGAGGAAGTTCCGCCCCTGGCCCAGCAGGGCGCCCCATGTCGGTGTCGTCGGCTTCACGCCGAGGCCGAGGAACGAGAGGGTCGCCTCCGCGAGCATCCCGCGGGCGACTAGCACCGTGAACTGGACGATGAGCGGCGCGATGGTGTTGGGGAATATCTCCTCGGTGATTATTTCGGTGTTGCTCAGCCCGACGCTTTGGGCGGCGAGGGTGTACTCCTCCTCACGGATGGAGAGCACCTCCCCGCGCGTGATGCGTGCGAAGTCGTCGATGTAGGCGAAGCCAACGGCGAAGATGACGTTCCAGACGCTCTGGCCGAGGATGGCCACGAGCATGATGGCGATGAGCAGCCACGGGAACGCCCACAACACGTCGACCACCCGCATCAGTGCGTCGTCGACGCGGCCGCCGTGGTAGCCCGCGACGAGGCCGATGCTCACGCCGAGAACCGCACCGAATGAGACTGCGCCGAGGCCCACGAGCAGGCTGATGCGGGCACCGAACATCACCCGTGAGAGCATATCACGGCCGAAGGAGTCAGTGCCGAATGGGTGGGCGCCGGTGAGGTCGGGCGCCTGTAGCATCGGATACTGCTGGACCATCGGGTCGTAGGGGGCAAGCGCCGGCGCGAAGACGGCCGCACCGAGGAAGCTAATGACGATGACGAGGCCGACCTTCGCTTTCAGGTCCCGCCTGACAGTTCGGGCCAACCGTTCAAGCAGGTCGGTCCGGATGCCGAACAGCCGGGCGCCGCTGGTGTCGAAGTCGAATCGGGAACTCATCTCACTCGCTCCCCCCGTAGCGGATGCGCGGGTTTATCATGGTGTATAGCAGGTCAATGAAGAGGTTCATGAACACGAATACGAACGAAATCACGATGACTGTGGCCTGGACGACTGGGAAGTCCCGGCGGCTAATCGAGCTAATTAGGAGGCGTCCCAGCCCGTTGATGCCGAAGACGATTTCGACGGCGACGACGCCGCCGAGGACGACCGCAAGCAGGATGCCGGCGATGGTGACTACCGGAATAAGCGCGTTCTGGAAGCCGTGTTTGAACAGAACGAGCCGCGGACTCAGCCCTTTCGCACGGGCGGTCCGCATGTAGTCCTCGTTGAGCACCTCAAGCATCGAAGACCGGGTCATCCGCATGATGATGCCGCCGTAGGGGAGGCCAACGGCGATGGCCGGCAGGAATATGTGGGAGAACCACGGCACGATCCCCTCCGAAATGGAGACGTAGCCGAACGACGGTAGCGCCTCGACCCTGCTTGCGATGCCGAGGATGAGGAGGATGCCGATCCAGAACCCCGGCATGCTGATGCCGAAAAACGAGATCAGTGTCGCCACGTAGTCCTCTATCTGGTACCGCCGGACCGCACTGATGATGCCGGCTGGGATGGCAATAGCGACGGCGATGAGCATCCCTAACCCCGCGATGCTTATCGTCGGCTCCGCGACGCCAGCGAGCATGCTCAGCACGCTCTGCTGGGTGTGAATTGACTGCCCGAACTTCCCTTGCAGGAGCTCGCCCAGCCAGCGGACGTACTGGATGTAGATGGGTTGGTTCAGCCCCAACTCCTGTCTGGCCGCTGCAAGCGCCCCCGGATCGGCGTCGCCGCCGAGCATGATGCGTGCGGGGTCGCCCGGAATCGCCCGGATAGCCAGGAACACCACCGTCGCCACGATGTAGATGACGGCGATGGCGTGTGCGATGCGCTTGGCGATGTACTGTTGCATCCCCATACTAGTGTCGGGTCGAGATATGTGTAGTCACGAGAGGGAGGTACGGGGTGGTGCTACTCCGCGAGGTAGGCGCGGTGCATGTTGCTCATGCCGGCCTGAATCCCCACATCTTTCAGTGCTTTGACGGTTATCTTCGTCTTCAGCGGGAAGACCAGCATCGTATACATCGCGAGGTCGAGGAACACCTCTTCGGCCTGCTGGACGTACTTCTTCCGGTCCTCGACTTTGGGCGTCGAGAACGACTTCTTCAGCGCGGCGTCGAACTCCTCGTCGAACATCATGGATTTCTGCCAGACGCCGAGGCTCGTCTCCGCGTCGGGCGTGCCGAGCTGTTTCCACCAGGACATGTAGGGGTCGATATCCGTCGACCCGCTGTAGGTGGTAACCATGTGATTGTATCGGTAGATCTGGTCCCAGTAGGAGGATGGCTGTTGGAGGTCGAGGTTCGCTTGAATGCCGACGTTCGCGAGCTGTTGCTGGATGACGGTTACCCAGCGTTTCTGTTCGGGTGTCGCCAGGAGCGAGAACGAAAACCGGGGATCGCCGGTGTAGCCCGCCTCGTCGAGTAGCTGTTTTGCCTTCTCGGGGTCGTAATACTGCCCGGGTTCGGGCTTCTCCTCGTAGTAGTCGCCAATGACAGGGTTGATGAGCGAGTGGGCGGCCGTCGCGTAGCCGAAGAAGCCCTTCTTGACGAGCTCCTCCCGGTCGATGGCCATTGCCATGGCGTGGCGCACCTTCTTGTTCGCCGTAGGGATGTCCTTGCCTTCCCACTTCGTCGTGACTTCGTCGTAGCCGCTCGCGAGCTTCGCCTCCTCGGCGTGCTCCTGTGGGTCCGCACCCAGTGGCGCGAGCACGAACCAGTTGCCCGGGCTCGTCGCCTCCACGCTGAGATTGCTCTTGGACTCGCCCTGCTGGGCAAACGAGCCGGTCATCTGGTCAGCGTGGTGGATGCTTTCAGAGGAGACCGCAGACCACATCGTCGAGGGCTCGGGGATGAGGTTTGCCTCGACCGTATCGACGTAGGGAAGCTGGTTCCCCTCGTCGTCGGTCTCGTGGTAGCCGTCGTGTTTGACTAGCGTGATGGACTCGCCGGCCTGGTGGGATTCGACTTTGAACGGTCCGCTTCCGAGGGGCTCCTTGTTGTAGCCCTCGGGGTCCTCGGCGGCGCTCTTGTGGACGATGGCACCCGCCCGGCCGGGGACGTTGGTCATGAACGCGAGGAACGGGGCAGTGGTCTGGCTCATGTTGATTGTGACCTCGTACTCCCCGGTTGCTTCGATGCTCTCGACGGTCGAGACCTTCCCGCGGTGCTCGGATTTCTCGAACTCCTGGAGACGTTCGAGTGACCATTTCACCGCCTCGGCGTCCAGTGGGTCCCCGTTGTGGAACGTCATGTTCTCGTGGAGCGTGAAGACGTACGTCGTGTTGTCGGGGATTTCCCAGTCCTTCGCGGCGTCGCCGACGATCTTCTTCTCCTGGCTGAGCTTCAGGAGGCCGTTGAAGACGTTCGACTGGATCTCCATCTGGGCGCCCTTATCCACTAGATGCGGATCGAGGCTATCAAGGTTGTCCGTCAGCATACCCATCTTGACGGTGCCGCCCATCTTCGCGGAGCCCTCCATCTCGGTTTCGTCGGTATCGCTGCTACCACCGCCGCTACTGTCGTTCTCGCCACCGCCGCCGCCGCCGCCGCCACCGGTACACCCCGCGAAGGACGAACTGATACCTGCAGCCCCCATCAATCGCATGGCGGTCCGCCGGTCGATCTCCGGCCCTTCTAAGGCCGACCTGTCGAACTGTGTTTCATCATTTGTCATGGTCCTGGTTACCAATACTCACGCATAGAGCTGATGACGTATATACCCTTTGCCGCCCGAAAAGGCGGTGTTCATGTAAGAATTGAAGAGTGAGGCGGCGCTTTTCCCTTAACTATCTATGCAAAAATGCCGTCTCAACGGCAGTCTCGGTCAGGTTGACTTGAACTTTGTGGAGCGAGAAGCGACACCCCGGTTGTTGATGAAGCTGAGTGTTCAGCTGCATCTGGCTGGACTATCTCTTTCGAACACTATTTTCATTTCCAAATTATTTGGTGACACAATATTTAGAGACGCGACGGGTGCGAGGGACGACTGAGCGAGCACAGCGAGTGAGGAGTCGGTTGGGGAGGCTTATGGCCATACTGCTGGGCAATGCGGGTCCGCCGTGGTCTAGGAAACTCCGCGGTGGCGTTCCCCGAGGCGGTTTCTGCTGTCACAATCACGATTCTCACGATAATGTTCACGATAACGAGTTCTGCGAGGACAGCCGTACTCACAGCGCTCTAACAGCCGTCCCGGCCGAACCAATCCTGTGGACGCGAAGAACTAACTCCGAACCGCCCGAGCCGTCGCACGAGTACTGTTGCTGAGGCGTTGCTCCAAACGTTTACTACAGCTCGAAGTAATCTGTACCCATGAGTAAGCAGTACGCTGACCTCCACGACCCGAACGCGGAGTACACGATGCGGGAGCTTTCCGCCGAGACAATGGGCGTCACCGGGAGCCGAGGTGGCGACCGTGACGTCGCGATTACCGACGTGCAGACCACGATGGTCGACGGCAACTTCCCGTGGACCCTCGTCAGAGTCTACACCGACGCCGGCGTCGTCGGCACGGGTGAGGCCTACTGGGGCGCGGGCGTCCCGGAGATCATCGAGCGCATGACGCCGTTCCTCGTCGGCGAGAACCCCCTGGATATCGACCGGCTCTATGAACATCTCGTTCAGAAGATGTCCGGCGAGGGCAGCGTCGAGGGGGTCACCGTCACCGCAATCTCGGGTATCGAACTCGCGCTGCACGACCTCGCCGGAAAGATTCTCGGCATCCCGGCTTACCAACTTCTGGGTGGGAAATACCGCGACTCCGTCCGGGTCTACTGTGACTGTCACACCGAGGCCGAGGCCGACCCAGAGGCCTGCGCCGACGAGGCCGAACGCGTGGTTGAGGAACTCGGCTACGACGCGCTGAAGTTCGATCTCGACGTGCCCTCCGGCCACGAGAAGGACCGCGCGAACCGCCATCTCAGACCGGGCGAAATCCGGCACAAGGCCGAGATTGTCGAGGCCGTCACCGAGCGCGTGAAAGACCGCGCCGACGTGGCGTTCGACTGTCACTGGACGTTCTCCGGTGGCTCAGCCAAGCGCCTCGCTGCGGAACTCGAGGCCTACGACGTGTGGTGGCTCGAGGACCCCGTGCCGCCGGAGAACCTCGAGGTGCAGGAAGAAGTCACCAAGTCCACCCTTACTCCCATCACCGTGGGCGAGAATCGCTATCGGGTCACCGAACTCCGGCGGCTCATCGAGAATCAGGCCGTCGACATCGTCGCCCCCGACCTGCCGAAAGTGGGCGGGATGCGCGAGACTCGGAAAATCGCCGACGTGGCCAATCAGTACTACGTCCCCGTCGCGATGCACAACGTCGCTTCGCCCATCGGGACGATGGCTTCCGCACACGTCGGCGCCGCCATCCCGAACTCGCTGGCCGTGGAGTACCACTCCTACGAACTGGACTGGTGGAGTGACCTTGTCGAGGAACCGGTCATCGAGGACGGCCAGATCGAAATTCCGGAAAAACCCGGGCTCGGGCTGACGCTGGACATGGACGTCGTCGAAGCGCATATGGTCGAGGGCGAGACCCTCTTTGACGAGGCCTGACCATGGTCGAAGACGACAGAGAGACGGGGCCGGGTATCGTGACCTTCGGCGAGTCGATGCTTCGGCTTGGCACGCCCGCTGGCGAGCGGCTGGTCACTGCTGATGCACTGAACCTCCACATCGGCGGCGCTGAGAGCAACGTCGCTGCAGACGCGTCACGGCTCGGCGCTGAAACGGTCTGGCTTTCGAAACTTCCCGAGTCCCCGCTCGCGGACCGCGTCGTCGAGGGAATCACACGCCACGGCGTCGACGCGCGGGTCGCCCGCGGCGAGGGTCGTGTCGGGACGTACTACCTCGACGTCGGCGGTGCTCCGCGAGGGACCGAGGTGGTCTACGACCGCGAGGGCACAGCAATCCGGTCGGCGACGCCAGAGGAACTCGATACGGCGGCCATCGAGGCCGCCGAGACGTTCCTCGTCACGGGCATCACGCCCGCGCTCTCGGGGACGCTCGAGGCGACGACTCGAACACTCCTGGAGACTGCTCGAGAGGCGGGGACGAAGACAGTGTTCGACCCCAACTACCGAGCCAAACTCTGGTCACCCGCCGAGGCTCGGGAGACGCTGACAGAGCTGCTGCCACTGGTCGACACGCTCGTCGTTGCCGAGCGGGACGCTCGAGAGGTGCTAGCCCGTGAAGGCTCGCCCGAAGCAATCGCTGCGGAGCTGGCGGCGGAGTTCGGCCACGAGACCGTCGTCCTGACCCGCGGTGCCGAGGGCTCGCTGGCGTGGGCGGACGGCGAGACCCACGAACAGGCGGCGTTCGACGCAGAGACCCACGACGCCGTGGGGAGCGGGGACGCCTTTGTTGCCGGCTTTCTCGTGGCTCGCGGCGATGGTCAGTCGGTCCCAGAGGCGCTTTCCTGGGGGTCTGCAACCGCGTCGCTCAAACGAACGATTGCCGGTGACGTGGCGGTCATCGACCGCGCAGACGTCGAACGCGTGCGCTCGGACGCAAGCGGTATCGAGCGGTAGAGCGCCGTCGTTTCGGTGGCCTCCTCAGTCGCTCCGCAACCACTAAACGCAGCACACTCCTTCCTCACACAATGGCTGATTGGACCGAGTCCTACCGTCCCTCGACGCTCTCGGAGGTGCGGGGGAACAACAAAGCCCGCGACGCCTTCGAGGAGTGGGGGCGGTCGTGGGACGACCACACGGAGGCGGTCATTCTCTACGGGAGCCCAGGCGTGGGCAAGACCTCTGCAGCACACGCGCTGGCGGCGGATATGGGCTGGGAGACAGTCGAACTCAACGCCTCCGACCAGCGGACTGCCGACGCCATCGAGCGGTTCGCTGGTCGGGCAGCGCGTAACGCCACGCTCGGCGGCAGTGCGAGTGGGGAGGTCGGCGGCGGCCGCCAACTGGTCATCGTCGACGAGGCCGACAACATCCACGGCAACTACGACCGCGGCGGTGCCCAAGCCGTCACGAACCTCGTGAAGGAGGCGAACCAGCCCATCGTGCTCATCGCCAACGAGTTCTACGAGATGAGTCGCGGCCTGCGCAACGCCTGTCAGGATATCGAGTTCCGGGACGTGTCTGCACGCTCGATTGTTCCCGTCCTCCGGGACATCTGCCGGAAAGAGGGTATCGAGTTCGAGAGCGACGCCCTGGAGCGCATCGCCGACGCCAACAGCGGTGACCTGCGCGGCGCAGTCAAAGACTTACAGGCCACTGCCGAGGGGAAGACACACCTCACGGTCGATGACGTTGTCACTGGGGACCGGGACACCACTGTCGGCATCTTCACCGTGCTCGACGCGATTCTGAAGGAGAAATCCCCACAGGAGGCGCTTCACACCGCCTACGACGCCGACGAGACGCCCGACGACCTGACGGCCTGGGTCGAGGACAAGGTGATGAAGGTCTACGACCCCGAGGAGACGGTCCGGGCCTACGAGTACCTCGCCAACGCCGACCGCTGGCTGGGTCGCGTGATGGCCACGCAGAACTACTCCTACTGGCGCTACGTCACCGACAACGTCGCGGCGGGCGTCGCCGCGTCCCGCGACAAGACACGCGGTGGCTGGACCCAGTACGGCGGCCGGCCACAGATGTGGCCCTCCTCGGACGCCACGGTGGACGAAATCTGCCGGAAGATCGCAGACGCTGCGGGGGCCAGCATCGAGACGGCGCGGCGCGAAATCCTCCCGTTCCTCTCGGCGGCGACGCACCACTGCAAACCACGTGACTTGACAGTCGCAGTCACGGCCTACTTCGACTTCGACGAAACGGATCTCGCGGCCATCACCGGTAGCGGCGAGTCCACCAACAAGGTGCAAGGCATCGTCGAGGACGCCGAAGAACTGCGGGATGATGCGCTCGAAGCACACGCCGGCGGCGCGTTCGCAGGCGCGACTCGGGTGGCCGACGGAGAAACGGAAACGAAAACGGAAACCGAAGCGGACGGTGACACAGCGGCTGGCGAACAGCCCGAGTCAGATCCCGAAGCAGCGGCCGCTGGGGCCGAGGAGCCGCCCGACGAGGAGGTTGATGACGACTCCCAGTCCGGGCTCTCGGATTTCGTCTGACTCAATCGACCGTCGTCGCCCGCGCGGTCACATCCTCCGGCCCCACCAGAATCCGAATCGTGTCTGCGCCCGTTGGGCCCGGAATCGCTTCGTACAGCTCGATTCTCGCCCGGTTCCCGCTGTCGTCGTCGACGACCACTTCGACCGCCCAGCGACCGGCTGTCGGGAAGAAATCCGGGACCCCCCGTTGTCCGCGCGCTTGTAGCTCGTACTCACCAGATAGTTCCGGGGACTCGACGACCGCCGCGGGCGGCGTCTCCGGCGTTGGCGATGGGGTCTCCTCGCCGTTGGCCGCCGTCTCCTTCGGCAGGAGTCGTGCTGCACTGACCGAGACCGTTACCGACCGTTCTCGTCGGTTCTCGATATAGAGCCCGCCGGGGACACTGTTGTCCCGGAAGGTGCGCCCACAGCCGGCGAGCACGACGGGAAGGGAGGCAAGAACTGTTCGGCGGGACCGCTGCATAGCTATAGGGTAGCGCGGCCACACAAAGAGGGTTGCGGGCGAGTCAGAGCAGCTTCGAGAGGAACTGCTGGCCCCGCTCGGTCGAGGGGTTCTCGAAGAAGGGCTTGGGCTCGCCCTGCTCGACGATCTCTCCCTCGGCCATCAGCGTCACCGTGTCGGCGACCTCCCGGGCGAACCCCATCTCGTGGGTGACGACCATCATCGTCATCCCTTCGCTGGCCAGGTCACGCATGACCTCGAGCACTTCGCCGACGAGTTCGGGGTCGAGCGCGCTGGTCACTTCGTCGAACAGCATCACGTCTGGCTCCATGGCCAGCGCGCGGGCGATGGCCACACGTTGTTGTTGGCCGCCAGAGAGTTGAGCCGGGTACGACTCGGTCTGTTTGGCCAGTCCGACCCGCTCCAGTAGGTCGTGGGCCTCCTCGCGGGCGATAGACTCCTTGACGCCTTTCACCTTGGTGGGCGCGAGCGCGACGTTTTCCAGCGCTGTCATGTGTGGGAAGAGGTTGAACGACTGGAACACCATCCCGATCCGCTGGCGCAGGCGATTGATGTCTGCGTCCGGGTTGGTCAGCGGTGTGCCGTCCAGCCGAATCTCGCCCGATTGGATTTCCTCCAAGCGATTCGTACAGCGAAGCAGCGTCGACTTCCCCGACCCGGAGGGGCCGATGACGACGGCGACCTCCTCAGCGTCGACCTCGAGGTCGATATCCTTCAGGACGTGTGTCTCACCGAAGTATTTGTCAACGCCCTCGAACTCGAGCAGCCCCATCAGTGCTCACCCCCCGCGGCGGGGTCCGCACGCGCCTCGAGCATCCGGATGAGTTTGCCGAGCGGAATCGTGATCATGAGATAGGCAACCGCGACGAGAACGATCGGTGTCCACGCGTCGAAGGTCGCTGAGTTGACCTGCCGGAACGCCGACAGCAGCTCCGGAATCGCCAGCACCGTCAGCAGCGAGGTGTCCTTCACGAGGATGACCTGGTCGTTGCCGATGGCTGCAAGCGAGTTTCGCCAAGCCTGTGGGAGCACGACCTCCCGCATCGACTGGATGTAGGACATACCCAGCGAGCGGGCGGCCTCCATCTGGCCCTTCGGGATTGACTCGATGCCGCCCCGGAGCGCCTCACCCACGTAGGCCGCGTGGTTCATCGTCAGGCCGATGACCGCGGCGTAGTAGTTGAACCCCTGGATGGGGAACTGCCCCGGCGGCCACAGCTGTGGCACACCGAGGTAGATGACGAACAGTTGGAACAGCAGCGGCGTCCCGCGGAAGAACTCGATATACCCCTTCGCAATGGCGCGTGTCAGCCCCGTTTTTGAGACTCGTGCCAGGCCGACGATGACCCCCGCGACCACCGCCAGCACCCCGCTGATCAGGATGATGCCGATGACCCGGAGGAACGCGAACGTGAACTGCGGGTAGATGATGTTGATGAGCAGGGGGTAATCGACCCGTGCCAACAGGATGTAGCTGATGAACACCGCTACGACGAGGGCGAACAGCGCGGTCCCCAGCATCCCGATCTGTCGGAAGCGGTTGTCGTCCAGCTTGTCGAGGACGCTGGCGTCGCGCTGCCTCCCGGTGTCGGTTGCCATCGAGGATTACCCGGCGAAGTACTCGTTGTAGATTTCGTCGTACGTGCCGTCCTCGCGGATGGCGGCGAGGGCGCCGTTGACCTCCTCGCGGAACTCGTCGTCGTCCTGACGGAAGGCGATGCCGTAGTTCTCGACGGTGAGCGTGAGGTACGGCGGTGCGTTCTCGCCCTCCTCGGCGGCGGCGCCCTCGCCCTCGACGAAGCGCACGTCACCGTCACCCTCGCCGTTGACGAACTCCGCACTGACGGTGTTGTCGTTGATGACGGCGTCGACCTGGTTGTTCAGCAGGGCGCTGAACGCGTCAGGAATCTGGTCGTACTCGTTGATCTTCAGGTCGCCACCCAGCTCCTCTTTGAGGCCCTGAGCGGCACCGGCACCGGTCGTCCCTTTCTGGACACCCACCCGGATGCCGGCCATATCCTCCTTCGAGGTGATGTCGGAGCCCTCCCGGACGACGATGGTCTGGTAGGCCGTGAAGTAGGGGTCCGAGAAGTCGACCTGCTCGTCCCGCTCGTCGTTGATGGTCATCGCCGACATGATGATGCGGAAGTTGCCGTTGTTCAGCGACGGGATGATGGTGTCGAAGGAGGTCTGCTGGAACTCGTACTCCATGTCGAGTTCGCCGGCGAAAATGGCCTCCGCGATATCCACGTCGAAGCCGGTTAGCTCGCCATCGGTCGTCTCGTACTCGAACGGTCGGTAGGGGATGTCCGATCCCGATACTGATGGTCTCATTTGAACCGCCGGTACAGCCAGCAAAGGAGAGCGCCGCCGCGGCGCCACCGGTCGCCTTCAGGTATGTTCGTCTATCCATAAGTGCGGATTGAGTCCCTGATGGAAATAACTCACTATCGGATACCTGCGCTATGCGAGCACCGACCGGCCGTCACGGGGCGCCGTCTGGGCGGCGTAGGCGACGAGAGCGACGGCGGCGAAGGCGACGCCGTAGAGCACCCAGTTCACCAGGTGGGCGGTCCAGGTGTAGACGACGAGGTCACGCCCCAGGAGCGTCACGAGGAAGACCGAGGCGAGCGCGGCCCCCAGTGCCGGGCGGTAGCGTGCGACCCCGGTCATCGGGAGCCAGACGGTGGCAGCGACCAGTGTTGCGAACGTCGCCAGCGCAGTCAGCGCGAACAGGGCCTGTGCGGCCGGGCTGTAGTCAAGCAGCGGTGTGACGCGCCCGAAGACGGCGTTCACCGGGAGCAGTGCGAGCACGGTGAACAGCGCCAGTCGGCTCCGTTCGGTGGCCGAGCGCTGGTAGTCTCCCCGCATCGCCGACAGCGTCGACAGCGTCAGTGCGGTGAAGATGGCCAGGGCGACCAGCAAGTGGGCAGCCTGCGTCGGCACGGAGTAGCCGCCGGGGATGGCGCCGTTGAGTGTGACCGTCACCGCACCCAGCGAAATTTGGAGCGGGAGGAGCACGAGCGCGGCCGTCGCGAACAGCGCGGTCCGCTGGGACTGCTCGCCCAGCCACGCCGCTGCGACGACGCCGATGATGACGAAGCCCGTCACCATCGCCACGAGGCGGTGGAACCACTCGATAAAACTGGGGAGACTCTGGGGGAGCAACCCGTTGTCACAGAGTGGCCACTGCTGTGCGCACGCCAGCCCGGCCCCAGTGGCTGCGGTGTAGACGCCGAGTGCGACTAAGCTGCCGGTGAGAGCCGTGGCGAACAGCGCGAACTGTCGGTAGCTCGGGCGCTTCATTAGCCAGATTTCGGGCGCGCGCGTACTTGGGCGTTACTTTCGCGGCGCCTCGCCCCGCGGAACGGCGCGTTGAAGTCCGGGGCACCGCCACCCCGACCCATGACCGACCACAGCGCCCGCACGGCCCGGCTCGATAGCTATCTCGCAGCAACAGGCGACGAGGCTGTCTGGTTCGCGCGGCCGAACGCATTCGCCTGGCTCACGGGCGGGAGCAACGTCGTCGACCGGGAGGATCCAATCGGTGTCGCTGCGGCGGGCTACATCCCCGATGCAGAGCCGGCGTTCCGCGTCGTTGCATCCGCGGGCGAGGCCGAGCGCATTCGAGACGAGGAACTCCCCGAAGGGTTCGCGGTCGAAACCGCCCCGTGGCACCAGCCGCTCGCCGATGCCGTGGCCGCACGCTCGCCACCTACTGCCGTAGCGGATTTCGATGTCCCCGGACTCGACAGGCTCGACGCGGCCGCAGTTCGCCAGCCGCTGAGTGCGGCCGACATCGAGCGCTACCGACAGCTGGGGGAGGAAACGGCCGCCGCCGTCGAGCGAGTGTGCCGAGAGCTGAGCTCGGACGATACCGAACACGAGGTCGCCTCGGCGCTCCGAATCACGCTCTCCTCGGGTGCCATCGAGGCGCCAGTTGTCCGGGTCGCGGGCAGCGAGCGCGCCGAACAGTACCGAACCCCGCCGGCCGGCAACGCCCAGCTGGGTGACTACGCGGTCGTCAGTGTGACTGCAGCCCGCGGCGGCCTGCACGCCTCACTCTCACGAACTGTGGCGTTCGATCCGCCCGAGGGTTTCCTGGCGCGACACCGCGCTGCGGCTCAGGTCGAGGTGACTGCGCTGGCCGCGACGCACGAGGCCGCGGAATCGGGCGATGACGCGAGCGACGTGTTCGCGACGATTCGGGACGCCTACGCAGAACTTGGCTACCCGGAGGCTACTGAGGCAGGCGAGCAGGGGGGTGCCGCTGGCTTCGCCCGCCGCGAGTGGCTAGCGACACCCGAGAGCGACCAGCCAGTGACGGCGCCGATGGGCTACGCGTGGAATCCAACAGTTGGCGGCGCGCGCAGTGAGGACACCTACCTGGTCGAAACGGGTGATGACCCGTTCGAGTGTCTGACCGCGACGCCGAACTGGCCGACAGAGACCGTCTCGGCGGTGCATGTCGACCGCGAGGTCGAGCGCCACGCTGTCTACGAGCCCTGACCGGGTTGCCCCCGAAATATATCTCCGAGTCGTGGGCTGGTCGAACTGACTGTCGGTGGCTGTGGGGGGAGCCGGTCCGCCGACGCATCCATCGACCTCTCGGATGAGGACCCTATTGTCGAGGAACCGTTTCGTTTCCTCGCCTGCCGGGGAGAGCGCAACCGATGGCGCGCAGGAGCGCCCGGGGACTACTCCCGAGCCAGTGGACGCTGGCAGCTTCGCGTTCGGTGTCGTCGAAGCACCGAACAGCGAGGGGTCGAACCGTTCTCTCGACGGTAGTCAGGGCGCCGTCGGCCGTCGAACCGAGTCCGAGCCGGGATACTCAGGAGTTCGACGCTTGTCGAACGTATTTTCGACGTCGGTAGGTAGCTTTTTGCCTTCTCCCGGGAACCTGCCGGACATGGGACTAGATGACGACGCGCGGGAGTATCACCGGCGGGAGCCGCCCGGGAAGATCGAAATTTCGACGACGAAACCGACCAACACCCAGCGTGACCTCTCGCTGGCCTACTCACCGGGCGTCGCCGCCCCGTGTATGGATATCCACGAGGACGAGAACCGAGCCTACGAGTACACCGCGAAGGGGAATCTTGTGGGCGTCGTCTCCAACGGAACGGCAGTGCTCGGCCTCGGCGACATCGGCGCGCAGGCCTCCAAACCCGTGATGGAGGGGAAGGGTGTGCTGTTCAAGCGCTTCGCCGACATCGACGTGTTCGACATTGAACTCGACCAGACNGANGTCGACGCGTTCTGTAACNCCGTCCGGGCGATGGAACCGACCTTTGGGGGCATCAACTTAGAGGACATCTCCGCGCCGGAGTGTTTCGAGATCGAACAGCGTCTGCGAACGGAGATGGATATCCCCGTCTTCCACGACGACCAGCACGGCACCGCCATCATCAGCGGCGCCGGCCTCATCAACGCCACCGACATCCTCGAGAAGGATATCTCCGAGATGAACATCACCTTCTCCGGGGCCGGCGGATCCGCGATCGCGACCGCGAAGTTCTACCTGGAACTCGGCGCGACGCGGGAGAACATCACCATGTGTGACTCGACGGGTATCATCACCGAGACCCGGGTCGAAGAAGAGGGGCTGCCGGAGTACAAGGAGCAGTTCGCCCAGGACATACCCAACGGCGATCTCGCCGACGCAATGGCGGGCGCCGACATGTTCGTTGGGCTCTCGGTTGGCGGCATCGTCTCTAAGGAGATGGTGGCGTCAATGGCCGAGGACCCCATCGTGTTCGCGATGGCCAANCCTGACCCCGAAATCACCTACGATGACGCCCGCGAAGCTCGGGACGACACCGTCATCATGGCGACGGGCCGCTCGGACTACCCGAACCAGGTGAACAACGTGCTGGGCTTCCCGTTCCTCTTCCGCGGTGCGCTCGACGTGCGAGCGACCGACATCACGGAGAACATGAAGCGCGCCGCCGCCGAGGCGCTCGCTGACCTCGCCCGGCAGGACGTGCCCGACGCCGTTGTCAAGGCCTATGGNGACCAACCGCTCCAATACGGCCCCGAGTACATCATTCCGAAGCCGGTCGACCCGCGCGTACTGTTCCAGGTCGCGCCCACTGTCGCCGAGGCGGCGATGGACGAGGGTGTCTCTCGGACGGAAATCGACACCGACGCCTACGCCGAGCNCCTCGAGGCCCGGCTGGGCAAATCCCGCGAGATGATGCGGGTCGTGCTCAACAAGGCCAAGAACAACCGCCAGCGCGTCGCGCTCGCGGAGGGCAACGACGAGAAGATGGTGCGGGCGGCCGCCCAGATCGAGGAGCAGGGCATCGCCAAACCCGTCCTCTTGGGCAACCGCTCCGAAATCGAGCAGACGACGACCCGATTGGGACTGGATTTCCACCCCGACATCATCGACCCGCGGGCCGACAAGACCGAGAAGTACGCCGACCGGCTCTATGAACTCCGCCAGCGTAAGGGAATCACCCGAAGCGAGGCAGACGAACTGGTCCGCCGCGACACCAACTACCTCGGCAGTGCGATGGTCGAGCAGGGTGATGCCGACGCGCTCCTGACGGGGCTAACCCACCATTACCCTTCGGCGCTCCGGCCGCCGCTCGAAGTCATCGGCACCGCCGCCGACGCCGAGTACGCCGCCGGCGTCTACATGCTCACGTTCAAGAATCGGGTCGTCTTCATCGCCGACGCGACGGTGAACCAGAACCCCAGCGAGGAGGTGCTGGCCGAAATCACCAAACACACCGCCACGCTCGCCCGGCGGTTCAACATCGAACCGCGCGCGGCGCTGCTCTCCTACTCCAACTTCGGCTCCGTGGAGAACGAGGGGACTGCAAAACCCCGTGATGCCGCCGCGACGCTGCGGGCTGACCCCGAAGTGGACTTCGACGTCGACGGCGAGATGCAGGCCGACACGGCCGTCGTGGAGGAGATCCTCACGGACACCTACGAGTTCTCGGAGCTCGACGAGGCAGCGAACGTGCTCGTCTTCCCCAACCTCGAAGCCGGCAATATCGCGTACAAGCTGCTCCAGCGCCTTGGCGGCGCCGAGGCCATCGGGCCGATGCTCGTCGGAATGAACAAGCCCGTCCACGTGATGCAGCGCGGTGACGAAGTGAAGGATATCGTCAACCTCGCGGGTGTGGCAGCTGTCGACGCACAGAACCAAGAGTAACGGTCGGCTACCGACCGACTTGATGGCCTCTTGGGGCCCCGAGTCTCCCGGGAGGCCCACGACTTTTAAGATCGGCGTGGATTGACGCCATGGTTTTATCAGTTTACGATGTAGCCACTGCCCCGCGCTATGTGAGGGCGAACTTCGAATCTGCTCTCCTTGGTCTTCGGTATCGGGGACTATTTGCAGCCGTGCTCGCAAAACGGAAGTTTCCAGTTCGACTACGCGGAGAACTCGGCGAACCCGGAGAGCTACAGTGTGACAGCCGATTACACAGGCGACGAGGCGATCCCCTCGAGTGGAAGGTTCCGGCTGACTTGGTCCAGCGTGAGCGGCCCGTTCTCGACGCCGGCGGCTGTTGCGGAGGGGCCCGTGACTGACATCGCTCCGGACACGACGGTTCGCGTGAACTGGGGTTCAGAGAGCGGTGAGGAGTCAGCGGTGCTCGCCTCGGAGGCGACCCCCGCCTCCCAACGTCGGGGCCGTTTCACGTCGAATTGCCCGATCACGAGACCGCCGAAATTCACGTACACGGTCATTATACCACCGTGTGAGCAACCCCAGCATATAAGACGCATACCGCCATAGACTGCCTATGGCAAACCAGAATACGAGCAGACGTCGGTTCCTGAAGGCGACGGGTTCTGCGGCAGCCGCTGTCGGATTAGCAGGCTGTGCAGGGGACGACGGCTCCGGAGAATCGACTCCGACGGAGACGAGCGAGAGCGGAGAGACTGAATCCACCGACGAGACGAGCGGAAGCGGGACGTTCTCTGTGAACGTCACCATGGGTCAGATGGACTCCGGGCTCGACCCCCAGGACCACGCCGAAACCAATACCGAGATCATTGTCGGACAGGCATACGACGGCCTGATGGATCGCGACAAGAATGGACAGATTATCGCGAGCCTCGCGACCGACTGGGAACGCGTCGAGCCGGGTGTCGCTAGGTTCACGCTCCGCGACGGTGTGACGTTCCACAACGGCGATGACCTGACCCCAGAGGACGTTGCCTACAGTATCCGGCGGATTGTGTTCAACGACGTCGGAATATCCAGCCCCCAGACGAACGACCTTGGCACCGTCAGCGAGGTCGAAACCGGTGACGGCGAGGTGACGGTTCGATTCGACGGGCTGAATCCGATCGTTTTCCAACTGTTCGCGACGAACGGACCGATCGTCCAGCAGTCGTGGATCGAGGAGAACGGCTCCGACTTCATCAATCAGAACATCAACGGGACCGGCCCGTTCCAGCTGACCGATTACGACTCCGGCAATCAGGTCAGTTTCGAGAAGAATCCCGACTACTGGGGAGACGTGACAACTGTCGACGAAGTCACGCTTGGCGCGTCCAGCGAGTCGAGCACTCGCGTCAACAGGCTGCTCGCCGAGGAGTCCGACATCGTCACGAACGTGCCGCCGCAGGAGGTTTCGCGCGTCGAGAGCTCCGACGTCGCACGGGTCAACGCGGTGCCGAGTACTCGTGTCATCTTCCTCCAGATGCGGTACGACGTGGAGCCGTTCTCCAGCCAGCAGTTCCGTCAGGCCATGAACTACGCGGTCGACCTCGAGAGCATCATCAAGAACGTGCTCAACGGATTTGGATCGCCGACGGGTCAGCCGACACTGGAGGCGTTTACGGGACACAACCCGGACATCGAACCGTACCCGTACGACCCTGAAGAGGCTGAGCGGCTGGTTGAGGAGTCCGGACACGCCGGCGTCGAGATCACGCTCCAGACTCCGATCGGGCGGTACCTGAAGGACGTCGAGATCGCGCAAGCGGCGGCCAGCCAAATTGACTCGCTGTCGAACGTGTCGTGTTCACTCAAACAGCGGGAGTTCTCCTCACTGGTCCAGGACATCACGACGGGTAATATCGAGGACAAACCGCACTTCAACCTCCTCGGTTGGGGGAACGGGGAGTTCGACGCCTCACAGACGATTATCCCACTGCTGGCATCGAACGGTGCCCTGACGATCCTGAAGAACGATGAGGTAGACGCACTCATGGAGGAGGCACAGAACGAAGCGGATCCCGATGCACGGGAAGAAATCCTTCAGGAGGCCAACTCGCTGCTGCACGACCTCGCCCCGTGGGTGTTCATGCACCAGCAGTTCAGCGTGTACGGCGTCTCCAACGAGATTGAGTGGCAGCCCCGGAACGACGAGTTCATCGACGTGGACACGGCCACTCGCCGCTAAATCAAATCGGAGGCTATCAATTCAATGGCACTCGGTAGATTTGCGATCAAGAGAACGCTCCAAGGTATCGGTGTCGTCTGGGGCGTCATCACGGTCGTTTTCGCACTGCGGTTCGTCACGCCCGGGAGCGCGATCAACGCAGTGGCTCCGCTCGACGCCGATCAGGAGACGAGGCAGGCGATTGCCGCCGAACTCGGCCTCGACCAGCCACTGTATCTCCAGTACGGACAGTACCTGTTCGACCTCATCCAGGGCGACCTGGGATTCTCGTACATTCGGGGACAGGCGGTCACGCCGTTGGTGCTCTCGAAGATTCCCGCGACCGTGGAGTTGGCGCTCGCGGCGACCTTCGTCGCTATCGTCCTGTCAATCCCGCTGGGCGTACTCAGCGCAACGCGACGGAACCAGCCAGTCGACTACGGTGCAACGCTATTCTCCTTGGTCGGGATCAGCACACCGAACTTCTGGCTCGGGATCATGATGATCCTGGTTCTGGCCGTCGAGTTCGGGATCTTCAACACGAGCGGACGAGGGGTCAACGCCGGCGACGTGTTGCTGTCAATCGTCGGTCCGGAGCGGTTCCTCGACACTCTCATCGGCTGGCTGACGTACATCACGCTTCCGGCCATCGCGCTCGGAACGTACTTTACAGCGCTCATCACCCGGCTGACGCGNTCCGGGATGCTCGAGGAACTTGGCAAGCCGTACATTCGCGCGACCCGTGCGAAGGGGCTGCCCGAGACGCTCGTCCAGTACAAGCACGCGCTTCGGAACACTCTCACGCCGGTCATCACCGTCCTCGGGCTTCAACTCGGGACGCTGATAGGTGGTGCAGTGATCACNGAGGCGGTGTTCACGTGGCCCGGACTGGGGACGCTGATTATCCGGAGCATCAACCTCCGCGATTGGCCNCTCCTCCAGGGGAGCCTCATCGTGATCGGAATTAGTTTCGTCCTGGTGAATATTCTCGTGGACATGATCTACGCATACCTCGATCCAAGAGTGGTGTACGACTAAATGGTCTCCAAACGTGTTGTTCAGAACCTCCGCAAGGAGTTCCGCCAGAGCGGCCTGGCAAAGCTCGGTCTAGTATTAGTCGTCTCGATTATCCTAGTTGCGGTGTTCGCACCATTTATCGCGCCGCACAATCCGACCACACAGGAACTTGGTCAGGCACAACTACCGCCACTCGGATTCTCCGAAACAAAGGAGGCGACAACTTCGGAGATGGTGGATGGCGAGGTCGTAACGAAGACCGTCGAGAAGCGTGTCGAGGCCAACGCGGCCCACCCCTTGGGCACCGACGGACTGGGGCGTGACATGCTGTCGAGAACGGTGTACGGTGCCCGAACCTCGCTGATGGTGGGAGTTCTCGGGACCGTGTTCGCGGCGCTCGTCGGCGTCCCGATCGGACTCATCGCGGGCTACTATGGCGGGAAGTTCGACGACGGGCTGATGCGCTTTGCCGACGTGAGCCTCGCGTTCCCGTCGCTCGTCCTCGCGATCGCGCTCATCGGACTATGGGGCCGGGCAGCCGTGGTCCTCCCCGACCCGTTCGTCTCGGCCGGACTCGTCTCTGGGATGCCGTCAACGTTCACGCTTCCCGGAACGGTCGTCATCGTAGTCGGACTGGTGAACTGGGTGTGGTTTGCACGGATCGCCCGCGGGGAGGCGCTCTCGTTGCGCGACGAGGAGTACGTCAAGGCGGCGCGTGCACTGGGTGCGAGCGACAGCACAATCCTCGGCAGCCACATGCTCCCAAATGCGATCACGCCGATAATCGTGCTGGCGACCGTCCAGGTCGCCGCAATCATCCTGCTTGAGTCCTCGCTCTCGTTCCTCGGGTTCTCTGGGACGACCCTCTCGTGGGGCTTCGACATCGCACAGGGTCGCAACTACATCTCCTCGGGTCAGTGGTGGATCGCAACGATCCCGGGCCTCGCGATCATGTGGTCGGTCATCGGCATCAACCTGATCGGTGACTGGCTGCGCGACGCGCTCGACCCCGGCATCGAAGGGGAGGGAGGTGTCTGAGATGACTGAAGAAATTCTGCGGGTCCGAAACCTCACGACCCGCTTTTTCACGGAGGAAGGACAGATCAACGCGGTCGAACACGTCGACTTCGACGTGCGCGACGGCGAGGTGTTCGGCATCGTCGGCGAGTCGGGGTCGGGGAAATCCGTCACCGCACTCTCGATCATCGACCTGGTGGAGTCGCCGGGGCGCATCGTCGAGGGCGAAGTCTGGTACCGCAACGCCGATTTGGCCGACGAGCACCGCGAGAGCCACCCCGACGCCGTCGACGGGGAGTTCGTCGACATCCGCCAGCTGCCCGAGGCGACCCGGCGCTGGCTCCGTGGCCCCGCGTTCGCGACCATCTTCCAGGACCCGATGAGCAGCCTCAACCCATCCATCACGGTGGGTGAACAGATTGCTGAGGCCGTTGAGGTCCAGCGCCGCGCCCGCGCGAACCCGCGGCGCACACGCTCTCGTACGCAGGGCTACGGACTGAGTCGCTTCCTGCTTGACTCGGTGCTCCCCTCCCAGCACTACGTCAGCGAGGAGAGCCACGACCACGCGGTCGAACTGCTCGAACAGGTGGGGATTCCTGACCCCGCCGAGCGGGCGACGGAGTACCCCCATCAGTTCTCCGGCGGGATGCTCCAGCGCGCGATGGTTGCCCAAGCGCTCGCCGGTGAACCGGACGTACTCATCGCCGACGAGCCCACAACCGCCCTGGACGTGACCATTCAGGCCCAGATTCTGAACCTCCTCTCGGACCTGCAGCAAGAAGAGGACATGAGCGTCGTGCTCATCACGCACAATCTCGGCGTCATCGCCCGGATGTGCAACCGCGTCGGCGTGATGTACGCCGGCGAGATCGTCGAGCGCGGCTCGCTCGTTGACGTGTTCGAGAATCCGGTCCACCCCTACACGCAGGGGCTGCTGGGCTCGATTCCGGATATCGAGGATCCCTCGCCGCGACTCTCCCCGATCGAGGGGAACGTGCCGAGCCTGCTGGACTCCCAGATGGGCGACCGGTGTTACTTCGCGGACCGCTGTCCGAAGGCGATGGAGGTCTGTCTGACACCAGTTGCGGAGCGTGACGTGCAAGACGAGTCGGCATCGACTGACGGTCACCGTGTCCGCTGTGTGCTGGCTGACCAGCCGTACAACGAGGCTGACGCCTTGGCTGAAAGCTACGACTGGTCCACGGAGGTGAGCGCCGATGACTGAGCTCGACTTGGGTGACCCGCTCCTCCAGGTGCAGGACCTCGAGAAATACTACTACGAACAGGACAGCTTCCTGGACAGTCTGCTGGGCAACGAGGCCCGCAGCGTCAAAGCTGTCGACGGCATCAGTTTTGACGTCCACGAGGGTGAGACGCTTGGACTGGTCGGCGAGTCGGGCTGTGGGAAATCCACGACCGGCGAGACGTTGCTGCGGCTGCGCGAGGCGACCAACGGGACCGTCACCTTCGATGGCGAGGACGTTCTCGCACTCGACAACGAGGAGATGGAACAGTTCCGCCGTCGCGCCCAAATCGTCTTCCAGGACCCGTTCTCGAGCCTGGACCCGCGGATGAGCGTCGGCGCCATCGTCACCGAGGGGCTGAAGATCCACGGGCTGCCGGCGACGAACCCCGACGTCGAGACGGCCGTAGANGTGACTGTCGAGGCGGCGTCTGTCGACGCCAGTCAGGTCACGGCCACTGCGGCCGACGACCTCGACCGCGTGGTCGACCCAGAGAACGGCGTCGCGCGGGTCCGTGTGACGCTCCACGAGACTGCAGATGGACTCAAGGCGACGCTCGACGACCACGGCGAACTCCTCGGCGTGGACGTCGAGGAGGCCGGTGACGGCTCGGTAACCGTCTCGGTCGAGGTGAGCGCATCTGACCGGAAGATACGGCGAACGCGAGCGGGACGGCTGCTCGAGCGGGTCGGCCTCTCGAGCGACCAGTTGGATCGCTACCCACACGAGTACTCGGGTGGGCAGCGCCAGCGCGTCGGCATCGCCCGGGCGCTCGCGCTCGACCCCGAGTTCATCGTCCTCGACGAGCCGGTTTCCGCCCTCGACGTGAGCGTGCAGGCGCAGGTGCTGAACCTGCTCGACGATCTGCAAGACGAGTTCGGGCTGACCTACCTCTTCATCGCCCACGACCTGAGCGTGGTTCGGCATATCTGTGACCGCGTCGCGGTGATGTATCTCGGCAAAGTGGCCGAAATCGGCCCGACCGACGAGATATTTGAGGCGCCCGAACACCCCTACACGAAGGCGCTCCTGGAGAGCGTCCCGCGGGCGGAGGTCAGCGAACAGGGCCGTCGCGTGGAGACGCTCTCCGGCGACGTGCCCTCGCCGCGGAATCCGCCGTCGGGCTGCCGGTTCCGAACCCGGTGTCCGCAGGTCATCCCGCCGGACGGGGTCGAACTGGAACAGCAGGCGTTCCGCCGCGTGATGGACCTCCGTGACAGCGTGGAAGGGCGGGACATCAACCCGGACAACGTCCGCGGGGGCACCGCGGCGTTCCGCAAATCGTTCTTCGAGATGGAGCTGCCGCGGGAAGACGTTGAGGTCGTTGAGGAGGCGCTCGGCTACGTTGTGACCGAGGACTGGGACGCCGCGGCCGAGACACTCCGCGAGCGCTATGAGTCCATCTGTGAGACGACTGAGCCGGTCACCGGGGAGGAGCGTCACACGGCCGCCTGTCACCTCGTCGACTGAGCCCCGCTCGGTCTCTTCGTTCGTTCGACTAGCAACGTTGACGTGACTACGGGCCGAGGAGGTGCATATGAAGGCAGCCGACGTGATGACGACGGACGTGGAAACCGTCTCTCCCGACGACGACGTGAGCAAGGTGCTGGGCCGGCTGGCGAAAGTGCCCTACAGCGGCTTCCCAGTCGTCGAGGACGGCGACGTGGTGGGGATCATCACCGAGGGGGACCTAGTCGACCTCTTCGAGGTCGAAGACAGGGTGCTCTGGATTCCCATCGGACTGCCACCGTTCGTGGATACACTGACCTACGCCGTCGACGTGTCATGGGACAACCTGGACCTCGGATTGGACTTGGCCGCCCACGCCGACGACCCAATCCGTGACCTGATGACGACAGATGTGGAGACAGTCGGGCCAGACGCGAGCCTTGACGACCTGTTGGTGCTGCTGGCCAATCGTGACGAGGACATCAACCGCGTGCCAGTGCTCGAAGATGGAGCGCTGGTCGGCATCATCACTCGGCAGGACCTGCTTCGTGGGCTGAAAGCGGAGCGCGTCGCGGGTGCCAGCGGCATCGACGCCTGAATCGGGAACGGAGCGCCTAAACCCCGGGACGCGCTCGGTTCTCCATGAGCAGCTATCGGAATCTCGCGCTCTTTCTCCTCCTCGCGGCGGTCTGGGGCTCTGCGTTCATGGCCATCAAGGCCGGGCTGTCGTACTTCCCGCCCGTCCTCTTCGCCGCGCTGCGCTACGACATCGCGGGCGTGTTGATGCTCGGCTACGCCTGGTGGGTCGTCGACGACCCCATCCCCCGCACTCGCGGGGAGGTCGCGCTGGTGACCGTCGGTGCCGTGCTCCTCATCGCTGCCTACCACGCCCTCCTCTTCGTTGGCGAGGCAGACCCCGCCGTCACCAGCGGCTCGGCGGCGGTCATCGTCAGCCTGAGCCCCCTCCTCACGACGGGCTTTGCACGGCTGTTCCTCCCTGAGGAGCGCCTGGAGCTGCTGGGCGTCATCGGCCTGTTGCTCGGACTTGCAGGCGCCATCGTGCTCGCGAACCCCGACCCGTCGAACCTCATGGGCGGTGGCACGGTGGCCAAACTCCTCATCCTCGCGGCGGCGGCATCCTTCGCGCTTGGGAGCGTCCTCACCCGCTGGCTCGACGCCGAGATGCCCATCGAGTCGATGGAGGCGTGGTCGATGGTCGGCGGCGCGGCGCTGATGCACCTGGTGAGTGTCGGGCTCGGTGAGTCAGTCGCCGACGTGAATCTCACCCCAGTCGCGATTGCCAGCCTGGCCTACCTCGCCATCGCCGCCAGTGCTATCGGCTTCCTGATCTACTTCGATCTGCTGGAACGACTGGGCCCCATCGAAATCAACATGGTGTCGTACGTCGCGCCGGTGTTCGCGGCGCTTTCAGGGTGGCTCTTCCTGCAGGAGGGATTGACCGTGGCGACGGTTGGCGGGTTCCTGCTCATCGTCGTCGGGTTTGGCCTGCTCAAACGGCGGGCCATCGCCAAAGAACTCGGGCTCTCGGAGGTTTCCGGGCGACTGAACGCGTAGTCGCTACTGCTCGCCTCAGAGTCCGACTGCTTCGCCGCCCTTGTAGACGGTGTCCGGTTCGCGGAGGTTCGAGATATCTTCGAGCGGCGAGTCCTCGAAGGCGACGAAGTCCGCATAGTTCCCTTCCTCGAGCGTGCCGATGTCGTCGGCGGCGACGGTCTTGGCTGCTGTTGCGGTGCCAGCGAGGATGGCCTCGTGTTCACTCATGCCGATTTCCTCGACGAACAGTTCGGCCTCCATCGCGTTCATCCCGTGGGGGACGAGATCCGGGCCGATGAAGTCCGTCCCGAGCGCGATGGGGATGCCCGCCTCGTAGGCTCGGCGGGTGGCGTCCCAGTGGGCATCGCGGGCGTTGCGCGCTTTCTCCAGGCCGTACTCTGGAACGCCGTGGTCGGCGCCCTCCGTGACGAGTCGGTGCATGATGGAGAGCGTCGGGACGAACACCGCGCCGGTCTCCTCGAACAGCTCCAGACATTCCTCGTCGATGTAGAAGCCGTGTTCGATGGTGTCGACGCCGTTGCGGAGCGCGGATTTGATGCCCGGCGCCCCCTGGGCGTGGGAGGCGACTGGGATGCCCACCCGGTGGGCCTCCTCGGTGAACGCCCGGATTTCCTCGTCAGTGAACTGGCTTTGGTCGGGAGCGTCCTTCTCGCTCAGCACGCCGCCGGTGGTCATGATTTTGATGAGGTCGACGCCTTCTCGGATGCGCTTGCGGGCCTCCTTCCGGCACTCGTCGGCCCGTCGGCTAGCCCAGCACCCGCTGCCTCGCCGGTGGCCCACTCGTAGGGGAGGTAGTGGCTGTCACCGTGGCCACCGGTCTGGGAGAGACTGCGCCAGCTAGTGAACACCCGCGGCCCCGGAATCGTGCCGTCATCGACGGCCTCCCGTAGCGCCAGCCCCGTTTCGCTGCCCACGTCTCGGACGGTGGTGAATCCCGCCGTGAGGAGGGTTCGGAGGTCAGCCGTCGCCCGTGCGGTGCCGAGTTCGCTCGACTCCCGGAGCCAGTCGAACGGCTCCATCGAGCGGCTCCCCCAGAGGTGGAGGTGGGCGTCGATAAGCCCCGGAATCACGGTCTCTCTGGAGTGGTCGATTGGCTCGGCGTCCTCTGGCACATCGACCTCGTCGGCCGGGCCGGCGTCGACGACACGGCCGTTCTCGGCGACGACGCGGCCGTCGTCGATGGGTGCCTCACGAACGCCGTCGACAAGCGTCCCACAGTGGATCACGTACATCGTCCCGTGGTACCGTAAGCCACGGCTTAGTGGTTGGGCCACCGGCAGCCCGTGGTCGAGCGCCGGACTCATGCCCGTCGGCCCGAAGATGAATCTATGAGCGAGACTGACGCCGAGTGGACCGAGCAGTTGCGGGCCAACCGCGAGGAGAAAGACCAGTTCTTCGCCGAGCACCCGCAGTCGCCGGTGCCGCCAGAAGAGCGCGAGATGTTCGAAGGACTGGACTACTTCGAGCCCGCCGCGGCGTGCCGCGTCGAGGCCGAAGCAACCGTCCACGAGGAACCTGACCCGGTGGAGATGGACACCACCAACGGCCCGCCAGTACGCTATCTGCGCGTGGCGACGTTCGCGTTCGAACTGCGTGAGGCGGACTGCGAGCTCCACGCCTATCGCCAGGCGGACGACGACTCGCGCGTCCTGTTCGTGCCGTTTCGAGACAAGACGACGGGCCAGCAGAGCTACGAGGGCGGGCGATACATGGAGTTCGAACCCGACCGGGAGCTGGCGGACGGCGACGTGGTGACGCTCGACTTCAACCTCGCGTACTCGCCGTTCTGTGCGTTCAGCGAGACGTTCTCCTGTCCGCTTCCGCCGGAGGAGAACTGGCTGGAGGTTGCGGTGGCGGCGGGGGAGAAGACGCCGTAAGCGCCCGGAAAATTCACGTCACACAAATTCCCAAACGGGCTCTCGAAACCACGTTACTGCGCCGAGCTCACGACGAGATCGAACTGAACAGCGATTGCCACGGACGGCGTATTTATGACGATTCATCACCACGCTTCAAACGGTATGTCACAACAAGTCCCAAATGAACTCTACGTCGACCAGTACACGCTCGGCCTCGTCGGCCCGGACCAGGAGTGGGCGGGAACCGTCGCCGATGGCGGCACCATCGAGACGTACACCCCACCGGGCTGCTGGGGCCCGATGATCACACCGTCGTTCCGCGGCGGCCACGAGGTCACCCGACCCATCCGTGTCGAGGGTGCGGAGGTCGGTGACGCCATCGCCATCCACATCCGCGACGTGGCGGTGACGAGCATGGCGACCAGTACCGGCTCGATGGCCGAGCGCGAGGGAGCGTTCCAGGACGACCCCTTCGTCGACCACCGCTGTCCGGAGTGTGGGACGACGTGGCCAGACTCCGTCGTCGAAGGCACGGGCGAGGGCGCCATCCGCTGTGCGGAGTGTGGCGCCAACGCCTCCTCGTTCGGTTTTGACTACGGCTACACCGTCGCCTTCGACCACGAGAACGCCGTCGGCATCACGCTCGACAAGGACGGTGCCCACGAACTGGCGACAAACGCCGACGAGGTGATGGACATCCCCGAAAACTCCCGCCAGCACCCCATCCTGCTCTACGAGCCCGACGGGATGCCGGGGACACTCGGCCGGCTGCGACCGTTCGTGGGTAACATCGGTACCACGCCGTCGGTGACGATGCCCGACTCCCACAACGCGGGTGACTTCGGCCAGAGCCTCATCGGCGCCGACCACGACTACGGCGTTGACACCGAGGAGGACTTGGAGAAGCGAACCGATGGCCACATGGACATCCCGGAGGTTCGTGCCGGCGCGACGCTCATCTGTCCGGTCGATATCGAGGGCGGTGGCGTCTACGTGGGTGACCTGCACGCCAACCAGGGCGACGGCGAACTCTCGCTGCACACCACCGACGTGAGCGGCACCGTCACGATGGACGTCGAAGTCATCGAGGATCTCGATATCGACGGGCCGCTACTCCTGCCAAACGAGGCGGATCTGCCGTTCATCAGTAAGCCCTACACCGACGAGGAGCGCGAGGCCGGCCGTAATCTTGGCGTAGAGCACAATGTCGACGTGAACGAGGAGATGGGGCCGATTCAGGTGGTCGGCTCCGGGGCCACCGTTAATGACGCGACCCAGAACGCCTTCGACCGAGCGTCGAAACTGCTCGACATGAGCGAGGGTGAGATCCGTGCCCGCTGTACTTTCACCGGGGGCGTGCAGATTGGTCGCCTCCCGGGCGTCGTCCAACTGGACATGCTGGTCCCGATGGAGATTCTCGAGGACCGCGGGCTCGACGGTGTGGTGCGGAAGCAGTACGGGCTGTGAAGCAGGGCTTACCAAAATTTTGTCCGGTTGGGACAGCTTCGCTCCGACTACTCATTCTTCCCCGCTGGAGTTCGGGAGCGACCGATCACGACATCGACTCGGTGACGCGGGCATGGAGGTCCGCATCGCTCACCGGCCATGGTCCATTATCGGGGGTGTGTCGGGACTGACGATACAGGTGTATCCTCTGATTGTGAACTGAGCCCCCGACTGGCAAGACAAGATACATTCTACACCCCTGAATTTAACTAATCCCTCGCTCAACGGTCGATAGATAACGATGGGCGAACTACCTGAGACGGCTCCGGGACGACAGGTCCCCTACGGGCGGAAGCCGTACTACAAGCCCGACCCGCTTCCACCGGCCCGGGAGCTTGCGTTCGACGAGAGCTTCTACGAGACACTGTCGGAAGCGACGTTCTGGCTGGGGAAGTTAGGGGGGTTCTCGCTCACCGTGGAGTTCGCGCCCGTTGTGTACACCTCCCTGTTACGGAAAGAGGCGATGGAGTCATCCGAGATCGAGGGGGCGGAGATTGACTACGACGCGCTCTACAGCCACGAGACCCGTTCAGGTGTCGTCGCCGACAAGGGGTTGGGTGGTGCTGACGAGCGCAAGGACGTCCAGGAAGTTCTCAACTACGAGGACGCGCTGAAGCAAGGTGTCGAAAAAATTGACGCGGGCGAACCGTACGCTATCGATCTTTTCGACTCAGTTCACGAGACGCTGCTCACGGACGTGCCCGAAGAACGCCGAGAAACGGACAGCATCGGGGAGTTCAAGACGAAACCGAACCACCTCGGCGAGTTCCTCCCTCCCGTTCCTGAAACCGTCGAGGGATTGATGGAGGCGCTCGTCACCTACATCAGAACGGGCGGGAGTTATCACCCGCTCATAGACATCGCGCTGACCCACTATCAGTTCGAGACAATCCACCCGTACGGCGACGGGAACGGCCGACTCGGGCGTCTCCTCATCACGCTTCAGCTGTATGACGCGGGCTATCTCGAAGAACCGAACCTCTATCTCAGCGAGTACTTCAATCGGTTCAAGTCGACGTACGTCGATCGGATGGAGGCGGTTCGAACGAGGGGCGAGTGGGAGGCGTGGGTCGACTTTTTCGTTACTGGTGTCCGCCATCAGGCAGAGGAGTCACTATTACGTTCGCGTGAACTACGCGACCTGCAACACCGCTACGAGGCGGAGTACGGCGGCCGGGCCAGAGCGGACGCACGGCTGGCGTGTAAACTGTTCGAACAGCCGTATCTCACCGCTTCGCTCGTGGAGGAACTACTCGGCGTGTCAAGCCCGACCGCGTACCGGGCGATCGAACGGCTGGTTGCGGACGGCGTTCTCAAAGAGACGACCGGACGTGAACGGAACAGGGAGTACCGCGCGAAGGAGATTTTCGATATCCTCGAAAAGCCGCCGACGACTTACTGAAACGGCTACAGTCACGAGATGGGTACCATCACCCCGGTTCGAACGTCCCTCTGCAACGTGGCACGGCTCAGTCAGTTAGGTAGCCACCAGATCCACGACCGTCTCGCCGTCGACGACCAGATTGTGCGCTTCCTCGTCGTCGTTCCAGAGTACAAGCACGTTCTCGAAGGAGAGGACCGCGCCGTAGGGCGCCTCCCGTAGGTCGCTGTTCAGCCCCGACTCCCGAGTCAGCACGGCGTACTGTTCGACCTGCTCGCTGCCGTCACCGACTTTGAACAGCGGGTTGGGGTCGGCGCCGTACGCCTGTTCCCCTTCCCCCTGCCTGCTGAGGTCGGGGCTCAGCTTCACGGTCAGAAGATCCACTCGGCTACTCACGTGGCGGTCCATCTCCTTTGCCTTCGCGTGGCGTTTCTCGGAGGCTCGGACGACCACCCGGCGTTCGCCGTCGGGGCGGAGCAGGCTGTAGGAGAACTGGACCGACGTCTTGCGGAAAGCGTTCTCGGCGTCCCGCGCGCGACCGTCGTCGTCCATTCGCTTCTCCGATTCGGCCAGCCCCTTCTCAAGCCGTGTCTGGAGATGTGGCGGCTCGATATCCGGACGGGTGTCGAACGACCACCCGCGGTCGCTCGGGGCCTCGTTTGGCCAGAGGCGCAGCGTGGGCGAGTAGACCGATACATCCGAATCCGGGGGGGTGAGGGTGCGCTCGACCTCCCGGAGCCCCGTGGAGGTTTCGAGATCAGCCGGCGCCATCGCCAGCAGTGTGCCGTCCTCGGCGACGGACTGGAGATAGCGCTCGGCCGTCGCCGCCGGGTCGTCGAGTTCCGAGAGCACGTTGCAGAACGAGAGCAGGTCCACCTCGCCCAGTGACTCGGGGTCGAACGCTTCCGCCGTCTCGCGATGGACCGTCGTGTGGAAGTTCGGTCCCGTCTCCGCGAGGAGGTCCTCGAGAATAGGCCCAGCGGGCGAGGGCTCCAGCGCGTGGTAATCGACCAGAATCTCGCCGTCTGCAGCCGCCTCGAGGTAGTCGTGGAGCGCGAGCGCGGGGCCGCCGACGCCGGCCCCAATGTCCAGCACACGAAGCGTCCGCGGGAGCCGGCCGGTCTCGGCCAGATCATCGAGCACGTAGCCCATCGCAGCGTAGTAGTCCGGCAGGTGGTAGATGGCGTAGCCCAGCGCTGCCGTCTCGTCGTACTCGACGGGGTTGCCGTGGTAGTAGTCGGCCTTCAGCCGGCGAATGGCCTCCCGGAGGTCGTCGCCGGAGTCACCGATGTGCCAGTTTGCCCCGAAGCGACCCACAAGCTCGTCGGCGACAACGTGTTCGTACGTCTCAGGCAGGCGCTCGGGACTCCAGCCCGGCGGCGAGACCGGTTCGTCGGAGGCTGGCACGAAGGTGCCGTTGGCCTGCTCGACGAGGCTGAGGTCGAATGCGGCGTCGCGGAGCGCCTGTGTGACAACTGCGGGGTGGGGCGGGTTCTCGAAGTACTCCTGAATCTCCTCGGGATCGATGGGGCGGACCTCCCGAAGGTAGTTCACGGTGTCCCGGAGCCGGTCAGGATCGACGCTCATTCGCTCTCACCCCCGAGCGCCTCCGCGGCGGCACCCGCCTCTGCATAGAGTGCAGCGAACTCCTCGCCCCCGGCAGCGGCGACCCGTTCGGCGGCCTCAGCAAGGGCTTTGGCGCCGTCGAACTGGCGCTGGATGTCGTCATAGACGTGTGCGTCACCCTCTGTGACGGTCGTTGCGAGGTCCGCTAATCCGGCGGAGACGGGCGTGTGGAACTCCTCGCGCACGTCGTCGGCCGCGAGCGCCCACGCGAGCACCGCTGCGTGGGTCTTGGCCTGCACCGTGCTCATGGCCTCGTCGTGTTCATCGGGCGTGGTCTCGAACAGGTTGTTGCCCGCGCTCCGGAGGGCCGAGAGGAGCGGGTTCAGCGTCTCCCCGACCTCGTCGGCGACAACTGCAACGTTCCCTGGGGCCCGAGCGGGCGCGAACAGCGGATGGATGCTCGCACGCTCCCGGTTCGGGAGCCGCTCGCGCATCGCCTCGACAGCCGGGGTCATCACGCCCGAAAGGTCGAACATCGCACGCTCGGTGTAGGGCGCCCAGTCGGCGACAGCGTCAGCGACGGTTGGCATCGGGACGGCCAGACAGACTGCCTCGAACCGTCGGTCGCGTTCGGGCGTCCCATTGGCGAGCGGCACCATCTCGGCGTCGAAGGTTTCGGCGGCCGCGCGTGCCGCGTTGGCGTCGGTGTCGGCGAAGGCGAGTTCAGTGTCGACGGCTCCGGCGAGCCACCGACCCATCTCGCCCGCACCGACGATACAGAGAGTCATTACCCGTGGTAGGTCGTGGTTCGGTGAAAAGCTACCCGAACCGTGAACGGGGAACGACGGACTGGGTGTCTGGCAGGGATGTGCGGTGGCACGAAGTGCTCGCAGAGCCAGAGCGTAGTGGTTCGAGAGAGCGACGCTCTCTCGTCATACGGAGAGGCGCCACGCGCCTCTCCTAACACTCTGGCAGGCAGTACGGCGCCCTTTCAGGGGCGCCGTACGACGCCTCCGTGCGCGAGCCGAGCGCGAGGGAGTCAGCCGGGGAGGTTTGTGGCTGTGCGGTCGGGTGGGATTGAAAGGGACAGGGGCTTTCAGCGTGTTGCTGTCTCTCCAGAACCACGATTCTCCCGAAAAGTGACCGCAAACAGCACCGCGGAGTTCCCAAAGAGACGGAGGGCCCGCACCGCCCCGCACTGCGACCACGAGCCTTCCCAGCCGATTCGCTCGCTGACGCTTGCTCATCCCTCGCGTTGAGGCGAACCACGAGGGTTCGCTCGCTTCGCGCCACCGCAAACCCGAGCGTCACCGACAGAGTCTCCGATTTTCAGAGCTCCAGTGCTTCCGGATACTCCGTGAAATTTTCGTAGCCGTCCTCGGTGACGACGGCGATGTCCTCGATGCGAACCCCGCCGTGTTCGGGGTCATAGAGCCCTGGCTCGATGGTCACAATCTGGCCCGCCTTCAGCTCCCCGCCGCGGGGTGAGAGCGACGGCGCNTCNTGTACGTCGAGTCCGATACCGTGACCCGTGGAGTGGATGAACCCCGTCTCAGTCGCGGGATCCTGTCGGAGCGTCGGGTAGCCNGCNCGCTCGTAAACNTCGCAGGCAGCGGCGTGGACCTCCTCCCCGGTGGCGCCAGCTTCGAGTTCGCTGAACGCGGCGCGCTTGGCTTCGNCGGTCAGGTCGTACCACTCCGAAATCGTGTCGTTGGCCTNGCCTTTCACGAACGTCCGGGTCATGTCCGAGTGGTAGCCCGTCTCCTTGTCCCGTGGGAAGATATCGACGATGATGGGTTGACCGNCCTCCAGCGGGCCGCTGCCGCGGTCGTGGGGGTCGGCGGCGTCGACGCCGCAGGCGACGATGGTTTCATCCAGCGCGCAGCCGTGTTCGAGCAGCGTGATCTCGATTTCGGTCTTTACCTGCTCGCTGGTCAGCGGTTCGTCCTCGTGNNAGAGNNNGCCGTTTCGCACCTCGGCAGCGTCGATGAGGTCTTCACAGGCCTGCATCGATTTCTCGTTNGCNNGCGTGGCCTCNCGGACGTTCTCGATCTCTTCCTCGGTCTTGACCGCGCGGATGTCGTTGACGACGCCCTCGTCGTCCACGGCGATGGTGATGCCCTCCTCGCGCAGGCCATCGGCGCTCCCGACCGGGAACGTTTCGGGGACTGCTACCGCCTCGGCGTCGGTGGCCCGTAGGAACGTTGCGTGGAGTTTGTTGCGGGCGGTCGCGCTGTCGTGCTCATCGCGCAGGCTCTCGTAATCGTAGTCGGATGTGCGCTCGACCGTCTCGGCACCGGCCTCCTTCGTGGCGCGGCCGTACTCCAGTCCGGAGGTGAGGATAGCCGTGCCCTCGGGAGTGTACACCGTGAGGAAGGGGTCCGGGGCGTTGAACCCTGAAAGGTAGCGCTGGGTGGAGTCGTCGCTGGCGGCGTAGACAGCGTAGCCGTCGAGGCGCTGCTCGTCGAGATACTCATCGAGGGAGCTCGTGTCGATATCCATACGGGTCATGCTGCCGCGGGGAGGAAAGGCGTTACCGTCGCGGTCAGTTTCGGCTGGTGGCCGGGGTGCTTACCAGGTGCCGTGGAACGTGTCGAACTCCAACGAGTCGAGCGGCTCGTTTCCGACGGCGATTTCGTACTCGCCCGGGGTGAGCATCGGCTTGTGGAACTGCGGCCCGTCGTCGGTCGTGATGCGGGGACAGCCCGTGTTGACGAATGCGTCCATGTTGAAGTTCCGCAGGCGGTCCGGCGTCACCTCGTCCATGGTGATGAGGTAGGCGTTCTCGTTCTCCTCGACGATTTTCTCGGCCATCTCCCAGCGACCCTGCCCGATTTTCGTACAGAAGATGACGCCCCATTTCTCGGCGTCCATCGAACGGTGGACGGCGCCGTAGCGCTGCTTCATGAACTTCTCCGTGTCGGCGACGGTGACGACGTTGTTGACGGGGTCGGCGATGACGACCTTCTTGTCGGGGTGCTCCATCGCGAGGCCGAGCGGGTGGAACTTCCCGCCGCCGACGTAGAGCACCTGGTCGGCGTCAATATCCGCGGAGGCGTAGTTGCAGCCGAGAACCTGGCCTTCGTGGGTCAGGCGGTCGTCGCCGCGGCGGGTGTGGACCTCGTAGCCCTCGTTCTCGAGCCACTCCTTCATGTCCGGGAAGAGGTTCATGTGCTGGGCCGTCGTGACCAGCCCAACGTCGTCCTCGGGCAGCTCCTCCAGGGCTTCCTCCATCATCGGGAACGGGTCGACGTTGGAGAACAGCGGCACGTAGATGATCTTGTCCGAGTTCTTCATCGGCGAGTGGCCGAAGTGGACGAACACGTCCGTCCGGCGCATCAGGAACGTGTCGAGGTCACACGCGCCGTAGCAGGGCTGGCCCGAGAGGAGGAAGGTCACGTCGTCGGGTGCCAGCTCCCGCAGGTCGTCGGCGACGGCCGGGCCGCGGCGTTTCAGCCCCTCGGGGAACTGGAGGCCGACCTTCTTGGCGTCCTGCTCCTCGATCTCCTCGATGATGCGGTCGAGTTCGTAGTCCCACTCTCGGTCGTGTTTGAGCGCCATCCCCGTGTTTCGGAGGTCGCCCTCGGAAGTCGCATCCGCCGCGTCCTGACTCATTGACGACTCTACCCGCCCGGGACGGATAATCCCCGCGTTTCACGGAACCGGTCGGCCGGGCCGATATTTTCTGACGGATCACCCGAAATCCGGCAGGTCGTCCGGCGCCTCGAACTCTGCCTCCCAGTCGACATACTCGTCTTTCAGCACGTCACAGACCGTCTGTCCTAACTCCGTGAGGCCGGCGTTGATACCCGAGACGGCTCCCCAGGACTGCAGGTCGTCGTGGAGGTTCCGCTCCTTCCAGTCTTCGGGGAGGCCGGGCGCGTGGTAGCCAACCCGGTCGGCGAAATCGTCCCAGAAGAAATCGAACCGTTCGATGAGGTCGAGTTCCTCCACCACTCGCCACTCTGACTCGCCCAGTTTCGCCGTCGCGGCCCACTGCTTGAACGCTTCCTCCCACGCGCCCGCTTTGAGGAACTGTTCCAGTTCCTCGCGGTGGTACTCGTCGCTCTCGACGCTCGCGTCGTCGTACTCGTTGGGGTCGACTGACTGCAGTGTCGGCGGCGCCGGTGGATCCACGTCGAGGCTCATACCGAGGAGTGGTGCCGCGGCCGAAAAAGCGTAGCGACCCGCAATATTCCCGTAATTTCCTTTATCAATATATGGAGAACGACAAATGGGGTCTACTGGCTCGATCCATATATGATGAAGACGGACGATACCACGGCCACTGGCGTTGCCGAGTTCGACCCGTTCGGTGGAACGTTCCGTGATGCGGATGGAAGACGGCTCAGTCTCTCGATTCGCCGGCCACCAGGCGATGCACGCGAGACCTTGGCGGCCCTCTACGACCGCTTCGGCACCCGCGGTCGGGCGCAGGGAATCCCCCCGGCATCGGACGCAGCGTGCCGAGTGGCTAACACACCTCCTCGAGAACGGCACTATCGACGTTGTTGCCCGGAACGGTAGCCGAGCGGTCGGCCACGCGATACTCGTTTCACCCGCCGCGGGCGGCGCTCACGAACTCGCCGTGTTCGTCGGCCCAGATTCCCGGGGTGTGGGCATCGGGAACGAGCTTCTGTCAGCGCTGCTGGGCGCTGCAAACGTCGCGGGCCTCGAACACGTCGAACTCACTGTCGAACACAGGAACCGACCAGCCCGTTGCCTCTACCAGCGTCACGGGTTCGAAATCACGGGGCGAGATTCGTTCATTCTCGAGATGAGTCGGGCGCTCTGAGCCGCGGTCCCCGGTGTTTATTCGGCCGAGAGCCAACCGAGCGGTATGGACGCGTCACGCCGCCAGTTCCTCGCGGCCGCGGGCAGCGGGCTCGCGGCGTTCGCGGGCTGTACCGCGCCGTCGAGCCCGACCGACGAGCCGTTCGCTGCCCTCTACGAGGACATTTCTCCCTCAGTCGTTCGGCTCCGGGTCTACGGTGAAAACGGCCCTGTCGGTGAGGGCTCGGGCTGGCTCTACGCTGCGGACACCATCGTCACGAACGCACACGTCGTCGCCGGCACGGAGACGACCCGCGTACAGTTCGCCAACGGCGAGTGGGCGACCGCCGANCTGCTGGGCGCGGACACCTACAGCGACTTGGCGGTGCTTTCGGTCTCCGTCTCGGAAGCAGACGCCGAACCGCTTTCGCTGGCCGAGGAACAAGCGCCAATCGGCACTCGGGTGGCCGCCATCGGCTCCCCGCTGGGGCTGGGCGGGTCGATGACGACGGGAATCGTCTCGGGCCAGAATCGGTCCCTCCGGTCGGTCAACAACTTCACCATCGCCGATGGGGTCCAGACTGACGCTGCACTCAACCCCGGCAACAGCGGCGGGCCACTGGTCACGCTCGACGGCGAAGTTGCCGGGGTCGTGACGCAGGCTGGTGGGGAGAACGTCGGGTTCGCAGTCAGCGCCGCGCTCACGCAGCGGGTGATTCCGGAACTGATCGCGTCGGGCAGTTACGACCATCCATACCTGGGTGTGGTCATCCGAACCGTCACGCCGCTGCTCGCTGANGCGAACGACCTCAAGCAAGCCCGTGGGGTGTACGTGGACCGCGTGCCGGCGGAGGGCCCCGGTGCGGGGGTGCTGGAGGGCTCCTCGGGCCAGACGACGGTGGGCGGGGCCCGCCTACCAACTGGCGGCGACGTGATTGTCGCGCTCGACGGGACGCCCGTCGCGACAACCGGGGAACTTGGCAGCTATCTCGCGCTGGAGACGAGTCCAGGCGACGAGATTGAGGTGGCCGTGATTCGTGCTGGTGAGCGCCAGACCGTGACGTTCACGCTCGGCACGCGGCCGGACCCGCGCTGAGGAGTTTCGTTAGTAGGAGTTTGTTCGAGGTCGGTTTGCTCCGCATGAGTCGAGTTTTCACGGATTCCCGGACTGCACCGCCGCTCGCGGGTCGCTTCGTCGCCGGCCTACGGCCGGCTGCCAGCGAGAGCGACGCTCTCGCGGTGCTCCCCGCTCGCTATTCGAGGTCGGTTTGCCGCTCGCTCCTTCCAGTCGCTCGCGTTTCCCCGACCTCGGTTACTCCATTCTCTTCACTAAATCCTCAAACTGCTGTTTCCGCCCCTGAACCGCCTCTTCACACAGCGCCTCCTCTTCTTCGGTCGGACACACGAGATCCGGTACTTGCGTCGGCCGGCCGTCGTCGTCGAGCGCGACGAACGTGAAGAACGAGGCCGTCGTCTTGCGCTCCTCGCCCTCTCGTGGGTCTTCGGCGCGCACGTCGACCTTCACGTCGATGCTGCTGCGGCCCGTGTTGAACACGTAGGCCTGCACCACCGCCACCTCTCCCAGGTCGATTGGTGAGATGAAGTCGACGTGGTCCATCGAGGCCGTCACTACCTGCTTGTTGGCAAAGCGCATCCCCGAAATCGCGCCGGCGATGTCCATCCAGTGGAGCACCGCCCCACCGAGCGCACGGCCGAGGTTGTTGGTGTCGTTGGGCAACAGGAGTTCCGTCATCTCGGTGTAGGACTCTGCCAGCGTCGACTGTTCGGTCATGTGTGTCGGTTGGCGAGCGGGTCACTCAAAGCCGCCGGGTCGGCATCTCCAGAGGGTGACCACTAAGGCCGTTGACTGCGAACGAGCGGTATGTCACGCGAGGGCGGCGACGCCTTCACCTACGACGGCGGGAGTGTCCATCCGGGTGAAACCGCCCACATCCGCTACACGGTGAGCGAGACGTATCTTGGCGACCCGGTCCGGATGCCCGTCACGATCATCAACGGCGAGACGGACGGCCCGACTTGTTTCCTCTCGGCGGCGGTCCACGGCGACGAACTCAACGGCGTTGCGGCCGTCCGGGAGATCGCCCACGAATGGGACCACTACGACGTCGCCGGAACTGTCGTCTGTCTCCCGGTGGTCAACGTCCCTGGGTTCATCGCTCAGGAGCGCTATCTTCCCGTCTACGACCGAGACCTCAACCGAGCGTTCCCGGGCAACCCCGACAGCACGAGCTCCCGACGCATCGCCTACGACATCTGGCGGAACTTCATCGAGCCGTGCGATTTCGGCATCGACTTCCACACCTCCACCCGCGGGCGGACCAACGCCTTCCACGTCCGTGCGGATATGGCCGACGAGGGTTCGGCCCGCCTCGCACACGCGTTCGGATCCAACATCATCATGGACAGTGAGGGCTCCAGCGGGATGCTGCGCTATGAGGCGACCCAGAACGGCACGCCTACGCTCACCATCGAGATGGGGGAAGCCCATCGCTTCCAGCGCGAGTTCATCGACGAGGCGATTCAGGGCGTCCACAGCATCTTCGCGGAGTACGGTATCGAGCCGGACGCCACCGTGAACTTCCCCGGCTGGCGCACCATCGTCGAGGGGTGGGGCGAGAAGACGTGGGTCCGGGCCGACGCCGGCGGCATCGTCGAGATGCGATTCGACCACGGCGCGCTGGTCCACGAGGGGGACACCATCTGCCGCATCACCAACCCGTTCAAAACAGACGCCATCGCGGTGGAAGCGCCCTTCACGGGGCTGCTCGTCGGGATGCTCGAGAACCCGGTTGTCTATCCGGGCAACCCCATCTGTCACATTGTCGAAGTCGACGCGGATACCCGTCGCATCATCGAGGACCAACAGCAGCACAACCTGGCCTGAGTCCTCACTCGACGCCGAGTTCGTCGCCGGGGCGTCCAGCGGCATCGAGAACTGCGTCGTCGATTTCGATTGGGCACTCTGTCCGGACTGCGATGGCGACCGCGTCGCTGGGCCGGGCGTCGAAAGTCAGCGACTGGGCCTCGCCCTCGTCGTACCGCTGGGCGTCGACTTTGGCGTAGAAGGTGCCGTCCTGCAGGTCGTCGATACGCACTCGGTCGAACGCGCCGCCGAACTCCGCAACCATCTCCGCCAGCAGGTCGTGGGTTAGCGGCCGCTCGAAGGGCTCGTTCTCCAGGCCACGACGGATGGCGTCAGCCTGGTCGTCGGTGACGAAGATGGGGAGATACTCCCCGCGGGCCCGCAGTAGTGCGGCCGGCACTAACTCCCCGCCGGCGGCGCGCCCGGTCCCGATTCCCTCGAGTTCGGCGGTGTTGCTCATGCCTCACAGATTGGGCCGAATGTGCAAATAGCTACCGCGGCGCGCAACGTTCATCCGCTCGCGGACGCTACATTCAGCAGAATGGATTGCCGAGTCGTTCTGGAGGCCGCAGTGCCTGTCTACGACGTGGCCACGCCCGAGGCGGCCGTCGGCGCCGCCATCTCGAAACTGGCCGGGCTGCTGAACCCGGAGATGGACGATGTCGACATCGAACCCCGTGACCAGCGGTCGCCCCGCGGCGCNGAAATCCCGCCTGCGACCGTTGCTGCCGGCGACGGGTTGGTCGCGCTCGAACTCGGGATGACCGTGTACGCGGTCGAGAACGAGGAGCACGCTGTCCGAATCGCGCGCTCGGAAATCGGGCAACGACTGGAGGGAATCCCGTTAGAGCGACTTTCCTGTACCGTTCTTGGAGCGGAGCCCGAAGACGAAGGTGGGCCTGAAGAGACTCCACAAGCGACAGCTGCGGATGAGGGCCAGTTGCTCCCCGAGTTCGAGGAGATGGTGGAGCGAAATCAGGAGTAACCCGAGGTCGGGACAGCGCCGATGGCTTCAGCTGGTGATGGAACCGCACTAGTAGACGCGAACCTGCGCAGCCGCTCGCACCGTAGCTTCGGCAGAACGGAGATTCCTTGACTCAGTCGGCGGCCTGGGTGACCTGCTCTGCTTCGAAGGAGGTGGTCAGCCCACCGGCCAGCTTGAACACGGCTGTCTTGTGGTCTGTCTTCGAACGGTGGATGGATGTTGGCTGGACGCCGAACCCGTCATACTCGCTGCAGTCGAGTTCCTCCCGGTTGTCGTACTCTCCCCGTACCTCTGCGAGAAGACCGTGCAGATGAATGAGCTCCTGTTTCTTCATGGCAAGCGCGACTACCAGTCCGAGGGTTATAGGGTTACTTTGAGTATTGTTACCACACTATTGCGATAGAGACGTTGGGAACGGCAAAATCCACGGAGTACGCGAATTGCGACTGACTGACGAACGGCTGACGGGGACCGCTGGCGGGCGGTGGGGTAGGTCGACCCGGGCGCTTTAGGCTGGTGGGAACGCACCCTCGACCATGACCANCGACGACTCGCGGTTCGACCGGCTCGACCGGCACCCGACGACGGGGCCGCTGAACTCGCTCCAGTACTGGACCGACGCCAAATCGCCAGTACGGGTGGCGCTGAACTACGTCGTCATCTGGCTCATCCGACTCTCGCCCAGCTTGCGGCTGAAGAACTGGCTGCTCGCACAGTTGGGCGTGGATGTCGGCGCGGGCGTCTCCTGGGGGTTGGAGGCCACGCCCGACGTGTTCTGGCCCGAGCGCATCACGCTCGGTGCGGACGTCATCGTCGGCTACGACGCGACACTGCTCTGCCACGAGTTTCTGCAGGAGGAGTACCGACTCGGCGATATTCAGGTGGGGGACCGAGCGATGATCGGTGCCGGCGCCATCGTGCTTCCGGGCGTCGACATCGGTGACGACGCGCAGGTGGCCGCGAACTCGCTCGTCGCCGAGGATGTCCCGCCGGGCGAGACCGTTGCAGGCGTGCCAGCAGAACCGCTGGAAAGAAGCGACTGAGCCGGCGTTTTCGGGCTACGTATCGGTATCGTGAATGATTACGACGCCGCCGGCGAACACCCGGTTGTTGGGGACGATGTACTCCTCGCCTGCGGACTCGATGTGCGTGACGAACATATCTATCTCCTGGACGACACCACGTTGGTCACCGATTCGTACCATGTCGCCGATGCCATAGGGCTCGTTGAGAAAGAGGTAGATGCCTGCGGCAGCGGATCTGAGCAGTTCCTTCCCGGCGACGACGCCGAAGATGACCAGCGCCAGCGCGTACAGCGCCAGCAGGACGACCAGCGCGAACGTCGCGATGCCGATCTGGTCCAGCGCAACCACCAGCGCAACGTAGAAGACGCTGTATTTCGCGACAGTGGGGACGATGCCGACCTGTGGGAGTTTGACGCTCCGCAGCCGGTCTGAGAGCAGGAGTTCGAGTTTGTCGCCGATGACGATTCCGACGATGAGGACCAGCGCGGCGACGAAGAAGGAAGGGAGGAAGCCGGTGGTCTGTGACCAGAACTGTTCGGCATAGCTCGGCTTGGCCACCGAGATGGCGACGATGGTGCCGAGCAACACGATGAACCAGCCCGAAAGCTGTGCGAGGATGGCGACCGTCGAGGTACCGATGCTCCGGGCTGCCCGCTCGAAGGCGGTCCCCTCGATGGTCTCTGGCAGGCGTGCGCGCCTGAGTAGTCGGGCGTTCAGTTTGGTGACGCCCCAGGCCAACACGACCGCGAGCAAGAACACCGCGAGCGCGAGCCAGATTCGGTTTGGCACGCGCACCAACAGTTTCTCCGCGAGCTGTAGGGGGGCCATCAGTAGTCCTCCGGATCAATCTCCAGGATGATTTCACCACCCTTGAACGCCCGGACGAGGCCGTCGGATTCGGACAGCACGATGGCGGTGGCGTTGGTCGCCTTGGTGATGGCTGCGCCGGCCATGTGGCGCGCGCCCAGCCCCTTCGGAATATCGACGCCCTCCGCGCCGGGCTCGAGGTAGCGGTACGCCGAGACGATTTTGCCCGAGTCGCTGACGACGAACGCGCCGTCCAGCCGGGAGAACTCCTTCAGCATCACGTTCACAATGGGGTCGCCCACGTGGACGTGGGATTTCTCGAAGGGGTTGTAGCTGAGTGGCCGGGATTTGTTCATCACTTTTCCGGCGTCGCCGGTGACGAACAGCGCGCCAACGGGCTTGCCCTTCTGGCCTTTCTTGCCCAGTTCGATAGCGACCTCGAACACGTCACGGATGACGCCCGGATCCGCACGNGAGTTGGCGAACAGATCGTAGACTCCCGAGTGCATCGACTCGTTGACTCGGGCGCGCACGACTGCATCGTGGTCGTCTTCGAAGACGGTGACCACGCAGGCGACGGTGTCGCCGTCCTCGACGATGCTCCGGTCCATCGCCCCTTCGATACCGAACCGGATACAGTCGCGGATGTTTTCGAACTCCAGCGGGAGCTCTACGTACGTTTCGGCCTCGACGACGTTCTCGGGAGCGACGACGACGACTGGCTCCTCTAACGCCTCGAATCGCTCGTAGTAGCCGCTGTTTGGGGAGAACACGAACACAGCGTCGAGTTCGGCTGTCAGGTCCTCGAGGAGATCTGCAGGAGTCAGCATTATCAGAAAGCATCTCCACGGTGGCTCATAGGGTTTGTGGGTTCTCCGACGGGCAGAGCGGGTCTCGGCCGGGCCACTCGGAGCCAGCCAGGGTACCGGCCCCGTACCCTTTACAAGGCTACACCGTTCTCAAAGCGGTATGAACGAAAAGCGATTCGTTATCGCCCTCTTCGGTATTGCCCTCGCAGCGGTCATCGGCTATCTCGCCCAGCGGTTCATCGCGCCGCTCACCGTCTCGGTGTTCCTCTACTACTCCACCCGCCGCTACTTCAAATCGCTGCGACGGCTCCGCCTCCCTGCACCGGTCCGAGCGGCGACGGTTCTGGCGTCGCTCGCGGTCCCGCTGCTGTTGCTCATCAGCTACGCGACGGTGCTGCTTGTGCTCGAGACGCGGTCGTTCGTCGTCGAGTACGACCTGCTCGACCTGGCGACCATGAACTTCGAGTGGCTCGACGGCATCCAGCGCATCCCAGAGTTCTCCGTCGGCGGGCTCTACGCTGCGTATCAGTCCGGCAACCTCACGCTGTTCATCGACTTCGCCAGCGAGCACGCGAGCCTGCTCACGACGCTGGTGTCTGGGTTCTTCCTCAACCTCTTCATCGTCATCATCGTCACCTACTACCTGCTTATCGACGGCCGCCACATCCGCGACTGGCTTCTCCGATTCGACGATGAGGCCATCATCCGTACCTACCTTGAAGCGGTCGACGAGGAACTCGAGTCGGTGCTGCTGGGTAACCTCCTCAACGTCATCGCCATTTCGCTCATCGCAATCGCGGCGTTCATCGGCTACAACGCGCTGGTCCCCTCGGCTGTCGAGGTACCCTATCCGGCGCTTGCAGGTNCGCTCACGGGNATNGCGAGCCTGATTCCGGTTGTCGGCATGAAGATCGTCTACCTCCCACTGACGGCTATCGCGGCGCTCCCGGTGGTGATCGGTGGGGCAGATCAGGGACTCCTCGTCTACATCGTGGGCCTCCTGCTTGTCGCTGCCGTCGTCGTCGACACGATTCCGGACTTGGTGCTTCGACCGCTGCTCAGCGGGGAGAACACCCACGTCGGGCTGTTGATGCTGGCCTACACGCTTGGCCCGGTGGTACTGGGCTTCTACGGCCTCTTTTTCGCCCCTATCGTGCTGGTGGTCGGACTGACGTTTGCGGATACCGCCCTTCCCCAGTTGCTCGGCGCCGAAGAGGAGTCGGGGCTTTCGGCTGACCAGATGCGACTGACGGATTTCGGCGTCTCGCAGAAACGGAGCCTCTGGGACCGAGTCCGGAGAGGTGAGGCGTCTGTGCGGGACCGGATTTGAACCACGAGAACTCGCTGCGCTCGTTCTCTGGGCCCAAATCCGGTCCTGCTCCCTCACTCAGTGAGCGGGATCGGATTTGAACCAGAGCCAGACGTGCTCGCTCCGCTGCGCGCGACTGGCAGGGTACAACTCCGATCCGGTGATTTTCGACCTTACTCCGTTCGGTCCAAAAATACACGGGACCGGATTTGAACCACGAGAACTCGCTGCGCTCGTTCTCTGGGTCCAAATCGGTCGTGGCGCATAGATTCCTCTCACGTTCGTTCGAGGAACGATGCGCGGGACCGGATTTGAACCGGCGGACCCCTACGGGATAGCGTCCTAAGCGCTACGCCTTTGGCCTGGCTCGGCAACCCGCGCGCAGTTTCTTTTGGAACTAATCGCCGTATTGACATCCTCCTGCGCCTGAAGACGCCCCCAGAAATCTTTGATTTCTGGTGTGCGGACGAGACCGACGGTCTCGTCAACGCAGGAATCCCGAGCGTTGGGAGTTTCAGGTTCGCAACCATGAGTTCAGTTTCTTCTTCGGGAATCCGTGTAACCCATCACGAAACGGTGGCTGGCTGGCGGTGCCAAACCGCCGTTACTCCTATCCTCGGCGTCACTTGACTCCCACCTGTTGTTTTTGCCAGCAGGGGTCGCAGACACTTCGACGGACTTGGAGTTACCTTTGGCTTGCTCGACCAACAGGCACGAGACGAACGCTTCTAACATTCGCGTTCACCGTGGTGGCGTTTCGGATACTGTCTCATTACTGGCGGGTAGACCGCCTCCGACGGTCGTTCGGAATCGCTCCGTTCCGACCTGACCTTACTCTCTCATTCGATATGACACTGCTTGAAACTATGGATTGGAAACTCAGAACAGCTATCGTCGGTGAGTGGTGTAGTCAATTGTCAGATTCATCCTGACCCTGAAGGGTCAGGTATTCTCCTTGTTTTGTATAAGCTGTCGTCTCGGGGCCGCGCAGGCAGATGACTGAGCGGTGAGCCTTTTACCTGAGCAAGCTACGAGAGTGTCGCTTCCAACCGCTCGATATACGCCTCATTGCCGACATGGACCGGGACGCGCTGGTGGAGTTCTGTGGGCTCTACGTCGAGTAACGACTGCTCGCCATCTGAGGAGGCGCCGCCGGCGGCCTCGATAATCTTCGCGATGGGCGCCCCTTCGAACTGGAGCCGCAGTTTTCCGTTCGCTGCCGTGGTGAGCGCCGGGTAGGCAAACACCCCGCCGTAGGTCAACACCTGATTCACGTCCGCGATCATCGCCCCGCCGTAGCGGAGTTTGAGCTCCGATTCGACGGATTCGGCATACTCGGTGAACCCATCCGTCCACTCGGGACGGCGACCGCCGAAGCCGTAGACGACTGGCTCCTCGGGCAGGGTCACGCCCTCTTCGATAGTCTCCATCGCACCGCCCTCGACGAGATAGGTACTGACTGACCCGTTGCGAGCAACCGCCATCGTGGTGATTGGCCCGTAGAGCACGTACGCGGCCGCGACCAGGCTCTGCCCGGAGGCGGGAAGCGGCTCGTCGTAGAGGCCCACGACAGTGCCCATCGCGTTGTTGGACTTCAGATTCGAGGAGCCGTCGAGCGGGTCGATGGCGACAGCGAGTGCATCTTCGCCACCCTCGCCGCCGCAGTCGGCCACCGACTCGCGTTCCTCGCTGGCGTAGGCGCCCACGCCGTCAACGACAGAGAGCGCCTCGAAGAACAGCTCGTCAGCGTGCACGTCGGCAGCCATCACTGTCTCGCCGGAGGGGTTTTCGACACCCGCTTCCGAGAGCCGGCGACCGGGAAGGCCAGCGCGCACGTCGGGCGCAACCGCCGCCACCGTCTCGAGCACCGCGTCGACGGGGTCGGCCATCAGTCGAGCATCGCCTGCGTCCCGTTGTCGTTGACCGCGGCGAGCGCCTCCTCGACAGACGTCTCCTCGAAGATGACCTTCTCGAGGCCATCGAGGATGGCTTCGGGGTTCTCACGCTGGAAGACGTTCCGCCCCACAGCGAGGCCTTTTGCGCCCGCGTCCATCGCCTCTTTGACGGTCGTGAGGAACGCCTCGTCGTCGGCCTTGGAGCCGCCGGACATCACTACGTCCGTCGACGCGGCAGCGTCGCAGGCGTGAGCCATCGCATCGGGGTCGCCGGGGTACTTGATCTTCGCTACGTCGGCACCGAGTTCCAGGCCGAGGCGGGCCGCATAGGAGATTGTTGAGGAACTGGTGTCGTTCTTCACGCCCTGCCCGCGTGGGTAGGACCACATCACGACGCTCATGTCGTTGTCGCGGGCGGCCTCCTGTGCGTCGCGGAACTCCTCGGCCATCTCCACCTCGTAGTTGGAGCCACCGTAGAGCGTGAAGCCAACTGCGTCGGCGCCCAGTTCCTTCGCGTAGTCGACGGACCAGTTGACTGCGGAGTCGTGCTCGCCCATCCAGAGGTTGGAGGTACCGTTGAGTTTGGCGAGCAGATTCACGTCCGCCTCGTACTCTGGGTAGTGGGCCTCCGCGACTCCTTTGCCGACCGCCAGTGCGGTGACGGCGTCGTGGGTCGCGATATCGAAGACGTGCTCGGGGTTCATCGACTCCGGCACCGGGTCGAAGTCGACGGGGCCGTGTTCGAGCCCGTGGTCGTAGGCCAGAATCAGGAGTTTACCATCGCGGGAGATCGAATCAGTTGCGCCGGGAATCATGGATGAGTGTGGGGGGAGTCAACACAAAAATCTACCCAACCGTCCCAGCGGTGGCGCGTGGCCTCAGTCGGCCAACCGGCTCGCTTCGTGGTGCCACTTCTGGAGTTTGCGCTCCGGTATGTCCGTCACGTCCGAGAGGAGTTCGGGGCTGGCGGTCGCGAGCGAGCGAACGGAGGTGACGCCTGCTTCGGCCAGTTGGCCGTTGTAGTTCTCATCGATGCCCGACACCTCCGTCAGTGGGGTCGGCTTCGAGCGCTCGCGCCAGGCCGCTTCGGCCGCAAGCGGGTCGCCGCTCCCGTCAGCCGTCGCAGAACTTGTCGAACTGGAACCTGCACCGGAATCAGCAACCCAGGCAGTCTCTTCGTCCGCATCCTTCTTCGCATCGTCGCTCTCGCCCCCGTCAGCAGATGATTCGTCGTGTTCTCGGGACGCGTTCTCCACCCACGCTGCCTCGTCGTCGGCTTCTTGGGAGGTGGGCGGTTCGGCCGCCGGCGTCGTGCTGTCCTCGTCGGTGTCGTCACCGATACCGCTCTCGGCGACCCAGGCGCGTTCGTCGTCTTGGAGCCCGCGGACCTGCTCGGAACGCCGATTCAGATCTCCGTTTGTCTCGAACGACCACGAGAGCGAATGAAACCGACGGATCTTCGCAGCCACACCCGGATTGACACCCGCTTCCAACAGCATGCTGTAGGAGACGCTCTTCTCGACGATGTCCTCTGCGGTGAATCCCGCGCCGTCGATAGCCTTGCCGGTAGCCGGGCCCACGAACTTCAGGTCGGTCGCCGTTTCGACCGCCGGAACCTCGCGCTCGCCCGTCTCCCCGGCCAGATGCTCCAGTAGGCGGGTCACGGTTCTGGGATAAAGCGCGAACCCAAGATACTTGAAGCTTTGTGTAGAGTGCAACAGTTTGATAACCGCGAGACGCGCTCTGGCGGTTGTTTTCGGCATCTCCGGGCAGCGGTGCTCCCTTGTGTGATTGTCGCTACCCTTACGTCCCCGCCGGTGGCATTCTGGGCCATGTACGAGCTCTCTAAAATCGAGACGGTCGGAGTCGTCGGTGCGGGCACGATGGGTGCAGGCATCGCACAGGTCGCCGCCACCGCGGGCTACGACGTGGTGATGCGCGACGTGCAGTCCGACTTCGTCGAGAACGGCTTCGACGCGATTGAGGACTCCCTCTCCAGATTGGTCGCTCGGGAGGAACTCTCCGAGGCCGAAGCAGAGACGGCTCAGGACCGCATCACCGGGACCACGGACCTCGATGACCTGTGCGTCGCCGACCTCGTGGTCGAGGCTGCGCCGGAGAACATGGACCTCAAGCGCGATATTTTCGAGGACCTGGACGAAGTGACCGAGGAGGGGACCGTGCTCGGCACCAACACGTCGACGCTCTCCATCACGAGCATCGCGAGCGCCACGGACCGGGCTGACGAGGTGGTCGGCCTTCACTTCATGAATCCCGTCCCAATCATGACGGGTGTGGAAGTCGTCACTGGCGAGCGCACCGACGACGCCGTCACCGCCCTCGCCCACGAGTTCTCAGAGGAACTCGGGAAAGAGACGTGGGAGTCCGACGACAAACCGGGGTTCGTCACCAACCGCATCCTGATGCCGTGGCTTAACGAGGGCATTCGCGCCTTCGACGAGGGCGTTGCGACGAAAGAGGATATCGACCGTGGGATGACCCTCGGGACGAACGTCCCGATGGGCCCGCTCGAACTCGCCGACCACATCGGGCTGGACGTCTGTCTCCACGCCACCGAGACGCTCCGCGAGGAACTGGGCGACCGCTACACGCCCGCGTACCTGCTCAAGCGCAAGGTGGAGGCGGGCGACCTCGGGAAGAAGACCGGTCGCGGCTTCTACGATTACGACGAGTAATCGCCGGCCACCCCCGCTGAGACGGCACAATGAAAAACGCTTTCCCCGAATCGCCCGCAGCCACGAGGTATGAAAGTCCGAATCGGCGAGGGTGCAACCGAGGAGGAAGCCTCCGCGGTCGCGGCCGCGCTGGCCGAGCATCTCGGGGTCGATATTGCGGTTCACGTCGACGGGTCCGGCGAGCCAGCGGCAACGGCCGAGCCACCTGAAGTCGACTACCCCCTTGACGACGATCTCGGTCCGACCGAGCGCGAGGCCCAGTTGGTTGCCGAAATCGAAGAGATTCTTGGCGGCGGCCCGGAGAAGTACAAAGAGCGCCTGTCTGAACAGGGCAAACTGTTCGTTCGTGACCGGCTTGACCTCTGGTTCGGCGAGGGTGGCGACGGCGGGCCCGGCGACGCCGACCGTGACGGTGCCGCGGACGGGATCCAGTTCGAGGACGGCAAGTACGCTGGCTTCGACGAGTGGCACCCCGACTCCGTGGAGGTCGAGGAGTACGACGAGAATACCCGTCTGCCGGGCGACGGCTTGCTCACCGGCGCGGCGACGTTCGAGGGCCGCGATGTTCACTGGATGGCCAACGACTTCACGGTCAAAGCCGGGTCGATGGCCCGCCGCGGGGTCGAGAAGTTCATCCGGATGCAACAGCGTGCGTTGAAGTCTGGGAACCCGGTGCTCTACCTGATGGACTCCTCTGGCGGCCGCATCGACCAGCAGACCGGCTTCTTCGCCAACCGCGAGGGTATCGGGAAGTACTACTACAACCACTCGATGCTCTCGGGCTACGTCCCCCAGATCTGCGTGCTCTACGGGCCGTGTATCGCGGGCGCCGCCTACACGCCGGTGTTTGCGGACTTCACCATCATGGTCGAGGGGATGTCCGCGATGGCGATCGCCTCGCCGCGGATGGTGAAGATGGTGACCGGCGAGGAAATCGACATGCAGGACCTCGGCGGCCCGGCGGTCCACGCCAAACACTCCGGGAGCGCCGACCTCGTCGCCGCCGACGAGCAGGAGGCCCGCGAGTACGCCGCGAAACTCATGCAGTATCTTCCGAACAAGGCCGGTGAGAAGCCGCCCCGCTCGGAACCAGAGAACCCCACGTACTCGCCCGAGGGTATCGACGAGGTGATTCCGGCGGCACCGAACAAAGCCTACGACGTCCACGATCTGCTCGAACGTATCTGTGACGCCGAATCGGTCTTCGAAATGAAGCCGGAGTACGGCCAAGAGATCGTCACTGCGTTCGCCAAAATCGACGGCCGACCGGTCGGCATCGTCGCCAACCAGCCGAACCACCGCTCGGGCGCCATCTTCCCCGACGCCGCCGAGAAGGCCGCGGAGTTCATCTGGACCTGTGACGCCTACGAGATTCCGCTGCTCTACCTCTGTGACACCCCCGGCTTCATGGCTGGCTCTGGTGTCGAGAAAGAGGCCATCCTCGAGAAGGGGAAGAAGTTCATCTACGCAACCTCCTCGGCGACGGTCCCGAAACAGACCGTCGTCGTGCGGAAAGCCTACGGTGCCGGCATCTACGCGATGGGCGGCCCAGCGTACGACCCCGAGAGCGTCATCGGGCTCCCCTCCGGCGAAATCGGCATCATGGGCCCCGAAGCAGCCATCAACGCCGTCTACGCGCGAAAGCTGGACGAAATCGACGACCCAGCGGAGCGAACGCAGCGCGAGCAGGAACTCCGTGAGGAGTACCGCAAGGATATCGACGTGCGCCGGATGGCCAGTGAAGTGGTTATCGACGACGTGGTGCCGCCGTCCTCGCTGCGCCAAGAGCTAGTCAACCGCTTTGCCTTCTACGAGGACGTCCAGAAGGAGCTGCCTGACAAGAAACACGGGACGGTGCTGTAGTCAGAATTCAAGTACCAGAGCGGGGCCAGCCTCCCCATGACCTGAGAACGGCCCGCGGGGGGACGAGGCAGGAGCGCGATACACCTCTGCGGAATCGACTGAATCGCCTGTTCGCTATGCTTTGGTTTCGAGCGCGTTCAGCAGCACGACCCACGCAAGCGCGGTCAGCCCCACGTCCCGGATGAGAATGTCGACGAAGAGCCCGTCAGTGATGGCGACGAGCGCGAGATACGCAACCGTCGCCGGCAGGGAGACGGCGGCGACGGCCGTCGCGGGCGCGACGTAGCGGTCCGCCAGCAACAGCCCGCCAACGAGAATTTCGGGTGGCCCGTTCAGGAGCATGAACAGCCGTGGCGAGACAATCAACCACGGTGCTAGCCACTCAGTGACATAGGCGGCCCAGACCGCCGGCGCGACGAGTTTGTGCACCCCGGCAAGCACGAGCATCACGCCGAGCCCCCACTGCGCCAGTACCGTCGTGTCGACTGTTTCAACGGCTGGCCCGAGCCACTTCCGAAGCCGTGCAGTCAGCGGGTCCATCGACGACTCACTCGGCGTGTTCGCGCTTCAGGCTGAGTGCGGTGCGGTCGAACTCACAGACGAGGGTATCCTCCCCGTCGGACTCGACTTTGAACGCCTCGACGTGCATCTCCACGATGCCACGCTCGCCGTCGCTGGTTTCGGACTTCTCGGTGACGGTTGAGCACGCGTAGAGCGTGTCGCCGTGGAACACCGGGCTCGGGTGTTCGACGTTGTCGTAGGAGAGATTGGCGACGATTGTGCCGTCGGTGGTGTCGGGGATGGAGAGCCCGACAGCAAGTGCCATCGTGTAGATGCCGTTGACCAAGCGCTCGCCGAACTGCGTGTCCTCGGCGAAGTCGGCGTCCAGATGGAGCGGCTGCTGGTTCATCGTCATGTCGCAGAACGTCTGGTTGTCTCGCTCCGAGACGGTGCGGCGCTTCTCGTGTTCGATTGTCTCACCGACGTCGAACTCCTCATAATATCGACCGGTCATAGCGTCCTAATCCGGGGCTCAGCGCAAAACGCTGGCGTTCCGTGGCGCTTCTCTGGTGAACTTGCACAATCTGCATGTGATAATCGCTGCAGTATTCGGATGTAATAAGCTATTCAGGCCGCTCTCGGAGCCAATCGACTTAATGAGACCCGGATCCACCTTGCGGGTATGGCACGTAGGAGTCTGCTGTTCTCACCCGGTGATCGCCCAGAACTGATGCGGAAAGCGCCTGCGACGGGCGCGGACGTGGTTTGTTTCGATCTGGAGGACGCCGTCGCGCCCGGCAAGAAAGCCGAGGCTCGTAACTCCGTCCACGAGGTTCTCAGCGACCCCAAGTTCGACCCAGACTGTGAGGTAACCATCCGTGTGAATACCGAGGCGGCAGTGGCGGACTTCGACACCGTCCTCGGCGAAGCCGCCGAAAACGTCCGGTTGGACGCGGTGATGGTCCCAAAAGTCGCCGAGGCAGCCGACGTACGTTGGGTTGCCGACCTCTTGGAGGAACGCGACCGCGAACTCCCGTTGCTCTCGTTGGTCGAGTCCGCTCGCGGGGTGCTGAACGCGGAGGAAATCGCTGATGCGGAAGCGACTGACGCCCTCGTCTTCGGCGCTGAAGATCTCGCGGCCGACCTGGGGGCGACTCGAACCGACGAGGGAACCGAAGTGCTCCACGCCCGCCAGCAGGTGGTCCTCGCAGCGAGCGCCGCAGGTGTCGACGCCATCGACACCGTTCACACTGATTTCGGTGACGACGCAGGCCTCCGGCGCGAGACGGGAACGGCCCGCGAGTTCGGCTACGACGGGAAGATGGCCATCCACCCAACGCAGGTCTCCGTCATCAACGATGCGTTCACCCCTGAACCAGCACGCATCGAGTGGGCCGAGACGGTCATCGCCGCAAGCGACGAGGCAGCCGCCGAGGGGAAGGGAGTGTTCACTGTCGACGGCGAGATGATCGATGCACCGCTTGTCGCACAGGCCAAGCGAGTGCTCGACCTTGCAGCGGCGGCCTCGGAGTAACGGCCGGAGCGGCGACGTGAGAGCCGACGGATACTGGTGGTACTGGGTGACGTGGACGTTACCGTTTCGGTAGGCTTATTCACGGAACGGGAGAACCCTGACGCAGATATGACAGATGAGGCCAACCCGTTTGAGAGTCTGCAGGAGCAGATCGACGACGCGGCGACATACCTCGATGTGAGCGACGACATCATCCACCGACTCAAATACCCCGAGCGCGTGCTCGAGACCAACCTTTCGGTGGATCTGGACGACGGCTCGCTCGAACGGTTCAAGGCGTTCCGTTCGGAGTTCAACGGCGACCGAGGCCCGTACAAAGGGGGGGTTCGGTACCACCCGGGTGTCAGCCGGGACGAGGTGAAAGCGCTCTCGGGCTGGATGGTCTATAAGTGCGCAGTCGTCGACATTCCGTACGGCGGCGGGAAGGGCGGCATCGTCATCGACCCCTCGGAGTACTCTGCCAACGAAATTGAGAACATCACTCGCTCCTTCGCCGAGGAACTCCGCCCGTTCATCGGCGAGGACAAGGACATCCCCGCACCCGACGTGAACACCGGCCAGCGGGAGATGAACTGGATCAAAGACACCTACGAGACCCTCGAGAACACCACCGAGCCTGGCGTCGTCACCGGGAAATCCATCGAGGCCGGCGGGAGTGCTGGCCGCGTCGAGGCGACCGGTCGCTCTACGATGCTCACGGCACGGGAGGCCTTCGACTACCTCGATCGCGACATCACGGGTGCCGACGTGGCCGTGCAGGGCTACGGTAACGCCGGCTGGATTGCCACGAAGCTCATCGACGAGCTCGGCGCGAACATCGTCGCTGTCTCGGACTCCTCCGGCGGCATCTACGACCCCGACGGGTTCGACCCGGTCGCGGTCAAGGAGTTCAAGCGTGAGACTGGCTCGGTGTCGGACTACGAATCGGCCGAAGCCATCAGCAACGAGGAGCTGCTCAGCCTCGACGTGGACCTGCTGGTGCCGGCGGCCCTCGGGAACGCCATCGACGACGACCTCGCCAACGACGTGGAGGCAGACGTCATCGTCGAGGCCGCGAACGGCCCACTCACGCCCGACGCCGACGACGTGCTGACCGACAAGGACGTGCACATCTTCCCCGACATCCTGGCCAACGCGGGCGGTGTCACGGTGTCGTACTTCGAGTGGGTCCAGAATCGCCAGCGCTTCTACTGGGACGAAGAGCGGGTCAACGAGGAGCTCGAGGCCGTCATCACCACCGGCTTCGACGGCTTGACCGACGCCTACGAGGAGTTCGACCTGCCCAGCTTCCGGACCGCCGCCTACGTGGTGGCCATCCAGCGCGTCGTCGACGCGTTCATGGATAACGGCAACTGGCCCTAAGCACCGCGACACGCTGACTGCTGTCACTTTTTGCTGGACTGTTGGCGCGGGAGCGCCCGCGCGTTCGGTCGCCCGCTTCGGTAGTTCTTTCTTCGGCGACCTGCAGGGTCAGATATGGTGAATCTCGGACTGGTGGTGGCGCAGTTCAACGCGTCAGTCACCGAGCGGATGGCCGAAGCGGCGACGGAAGCCGCCGCCGACCGCGGCGTCGAGGTCGCAAGCACCGTCGAGGTGCCGGGTGTCTACGACACGCCGCTGGCGGCCGACAGACTCGCACGACAGGACGACATCGACGCCGTCGCGGTCCTCGGTGCCGTCGTCACAGGGGATACGAATCACGACCAGACCATCGCGGACGCGACTGCCGAGTCGCTCCAGGAAGTCGGACTGGACCACGATACGCCGGTCACATTCGGCGTCAGCGGCCCCGGACAGAGCGGGGCCGAAGCGCGCGAGCGCGTCGAGAAAGGGAGTTCAGCGGTCGACGCAGCGGCCGACCTCGTGGAGGTGCTCCCATGAGCCACGAGTGGAACTTCGCCGAGCGAGTCGGCCGCGTCGAGCCGTCGGCGACGGTCGCTGTCGGGAACAAGGCCAGCGAACTCACAGAGCAGGGTGTCGACGTGGTCGACCTCTCGGTCGGCGAACCCGACTTCCCAACGCCAAAGCGGATCCGCGAGACGGGCCAGCAGGCCATCGAAGCGGGCCACACCGGCTACACGTCCTCGAACGGGCTGCTCGAACTTCGTAAGGCAGTATCGACGGACCTGAAGGGGAAAGGCGTCGCCTGCGAACCGGACAACGTCATCGTCTCTCCGGGCGCAAAGCAGTCCCTGTTCGAGACGATGCAGGCGCTCGTCGACGAGGGTGACNAAGTGGTTCTCCTCGACCCAGCGTGGGTCTCGTACGAGGCGATGGCGAAGATTGCGGGTGCAGATCTCACCCGAATCGACCTGGGCCAGCACGAGTTCCAGCTGGAGCCGGCTCTGGACGAACTCACGGCTGCGCTCTCCAACGAGACACAGCTCTTGGTGGTCAACTCGCCGTCGAATCCGACGGGNGCGGTGTTCTCGGATGCCGCACTGAAAGGCGTGCGTGACCTCGCAGTCGAACACGACATCACCGTTATCTCCGACGAGATCTACGACCGCATCGTCTACGACGCCGACCCGACCTCGCTGGCCTCCCTCGACGGGATGGCCGAGCGCACCGTCACGGTCAACGGCTTCTCGAAAGCCTACGCGATGACGGGCTGGCGGCTTGGCTACCTCGCAGCGCCGGAACCGCTTGTGAGTCAGGTGTCGAAGGTCCACAGCCACTCGGTGACCTGTGCCGCGAACTTCGTCCAGCGAGCGGGTGTCGAGGCTTTGCGCAGTGTTGAGACGGAAGTCGCGGAGATGGTCGCCGCCTTCGAGAACCGTCGTGACCTCGTCGTCGACCTCTTGGCGGACCGCGGGAAAGAGATTCCCCGGCCCGAGGGTGCGTTCTACGCGATGATTCCGACCGAGGAAGGACCGAACGACGACATGGAGTGGTGTGACCGGGCCATCGAGGACGCCCACGTCGCGGCCGTTCCGGGGACTGCGTTCAATGCACCCGGCTACGCCCGCATCTCCTACGCCGCGAGCGAGGGGCGCCTGCGAGAGGGATTCTCGCGGCTTGCCGAGGAAGGCCTCATCTAGGCCTGCCTACCCCCGGAAAAACCGGAGTCCAGCATCGGTCCCCGCGGCGAGAATAACTTCTTCAGCGTTCATTGCAACTCCGTGGAGGTTCGAGGTCAATTTCCCTGGAAGCGAGAGTGAGAACACCTGTTCAACGGTCTCTCCGTTCCCCGCTTCACGCCAGTCGAGGGCGAGGAGGTTCTCACGGTGTCTGTCCGGGACCACGAGCAGCCACCGATCGTCGCCAGCAAACCGTCCAGCCAGCGCGCCGCCGAGGGTCCGACTGCCGATTTCGTGGGTCTGGTACCCGCCGGCGTCGGACGCCGCTACCCGCAGCGTCTGTCCATCGCGGCGATAGAACTCCGCGACGCCGCCAATATGTGGTGTTTTGACCACCGCGACAGTCTGCTCGTCTCCCGGACCGAAGGGAGCAACAGCGAGTTGGTGGCGCCAGCGATACCCCCCGCCGACCGGCGGACCGGTCGCCTGCCACTCGCTGTCGATACCGAACGCGACGAGGCGCGCACCGGCTTGGGCGTCGCTGGCGGTGACGACTATCGCTGGCTCCCCACCGAGGTCCGCGAGCATCGCCGAGCGGCCCTCGATGACGGTTCCACTGGGCGGAACGAGCCGGCGCTGCATCCTGCCCGCTTCGGCGTCGACACTGGCCACGCTCCCGGCCTCCACCTCGTCGCCCAGGACGCCGTGGGTGTATGCCCGCGTCGGTTCCGAAAGCACGAACACACGGTTGCCTATAGTGACAGGAACGGCGTCTGGCAACGCGTCGACAGCCACGATGCCACCGGGTGTTCGAAGTCGCCCGTCACTCCGGACCCACGTGAGTCCACCCGCGACCGGCACCGGGTGCGTGTGCGGGGCGAGTGACCCGGGGACGAGGACTCGGTCCTCATCACCGAGGAGGAGCGGCGGTCCGTCGAGTCGGTCGGGTCGAAGCGGGAACGTGGCTGCCCCATTCGTGTCGAGTCGAACACCCACGACACTCCCGTTCCCGAGAAGCGCTGCCCAGCGACTACCCCCGTTGACGTCAGCGAGACCGGCGACTGCCTTTGGAGACGCCGGCAGGTCGACATCGACGACGGTCGCTCCCCGCAGATCAGCCTGCCCGGTCACCACAGGATTGCCGTCCGGGCGGACGTTTGGGAGGCCGACGTCCGTCTCTTGGGTGACGAAGGGTGTTCTGGCCGTCGGAGGGGTCGACCCTGTGGTCCGTTCGGGCGAACTGCTGTCAGTCGGCCGCGCGCTACAGCCAGCGAGCGCCGTGAGCCAGCCAAGCAGTACGCGGCGGTCCATACCGAGTCAGGGCCCGGCAGCGACTTGACGCTACTCCCAGGGCTGGCCCCCCGCCTATTTGTCCCGTCGCGCCACAAACTCGGTATGAACGGTATCCACGATCTCGGGGGGATGGACGGGTTCGACGACCTGCCTGCCGACGAACCCGACGCAGCCAGCCCGTTTCACCACGAGTGGGAAGGCGTCGTCGAAGCAATGTTTCTCACCGGTCTCGCCCGCGGTGCGTTCTCACTCGACCGCTTTCGCGCGACGCTCGAACGGCACACCCCGGAGTACTACCTCGAGACGCCCTACTACGAGCGATGGCAGACCGGCATCGAGTCGCTGTTCGCCGACGCGGGCGTCGTCGACGAGGCCGACCTCCGCGAGCGCGCGCTGGCGTTCGAGCGCGGCGACGCCGATCTCCCGGAGCAGCGTAATCCAGCAGTGACCGAGGAAGTGCTCCGAGGCGTCACGGCGTCCTACGGCAGCAATCGGGAGCCCGCCGAGCCTACCTTCGAGGAAGGCGACCGCGTTGTCGTGAACAACGACCACCCGAGCCACCACACGCGGGCGCCGCGCTACACCCGTGGTGTCGAGGGGGAGATACAGGACCACAGCGGCACGCACGTCTTCCCGGACGACAACGCACAGGGCGAGGAGCGAGCCGTCCCGGTGTACAACGTTCGGTTCGAGGCTGCCGATCTCTGGGGCGAGGCGCATACGGATGCGGACGGAATCAGGCTGGAGTGTTGGGAGCCGTATCTCCGCGCAGCCGACTGAGCTCCCCGCCGAAGGACGCGTTGACGTAGAGCACGGCCACGAGGACGAGCCAGACGGTGTCGCGCTCCGATTTCTCGCGAACTTGAATCCCTTGGCTTCCGCGTTTGGTCGCGTCGCTGTCGTCGGCTTCGGTGTCGCCGATAAACTGGAACCCGCCCTCGGGCTTCGACCCATCGTCGGCGTGGCGGCCATTTGTCTGAACGATTCAAGCCGCGCCAATAACGGCGTCCACGGCGCTGGCTATCGGTGGCCAGAGGCCGCAACGGGCTGGTACGGCTCCTCGAGATACGCCATGTCGGAACTGGAGAGCGAGATGTCGAGGGCCTCAACGGCGTCCTCGAGATGCTCGACACTGGTGGTGCCGACGATGGGCGCGTCGACGGCGTCCTTGTTGAACAGCCACGCCAGCCCGACCTGGGCCATCTTGATCCCCTTCTCGGCGGCAAGCTCCTGGACGCGTTCGTTCACTTCTCGCCCACCGTTCTCGAGATAGGGGTGGCGGTCCTGTTCGGTTTCGCTCTCGCCGCGCGCCGTCGCCGCCTGCTCCTCGTGGGGGCGCGCGAGGAAGCCACGAGCCAGCGGCGACCACGGCATGACGCCCACGTTCTGTTTCTGGGTGTAGGGGAGCATCTCGCGCTCCTCCTCGCGGTAGAGGAGATTGTAGTGATTCTGCATCGTTGCGAACTGCTCCAGTCCGAGGCGTTCGCTGGTGTGCAGTGCCTCCGCGAACTGATGGGCCCACATCGAGGAGGTGCCGACGTGACGGGCCTGCCCGCGGCGAACGGCGTCATCGAGCGCTCGGAGCGTGGTCTTGATTGGGGTGTCGTAGTCCCAACGGTGGGTCTGATAGAGGTCAATCGTCTCCATCCCGAGGCGGTCAAGGGAGGCCGCGAGCTCCTGTTCGATGGCCTTCCGCGAGGCGCCGCCCGAGTTTGGGTCGTCCTCGCGCATTGGGTAGAACCCTTTCGTGGCGACGACCATCTCCCGCCGGTCGTACTCCGAGAGCGCCTCGCCGAGGATGCGCTCGGACTCGCCCATGGAGTACATGTTCGCCGTATCGAAGAAGTTGATACCCAGTTCGACCGCGCGGTCGACCAGTTCTTTCCCGTCCCCTTCGCCGAGCACCCAGTTACGCCACTCGGGGTCGCCGAAACTCATACAGCCCAGGCAGATTTTCGAAACCTCGATACCGGTGTCACCGAGCGTGGTGTACTCCATAGCTACTCGTTGGCCGCGACCTGCAAAAAGTCACGCACCCCGGCGGTTCGGGGTCAGTCTCGGAAACTCATCGCGTAGACGAAGAAGGAGCCGGTGACGATGACGAACGCCAGGAACGTGAGCCCTGCAAGCACGTTCGCGATCGGCGAGAGCAGGTCCAGCAGCAGCCGGCCCCCCTCGCTCGTCACGTTGAGGACTTCCACCGCCAGCAGCGCAGCGATGAGCGAGAGCAACCAGTTCGTGATGAGGGTGTCGTACTCCATGCCCGCTCGGTTGGTGGCCTCCGTGTAAACTCCATCGGCCTGCCGAAAATACACGGATGCCTGCGCCGCGGCCGCCCGAATTNTGGCCCCNGCTGCCGGCGTGGAGAGTATGTACCGCCCATCACGCCCAGCGCTCAGGAAGCCACCGCACCCGTGACGCGCTGGCTGCTCGGGACGCATCTCGACTGCACCGCCGACGATCTCGACGACCACGAGGGCATTCTGCTGGTCGAATCGACGGCCTTCGCCGACCGCCGTCCCTCCCACCCACACAAACTCACGCAGATCTTCGCCGCGGGCGCGATGGTGTCTCTGATTGTCTCGGAGGTCATCCTCGAAGCGCTCGAGACCGGCACGGAGTTAGCCCACGGCGGCTACCGGTACCTGCTCGCCGGCCTCGGTGCCGGCGGGCTCGTCATGGTGCTGTTACTGTACGGTGTAACTGGAAGAACGACTGCGTCGGTCGCCGGGCGTTAGTGCTGGTGGCCCATCGCGTCGGCCAGCGAGATGCCGAAGCGCTCCTCGAACCGTTCCTCAAGCTGCTCGTTGGCCTCTTCCATCTCGTCGCTGATGCCGTCTTCGGCGTGGTGGACGCGGGCGTGGCCCTGCTGGGCGAACGCCTGCAACACGATATCGGCGACGACGCCGGCGCCGGATTTGTCTCCTTCCTGCATCAGTTCGATGAGGTTCTCGGGGATTTCGACGCTATCGGTTTCGCCGTCGGGACCTTCGATGGTGTAGGTATGGCTCTCGACCATACACCACAGGAGGGCGCTCCGACGTAAGATTCTGTGGGTCTGTACCCAAACCGGGAAACCGCAGCCGGAGAATCAGTCGTCGCTGTCAGCCGTTGCGCCGACCGGCGCCTCAGCACCGAGGGCGCCAGCACGCTCCTGATCTTCCAGCCAGTGGTCGGCGTCGATGGCTGCCTCGCTCCCCATCCCTGCGGCGGTCACGGCCTGCTGGTAGTGGTGGTCGACGACGTCGCCCGCGCCGAAGATGCCGGGCACACCGGTCGCGGTCTGACCGCCGTCGCGCCCGCCATGCGTGATGATGTACCCCTCGTCGTCCATCTCGACACCCGTGCCCTCGAGGTAGCCCGCGTTGGGCGTGTGGCCGATGGCGTAGAACACTGCACCGACGTCCATCTCGAACTCCGTTGGGTCAGCATCGCCGGCTTCGAGTTTCTCCTGGGGGTGGCCGTCGGGGTGGCGGACCAGCGAGACGTGGTCGATGCCGTCCTCGGGGGTGCCGTGAATCTCCATGAGTTCGGTGTTCCAAAGGATCTCCACGTCGCCCGCATCGACTTTCTCCATGATGCGGTCGATCCAGTAATCCTCCGCGCGGAACTCGTCGCGGCGATGGGCGATGTAGACGGTGTCAGCGAACTTGGTGAGGAAGTTTGCCTCCTCCATCGCGGCGTCGCCGCCGCCGACGACCAGCATGTCCTCATCGCGGAAGAACGCGCCGTCACAGGTCGCACACGTCGAGAGCCCGTAGCCCATCAGTTCGTCCTCGCCGGGCACGCCGAGCGTGCGGGCGGAGGCGCCAGAGGCGGCGATGAATGCGTCTGTCGTGTAAACTGTCCCGTCGCGGAGCTCGACACGGAACGGCGGTTGGTCGACGCCGTCTTCGGTGGTTCCGAGCCCCTCTACGTCGACGACGATTCCGTGGTCGGTTTCGGCGCCGAACTTCGTCGCCTGCTCTTTCATCTTGTTCACGAGTTCGGGGCCGGAGATGCCCTCGGGGAAGCCGGAGTAGTTGTCGACTTCTGTTGTGAGGGTGAGCTGGCCGCCCGGCTCGTTGCCCTCCAGCACCAGCGGCTCGTTGTTCGACCGCCCGGCGTAGATGGCTGCTGTGAGGCCCGCAATCCCCGTTCCGGCGATAATGAGTCGGCGGTGCTCGACCGCCTCCTCGACGTGGTTGCTCATAGACACGGGTAGGGGAGAGGACGGTATGTACGTTATGCTGTGGTGCGTCCCACTCCTACCAGCGCCACACCCTTGTGGCCGACGTCGCGTGCCGACACGCTTACCGCCGGACCGCTCCACCGACCGACCATGCCTGCCGACCTGGAGGAGAAGACCGACCGCTACGGCGAGATGCTGGCCGACGCCCTTGACGTCGCCGAGCCAGCGGCGCCGCCGGGAACGCCACTGGGCGAAGCGGCTGCCGAGACCTACGAGATGGCAGGTTCGTACCTCGCGGACGGTCGGCACTTCCGGAATGCCGACGACCCAGTGAATGCCCTGGCCTCCTTTTCGTACGGCTACGGCTGGCTGGATGCTGGTGTGCGATTTGGCCTGTTCGAAATCCCCGACGATACGGAACTGTTCACGACCGAAGCACCCTGAGAAGTCAGCTCATCGAATCGCCCTCGCTCAGTCGAACCGGAACGTCGGGCCATCGTCGCTGTCCTCCACGTCCACGCCCAGCGCTTCCAGGGTGTCCCGGAGGTCGTCGGCGCGCTCGTAGTTCCCGGACTCGCGCTCGTTCTCGCGGAGGTCGAGCACCAGTTCCGCGAGGTCCTCTGCGAGTTCGACGTTCCCATCTGTGGCTTCGCCGAACTGCAGGCCGAACACGCCCTCACCGAACTCCTCGAAGAACTCGATCGCGTCGGCGAGCGCCCGATAGTCGTACTGGTCGTGCTCCTCGACGTGGCGGTTGACGGCGCTCGCAACGCCGAGCAGTTCCGCCATCGCCTCCCGAGCGTTGAGGTCGTCGTTCATCGCCGCGACGAATTCTGTCCGTGCGGTTGCCAGCGTGTCGCGGAACGCGGAGTCCTCCACTTTCGCCCCTGCGTCGGCGTCATCAGCGTGAGCGACAGCCGTCTCGTAGGCCCGTTCCAGGCGCTCCCAGCGTCGNNGNGCTTCTGCGATGGTCTCCTCGGTGTAGGCCTGCTGGGAGCGGTACTCCGCGGAGGCGTAGAACGTCCTGAGGACGTTCGGGCCGTACTCCCGCAGCGCGTCGGAGACGGTGAAGAAGTTGCCCAGCGAGGAGGACATCTTTTCCTCACCAGCCTGCATGAACCCGACGTGGAGCCAGTGGCCGGCGAACTCCTCGCCCGTGGCGGCCTCGCTCTGGGCGATTTCGTTCTCGTGATGCGGGAAGACGAGGTCCTGTCCGCCCATGTGGATGTCTAAGTGGTCGCCCAGATGCGTCATCGACATCGCCGAGCACTCGATATGCCAGCCGGGCCGCCCCTCGCCCCAGGGTGACGCCCAAGTCTGATCGCTGGGGTGGTCCTCGTGGTTGTGTTTGCTGTGTTCCTCGACTGCCGTCTCGCTGACGCCGCCAGCTTTCCAGAGCGCGAAGTCGCCGGCGTTGCGCTTCTCCGCCCGCTCGTCGGGTTCGCCCTGACTCTCCATCTCCTCGAGATCCTGGTTTGAGAGTTTCCCGTACTCCGGGAACGTGGTCACGTCGAAGTAGACAGAGCCGTTAGATTCGTAGGCGTAGCCATCGTCCACCAGCGTCTCCACGAGATCGATGATTTCGGGCACGTGCTCTGAGACCTTAGGGTAGACCTCGGCGCGTTCGAGGTTCAGCCCGCGCATCCCCGAGAGCACCTCGTTGGTGTACTCGCGGGCAACGTCGGCCTCCTCCTTCCACTCCTCGCGCTCGCCGATACGGGCGGTGATCTTTTCGTTCACGTCGGTGACGTTCTCCACGTGGCGCACGTCGTAGCCCTCGTGGGCCAGCCAGCGGTGGAGGATGTCGGCCTGTGCCCAGAGCCGGGCGTGGCCCAAATGCGGTTCGTCGGAGACGGTCAGCCCGCAGACGTAGAGCAGCACGGCGTCGCCGGTCGGCTCGAACGGTTCGCGTTCGCCCGACAGGGTGTCGGTCAGCGACAGGGTCATACCCCGATTTCTGGGGCTCCCTGTTTGAAGGCGTCGGATGGGGTTGCCAGAGTCGTCTGTCAGGCGAGCAGGTCAGCCAGCACGTCTTCGAGCGTCTGGACCGCGGGGGGGCCGTCCCGGCGGCCGACGACGACGACCAGTGACTCGCCTGCAACCGCCGCCGCATGAAGGTCAATAGCCTCGGCATCGAACCGGGCACAGACGGTGCCCACATCTGCTGGCTTGACGGCTCCCGTTGCGAGGACAGCGGTCAGCGAACCACCGTCCGTAACGACAGTCCCGCCCGCTTGGAGCAACGGGTCGCTGTCGGTTTCGGCTGCGTCCTGCAGGCCGAGACCGCTCTNCATCGTCACGCGCGCGTCGCGGGACGCCGNTTCGTACGCTGGGAGCTCCTCNGCGAAGCGACGAAGCGCCGTTGCAACGGCGTCGTTCTCGCCCTCGACCTCGAGAAAGCTCGCGGCNGCCGTGTAGTTGAGGACGCCCGCACGNAGGGCATGTAGGAGGAATGGCTGGCTGCGTACTGCATCACGGGTCGCTTCCGCAGTCGACATAGTCGGAGGTGGCCGGAGGCAGACAAAAAGCCACCGTGTCGGCTCAGTAGAGTGCGGCGACCACGCCGACAANCGCGATGACGGCGACGAGGACAGCGGCGCCAAGGACGACGGTGCTTTCGACCGTGAGCGCGACGGCGATTGCGACGAGCAGCGCGACGCCAGCGAACGCGAGCAATCCGAGCGTTCGGGGCTTGGGGCGGCGGCGGCGCTTGGTCTGTTGTCGGGGGCTCCCTAACGATTCGTCGACCGTGACCGTGTGCTCTTCGGGCTGAGAGGGTTCGAGCGTGACGGTCGTCTTCCCCGTCGAGACGCCGTAGCCCAGCGTGATCGTGAGTTCGCCAGTGACCGGTTCGTCGGCGGCACCGACGGTAACGCGGACGTGTTTGGTCTCGCCGGGTCCCACGCGAAGCTCATGCGTGCCGAGTTGGGCGACCGCCGAGAGCGCGTCGTCCAGTTGGACGTGGACGGCCGCACTGTCGCCGTGATTCTCCAGCGCGATATCGAACTGTCGGTGGCCAGTGAACGACGCCGGCGCGTCGACTTCGCGGGGTTTCTCACGGTTCAGGTGGACCGAGAGCGCGGACACTGTGGGAGATGAACACTGTCGAGTAAAAAAGCTTCACACCGAGAGAACATTCTGGTGCCCTCGCAGCTGAGGCTGCGGGATGCGCCTCGGGAGTCACAGCGTGGCTGGGTTCGGAATCGTCGTCCTCCGTAGGTGTGATTCACCGACGGGACGCTTCTGGTGGGCCGAGATGTCGATTGAAGCTCGTCTGAAGCGGACTACTCCTCGCTCTGGAGCGACTCGTAACACTCCTTGGCCGCCGCAGCGCCCTCTCGCAGATAGCCGATATCGGTGCCGGCGATGAGGAAGTCCATCCCCCATTCATCCCACATACTGATCTGGTCGGGCGAAGTCGCGAGCGTCCCGACGGGGATGCCGGCGTGGTCGCCCGCATCGAGGACGCGGTCCACGGCGTTGACGAACTCCGGAGCGTCGTACTCGCCGAAACAGCCCAGGTCCGCGGAGAGGTCTGCGGGCCCGACGAACAGCGCGTCGACACCATCGACTGCAGCGACTTCAGCGACGTTCGTCAGTCCCGTCGCGGTCTCGACCTGCGGGAGCACCGCGACCTCGTCGTTGGCGGCCTCGAAATAGGGGCCGATATCCTTCCCGTAGCCGTTGGCGCGGCTCCCCGCGATGCCTCGGATTCCCTCGGGTGGGTAGCGCGTGGCGGCGACCAGTTCTTCGGCTTCGGCTTCGGTTTCGACCTGCGGCGCCATCACGCCCGCGGCACCGAGGTCGAGCGCGCGCTTGATCTCGGTCTCGTCGTTCTCGGGCACACGGACCACGGTGTCGGTCTGGCCGCTGGCGTCGACGGCCCGAACGAGGTCCTCGACGCTCTCGATAGAGAGCGGCGTGTGCTCGGTGTCGACGACGACGAAGTCGAACTCCAGCGCGCCGACGATTTCGGCGGCCGCGGGCGACCCCAGCGAGACCCAACTGCCGATGGGCGAGGCGTCGGCCGCCAGCTGTTGCCTGAGATCCATGCGGTCGGTGCGCTGTCGTCGTGACATACTGGGAGGTTCACCGGTGCGCTGAAAAAACCGCTTGTACCGGCGGAATACACCCGCAGGCCGTGGTACTCGGATTCGTCAGGTCAATCTCGGCGGCAAGCAGCAACGCTGTTGGGGCGAAAACCGAGAATGGCCGGGGCGGGCTCCGAACCCGCGATCTCCGCATGACCCAGGTCCGAGGCTCGGCGGGCCCCGATGGGATTGCGGATAGTTCCTAGGCGTACCGCACCGAATCTCGATACCCTATGAGTGCGGCGCTATGTCCAGCTAAGCCACCCGGCCGTACTCTCCCGTACCGGCATTACAGACTTAAACCCATTCATCTGGACCCGCAGGAACGAGCCGTGCGGATTTATGCCGCGGGCGTTGAAGGACGGGGTATGAGCCTGCCGGAGATAGTCAGCGAGCACCTCGGCGATGAGGAGCCCGTCGCGGAGGTGGCGTTGGGCGGCGACGACCTGCTGCTTGTCACGCCCACGCGAACGCTCGTCTACCGTGCGGAGGGGCTACTCTCGGACGAATCCGTCGAGGAGCTCCCCCACGCGGTCGAGTGCATCACCATCGAGAACGGTCGTCGGAAGGCGACGCTCGTCCTCGATTACGGTATCGACGGGGAGAAGTCGATCACGCTCCCCAAAGGGAAACTCGACGAGGTGCTCCACCCGATGCTCGCGGGCGTCCTCGACGCCAAGGGTATCACCGAGCCCGGCGAGAGCGTCAAACGCACGTTCCGATTTTCGGAACTCACCCTCATCGTCACTAGCCAGCGCGTCGTGAAACATATCGGCCAGCCGGTCTGGGACGAGGAGTTCGAGGAGTACCCATTCGAGGAGGTGACCGACCTCGCGTTCGAGCCGGGGAACGTCGCGACCTCCGTCGTCCTCACAGTTTCAGACCATCAAGAACGGTTCAAGGCGCCGAACGACGACGCCCGGATGGTCGAGGCAGCGTTGAAAGACGCGATTCTGACGTACTACGACGTCCCGAATATCGAAGCGTTCCGAGCGCTCTCGGCGGACGAAGACGCAGAGCCAGCAGACGCGTCGTCCAGTTCGCCGTTCGGCGACGGTCCTGACCTCTTTGGCAACGACGAGGACGAGCAAGACGACGAAGCAGACGAAGAGCCGGACACTGACCGTATCGTCGAGCAGGTGACCAACGAGGAGTACTACGGCGCCAAAGGGGAGGGCGAACTCGACACCGCCTCCGACTCCGACCCCAACACGGCGAGCACCGAGTCGGATGCAGACCTCGCCGCGGAGGTGAGCGCACTTCGTGAGGAAATCGAACGTCAGCGCGCCGACCTCGACCGTCAGAGCGAACTCATCGACCAGCTCATCGAGGAGCTCCGGGTCGGCCGCTGAGCCGTCCGCTGCACCGTCACACTGAGCCGTCCGCGGCACGGTACGCCGCAATCGCGTCAGCGTATCCTTCGTAGATGTTCTCGTACTCGAGTTCGTAGCCCAACTCGAGCAGCCGGTCGTTCCGGCATCGTTTCTCGGATCTGAGCCGCCTGACCGACTCCGGCGAAAGGTGGTCGGCAGCGATGCACTCCCCGACTGTCTGTTTCGCTGGTTCGGGCTCACCACACTCCGCAGCCAGCCAGTCTCCGAACGCCCAGCGTTGAACGGGTTCGCCGTCGGTGACGAGTATCGTCTCGTTTCGACCGCAATCCTCCCTGAGGAACCACGCCAACGCACCCGCGGCGTCGTCGCGGTGTGTCGAGTTGCGCCACCCCTCGGTCACGGANTCCAGGTACGACGAGAGACGGTACCGGCCGGGACCGTAGAGGCCGGCGAACCGCGCAACGGTGCTCTCGAACGGAGCAGTATGGACGAGTGCTTCAGCCTTTGCGATGACGCCTGCTTTCGGACTCTTGGGGCTGACTGGCGTCGATTCGTCGACCCAGCCGCCCTCGTGGTCACCGTACACTCCTGTACTCGACGTGAACAGAACCCGCTCGGGGGGGTGGTCGCGGTCCTGATACGCCGAGATGACGCTGCGCAGACCGTCGATGTAGAGCGCACGGGCCTGCTTGACGCTCCCCCGGCCAGCGGAAGCGGCGAAGACAAGCGCGTCCGCGTCTGGGAGCCGATCGACGGCTTCTGAGTCCGTCAGGTCGGCCACTACTGCCTCGATACCGTCTGCTCTGCGTTCGGCGGCGCTCGCTTCGGAGCGGACAACGCCGACGGCATCGTGGCCGGCGTCCTCGAGTTTGCTCGCGAGTTCCTGTCCGACGTAGCCACAGCCAAGAATGACGACACGCATCAGCGGCGGCTGCCGATGAACTGTTGAATTCGGGCAAATTCCGTGAGCGTCGTCGGCAGCCGGCCCTCGATGGCCTGCTGGACCTCTTTCCCGTCGAGGTCAGTCTTTGTCTCGCGGGCGATGGTGTCCACGTCGAGGACTGCGGTCGTCATCCCCATCAGGAGGTGGTCTCGCGCCTCCCAGGCGATATCCTCGGCCGAGGGGGCACCGTCGCTCAGTGCCAGAATCTCTGCGGCCTCCTCGAGGGTGAGTGGCGGGGTCTTGCCGTCGCCGATCGCGACGACGGATGGCCGGTCCAGACCCGTTCCCTCCACGACGGTGTCCACACCGAGATCGGCGACGACGGCAGCGAGTTCCTCGAAGTACGCCGCCAGGAGCGCGTCGGGCGTCAGGTCGCCGGGAGTCTCGACAGCGTCGTATAACATGACTGAAGCTGGGGCAGGCGCGGCAAAAACGGTTGTTACTCCGTCTCGCGGGCCACGCAGTCCTCGTCTCCGTTCACACCCGGGCAGGGCCACCCCGGTGACTGCTCGGTCCGACTGCCGTCCACGTCCCCGACGCCGGGTGGCCCCGGCGGAACGGCGGCGACGACAGTCGTTCCCGTCTCGAAGCTCACCCGTTCACTCTGCCCCAGCCGTTCTGCCTTCCCGTCACCGTCCACATCGAGGCGGACGATCGAGCCATCTCGGACGTATCGCACGACTGCGCCACCGCCGTCGGGGCTTCCACCGGGCGCACGGAGCGCGAAGCGCTGGTACTCCCCACGAACGGTGACACTCCAGGCGTTTACTGTCGCGATCCAGCTGTACGGTGGGGGCGCAAGCGGGAGGCCAGCCGGGAGACGGGACGCCCCGGTGAGTTTCTTGGCGGCTCGCGCTGTTCCGTTGGCCAACGCGGCTTCGGTCGCTTTCTGGACACGTTCGCGACCGTACTGGCGGACGGCGGATGCAGTCTGGTTCGTCGTCTGTGCCGGGACGCTGGTGTGGCGTTCAGCTGTCTGTTTTCTGAGGTGGACCCGGATACGGACGCCGGCGTCGCTGGCTGTTCCAGCGTCGACGCCGCGGCGCTCGAGGCCCTGGACGAACGGGTCGGCGTAGCTCCCGTTGCTCATGGCGAGACCACGATGGCCGACGCCACCCCAGTGACCGTGGAGGTCACGAACGACTGCCCGGCAGACTCCCACCGAGACCCCAGGTTCGCGACTGGCGACATCGCAGAGTGACTGCTCAAGACGGCTCACCGAGCGACCGACGGCCTGGGCCAATTCATCACGGTTCGCAACGAGTGCGGCTCGTCGGTTCGAGGCGGTCCCACCAGAACCGGCTTCGTCGGCTACCGCCTGGTCCGCGGCGACGAGCGTTCCAGCCGCGGTTTCGAGTGTGACCCGGTTCTCGTCGAAGATCGCTCCGGTGACCTCACTGGCCGCTTCGCCGTATGGTGCCGCGAACCAGTTCGTGGTCTCGATCGCGAGGGGGTGGACGGTCTCCTCGGCCGGGACGGTTCGAACGTGGTCGGCGTCGACAGCGGCCGTCGTCAGATAGACGGGGGAGGCATCGGGAATCACTCGGAGCGCCTCTGACTCCCCACGCTGTGTCGGACCCGCTGACGCAGTCGGCTCCCCACTGGCACCAGACCCGATGCTCGTGAGTGTTGCCAACCGACGCGCACTCATGTCTTTGATACCGTCGAGATATGCGTTGTTTCGGCTTTCTGCAGCGGTTGCACGACGATCGAGTGCAGCGATTACCCGGTCGAGGTAGGCGGCCCTGACGGAAACACGGGCGCGGTCGGCCACACCGTGGTAGCGTTCCGGCGCGTTGAGGAGGGCCGAACGACGGTCACGAAGCCGTTCAGCCAGTTTGGCGGCTGGGTTCGCTTCACCCGCGGCGACGCGCTGGCGGGAAACGGTGACCGTGATGTTCGCCACGCGTTGACGCAGCTGTCGGAGGTCACTCGACACCCACGGACCCAGCGTCCCAGGTCGCGGCGCGGTGGTTGTCGCATTCTGCGTCAGCAGTCCCTTATGACCGGTAGCCACGCGGGCGGCGATTGAGTCGAGGCCGCCGTTCACCGTGAAGAGTTTGTGGGCGACTCGGTCGGTGCCTCCGACAAGGTTCGGACCATCGAATGCGCCGCCCTGTCGGAATGTTGGAGTTGTGGGCCTGTCCGGGGCGTTGTCCGCAGGGGCGTACGCAGCGCTGACCGTCACCGCGACCAGGTGTTCGTTGCGCCACTGGACGTGGGTGGTCTTGGTCTCACTCCCACAGGTCCAGACTCGAGTCGTCGTATGATACACCGCGACCTTGCGATAGATCCGAGACGTTGCGTTCCCCGCAACCGGCTCAAACCGGTCAGTGGCCGCTTCGTCGGCCGCAGAGACGACCGTGCGATTGCTCGTGCGTTCTTCATGCAGCGTCCAGTTTTCTCCCGGCTTTTTTGCGATTGGCTCGGCCAGGAGTGTCGTTTCGACGACCTGAGTTTCGAGCCGCCCGGTCACCCGGTAGCTCCCAGCAGTCTCTGCGACAAGATCCGTCCCGATACCGAGATACGCCTCGTCGGCGACGGCCCTGGGCGATGCGGAAATCGGGGGACCGTCGGGCATCTCCGGCTCGAATCGTCCCTGGGCCTGCTCGCCATCGTCCACGGCGTTGGGGCGGAGGACTGCGTTGGCGAAATCTGCAGCATCCCCATTTCGGGGCTGGAGTACGTCTGTGACACCGACGCGGACTGTTGCCACCTCGAGTGCACGTGCGCCAGCGGGGTCGTGGCGACCGAAAACTGCTCGTTGCTGGGCGAGGAGCGCAGCGTTCGTCGAGAGCGCAACGTGGCGGTTTCCGAGCACGTTTTCGATGGGTGCGCCACCGTAGCGAGCGTACGCCCGGGCCGTCGTGACGGGATAGAGGCGGGCGGTCATCGACCGTCCGAGTCCCGGCCCTTCGAGCGCGCCGCGGTTCAGCCGCCGCTCGTAGCGCGTCGCCCGCTCGTGGAGCACGAGCACCGGCGTCGCTACTGTGAGCGTGAGGTTCAACCGCCGTTTCGCGACGGCCCGGTCTCCCCGGTGGGCTCGGACCGTGAGATTCTGGACCGTCACCATCATCGACTCGCCGCCATCGACCGGCGTTACCTGAATATCCCGTTTCGCGCTACGAAGGCTCTCTGCGTCGTCGATTGGTGGAAGCGAGACAGTGGTTTTCCCTACTTTCGTCTCTCGTCCAACGGTACCGAGTGCAGCGCGGACACCGATGGCGAGACGGACCCGGAGCGCGTCGACAAAGGGCTGTGAGTCGTTGAGCACCCGCCCAGTCGGGGTGTCAGCGGGTTCGGTAACCGGGTTGCGTGCAGCCTCGCGCGACGCATCGTGAATGGCGTCCCGCAGCACCGGACGCACGTCTTGGCTGGTAGCGTCCACCGAGTCAGCAACACGCTGGTCGACTGCTGGGGCTGCCTGTTGGGCGACACCAGTCGCGTAGACGGAGGCGCTCACGAGCAGCAGCACACCGACGAGTGCGAATGGGATTCGGCCGCGTTGGTCTGCAGCGAGACTCATGTCGACCACGTCCGGACGCCGATTGTGACCTCGCTGAGTCGGAGCGACTCGGCTGCTGCTGTGGGCGAGTCGAACTCCTCGCGGAGGTCCGAGGCAACGCGATCCGCCATCGCATCCGTGAGCTGGGTGTTCGCGGTCGCTGTATCCCCGCGTTCGACGGCGTCGCGTGTCTCGACGGTGTATCGGTCACTCGCACGCGCGTACCGGTGCTCAATGAGCCGGTCGACTGGCGAACCGCCGGCCAACGCCAACCGCCCCTTCTCAGGGGGGAACAGACCGTCGACCAATACCCCAGCAACTGCGTTACCGAGACCGTCGAACCCCTCCGTTTGTGCGACCGATTCGGGGTTCTCGACTGTGGAGACACCACTTGCGGCACGGACGGTTGCAGCGTGCACGTCAGCGGTGGCAGGTGGCGTGGGACCGACCGTCAGTTTCCGGCCGAGGTGGGCGCCGGGATACGGGCGGAATTCGACGACCACCTGCGCACGCGCTGGCAGGCGTGTGCGAACCGTCTCCCGAATAGACGCCGTGAAGCCGTTGTTCGTTTTGGTCAGCGGATCGCCGCCGACGTGGACGGTTCTGACCGCCGCGGTGGCGAGCAGCGAGGCGAGGGTGCCGTGAGCGATTCGGTCGTACTCCGATCCGGCGGCGTCCGGCTCCCGATCAAGGGGTCGGAGCGTGTAGGAGAGTTCCGCGGTTTCGGCGGCCAGCGTTTCGGCAACTGCGTCAGCGCGGTCGTCTGTCGACTCCGCAGACGGTTGTGGGATGCTCGTGACGGTGACAGCGGCCGCACTGATGAGGAGGACGCAGAGGCAGGCGTCGAGCGCCGCGCTGGTCATCGCCAGACCACCACACGAAGCTGGCCGGAGTGCACTTCTCCCGGTCGGGTTCTGACTGCGGTTCGCCGTGTAGCCGTCTCGGCCGATCCGGGGCCGGGCGGTGTCGGCCCCGCGCTCCAGCTCCGACTCTCAGTCCGGAGCGAGATGTGGAGGCGGTAGCTGTTGGGGCCAGCAACTGTCGCGTCGTCGAGTTTCTCGGGGGCTGCAACGCCAGCAGTGACAACGGTATCCTGGACACGCTCGAGGGTGGGTTCGGCGACGTTCCTGTCAGGACCGGGGATGATGCCGGCGAACACCGTGGCGTAGAGCGAGAGCGCCATTCCGACGGTGGCGACGGCGACGAGCGCTGCCGGTGGCGACAGTTGGCCGCGGCTTGACTGGCCGTCCGCTGGCTTGGGCTCAGACGCCGACGAGGGTGACGCGGTAGCCATCCCAACTCACCCCCCGTACCTGAACGACTGTCGACGGTCGCCACTCCGAATCCGCGCTCCGGGCTGTGACGACGGCCTGCTTGAATGCTTGTGGACTCTCGAACACCTCACCTGGGTGGGCTCCGTTGAGCACCGCGCGGAGCGGGCTCTCGGGACCGACTGGTGTGACGGGTCCGAAGGCGAACCTCGCCCGCGAGATTCCCGCGTCGTTGCGCATCACCAGGCCGTGGGGGTCGATTTTGAGCTCGTTTGCACCGTGCTGGTGCGTTGCTGACGCGGGTGACTCACCCGCAGCAACCTCGTCGACGGTTCCGGCGACGCCCGATGCGTCGGGGGCTGGACGGGCCGGGAGCGAGGCCGTGACGGCGAAAAACGCCGCCGCAGCCACCGCGAGCCCGGCCACGAGCGCGGGACTCTCAGCGGGTAGTTCGAACACAGCGGTGTTGGTCCCGTTCCCCTACTTTAACTCTCGGCTCAGAGCACCGTTCCCGCGACAACGACGGCCGCCACGTACGCCCCGGTAGCTGTCGGGAGCGCGATACCGACGCGATACCCGAGAAGCGAGCGGTCTACACCGTGCTCAAGCGCTGTCGAGAGTCCAGTCAACACCCCGGCCATCGCAAGTACGTAGACACCCACCGCTCGTCCGAGTGCCGCCGTTTCGAAACCCACCGTGCCCGAACTGGCGGCCGCATTGACGCCAGCAGCGGCCACCGGGTCCGAGGACACCCCACCCACCATTGCCACGGTGACCCCGCCCACGAGCGGGCCGAACAGCACGGCGGTGTTGGCCAGTGTCCCGGTGACTGCGGCAAGTTTGCGTCGCCCATCAGCTCCGGCCTGCTGGAGCGCACGCAGATGGTCGCCGGCCGTGACGAGCACGTCGCCCGCTGGAGCACCTTCGGTCGCCGCGAGAGTGAACATCGTGCCGGCGTCGCGGGCGCGGTCGCTCGGGAGGTCTGATAGCACCCCGTACTCCCCGAAAAACGCACCTTCGACCGGGATTCCGAGGGTCTGAGTTCGCTCAGCAGCCGCTCCCAGCAACTCACCTGCGGGACCGGGCAGTTCCTCACTCACTTCGGTCAGTGCTCGCTCGACGGCGGTGCCGTCTGCGACACGGCGGCCGACCAACGCGAGGGCATCGGGGAGCCCGTCCTCAGTTTCGCGAACGCGCTCACGAATCGNCGTTCGCGGTTCGAAGGCGTGATACAGTGCAACACCGCCGCCGGTTCCCAGCGCTGCAATGGGTGTCGCCCAGGGGAGTATCGCACGACAGAGGACCGCTGCTGCCACAGCTGTTCCGATACCGAGCGCGACGGCCTCCTGACGTCGGTCGGGTACGTCGGGATGATCGCGTCCGACACGGGGCGGCGGGAACGCGACCGGCCGCTTGGTGAGTAGCCACGCCCCTGCGCCGAGCAGCCCAAGCGGGAGCAACAGATCATAGAGTAGAACCAGCTGGGCCATCCCCACCTGTAGCCCGGCGATTCTGGCCGCTGGAAGCACGCCGACGAGCGCCAGCGGGAGCAACACGCCGAACGCATACAACCCTGTCACAGGGCCACGGAGGTCGTCAGCGAACGAGGCAAGCCGGTGTTCGACGCTCGAACGGACGGTTTCGAGGGCTCGTTCACAGCCCCGAATCCGTTCGTCTGGGGGTGCAGCAGTCGCGTCGACAATCCGCGCACTCGCGCGTTCGAGGGCTGGCTCCCACGCACCCCACTCCTTAGCGAAGGAGCGGAGCCCAGACTCGGGGCCGGCACGTGCCCGCCGGACGTGGCCACCGAGCGCCGCCGCGAGCCGTCCATCGCCGGACCGCGACGCGAACCGTGCCGCCCGTTCGAGGCTCGGCTCGACTCGGAGTCTGAGCGTCAGCCGACCGAAGAGCGCTGGGCTCTCCCCAAGCGCCCGCGTTCGCACGAACTGGGCGGCAGCGATAGGCAGTTGACGGGCTGCGATTGGCGGAACAACACCGATGATGACGACGATGGGGAGTACCGAGATGCGTCTGGTGAGTCCGACCAGCAACAACCCCAAGACGCCGACGACAATCCCGAGCACGTTGCTCGCAGCGACGAGACGTGTCGCCTCCGGGGCATCAAGGAACCGACACGCAATTGTGAGCTCATCATCGACGACAGGTGCCCGGGGCCACAGCTCAGCCAGCGCGCGAAGAATCTGGTGCGCACCTCTCGGCCCGTGCTGACTGCTCACCACGATGTGCCACCCTGCTCACCGTGTGTTCGTTCAGCCTGGATTGCATCGGGGGCGACGACACCATCCGCAGCCACGTCGCGGAACCAGGTGGCACGCTTATCGACGACCGCCAGCGTGTCGCCATAGCTCTCCTGTGGCGTGGAGAGCCCGTCGAGTAGCTTGCTCTCGCCGCGGTCCAGCAGTCCCGTCGCTGTGAGTTCGCCATTGTCCAGTCCAAACAACGGACGAATTTCTGTTCCGCCGGCCGTCTCTCGAACTTCCTCAACGGCGACCGCCTGCCGCCCCGACCCGGTTCTGGCGGTCGTGAGCACGAAATCAGTGGCGCCGAAGGCAGCGTTGCTCACGCCGAGTTCGGCCATCCGCCCTCGGACTGCCTCGGCGCCTTTGCCGTGGACAGTCCCCAGCACGGCATCGCTGGCGGCACCGACCCGCATCGCTTCGTAGAGCGCTGGGGCTTCCTCACCGCGGACTTCGCCGACGACGAGCGAGCCCTCTCCCAGTCTGAGTGCCGTTCTGAGTGCCTCCGCTGGGGTCGTTTCCGCGGTGCCTTCTTCACGACCGACGTGGAGGTGCTGGACGTCCCGGCCCCCGTTCTGGAGCGACTGGACTGGCAGCTCCGGCGTGTCCTCGATGACGACTGTTCGGGTAGACGATGGCAGTGCCCAGAGGAGAGCCCCGAGCAGTGTGGTCTTCCCCGCACCGCGGGCACCAGCCACTAACCCGGCCGCGCCGCGTTGGACGGCCAACGAAAGGAGGGCGGCGACACGCGCTGTGAGGGAGTTCGCGATGACGAGTCGTGGGAGCGTCCACGCCTCATCACCGTGTCTGCGGAACGCGAAGGCGGTCCCGGGTGAGAGCGGCCGGGTGACGCCGGCGACACGGAGTTGCTCACCCTCCGAGGTTTCCAAGGTCGCATCGACAGTTGGTGTCGCCCGAGAGAATGCCCGTCCGCTCCGGCGGCGAATTCGCGAGGCGAGCGTGCCGACGCCCTCCGGTGTGAGTCGAACGTTCGTCGGAACCGGCTCGCCGTCGACGGTCACTCTGAGGGGATTCTCGTCTGCTGGCGCCGTGACGAACGCGTCAGTCACTCGCTCGTCGGCGAACAGGTCGTCGAGAACGCCGTTCCCGCGTGTGTGTTTCCGAAGAACGGCGGCGACCGCTTCCACAGCGTCGCCGGAACTGGCCACCCGGCGCACGGCCCGGTCCGGAGCAAGCTCACCAGTAGCTCCCTCCTCGGCCAACGACGCTGCCGCCGCCGCCAGTAGTTGGTACTCCTCGGAACTGAACGACGCTTCCACCGGTTCGAGGTGGTACTGGGGCGTCTCCGTCTTTGTCTCCGTCCCGTCGTCGACAACGTACTGGCGAGCGGTTCCGCCGGTCGGAAGCTCGTGACTGTCGAGTAGTCGCGCGTCTGCCGGCGGTTGTGGTTCGAGGCGGCACTGTGCAATCGTCGGACCGGTGTGGACACGGAGAGCGTTCTCGTCGTTCCCCATGCGAGCAGCGCCTTCAGCAAGCCCCGTTTCGGCCGCAAGCCGGCTCACGACACCGGAGCGGCCTGTAGCCTCCCGAGCCGCAGCGAGCGGGTCAGTCCGAGCGGTGGTCGCAAGCCTGGAATCGTGATGGTCGACCAGCGCCGCGAACCGCCCGGCAGCCAGCAGCAACGCGGTCGCGTCATCAGTGTAGTAGCGTTCGACCCCGGCCGAGCGGACGCGAACCGCGTCGGCGTCTCGCTCGGCCAGCGCGCAGATCGCCGTCCGTCGGCATGCTGGTGCGGCTGTGAGGGCTCCGTCATCGGGGCAGTCGTCGGCGTCGATCCGGAGTTCGACGCGGTCGTCGACGCCCGTCCCGGCTGGCTCCACGAAGGCGGGACGGCAGTCACACGGTGGGGCTGACTCACGCCGTGGGAGTAGTGACATGGTGGTGCTGGTCACGTCCCCGTATTTGAACGCTGGGGTGGCTCAGCCACGAACCGTGACGACGCGCGACCCATTCTGGCGGCGCAGGCCCAGCGCGAGCCGGTGGGTCCCGACGGTGGAAAACGTCACTGGGCCGTCGGGTGTGGCCAGCGGTACCGACGGCAGCCGCCTGCTTTGCAGGTCGCCACCAGCGACTCGGTAGTCGATTGTACACTCGCGTGAACAGCGAACTGTGAACTGGTCGACACCGGCCGCGGTGAACGACCGTGCTGGCAGTGACACAGTGACCACGCGCCGAGCGCCGGCATCGGCTGCTTCATCTGTGAGCAACCTGCTGCCGGCGCGTTCGACCTGGTCGATAGTTCGCTCCATCGCCGCTGTTGTTCGGTCAGTTCGGACGGACTCGACCGCAGGGAGCGAAGCTGCCAAGAGGGCGGCAGCGAGGACTGTTGCGAGGACGACCCGGACTACCACTGGTCGCGAAGCCGTTCAGGGAGCGTCTGGTCTTGCGTATCAGCTGACCCAGCCTTCGCGTTGGCATCGCTCGTGTTTTCACCTCCTTGCGGACGCGAATCGACGGTGACTCCTTCCTCGTCGAGTCGCTGTTCGAGCCGCTCGACGGCGGCGATAGCCGCATCGGCGCGGGACTCGACGGATTCGTTCACGGCGTCGACACCGCCGAGGAAGCCGCGTACTGCTTGCACCGCTGCCTCGAGTTCCTCGACACGGGTTTCAAGCGCTTCGATCCGGCTACTGATATCCGTATCCGAGGATGACTGCGCTACTTCGAGGGCGCTCTCGTCGGCCGAGACCGCAGCCTCTACTGCGTCGAGCCGTCGTTCGAGAGATTCTTGGTCTGGGTTCGGCGGCATGGGGCGGTTGGTCGCCCGATGCCCGATAAGTTCTCGCAAAATGTGAATCAGGCGAAGATTAACGATACCTCGTGGGAACTATCTGGTATGCAGACCGTCCTCATCGGCGTTGGGCAGGCTGGAGGGAAGCTCAGCACGGCACTGGCGAGACACGACGACGCGATGGGGTTCCGTGCGGTACGGGACGCGATTGCGGTCAACAGCGCCAACGCGGACCTCCAAGACCTTCCACTGGATACGGTCCTGATCGGACAGGCCCGGGTGAACGGCCACGGCGTCGGCGGCGATAACGAACTCGGCGCCGAGATAATGCAGGAAAACGCGCTTGAACTGTTGGACGAGGTCAGCGGCCGAATCGACTCTGCGACAGAAGCGGTGTTCATCGTCGCTGGCCTGGGCGGGGGTACCGGGAGCGGCGGCGCGCCCGTCCTCGTGAAGGAGCTCAAACGCATCTACGACATCCCAATCTACGCCATCGGTATCCTCCCGGGCCGTGACGAGGGGTCGCTCTATCAGGTCAACGCGGGCCGCTCGCTCAAGACACTCACTCGCGAGGCCGACTCCGTCATTCTCGTGGACAACGACGCCTGGCGCAGCACCGGAAACAGCATGGAGGAGGGGATGACGGCGATCAACGAGCGCATCGCCGAACGGCTCGGCCTGCTGCTCGCAGCTGGCGAACCGGTCGAGCAGGACTCCGTCTGGGGTTCAGCGACAGCGCCGAGCGCGAGATTGCACAGAGCGTCGTCGACACCAGCGAGGTCATCAACACGCTCCGAAGCGGTGGGCTGGCAGCCGTGGGCTACGCTACCTCGCAGGCGAGTGAGGACCCGGACGACAACATCAACGTCGTCACCAGTACGACTCGGCAAGCGTTGCTCACTGGGACGAGTCTCCCGCAGGCGACTGAGGCGGACGCCGCGCTGTTGGTCGTGGCGGGGCGCCCTGACGTGCTCTCGCGCAAAGGCATCGAACGCGCCCGGTCCTGGGTCGAAGCGGAGACAAAGAGCATGGCCGTCCGGGGCGGCGACTTCCCCATCGACTCGGACGAACTCATCTCGCTCGTTCTGCTGGGTGGAATCGAGCGGTCCCCCAGAGTGGAGGCGTTCATGGAGCGGGCGGCCGAGGCCAAGCGGGAGACGACCGAACGAGAGCAGACCAAGGAGCCCGCGGGAGAGGGGTTCCAGAANGACGAACTCGAGGATCTGTGCTAAAAAACGCAGTAGCCGACGTTGTTCACTACCCGTCCACCACCCCGCCATCGCCTATTTCTCCCCGGCGTCCAACCTGACCAGCATGGACGAACACGCTTCGGACTCGCCAGTCGAAGAGCGCATCGGCGACGCACTACGGGAAGCCGACGCCACGGTTGCCGTTGCCGAATCCTGCACGGGTGGCCTCATCGGCTCGCTCCTGACGGATATCCCGGGCTCCTCGGACTACTTCGACCGGTCGGTCGTCACCTACTCCTACGACGCCAAGCTCACAGAGCTTGCGGTCTCGCGGGAGAGCCTCGACGGCCACGGGGCCGTCTCCGCCCCCGTCGCCGAACAGATGGCTGCAGGCATTCGAGACACCGCTGGGACGACGTTTGGGCTCTCGACCACCGGNATCGCGGGCCCGGACGGTGGGAGCGAGGAGAAGCCAGTGGGAACGGTGTTCATCGGGCGAGCGTACGCTGCTGAGTGGGGAAGCGGCGGCTCCTACACATCGGTGTCCAGACACGTCCTCGACGGCGACCGGACCGAGGTCAAAGCGGGCATCGCGCGGACGGCACTGGAGCTGTTGGTTGCGGATATGTGAGTTCGCCACAGACTCGACGTCGAAATCGAGACCGAACCCAAAACAGTTGGCGACGAACGTGCCTTGCAGTTCGCGTAATTTCACTACAACGAACTGAGAACTTCTGCATCCTCGGTCAGAAACGCTATCCCGCGGCCGGTTGACTGATGGTGTATGAACAAGAAAGGCCACGTCCTCAACGCCATCTTGTTGGCTATCGGCGTTGGGTTCGTGCTCGAACCCGCCGGTGACGCGTCGACGTTCGTCGCCATCGCCCAGGTGTTCATGCCGCTGGTGCTGGGTGCGCTGTTCCCCGACGTCGACACCGCGTTCGGCAAACACCGAAAGACCCTCCACAATCTTCCGATTCTCGGGATCTTCCTCGCCTACCCCTACTTCTTCAGCAACCTCAACTTCGTCTGGGCGGGAATCCTCACCCACTATCTGCTGGACGTGGTTGGGAGCCGTCGGGGAATCGCGCTGTTCTACCCCTTCTCGAGCGAGGAGTTCGGCATGCCGACCGGTGTCACCACCTCCAATAAGTTCGCGGATCTCGTAACCGTGGCTGTCACGCTCGTCGAACTCGCGGTGTTCGCCGCGATGGTCTACCTGCTGCCGCAGTATCTCCCGCCGGGGCTGGAACTGCCGGGCGCAGCGGAATCCATGCGGGGCGTGCTCCCCGCTTAGTAGACCGCAACGTCGTCGAACCGGCCCGCATACGCGATATGGTCTGGGTGGGTCGGTTCCATCCCCGAGAAGAAGAGGCGGTCGGCTTTCCCCCAACTGTTCTCGAAGCCGAGATGGGCGAACTCTGCGAAATTCCTGAGCCGGTGGCCAAACCCGGATTGGTGGACGACCCGGCGCTCGACGCCGTTGACGAGCGCTTGCACCAAGTCGATCTCGGTCTCGATCGCCGTGTCGAACTCCGTCCAGGCCTCGCCGATCGTGCTCCGGAGATGGGCGTACGAGGAGCCGAACGTGGGGATGCCGGCTTCCTTTGCGATAGTTTTGGCCCGCTTGTTGGTGTAGGGGAGGGACTTTGCGTTGTAGCTCTCGATGGCGTCGATGTGGTCGGCGTAGGCCCGAATCTCCGGTCGGCCGAGACTCACGTTCAGCATCGAGGGGTGGGGAACACAGAGCGCTGCGCCCTGGGACTCGAACTCGGCAAGTGCGCCCTCGAAGCTGATGAAATCCGGAACCGGGTCCGAGAGCCCGACTGCGAGGAGATGTCTGCGGTTCTGCCAGTTCCCCGTGAACAGCTCCCGTGCCGGCACTACGAGTAGGTCATCGTCGCTGTGGCGCTCGGCCCGGCGCCGAATTTCCGGGAGGCGCGTGAAGTGTGGCGCGTAGACCAGGACGTCGATACCGCGGGCTTTCGCCCGCGAGACGACCCGTTTGTCGAGGGTCTTGACGTGCATGTCCACCCGCGTCGGCCCCGTAGTCACGTCTTTCGGCTGTCGGGCCGGCCACAAATACCCTCCGTGTTCGGGGGAGAATTCTTTTACCCACCCGCTGCTAGTGGAGGGATATGACCGGCTGGAACTGCGGGATTGCGGGCTGTGAACGATCGTTCGACGGCCCCGAATCCGTCATTGTCCACCAGACGACCGAACACCAGCGCCACGAGTGTAAGGTGTGTGGCACCATCGTCCCGGAAGGCTACTTCGCTATCCGTCACGCGTTCGACGAGCACACTCGCGCCGAGTACGTCCGGGCCTACGACGCCGAAAGTCAGGAGGTGCGGGCACGCGAAGCGATCAAGGAGGATGTGGAGGAGAACGCCGACCTCCAGAGCGTTGTCCAACAACTCAACGCCAACGGCGGCGCGTCACGGTAGCTGTTTTCGGCTCGACGGCTGGAGGGTTACTCCAACCAGGCGTCTTCGATGATGATGTGGCCGCGATTGCCTTCCCACACCGTCGAGTAGTCGAATTCGATGCGCTGGCTCATGTGGGGCCCGTCGACGACGTACGTCTCGAACTCCCCGCCTTCGCCGAGTAGGTGGACCCCGTACTGCTCGTGTCGCTCCCGTAGCTCCGCGAACGCCTCCGAATCAAGCCGCCGGCCCAGCCACGATTCGTCGAGTCCCGCGGCGGCCACCTGCACGATGCGGATGTCGAAGCCCGCTTCGAGCATCTCTTCGGCCAACGTTTCTGGGTCGCGCTGCCAGAGCGGTGCGAACAGCTCGATACCCAGCCGCTCACAGAGCGCCTCGATGCGTGAGGTCTGGAACTCACTCTCGACTGCACCGGCCGTGACGCCCGCAATGTCGATTTCCTCGGCGAGTTCTCGGAGTGCTGCCTCCAGCGGTTCGACTTCGGCGTCGCCCTGCTCGCCGGCGTCGATGGCGTTCTCAGCGTCGAAGTCGTCGGGTTCCACTTCTTCGAGCGCCAGCCCAATGCTCTCGGCGGCGAGGCTCGCGAGCCGTGTGGCTGGGGTGTGGTACATGTACGAATCGCCCTCTGGGTGGACCGTCAGGAGGCGCCTCATGTCGAGGCCCTCCTGTTGGGCACGGTAGAGCGCCCACGAGGAGTCCTTCCCGCCGGAGAAGAGGCTGACCCATTCCATGGTGGAAGCGTGGGTGTNGGCGGGTAAACGACCACCGGTTCAGCGGCTCCGCTCTTCGGCGGAAGAAACGAAAACGGGCGGCAGCGAGCGGCCTTCCTTACATGTAGCCCAGGTCGCGGAGGCGCTCCATGAGGTCCTCCTTGTCCTGGGCGCGGCCGGCGCGCTCGGTCGTGTTCTCGAGGTCCTGGTGCCACGCGGGATTGGATTCGCTCTTCTCCGTCGAAACCTCCGACCCAAGCGAGCGGAAGCCGGCGAAGTATTTGGGCGAGACCGGGATGTCGTCCTGGGTCAGCCCGTTGGGCAGGTCGTCGGCGTCGTCGGGAATGTAGCCATCGTCGGGGTAGCCCTCGACGGTGTCGGGCACGACGTAGTGCCAGAAGCAGTCCCAGACCGCGCGCTCGTCGAAGTGGAGGATCGGCTGGATGCGGTCGTGGGGTGGGTAGATCTCGGGGTCGTGGCGCGGGCTGAAGAACGTCTCGTCGGCACGAGCTTCCTGCTCGTCCCAGCGGACGCCGGAGATGATGCCGTCGATATCCAACTCCTCGATGGCGTTGTTGAGCGGGACGGTCTTTAGCAGGTGGTTGCCGACGTAGGTGTCGAGCAGGAACGGGAACGTCTCCTCCTCGTACTCGAGGATGTTCCGGATGTGGTGACGGTTCTGCTCGTTGAGCTCCGAGATTTCGATGTCGTCGCCCGGCGTGAGGCCGTGTTCGTCGACGTAGGCGCCGACGTCGTCGTTCCGCGCAAACTGCACATCGAGGTCCCACTCCTCGGCCCAGTGCTTGACGAACTCGATGAGTTCGTCGAAATGCTGGTAGTGGTCGAGGAACACTGCGGGCGGCACCTCGAGGTCATGGCGCTCAGCGACCTCCTTTACGAAGTAGAGCGCGAGCGTGGAGTCCTTGCCGCCGGTCCACATAATTGCGGGGTTCTCGTACTCCTCGAGACCCTGCTTGGTGACCTCGATGGCCTTCTCAATCTTGTGCTGGAGGCTCGGGTAGTCCTCGGGAGACTCGCCCTCGCCGTCGGTGTAATCGACGTTCAGGTAATCTGGGAACTCGCTCATCGTAATTATATCTAATTACCCAACCACTCAAATGTTTTGTGCCCGATAGAATGTGGTAACTCATCGCAGGGGTGACCGTCAGCCACCGCCGTCGAGGTCGGCGATAGACTTTTTCGCGCGTGAGCGCTCTACGTGGTGATGAGTAACGAACCAGCAGTGGACGAGACGGGTGCGGCGGCGGCGTTCCAGCGATTCGTCCTCGACATCACGCATCCGGACTGCTGGACGCTCGACGTGACCCAGGTGGTCGACGCCGGCCTGCTTGGCCACGGCGTCTACGAGGTCAACGGCCAGTCAGTCGGGCGATTTACCGCTTTCGCGGACACGGTGGACAGCCTCGACGACCTCGTGGCGGCGATTCGGGCCTCGCCGTTGACTGACAGTGTCAGGACGCTGCCGGGGCGGCAACAGAACCGAGAGTGGCAAGGAACGGCTGCCGACGTTGTCGCACCCGGAAACGTCACCCGGGGATTGTTGGTTCGCTACCACTCCACCAACAGCATCAGCGGCCCGCTCCAGTCACGAGGGTTCATTCCGGATTCACCCGTCCGAATCCGCGAGGGGCGTGAAGAGTGGACCGTCCTCGCGGAAGGGACCCGAGAATCGGTCTCCGAGCGGTTGGACGCGGTGCGGGCGGAAGCGGACGCCGATATCGAGGTGGTCCGGATCACGCCCCCAGAGTCGGCGCCAACCGCGTTGCTCCCCGAAGACGCCCTCTCGGAGCGCCAACGCGAGGCGTTCGAACTCGCCCGCGACCGCGGCTACTACGAGTGGCCGCGCAACGTCTCCGGAACTGAACTGGCTGCGGAGTGGGACGTGTCGAAGGCGACGTTCCTTGAACACCTTCGGAAGGCCGAAGCGAAGCTGTTGGGACCATAATCCGGGGGCAGTCCTGTTACGTCGCATTCACCTATCCAGGGAACCCTTCCATGTAAGGGGAGGGTATTATCCGCCGTTCAATACGAGAGTATCTCATGGCGAATGAGACCAACGACAACTTGAGTGTTGACAGACGTCGGTTCCTCCAGGCGGCCAGCGCCGCGGGGGCGTTCACGATAGCCGGCTGTCTCGGCGGCGGTGGCGGCGGCGGTGGCGACGGCCGTGCTCCCATGGACATCGAATCGTGGCCACCCGAGGACTACTCCGAGAACCTGGCCATGCGGAACTGGTACGACGACTGGGCCGAATGGGCCATGGACGAGTTCGGCAGCGAGTTCGACGTCGAGGTGAGCAACAGCGGCTTCTCCTCACCCAACCAGTGGTACTCCCAGCTCCAGGCCGGGAACGAGGAAATCGACAACATCGCAGCGACCACTAACTGGGTCGAGCGCTCCATCGAGAACGACTTCCTCCACGAGATTCCCGTCGACATCATGCCGGCGTGGGAGAACGTCAGCGACCGTATCAAGGACGCCAGCTCCTACCAGCAGGACGGCTCGGTGTACGCGGTCCCGGAGAGTCTGGTGCTCTACCCACTGACGTACAACGAGGAGTATTTCGACTCGGCGCCGGACTCCTGGGGTGTCCTCTGGGACGAGGCTCACAAGGACCGCATCGTGATGTGGGACAACGCGACGGTCTCCTGCCAGATTGCCGCGATGTACACGGGCCAAGACCCGATTTCGCCGAGTGACTTCGACGAAATCGAGGAAGTGCTCATCCAGCAGAAGCCACTGTTGAAGACCTACTGGGGCGACTACCAGCAGGGCCAGAGCCTCTTCGTCAACGACGACGTCGTTGCAGGGCCGCTGACGATGGGTCGTACCTACACCGCACGGTTCAGTGAGGGGGCGCCCGTCAACTACACCGCACCCGACGAGGGCGCGATGTTCACCAGTGACCTGTTCGTGATTCCGAAGGGCTCGCCCAACCCCATCACCAGTCTGCTGTTCACGAACTGGGCCACCCAGACCGAAAACGCCGCCAAACTGTTCGAGACGATGGGGTACATGCCCGGCGTCGACATCGGCGAGGAACTCTCCGACCAGGACGCCGAGTTCACCAACTGGCCCGACGACTGGAACCTCGTCTTCTCCGAGACGCTTTCAGAGGACGTTCGATCCAAATACGACGAGATCTGGACCGCGGTCAAGACCGCCTGAGAATGGCGCTGCTAGCCGTTTCAGATCTGACGAAGCGGTTCGGCGACCTCGTCGCCGTCGACGATGTAGCCTTCGCTGTCGAGGACGGCGAGTTCGTCTCAATTCTCGGCCCGAGCGGGTCGGGGAAATCCACGGTGCTGCGCATGATTGCGGGCTTCGAGCAGCCGACGGAGGGCTCTATCGTCCTCAACGACGCAGACGTTGTCGGCTCGCCCCCCTTCGAACGCGACGTGAACATGGTGTTTCAGAACCTCGCGCTGTTCCCGCATCTCACTGTCGCGGAGAACATCGGCTACGGCCTCAAACAGCAGGGCGTCGACGCCCCAGAGCGCGAGGAGCGCATCGCACAAATGCTGGAGATGGTGCGGTTGGAGGGGTACGGCGACCGGCAGCCCTCTGAACTCTCCGGCGGGGAGCAACAGCGGGTCGCGCTCGCGCGGGCGCTAGTCAACGAACCGGCGCTCGTGCTGTTCGACGAACCGCTCTCGTCGCTGGACCGCAAGCTCCGCCAGCATATGCAGCGTGAGCTCCAGCGCATCCAGATCGAGACCGACACCACGTTCCTCTACGTGACCCACGACCAGGAGGTCGCACTCGCCGTCTCGGACCGCCTCATCGTGCTCGATGACGGCGCTGTCCAGCAGGTCGGCCCGGTCGAGTCCCTCTACGAGGACCCGTCGAACCAGTTCGTGGCCGACTTCATCGGCGACGTAAACGCCGTTGAGGCGACGGTCACTGCTGTCGGGGACGGCACGGTTGCGGTCGACGTGGATGGCAAAACGATCGAAATACCGACTGACGAGACGTTCGACGTCGACGACACCGTCAGCGTCTGTGTCAGGCCCCACGAGGTCACGGTTGACGACCGCAATGGGGAGGCGGCTGCTGAGGGGGTCGGGGCGTTCTCGGCGCCCGGCGTGGTGCAGAGTCGGAGCTATCAGGGAAGCAGTTCCATCGTCGACGTCGAAACTGACCGGTACGGCCTCATCGAAGCTGAAGTTCGGGGTCGCACGTTCGACGTGGGTGATGAGGTGACTGTCCACTGGGACGCTGACACTGTCTACCTGTTCGGGCGCGACTCGGCGCCGGAGGGAGGCTGATGGCCGAAGGCGATGCCGAGACGGCTGGCGGACTGACGGGGCTGGTGACGTACTTCCGCGAGCGCCCACGCCTGCGGACCCTCGCGGTCGCCGGGCCGCCGTACGCGATGCTGGTGCTGTTCTTCGCGATTCCGCTGGTCGTGATGTTGCTCGTCTCGTTCCAGACCGACCGCATCGGCGGTGCGTGGACGCTGGCGAACTACACGGAGTTCCTCACCTCCGAGACCTACCTGACCGTTGTCTGGCAGACGTTCATCATCAGCGTCATCGTGACCGCGGTGGTGACGGCGGTGGGCTACGCGCTCGCCTACAGTATCGTCCGGTTCAGCCGGCGGACGACGCTGCTGCTGTTGCTCGTCATCCTCCCGTTCTGGACCAGCTACATCATCCGGATGTACGCCTGGATCAACATCCTCCAGAGCGGCGGCGTGCTCGACTCGACGCTCCAGTTGCTCGGGCTGCCGGCGGTGAGCCTGCTCTACAGCCAGCCGGCGGTGCTCATCGGCTTCACCTACGTCTGGCTCCCGCTGGCGGTGTTGCCGTTCTACGCCTCTCTGACCAACATGGACGGGGACCTCATCGAGGCGTCGAAGGACCTGGGGGCGGGACCGATACGTACCTTCCTTTCGGTCACGCTGCCGACCACCATAAACGGAGTCATCACCGGCGTGATTCTGGTGTTCATCCCGACGTTCGGCTCGTTCATCACCCCACGGCTGCTCGGTGGCACGAACAACATCATGATTGGGATGGTCATCGAGAACCAGTTCAAGCAAGCGTTCAACTGGCCCTTTGGCGCGGCCATCGGGATGGTCATCTCGGTCGTCGTCGTCTGCCTCCTGATTCTGGGGACCCGCCTCGGCGGCGGGCTCATCAGTGGGGGTGACGGCACGTGAGCGTAGTCGATACGCTCATGGACCCGCTCGAGCGGCTGCTCCAGACCCACGCCTCCCGGATGGCAGGCGTCGTCATCGCGCTGGTCATCGGATTCCTCTGGATCCCCATCGGCGTGCTGGTGTTCATGTCCTTCGCGGACGGCGGCGTGCTCTCGTTCCCGCCGGATAAGCTGACGCTGCGCTGGTACCGCGTGTTCCTGAACAACGGGACCGCCCGGGCCGCCATCGTGACGACGCTCACCATCTCCGTCCCTGCGACAGCGGTGAGCGTGGCCCTCTCGACGATGGCCGCCTACGCCATCGACCGGTTTGTCTTCCCGGGCCGTCGCGGGCTTCAGTTGCTCGCCACGCTGCCCATCATCGTCCCGCTGGTCGTCACTGGGGTGGCGATGGTGCTGTTCTTCCGCGGAACGCTGGGCCTCGGGGGCTACCCCTCGACGGTGCTCGCTCACGTGGTACGGACAGTGCCGTTCGCTACGCTGGTGATTCTCCCGACGTTCCTCACGTTCGACCGACAGCTCGAGGAGGCGTCGAAGGATCTCGGCGCCGACGAACTCCGGACGTTCACCGGCGTGACGCTGCCGAACGTCCTCCCGGGCATCATCGCCGGCGGCCTGCTGGCGTTCACGCTATCCTTCAACGAGTTCGTCTACACCTACTTCGTGAAGGGCTCGGGTGACCCGACGCTGCCGGTGTACATCTGGAACGAGATTCGGTACAACGTCACGCCGGAGGTAAACGTCATCAGCGTCGTCTTCCTGCTGCTTGCGGTGTCGATGGTGCTGGTGGCCGTCTCGCTCACCAAGGTCGAACTGCTCGCGCGTCGGTGAGTTCGGGGCGGTGGCAGTTTTTGTTCTGAAACGCGTTTCCTGACGTAGATTTCTCGGAAAAGATTTCCAGCCGCTACCGCCAGCGTTGGTTCTGCAGAGCTTCGAGAATTCGCAGGGCGAATGAGCGCAGTCGGAGTTGGTAAGCCGCCGAACAGCTACAGCGCGATCCTGCAACTCGCAGTCGTCACTCGCTGATGAACTTGTTGTCCCGCCAGTTGACGCCGCCGTCTTCGCCGTTGCCCTGTCGGGGTTTCTCGACGACTTCGACGCTCGCGGGGAGTTCTTCGCCTTCGACGATGCGGACCGCCTGGAGGTCGTCGTCCTTCTCGAGAACAGCCGTGAGCGTCCCCTTCTCAGACAGGAGCGCGAGTTCACGCAGCACGAGGAACATGGGGAACTGCAGCGCCGTGTTCTGGAGCACCGTCTCGCGGTCGCCTTTGAAGCAGGCGAACTCCACGAGCTCGGACGGAATCTCTTCTTCTTCCTCATCCCCCCAGGTGGGGGCGGTCTTGGGGGGCTCTTCCTCGTAGACACGGGTCTCCGAAACGCTCGCTTTGAGCTGTGCGGTTGGGGTGTATTTCCCGATATCCGTGTCCTTGGAGATGGCCTTCAGAATCAGCGTGTTGTTGCGGCGGGTGAGGTCGACAGAGTCGATCTCGGGGGGGAGTTCCGTGTCTTCGAGAAACTCCTCCAATTCCTCGAGGGGCAGTTCCAGGGTCGAGTGGAGTCTGAATACGCGACCTGTCATATGTGGGTTTGGGATGGGTTGGGGTCCCTGCGGGCGGCAGGGGGCGCAATCTGCAGTTGGTTGTCGGTGGCGGGCCTGACGTTTCGCTGTTGTTGCCCGCGGTTAGGGCTCACTCTGTACCTGCTCAGCAAGCTCGCCGCGCTCGTCGAGTTCGGCCAGAATGTCGCTGCCGCCGATGAACTCGCCATCGACGAACGCCTGCGGAGTCGTCTCCCAGCCGGATTTCTCCTCCAGTGCCACCCGGAACTCCGGGAGCGCCGGGAGGACGTCGACGGTCTCGAACTCGGCGCGGTACTGGGAGATGAGCTGGACCGCGCGCTTGGAGTAGCCACACTGGGGCATTAGCCGGTTCCCCTTCATGAACAGCACGACCTCGTTCTCCTCAACTGCGGTGTCGACCTGTTCCCGGGCCTCCTCCTCAGTGAGTTCGCTCTGGAAGCTCATGTCGATTGCTAATAGGGGAGTGCCGTGGTTAACGGTTGCGCCAGCCACCGAACCACGTTCTCGGACCGAATGCTCCCCGCCTCGGTCGCCGACTGCGACGGTGTTAGTCGTTCATTACGGATATCAGCTCTCGGAACAACCGCACTTTCGGAACCGGTAGTCGGTTCCTACTCACCCGTCCACCACACCGGCGAAGGCAGGCTTTAACCCCACCCCGATGTACAACATCCTATGAGCACTGCGGACCTCGACATCAGCGAGGACGAGTCTCGGGCGCTGGAACTCGTCCGGGAGACGGGCGGCATCTACCAGAGCGACTTCTGGAAGGAGCTGGACATCTCCTCCCGGAAGGGGAGCCGTCTCGCCGAATCGCTGGCAGAGAAAGAACTCATCCAGCGCGAGGAAGCGGTCTACAGCGGACACAACACCTACCTGCTGAAACCCCGCACGCGCGACCTGGATTTCTCGCTGCTGATGGCCGGCGATATGCTCACCCCGTTCATCGGGGAGGAGGAGATCGACGCCCAGTCAGACACCTTCTCGCGGTGGCTGATGACGCTCGCCTACGAAGAGCACTAACCAGTCTCGTCGTCGTCTGCCGCGTCCGCTGTCGCGTCGCCGTTCGTCGACGACCCGTCACCGTTCCCTACTCCGTCACCCTCGCCAGTTCTGTCCTCCTCACGGGCTTCGTCGCCGTCCTCGTCAGTCTCCTGCATCTCGTCGGAACTCGCACCCGTCCCCTCGCCGACGCTGGGCGTCGAATCGATCGGTTCCCCGCGGAGCAGTTCGGGGAGGACCACCCGGATGAGCTCCAGGATCAGGACGAACACGATGGGGAGGAAGAAGAAACCGTACCAGCCGAACAGGATCGGGCCCAGGATGTAAGCAAACAGCAGCACGAGCGGGTTGAGCTGTTTGCCGGTGATGTAGGGTTGGAGAAAGGACTGCGGCAGGATGTCCAGTACGAGGAAGTAGGCCACGAACACGCCGCCGACGAAGACGTACCCCCGGCCTTGCTGGACTGCCGTCATGCCCAGATAGCCCACAATCGGCAGGTAGATCACCTTCCCGACGACGATTGGGAGGAGGCTGGCGATGCCGGTGAGCGCGCCGAGGGTGAACGCCATCGGGACGTTGAACCCCGGTGGGGCGACGAGGTTCGTCAGTCCGTAGGTCACGGTCGCGACGAGAGACATGACGAGGACGAACAGGAAGTTCCCGAAGAACACCGATGCGAGGTCGCTGTCGACCGCGAGCGCGTAGGAGTACACTGTCGTCTCGGGACCGCCGACGACCTCCCCGAAGCTCTTCGCGATCGCGCTATCGTACTGCAACAGGCCATAGGAGAGCGTCACGGCCAGCGCGAGCAGGAGGACGGCCCCGAACACGGCGTCAACGATGCGGACCCCCTGCTGGACCTCCGGGCCGAACAGCAGGTCGGTCACCTCCATGAGCGACGGCGGGTTCCGCAGCAGTTCTTCTACGACCGTCACCCCGTCATCGCCGACCGCTCCGGGGCCGATGAGTTGGGAGACAAGAATTGAGAGCACACTCCCCTCGAACTGGTTCTGGATCTGCTGGAACACACGGACCAACGCATACAGGATGAGCATCAACATCGGGACCAGCACGGTCGCCACCGTCAGCGCCGCCGCAAGCGCGTGGGAGTCGACCACCTTGTCGAACCGGGCACAGATGGGTCGTGCCGCGTAGTAGCCGAACAGGCCGAGCACGAGAATGCCGACGAACGAGTGGCCGATGAACAGCGCCGCCCCTGTGAGGGCGACGACGTAGAGCCACCAGAAGGCGCTGTTCCGACTCGGGAGCCCGATCGGTGCCTCGTTCCGGTGCCGTGACGGCCTCATAGCGGGTTGAGGCGGTGCCGACGAGCGGTCGGCGTCGTTAGGTATGCGACCACGACGTGGACGGTGACCATCACCGCGAAGAAGCCGTAGTTGATCCACGTGGCGTTGTACCAGACGAGGTCGACGGACCACGGCTTCGCAAAGAGGGGCCAGAACGGCTCGATCGGCGTCGAGATGTCGGGTGCCGAGAGCATGTCGGCAGAGAGGTGGCTTAGCGTCCCCNCAAACACCGCGACGGCGGCGGAGATGAAGAGGGCGCGCGCGCCGACCCGCTCTCCGATCCAGCTGTCGACCTGTCGGCAGAGGAGGCCGGCGACGACGGCGCCGCCGACCAGACTCGCTCCTCCCGCGAACAGTACCGTGTGTGTCACGCCGTGATGGTGGACCTGTGCGGGAAACACCATCGCCAGCCAGAGATCGATATCCGGGAGCAAGGCGGCGACCGCCGTGAGCGCGACGAAGCCGACGCTGGCCCGGTCGTCGAGGACCCACCACGCCGGGAGCGCGAACAGGAGTCCGAACGCGAGATGGCCGGTGATATCTACCACTGCTTCCGAAACAATCACTCCCCCAGTCCCTTTGTTACCGAGCGCGTACTGTCGGGTCTCGTGAACCCACGCCATCAGCGCGTCCAGCAGCCGACTGCCCAGCCCCTGGCGCTGGTGATCAGGATGAACCACCATATCGCAGATATGGTAGACGGAGCCCCCGTCGCCGACGACACGAGCCATTCCGACCACCGTCTCTTCCACGCCGCTCGTCTCGACTATTGTCACGGCCTACTGGCTGTTCGGGAGCCCTCGTTCGACACCCTCACGGGAACGTTCAGCCATGGCTGTGGCGGCGCGGAGTTCGAGAAAACGGTCGACGGTCGGCGGCGATTAACGGAGTTCGTACGGCATCGGCCGACTACTGCTCGTTGTCGGAGTCGCCGTCGGCCGCGTCCTCGCCCTGCTCGTCGTCGGCGGCCTCCTCCTCGGCTTGGTCGGCGTGGAGGTCGCGCTCGTGCAGGTGTTCGTCGATCTCTTCGGGCGATAGCTTGACGTACTGCTCGGTCTCGACATCGATCGTCGCGAGGTCGACGCCCGTCCCCGTCATCTCTCCGTCGTTGGTGGTCGCGAGCGCCGAGAGCGCGAGGTCGACTCCATCGCCAAGAGTCATCCCCTCCTCGTACTCTTCCTCGAGGTGTTCACGAATCCCGTTCCGGTTTGCGCCAACAGAGAGCGCCTGCCACTCGTAGGGCGTGCCGCTGGGGTCACACTCGAACAGTCGGGGCCGACCGTTCTCGATACCGCCGATGATGAGCGCGACGCCGAACGGGCGCGCGCCGCCGTACTGGGTGTACTGCTGGATGAAATCGGTCACCGATTTCGTCAGCGTCTCGATGCCGACGGCCTCGCCGTAGCGCAGGCGGTTGGTCTGGGCCTGCCGGCGTGCAACGTCGATGAGCTTGCGGGCGTCGGCGACGTGGCCCGCGCTGGCCATGCCAACGTGGTCGTCGGCTTTGTGGAGCTTCTCCACTGAGTCTGGCTCCATCATCTTCGAGCGACGCCGCTTGTCTGCCCCGAGCACGACGCCCTCCGGGGTGCGGATGCCGACGCTCGGCGTGCCGCGCTTGACTGCCTCACGGGCGTACTCCACCTGATAGAGCCGTCCGTCGGGCGAGAAGATAGTGATACCGCGGTCGTAGGCTTGCTGTTGGGATTGCCCTTGCATTGGTGTCCTCGAAAGTTACTCGAAATCGCTGACCGTCGCGCCGATGAGCCCGTCCGGCCCGTCGACATCGAGTGCGCCGTTCCGGCGCCATGCCGGCCGCGACTCGTCCGCAACGGTCACCTCACTCTGTCTCAGATTTCCGGCACCGTCGCCTAAATAGTTTTCCGAACAGGCATCGACAGTGCCCGAAACGCCCGTCACGCGGAGGCCTACCGGGTGCCCATCCACGTCGTCGACGCAGGCCAGCGCCGCCCGCGCGGCGTCGACTTCGCCTCGGCGCGCCCGGATGATGGCGCCGCCCGAGCCCGCCTCCGCGGAGAACCGAATCAGCCGCAGGTCCGCCTCGGCACCGCCCGCGTCACCAAGCAGGTTCTGGCCAGCGTACCAAAGCTCTCGCTGGAACGCCCGACGACCGATCTCTGCCTCGGGCCACGTCTCCAGCGCCACCGCAAGATAGCGCCAGCGCGGCTGGAGGTGTTTGGGGAGATGCTTCACGGCTTAGCGCTCTCTGTCTGCGACGAGCACGCCGTACTGGTCGCTCACAAGCGTTGCATCCGAGACCACGAAACCGGCATCAGTCAGCGCCTCCACGAGCACGCCAACGGTCGCGGGGTCGTCCACCTCGGGGGAGAACTGCTCCTCCCCCTCGGGCACGGCCGCCGAGAGCATCACGTCGCCCAGGACGAATCGCCGTGGCTCAAGTGCCGCGATGGCGTGGATGGCCTCGCGTTTCTCCGCATCGGAGAGGTGGTGGAGCGCGAAGTTCGAGACCACCACGTCCACCGGCTCGTCGACGTTCGGGTCGCGAAAGCGCCCCTCGCCGAAGCTGACGTTCTCGTACCCAGCGGCCGTTGCTTTCTCCCGAGCCTCCGCGAGCATCCCCTCGCTGATGTCCCGGCCGATAACCTTCCCAGCGTCGGCGGCGAGCGCGAGCGCGATTGCGCCCGTGCCGGTTCCGAGGTCGAGCACCGTCTCCTCGGCACCGGGAGCCGCGCCCTCTATGACCAGCGATGCACAGGCGGCGTACTCCTCGCTGTCCTGTTCCTCGTCGTACTCTGTGGCGACCGCCGAGAAGCGGGCGGCGTGATCTTCGATAGAGCGCTTCATCTCTTGTCCTCCAGTTCGACCCCCGGGGAGATGAACGACTCGGAGCGACGCGCCCGGTTTCTGGCGGCGACGCGGCCCCACTCTGCGAGCCCCTGCTCAATGGCTCCGTCCTCGAACCCAATGGCCCCGCCGACAGCAGCCAACTCCCGCGGCGCTCGNAGTTCGAGATGCGAGTCGGGGGTCGCACTCACCACGTAGGGGGCGTCGTAATAGTCGACTACCTCCCGGAGCTTTTTCAGTTTCCGGAGGTAGCGGACCCGCTCGCCGCCGTCGCGACGCAGAACGGGGCCGAGGTCGAACTCCAATCGGACGTTGTGTTCGATAGCTTGCTTGACGATAACGTGGTTCACGTCACCGTCCGCTCGGAGCGGCCGTGTGAGAACGTCTACCCGGTCCTGTTCGACCGCAAATCGGTTGATTGCTGGCGTCCCGCCGCGAACGCAGAGCACCGTACACTCAGTACGGTGGTTGCCGACGGCGCCGCTGGCTGTCTCGGGGTCGGACGCCTCGACCTCGATACCGCGAACCACGTCGATACCGTATTTTTGGGCGAGGGTCTCGGCGTCGTACGCTGCTTCACGTGTCCGAATCACCACGCCATCGAAGCCGTACTCGGNCGCCGTTTTGGCCTGCCGTGCTGCTGTGGTCTGGCCCGCCGGGTGAGCACAGACTGCTTCGTACGGGCCAAGCCCGTCTGTGGGCTCGCTGTCGGTCACTGGCCATCACCGCCGGACTCGGTTTCGACGCCAGTTTCGCTCACGTCCGCGACGTTCACTGCTGCGGCGTTCTCCGCCACGTCGTGGANGCGGACGATATCCGCGCCGTTGGNAACCGCGAGTGCGGTCGCCGCGATGGTGGAGTTCGGTGCCTCACCTGCCTCCTCGCCTGTCAGCGTGAACATGGACTTGTGGGAGTGGCCGAACAACAGCGGACAGCCCAGCGCGTCGAACTCCCCAAGTCGCCCAAGAATCTCGAAACACTCGGCGGCGCTCTTGCCGAACCCCAATCCGGGGTCGACGATAATCTGTTCCCGGTCGACCCCTGCCTTCTCTGCGGCGAGCACACGCTCGTTCAGCTCCCGAACCGTCTCCTCGACCACATCGTCGTACTCCACGTCGCGGTCCGGGTCCACGGGGACGTCGACGGAGTGCATGACGACGACCGGGACGCCGGTCTCGGCCACGAGGCGGCGCATCTCCGGGTTCTGGAGGCCCTCCACGTCGTTGATCATATCTGCACCGNCGTCGATGACCGCCCGNGCAACCTCGGGCCGCCGGGTGTCCACTGAGACGGGCACGTCGAGGTCGTTTAGTTTCTCCACCACGGGGAGTACCCGGTCCAGTTCCTCTTCGATTTCGACGGGGTCTGCGCCGGGACGCGTGCTCTCACCACCTACGTCGATGATATCCGCGCCGGCCTCGACCATCGCCTCGGCCTGCGCCAGCGCGTCCGCCAGCCGTTCGTACTTGCCGCCGTCGTGGAACGAATCCGGGGTGACATTCAGCACGCCCATCACCGCAGCGCCACCGGTATTCCATGGATACGCCGGTTCTGCCGGGCTGTGTTGAATCCCGAGTTCGGTTCGGAGCTCCTCGCCCAGTTCTGTGAGCCCCCAGGGCTGGCCTTGGAGCTTCCCGGTGAGTCGCTTGAACTGCGCCATCGTCCCAGAGAGCACCACGTCGTGGAGCTCCCCGCTCGAGCGCAATCCTGACGCCGAACACTCCCCGCCCAGTGAGAGCATCTCCTGTTTGAGGTACTCCGCCTGCCGCTCTTGGACCCGCGTGTGGAGCACGCGATGGTCGACTTTGCCGCGCATCCGCCAGATGCCGGGTTGGGAGACCTGTGCGTCCTCCAGCACGGCTTCGGCGTCGCCGATGGAGTCGACATCCTTGGGCACCTGCAGCCGGGTCCACGTTGCCCGTGCCTCCGCGACGGCGAACAGCGAGCCACAGAGCAGAATCGCGTCGTCTTCGCCCGCACGCTTCCGGGCTTTGGAGAGTGCGCTCGCAACCGAGCCGGTCGCGGTCACGTCCTCGGCGCCGCGGTTGCGGAACACCGTCGCCAGCACTTCCGAATCCTCCGCCCGGTCGATTGCTGGCTCACAGGTCGTCACGCTCGCACTCTCGGGGAGGGCAGCCGCCATCTCCGAGGCGTCCTTGTCGTGCATGGCCGCGAAGACGAGGTGGCAGTCGTCGTACGCGAACGTCGAGAGCGTCTCGGCCACCGTCTCGCAGGCGTCTGGGTTGTGTGCGCCGTCCAGCACCGTCAGCGGCTCCGGTTCCATCACCTCGAACCGACCGGGCCAGTCCGCCCGAGCCAGCCCGCGTTCGAGGTCGGTTTCGGTCACCTCGACGCCTACGGCATCCCCAGCTTGTCGGGCGAGCGTGCAGGCCATGCCGGCATTGTTCGCCTGGTGTTCGCCAAGCAACGGAATCTCGGCATCAACGGCCCACTCCGCCGCAGCGAGTCCCTCATCAGCATCCTCTCGGCCGGCGTGGGTGATGCCCACGGAGGCGTGCTGGTGGTCGACTCGGCCACGATACTCCACCAGAACGTCGGGCCGCGGTGCGTCCGCGGCCGTTGCCCCCTCGCCGGTCCACTGGTCGTCGCCGACGGTAACCACGCCGTCGACCGCCTCGCGAACGGTCCGCAGCGCCGCGTCCTGCGTCCCAGTGACCAACGGGCGTCCCTCGGGAGCGACGTGGGATTTCGTGCGCGCAATCTCCACCACCGAGTCTCCGAGGACGTTCGTGTGTTCGAGCGAGACGTTGGTAACTGCACTCGCGACAGGGGAAACGACGGAGGTGGCGTCGAACTCCCCGCCCATCCCGACTTCGAGGACGGCCACGTCGACGTCCGCGCGCTCGAACCGCCAGAGCGCCATCGCGGTCACGACCTCGAAGAACGTCAGCGGATCCTCGTCGGCGGCCCGGTCGATAAGCCACGGCTTCACCTGCTCGACGAACAAGGCCACCGCAGAGCGGGGCATCTCTCGGCCGTCGACCCGGATTCGCTCAGTCAGCTGTTCGAGGTGGGGTGAGGTGTAGAGCCCGACCGTCAGCCCGGCCTCACGGAGCGCCGACTCGACCATTCGAGCGGTGCTCCCTTTCCCGTTCGAGCCGGCCACTTGGACGTACGCGGGGCCCTCACCCGGCGAGGGCGCTGGGTCGACGCCCACCTCGTCGACCAGCGCGCGGACCGACGCCACCCCGGGGTCGACGCCGAACCGCCGGAGGTCGAAGAGGAAGTTGGCGGCCTCGTGGTAGTGCATGGATAGGGCTGTGTCGGGCGGGCGCTTTGTCGTTACGGACCGGCGTGGGGAATCGTCGATAGCCGCCTCCGGACGCTTTATCGCCCCCCGCACCAATCCCCTGCCCGTGTCACCAACCGACGACCCGCTCGCCTGGGCCCGTGAGTACACCCCTGTACTCCAGTCCCAGGGCGACGAACTGAACGGGTCGCGGAAGGCGAGGAGTGGGAAGCGTTCGTCTGAAAGGGCTGCTCAGTCGTGACGGAACGCCCGCTGCCCGGTGAACACCATCGCCAGCCCCAGTTCATTCGCGGCCTCGATGACGTCGTCGTCGTTGACCGAGCCACCGGGCTGAATCACCGCTTCGGCGCCGGCTTCGGCGGCCTCCTCAACGGCGTCCGGGAACGGGAAAAAGGCGTCCGAGGCGACGACTGAGCCTGCCGCAGATTTCCCTTCGGCGTCCTTCTCAGCCTTCATCGCCGCCAGCGTGACGGCGTCGACGCGGGAGACCTGGCCCATCCCAACACCGACCGTTTCAGTTCCCGTCGCCAGCAGGATGCCGTTGGATTTGACGTGTTTGAGCGTCTTCCAGGCGAACAGCATCGTCTCTATCTGCTCGTCCGTTGGCTCCTTCTCCGTCACCACTTCGAGCTCCTCACGAGCGAGCGAGGAGTGGTCGCGCTCCTGCACGAGTCGCCCGCCGACGAGGGCCTTCTCGGTGAATCGTTCGGTGCGGTCCTCGGGACCGAGCGTGCCGTCTGTGCGAGCACCAACGTCGAGCACACGGAGGTTCTTCTTCTCCCGGAGCACGGCGAGGGCGTCATCGGTGTAGCCCGGCGCGATGACGACCTCTTTGAACGAGTCGACGATCTCTTCGGCCGTCTCGGCGTCACACTCGCGGTTGAGCGCGACGATGCCACCGAATGCGGATTTGGCGTCGGTCGAGAGTGCGTCGCGGTAGGCCTCCGCCACTGAGTCGGCGGTCGCACAGCCGGCGGGGTTTGTGTGTTTGATGACCGCTGCTGCGGGTTCGTCGAACTCCTTCACCAGATTGAGCGCGCCGTCGGCGTCGTTGTAGTTGTTGTAGGATAGCGCCTTCGCGCCTTCGTTTCGCTGGGGCACGCCCACGACGGAGGGNTCCTNGTTCGCGTCGTCGGCGTAGACCGCGGCGTCCTGGTGTGGGTTCTCGCCGTACCGCAGCGAGGCGGCCTGTCGGTTCGAGATGCTGCGGCGCGCCGGTAGGTCGCCGCCGGTATCGCCCTCGATTTCGACGGCGGTCGGGGTGCCGTCGTCGTCGTACTCGATTTCAACTCGGTCCTCGGCGAACAGCCTGACTGCCTGCGGGTAGGCCTGGAACTCGGCGTCGTAGAGCACGCGCTCTTTCAGTGAGTCCTCGTCGTCGTCCTCGAAGACCGGGACGGATTCTTGGGTGACGACGGGGCCGGCGTCGACCTCCTCAGTGACGACGTGGACCGTCGCGCCGGAGGTTCGGACGCCACTCTTCAACACTTGCTGATGCGCATCGAAGCCGGGGAAGGCTGGCAGCAGCGAGGGGTGGACGTTGAGCGCGGTGTCGATGCCGTCGAGGAACGTCGAGGTGAGGACCCGCATGTAGCCGTCCAGACAGACGAGGTCGAACTCGTGGTCTGCGAGTGCCTCGAGGATGCGTTCCTCGTGAGACTCTCGGGGCTCATCGTCGCCCTGCTCGACGGCGATGGCAGGGATGCCCCGCTCCTCGGCAGCCGCCAGTACGGGCGCGTCGGCGTGATTCGCGACGACGACGGAGAGCTCGNCGTCGCCCGGTGCAGTCTCGGAAAGATGGAGAATGTTTCGTCCACGGTTGCTCGCGAGGCCGGCAATCTTCATGGTCGACTGGCGGAGCGAACGCACAAAGAGCGTTGCGGTCGTCGACGAAGAATAGACGTGTTCGTGTATAGATACTGGCCGAATAACCGTCCACTGCGGGCCGTGTATGCACGGTAGTGGTTCTCCCGTCGCCAGCGCTCCGGCAGGCTTTTGCGACTCCCGAGGCGAAGCTCAGCCATGAACGACCTCCCCCGGGAGTCGCCGCTCGCAGCCGTCTCGCCGCTTGACGGCCGGTACGCCGGCAAGACCGCCGACCTCGTTCCCTACGCCAGCGAAGCCGCGCTCATCGANGCCCGTCTCCGTGTTGAGGTGGAGTACCTGCTCGCGCTCGGCGAGCACGACGCCGTCGATTGTACGCTCTCGGCCGAGGAACGCGCCCACCTCCGAACAGTGCTCGAGGAGTTCGATGCAGACGACGCCAGACTCGTCAANCAGATCGAAACCGAGGGGACCGAGCAGTTCTCCGCGACTCGCCACGACGTGAAGGCCGTCGAGTACTTCCTCCGCACGGAGACCCCCGAACGGCTGCACCCGTGGATTCATTTCGGCCTCACCAGCGAGGACGTGAACAATCTCGCCCACCGGCTCAACGCGAACCGTGCCGTTGAGGACGTGCTGCTGCCCGCCATCGCCGAGATACGTGACGCGCTCACCGGAATGGCCCGCGAACACCGCGACCTGCCCATGCTCGCACGCACCCACGGCCAGCCAGCGACCCCCACGACGTTCGGGAAGGAGATGGCCGTCTTCGCCGCCCGCCTCGGTCGTGCGCAAGCCCGCGTCCGCGCAGCGACTGCGGATCTCTCGGGTAAGCTCGCCGGGGCGTCCGGCACCTACGCCGCCCACGTTGCAGCCTACCCTGAGGTCGACTGGCCGGTGTTCGCCCGGCAGTTCGTCGAGTCCCTCGGCCTCGAACACACCCCGCTGGCCACGCAGGTCAATCCCTGTGACGACCTCGCAGCGCTGTTCGACGCACTCTCTGGGGTCAACAACGTGCTCCTCGACCTGGACCGGGACATCTGGCGCTACGTCTCGGATCGCTATCTGGGCCAGGAGAGTGAGGCCGGCGAGACCGGCTCTTCGACGATGCCTCATAAGGTCAACCCTATCGACTTCGAAAACTCTGAGGGGAACCTCTCGAAGGCCAACTCGGACCTCACGTTCCTCCGGGACTACGTCACCACCTCCCGGCTCCAGCGGGACCTCTCGGACTCGACGGTCAAGCGCAACGTCGGCGCTGCCTTCGCCCACTGCCTCATTGGCTACCGAAAGACGACGGCCGGACTTGGCAAGCTGGTCCCCAACGAGCAGGTGATGCGCGAGGAACTCGAGGACACTCCCGAAATCATCGGCGAGGCCGTCCAGACCATCCTCCGTCGCGAGGGTGACACCGAGGCCTACGAGCGTGTGAAAGAACTGACTCGCGGTCGGCGNGTNACGCTCGCGGACTTCCGCGACCTGTTCGCCGAACTCGACGTGGACGAATCCGTGCGCGAGGAACTTGCGGCGCTCGAACCCACGGGATACACGGGCATCGCGTCGGCGCTGGTCGACGAACTGTAGGCGGCTCCTCGCCGATATTCTATCAGGGCGAACGGTGGCCTGAGCCGCGGCTCTTCTGGAGAGGGGAGCGCCACTATGCGCCTCCGGTCACTGCCTACGCGTCGCCCGAAACGGCCGTGATAACAGGAATGTCGACCGAGCGGTCGACGCTGTCGGCAGTCGAGCCGAAGACCATCCGGCGGAGACGACCCTTCGTCGGTGCGCCCATCACGACCGCGTCGTAGTAGTTCGACTGCTCTGCGATGGCCATCGCGGGATCGTCGTGTTCGTAGAGCCAGGTGTCGGACTTTTCGAACCCGCCCAGCGATTTCCGGGCGGTCGTCAGATGCTCGGCACCTGCCGAGCGTTCCTCGGCGGTTGGGTTCTCGGGTATGACGGTGAACAGCTCTACCCACGCGTCAGTGTGCGTGGCCAGCGCCCGTGCGGTTTCGACAGCCAGCTCCGTGTGGGGACCGCCGGCGACGGGAACCAGAATCGACGCGAGTTCGCTCAGGTCGCCCTTACCGTTGGCGACGACAGTATCGGTCGGTGCGTTGGCGACGATACGGTCGGTGACTCCCCGACGGATGCCGGCGCCTGGAGATTCCGACGCGGGTCGTTCGATTGCCACGACACCTGCGGAGGCCGACGCGGCCTCCTGAGCGACGATGGCGTCAGGCGAGCGTCCAGACTGTTCGGTGCCGTCTGTCGAGGTAAATCGGACCGGAGGCCCGTTCGCCGGCGCGGACGCGGCCTGCTGGACGCTCGCGTCCGGTGCGCGCAGCGGCGACAGGAACCGAACCGGTGCGTCGTTGTCTCGTGCGAGCGCGAACGACAGCTCGCGGGCCTGTGCATCGCCTGCTGGGTCGAGCAGTGTCCCCAGCACTGGCCGACCATCCATCCTCACGATTCCCTCCTCACTCATGGTTTACCACTGGACCGTCTCTCCCATAAATAACCCGGGATAAATCCTGAAACGGCGGAACGGGCCACAAATTCCGACATTTTCGGGCGTTTCAGCGTTTGCTCACAAACGAGTTGCAGAGTCCGGCTCGGCTTGCGATGTCGCCACTACGGCAGCATCCACCCGCCAGTTCCAAAACGCACCAACCTGAGGGCGAGACCAGCGATTGCGCAGTGGAAACACCTACCTAGCGAGTCACAAGTCCTCCGCGAGCAACCGCTCGGCCGCCCGTGTCAACGCCGTCGCCGCCACTCGAACCTCAGGAACATCCACGTACTCCCGTTCTGCGTGAGCCACCGCTCCCTCGTTGTCAGCGAGGTGCCCCGGCCCGAACACCACCGTCGGCGTCGGCGCGAAGTAGGACGCTTCTGTCGCCGCGCCGAACGGCCGCGGCTCGCCACGCTCACCCAGCCCTGCCTCGGCCGCGGCGGTTCCGGCGGCCGCCGAGAGCGCACGCACGACCGGCTCGTCCGTATCGGTCGCGAACGCCTCTAAAAACGGCGTCTCCCGTGGCGTGAGCCCGAACTCGACGCTTGGTGCGCCGGCGTCGTCCGGCCCCGCCTCAGCAGCGCCTTGCAGGTGCTCGGTCAGCGCCTCGCGGAAGCCGTCGGCCGTCTCCGGCGGGACGCTCCGCCGGTCCACGGTGAACGAGCACTCGGCCGGCACCTGATTGGTCGCTTCGCCGCCGTCGATACCGGTCGGGACGAGCGTCGCTTCGCCCAGTTCCGGGTGGGCATCGACGTTGTCGAACGACTCAAGCGCGCTCAACAGCCGCCCGGCGCCGGAGACCGCGTTCACACCCGACTCAGGGCTTGCAGCGTGGGATGCGACACCTTCGACGGTTACCGTTCCCTCGAATCGCCCGCGTGCGGCCGTGCACACGTCGAGGCCGGTCGGCTCGCCGACGATGAACGCATCCGGCGCCGGCGCCCTGGCAGCGAGCGGCTCGACCGTCTCGGCCGCCTCCCCAGGGCCGCCCGGCGCGATGTCACCCGTCATCAGTGCGTGGGCGCCCGTCGAGAGCACCTCCTCGTCGGGCGTGATGGCGAGCGTGAGCGTTCCCTTGCCACTCCACTCGGCGTCGAGAAAGGCAGCAACCATCGCCGCCAGTGGTCCCTTGGCATCGCAGGATCCACGACCCCGAATCACGTCGCCGTCACGGTCGAACGGGACGTGGGGTGGCACCGTGTCGATGTGGGTGTTGAACACGAGGTGGGGTGCGCCCGAGCCCCGACTGGCCCGGACGTTGCCTGCGGCGTCGACTCGGGGCTCGACGCCACCATCACGGAGCGTCTGGAGCAGGTGCTTCCGGGTGCCGCTCACGTCCTCGGTGGAGTCATCCTGCACCGCGATTTCGAGGAAGGGAACGGGGTCGACGCTCACTCGTCCCCCGCTCCGTTTTCTGGGCCCAGCGCCGCGCCGTCGGTGACGCCGGCGAGGCGTTCTTCGGTGGGCTCGGCCGGGAGCTCGCCTTCGAACTGCTTGACGGCCGGGCCGCGGAGCCGTGCGGGCGCGTCGTCCGGGACGGCAACCGAGAGGTCACCGCCGGGCGGGGAGACACGAACCCAGTCGTCAGCTTCAACGCTATCCGGGAGCCGGCCGAGACGCTTCGCGGCCGCAGCGACCGCGACGGCACCTGTGCCACAGGCCTGCGTCTCGCCTTCGACGCCGCGCTCAAAGGTGCGCTGGCGGAAGCTGTCACCGTCCGCCGCGCCTGTTCGGTTCGCGGCGCCTTTGTCCGCCGCGCCTGTTCGGTTCGCGGCGCCTTCGTCCGCCGCGCCTGTTCGGTTCGCGGCGCCTTCGTCCGCCGAGGCGAACGTCACGTTGGCGCCCTCCGGGAACACGTCGGCGTGGCGAATCGGTGGCGCGACGGCGTCGATGTCGACGGAATCTACATTCTCGAGGAAGACAACCGCGTGCGGGACGCCGGTGTTGACCGCCGTTACAGTGAGGCCTGCTGCGGGCGTCCCCTCCAATTCGGGGAGCTCCGCGTCGACAAGTGGCTCGTCACCAGCCAGCGGAACCGCTTCAGGGGCAAAGGTCGCATCACCCATCTCGACGGCGATTTCGTCGCCATCGACCACCGCGCGACGTGTGCCTGCGGGTGTTTCGATATCGAACGTCGTCGCGTCCGAGCGATCGGCCGCCCAGGCGGCAACACACCGGGCGCCGTTGCCGCACATCTCCGCAATCGACCCATCTGGTTGGACAAGCGTCATCGTCACCTGCGCGGGATCGAAGTCGGCCGCAAGCGCGAGAAACAGCACCCCGTCGGCCCCCTTTCTGGCGGTCTCGTCGTCGGCTACACCTGTCTCTCGGTTACAGTGAACTCGGGCGAACGCCGCGCGGTCTGGGAGTGGACTCGCGTCCTCGACGACGATGAAGTCGTTGCCCGCGCCGTCGAACTTCTCGAAGGGGACCGACTCGCTCATTGATCGCTCCTCGGGGCCGCGGCGGCAAATCCGTTCGGCTCCTCGAACTCGGTCACATCTGCCACAGTACCACGGCGCCGGAGCAGGTCGCCATCCAGGCCGACTTCCGCCGGAAGCGGTCGGGTGTTGTACGTCGACGCCATCTCGTAGCCGTAGGCGCCGGCGTTACCCACCGCGAGCAGGTCCCCGCGTTCGGGGCGGGGGAGCGGCCGATTCTCACAGAGTAGGTCGGCCGTCTCACAGACCGGCCCCGCGAGCGTGGCCCCGACCGTCTCGCGGTCCTCGCCGTCGTCAGTCTCAGTATCGAGGTTCCGCACGGCGTGGTAGGCATCATAGAGCGCTGGGCGGAGGAGCGTCGTCATCCCGGCGTCGATACCGCCGACAACCATCTCCGGCGCCTCCTTCACCGTATTCACGGTGGTGAGCAGCACACCAGCATCTGCAACGACGTAGCGGCCGGGTTCGATGGCGAGTGTGGCGTCAGTCTCACCCAGTGCCTCCCGAGTCGCCGCCGCAACGGCTTCGAGGTCGAGCGCCGGCGCCTNCTCACGATAGGGAACGCCGAAGCCGCCGCCAACGTCAACGGTCTCCACAGGGAGGCCGCAGTCTTCGAGCGTTCGGGCGAGGTCACCCATTCGCGAAACCAGTTCGCGGTGGTCGGCCAGTTGCTCTCCCGAAATCCCTGACCCTGCGTGGGCGTGGATGCCCGCGAACTCGAAGCGCTCGGCGGCGGACTCCGCTAGCTCTGGGACACGGTCGAGTCCGACGCCAAACTTGGGGTGCCCGCCAGTCACCACCTTTTCGTGGTGTCCAGCGCCGATGCCTGGGTTCACACGGATCCGGAGACGGCCGTCGAAGCCCCGTTCGGCGAGGCGGTCCAGCGTATCGGCAGCGCCGGCGGTAATCGTGAGTGACGGGTGCTCCTCCCACGTCTTGACGACGGCGTCGAGATCCCGAGCAGGTGGATTGACCGCGGTGTAGGTCACGTCTGAGCCAGGAATCCCGGCAGCGAGGGCCCGTTGGACTTCGCCCGCGGACGCACACTCGATAGCGAACCCCTCGTCGTGGACCGTCTGGAGCGTTCTCCGACCCGTGTGGGCCTTCGCGGCGTACTGAATCTCTGTGTCGGGGAACGCTGCGGTGAGGCGGCGNCAGTTCTCCCGCGCNCGCGCGGGGTCGAACACGTAGAGCGGCGTTCCATGCTCTGCGGCGAGTTCCGCGAGCGTGTTGGCCTCCCAGTCCGCGAGCCGGCGAACGGCCGGCCCACCATCACTCGCGGCGCGCGGTCCCTCCGGGACGTCGCTCATTCGCGGAGTGCACCCTCCCGCTGGGTCGCCTCGAGCGTCTTGTCTTCCAGTCCGGTTGCGACAACGGCCGGCTTGTAGGCCGAGCCCGGAATCAGCTCCTCGTCGGAGACAGAGGACTCGACGTAGCGCTGGAACGCGCGGCGCTCCGGCGGTAAGTAGCCGTAATGGACCTCGTCCTCAACAAGGTCGTAGACCGGAATTCGGGGGGTAAGCAGCGTGTCCTCACCCACGACGGAGTTCTCGCCGACGACGAAGCCGGAGGTGACCCGGCAGCCAGCACCCAGCGAGGCGCCGTCCTCCACCACGACGGGAGCGTCCTCGACGGGTTCGAGCACGCCGCCGATGAGTGTGTTGGCGCCGAGCTTGACGCCCTCGCCGATTTGGGCACAGGAGCCGACCGTGTCACAGGAGTCAACAAGGCTGTTGTCGCCGACTCTGGCGCCGATGTTGACGAAGCTGGGCGACATCATGATCACGTCTTCACCCAGGTAGCTCCCCGGTCGGAGAACGGTTCCATCGGGCGTGTTTCGGGTGCCGCGCTCGCCGAGGTCCTCGGTCCCTCGGAGCGGGAGCACGTCGTAGTAGTCGACGCCGCCGTAGCTCCGGGCGTGGGTCTCCCGGAGCGCGAAATTGAGCAGGACGCCCTGCTTGACCCACTCGACGGCTGCCCAGTCGGCGGGGCCCACCTGCTCGGCGGCCCGAATCTCGTCGGCTTCCAATGCGGCGAGGAACGCGTCGAGCGAGTCGTGTTCGTCCGCGCCGGCAGCAGCAGCAGTCAGTCCGTTCTGGTAGCGGTTCCACAGGTCGGTGATTTCGGTTTCGAGCGTCATTGACGTTGGTTAGAGTAGGTCGTCGAACTGGTAGCGGCCGGCGTCGCGGCCGGCGAGTTCTGTGGCGGCGTCGAGGGCGCCCGCTGCGAAAACCCCTCGGTCTCCGGCACTATGTGCGAGCGAGAGGGTCTCGCGGTTGCCCGCGAACAGCACCTCGTGCTCGCCGGTCACATCGCCCGCCCGGCGGGCGTGGATGCCAATTTCGTTGGGTTGGCGGGGGGCCGCTCCCTCGCGGCCGTGCTGGCGTTCGGTCAGGTCCGAACGCTCGGCCTCGATATCTTCGACGAGCGTGAGCGCGGTGCCGCTGGGGGCGTCGCGCTTGCCGTTGTGGTGGGTCTCGGTTACCTCTACGTCGTAGTCCTGGAGGGAGGCTGCTGCCTCACGAATCGCACCACGCAGGGCGGCGACACCGCGGGAGAAGTTGCTGGCGTGGAGGACCGGAACAGTCTCTGCGGCAGCGTCGAGTGCGCCGAGCGGGTCCGCCTCGTGGCCTTCGAGTCCCGTGGTCCCTGTGAGGAACGGGACGCCGTGGTCGGCGGCGGTTTGGGCGTACTCCGCGGTTGACTCAGGCGCGGTGAAGTCCACGACGCAGTCGACTGCTTCCTCGGCAGCGAGCGTCGCGTCGAGGTCGGTCTCGATGTCAGCGTCGGTGGTGACGGAGCCAGGGGTTCGGGAGACTGCGGCGACGACCAATACGTCCTCGCGGTCGCCGGCCACGTCGAGCAGTTCCTCCCCCATCCGGCCGGAGGCGCCGGTCACGACGAGTCGTGTTGGTGCTGGTGGTGCCGTGCTCATCTACGCCTCCAGCGGGGTGGCTGCCAGTTCTTCGAGCACCTCAACGAGGCGCTCGCGCGGCTCCTCGGAGAGTCGTGTCAGCGGTGATCGAACAATCGGAGACGCGCCGTCGCGGATGTGCATGGCCTCCTTCACTGGGATGGGGTTCGTCTCGGCAAAGAGCGCGCAGTTGAGCGGTTCGAGCTCGAAATGAATCTCGCGGGCGCGCTCGAAATCGCCCGCGTTCGCAGCCTCGGCCAGCGCACTCACGCGCTCGGGTTCGATGTTTGCGGTGACGCTGATACCGCCCGTCCCGCCCGCGGCGCAGATGGGCAGCGTGAGCCCGTCATCGCCGGAGAGTACGGAGAACACCTCGTCTCTGGTGCGCTCGACGACTTCCGAGACACGGCCGAGGTCGCCGCTGGCGGCCTTGTAGCCCTGGATGTTTGGGTGTTGGGCGAGGTCGGCCACCACGTCGACGGGGATGTTCCGGCCCGTTCGCGAGGGGACGTTGTAGAGAACCTGGGGCAGGTCGACGGCGTCGGCGAGGGTGCGGTAATGCTCGCGGAAGCCTGCCGCTTCGGGCTTGTTGTAGTACGGTGAGATGAGCAACAGCGCGTCGGCGCCGGCATCGGCGGCGTCCTCGGCGAGGCTCAGTGCTTCGCGCGTGGCGTTCGAACCGGCGCCGGCGACGACCGGAATGTCGACGGCGTCGACGACTGTTTCGACGACTTCGGCGTGTTCGTCGTGCGTGAGCGTTGCGGACTCCCCAGTGGAGCCGACGGGAACGAGGCCGGCGACGCCAGCCGCCTCGAGGCGGCGCGCGTCGGCGGCGAGTTGTTCGTGGTCGATACCTTCGTACTCCCCGAAGGGAGTGGTCATGGCGGGGTAGATCCCGCGGAACGGTGTGGACATCTGGTTTGGTGTGGTGTGGAGCAGTCGCTGCGCGGTGCGTTCTGGGTCCCACCAGCGACCGGGCGCTACCCCGGCCGAGAGCGGAGCAAACTCAGTGTTTGCGTTTGGGCGAGAAAGATCCGACAGCCGGCGCTCGGCGCGAGCGTCGGTCGGCACGTGCCGGTGTCGGTGTCACGTATAGGTGACTGGGCTGAGCCTGTATAATGCTTCTGCCTCCACGGCGACCGAGATGCCAGACGGAGTTCTTTAAGCGATGGGGCAGAACGAACGCATTATGACCGAAATTCACGAGGGCCAACGCGTCGCGGTGCTCGCTGACGCACAGAACCTCTACCATACGGCCCAAAGCATCTACTCACGGAACATCGACTACTCTGCGCTACTCGAGAAGGCGACGATGGACCGCGAACTCACCCGCGCCATCGCCTACGTCATCCGTGCGGACTCGCCAGAGGAGGAGTCGTTCTTCGAGGCGCTGCGGGAGATCGGCTTCGAGACCAAGTTGAAGGAGATCAAGACGTTCGGCGACGGCTCCCAGAAGGCCGACTGGGACGTGGGTATCGTCCTCGACGCCGTGACGCTGGCGTCGAAGGTGGACACGCTGGTGCTCGTCTCCGGCGACGGCGACTTTGCCCGACTCTGTCACCACCTCCGCCACGAGGGGGTTCGGGTTGAGGTGTTCTCCTTCGAGAACTCGACGGCAGAGGAACTGATTGAGGCGTGTGATAGCTTCCACGATATGGCTGAGCGGGAGGAACAGTTCTTGCTCTAGCCAGCCACGGCACACGACCAGCGGGCGACGCCATGTCGCTCGCTCGGAGACTATGCCGTGGCTGTGTGTAGCCGAACGTGGCACACGACCAGCGGGCGACGCCATGTCGCTCGCTCGGAGACTATGCCGTGGCTGTGTGTAGCCGAACGTGGCACACGACCAGCGGGCGACGCCATGTCGATCGCTCGGAGATATGCCGTGGCTGTGTGTAGCCGAACGTGGCACACGACCAGCGGGCGACGCCATGTCGATCGCTCGGAGATTATGCCGTGGCTGTGTGTAGCCGAACGTGGCACACGACCAGCGGGCGACGCCATGTCGATCGCTCGGAGATTATGCCGTGGCTGTGTGAGGGTTGTGCGCACCGCGTAGCGGAGCCTTTTCAGCCGCGCCAGTCCCAGTTCGGTCATGCCCAACACCTCGCGTGCGGATCTGCGGACCTCCGCGAACTACCAGTTCGGCCGCGGCGCGGGCGACGCCCTGTTTCCCGCCGAGGCCCACCTCGACATCGAGTACTCCAGCGGGGGTCGACCCAACCAGATTCACGCTCCAGACGGCCGCCTGGCCTCGATGGGGACCGACGGTCGGTTCACGCTTGGGTTCGCCGGCGGGCGACGGCTGCACGAGACCGTAGCGGAGCCGGCCTATCGCGTCTACGTCGGCGACGAGTCCGAGCCGTTCGTCCGCGACGGTGACAACGCGTTCGCGAAGTTCGTTGGCCGCGTCGGCCCCGAGATCCGCCCGGACGACGAGGTGCTGGTCGTCCACGAGTCGGGCGAACTGTTGGCGGTCGGCCGTGCGGAGCTCTCTGCTGAGGGGATGGTGGATTTCCACAGCGGGATGGCGGTGAAAGTGCGTGAAGGCGTCAACGAGTATCTGGACGAGTCCTAGCGCCACCGTTTGCGTTCTCCGTCGCAGGAGGCTCGTGGCGCCGGGGAAGACGGCCATCGGTACTGATCGTGTAGGCTCATACTTCTTGACACCGTTCTTCCAGTTGCCTCTCCGAGTTCGCCTTTCGGTCGGCATCGGTTTGCGGCCCAGTACGGCACTCGCAGAGACAGCGGAGGCAACACCATGGCAGCAACACCTACGGAACGCTATTCGAGTCGGAAATCGCTCCAGAGATGCCGTGTTCCACAACAGTACTGAGACTGTTTCCACGGAGACTACGTCAGTTCCTTCCGCGCTCAGAGCCCCAATGCCGTCAGCAGCGGGACGCCGGCGGCAACGGCGCCGATGAGATAGCCGCCGATGGCGCCGGCGTTGAGCAGCGGGAGGCCGGCGTGTGCGCGCCCGGCAAACACCATCCGGAGCAGGATGAACAGCCCGACAAACGTCCCGACCATCGCCGTCAGTGCGGGGAGATTGAGCGCCGGAATCACACTGATACCGAGCGACTGCGCGGGGGCGAAGTGGGCAGCGCTGGCGACCAGCACCGTCGGCATCACCGCGTCACCGAGTCCGATGAAGAAAGCGTCGCGGTCAGTCACATCTGGGGGGTTCTCGTCGATGTCCTCCTGATTCGGGCTTTCGTCTGAGTCGCCGTTCGCAGTTTCGTCTTCCAGCGCAGCCTCTTCGGCCGGATTCTCATCCAGCAACGAGTAGCCGAGGGTGAGCGGGATGACCAGCACCACCGGAACACGGAGGTCCATCACTCCTTCTGCGAGTTCGAGCATATGCTCAGTCCCGTAGACAGAGATGGCGTCGTACACCGCGAGAATCACTAAGAGGACAATCGCCGGGAGCAACCCGAAGCTGATGCCGAACAGCCCCGCCGCGCCGGCCCCCATCAACACCCCGGCAGCGTCGATGACGTACCACTCTGGGTAGAACCAGAGCGCCGCGGCAACAACCGCGGAAAGGGGAATGGCGAGGATTCCCGGGAGGAACGTTCCCAGCACGTACCACGCCAGCAGGCCGCTGGTGAAGACAACGAACGCCCGCACAACCCAGTCGAAGTTGTATTTGAACGCCGCGAGCATCAGCGCCGTCATCACGAGAATAAGGCCGATGTAGAGCAGGCTGTTGGTCGGGTCCTCGGGGTTCTCGAACTGCTGGTAGCCGGCGGCGTCGAAATCCGGGACGAGCGCGAGCGCACCCAACTGGACCAGCAGGAAGACGAGGGCGGCGAATACCGTCCCCCGGAAGGCGGCGGAACTCATTGTCGGAGCGTCGGGCGGCGGGGGTTTGGCGGTTGTGGTCCCTACCGCGCGTAGAGTTTCTGGCCCACCAGTTCGGCGAGCCGCGAGCGGTCGTTCGGCGAGACAGCGACGTAGGGCTTCGAGACCGGTCCAAACACGTCGACGACCCGCCCGACACCGTTCAGGCTCTCGTCGACGACTGGGGTCCCGATATCCGGGTGGTCTGCAGACGCACAGCGAATCACTGCGAGGCCTTGTGCAGTCCTGGAGACCGTGCCGACTCGCTCCATCAGTCTCGGAGGATGCCGATGTAGGCGGCGATCGCCTGCACGAGGTCGTTCTTCGAGGCGTCTTCGGCACCCTGGACCAGGACGCGACCGCGGGGCTCGAACTCTCTGGAGTAGGTCTTGTCCCGCTCGATGACGGCGTCGTAGCCGACCTGCTGGACCGCCTTCGCAATCTCGTCGAGCGTGGGTTCCTCGACCGCGGCGGACTCGGGCACCCGACGCCCGTCCGAGCGGCTGTAGGCCGCGTCGAAGTAGGCGGGGTAGACGATGTTCTCGATCATGGCTGCTGATGGGCCGTCCGCCCGGAAAGCGGTTTTGGTGAGCAGGCAGGGGGTGAGAACGGGGTGTTCCGTCGGGGCTACTCGCGTCGGGTCAGCAGCACGCTGAGTCCGGCGAGCGCGGCGATTGCGGCGCCGATGCCGAAGCCGGGCCCGTCGGTGCTGGTCGGGCTTTCGGTCGCCATCGGCTCAGTTGCCGTGGCTGTAGTCATTTCTGTTCCCGTCGGTTCAGTCTGGCTCTCGGGGGTCGGCGTCGCGGTCTCCAGAGTGACCTCGCTCCGTGCGGTCCACTCCGCGCTCGCGTACGCGTCGGGCTGGAACGCCTCAGTCAGATTCCGGGTGGCGTAAACGACCGAGCGCGGCGCGGGCTGGTTCAGGTAGTTGGCGTTCACGACGACGGTGGCGTTGTTCTCCCCGGCGGTCGTGCTCGCGTAGGGCTCCTGCTCGGCAACCCCAGTCATCGTCATCCAGGGCTGGAGGACGAGGATTTCCGGGTCAAGCTCCAGAATCAGTTCGTCGGAGAGCGACGGGTAGCCGGTGTGGTTGCGCGCGGCAACGTTTTCGCCGCCGGAAGCGGTGATGACCGCGTCGATGAACGTCCCGCCACCCACGACGTAGCCGCTCCCAAGCGGTGCGAGCACACGCGGGGTCTCCGCGTCGCTTGTGGCTTCCCGAGCGGTGTCGACGTTCTGCATCATCCACTCGTTAGTCCGGGCGGCCTCCTCGCAGTTGCCGGTGAGAGCGCCAGTCAGCGCCGTCTTGTTCGCTACGTCCTCGATGGAGGTCGCGGCCTCGAACTTGAAGACGGTCATGCCGGCGTTTCGCAGCTGGGCGATGGTGTCGTTGGGGGCAACGTTGGCGGCGAGCACCAGGTCTGCCTCCGTGCCGACGACGGCTTCAGTGCTGTAGCCAAAGCCAGACGCCGAGACGTTGGTCCGGCTCTCGGCCCCGGCGAGGTAGGTGGAGAACTGGTCGAGGCCGACCACCTGGTCACGTGCGCCGATTTCCCACATCGTCTGGGCGGCGCTCGGGCCGAGGGTGGTCACCGTCTCGGGTGCCTCCTCGAGTGTCACCTCGGTCCCCGTTGCATCCGTCGCGGAGAAGGGGAAGGAACACTCGTATTGGCTCAGTGCGGGGGCGTCTGCCCCCCCTACGTCCCCCGGGGTGGCAGTAGCGGTGGCTGCGGCCGGCGCGACGCCGGCGGTCAAAAGAAACAGTGCAGTCAACAGTATCGCTGGCGTTCGCATCGAGTATGACTGGCAGCTAGTGCAATAAGTATTTACCTAACCCAACTCAGCTTTCCTTATGCGCGTTGAGAGTCGAGCCGCGATCTGGTCGGGGGCACTTACCGCCGTGCTCGCCGCTGTCGTGGTGTTCAGCGCCGGAATCGGCCCGGTTCGAGTGCCGGCTGAGACCGTCGCGAAGGCCGTTCTCGAGACGCTTCCGGTTCCCCATTTCGCCGGTGAGGGCCTCGGCTGGGCGACCCCGTTCGCATTCGACCTCCGGCAGTCCCACCGTGCGATTGTGGTGGTGATTCGGCTTCCCCGTATCTTGCTCGGGGCGCTCGTCGGCTTCGCACTCGGGGCCGCAGGCACGGTGATGCAGGGGTTCTTCCGCAACCCGATGGCCGACCCCTCCATCGTCGGCGTCTCCTCGGGCGCGGCCGTTGGCGCGGTGCTCGCTATCGTCGCCCCAGCGTTGCTCCCGTTCGGGTTCGGCCTCGAGACGGCTGCGTTCGCCGGGGCGCTCGTCACCGCCTTCGGCGTCTACGCCATCGCCACAGAGGGCGGCAAGACGCCCGTCGCCACGCTGTTGCTCGCGGGCGTCGCGATCCAGACGTTCCTCGGGGCAGTCATTTCGTTTATGCTGCTCAACTCCGGAGAGAGCATGCGACGGGTCGTCTACTGGCTAATGGGGCACCTCGGCAACGCGGACTGGAGCGATTTCGTCCCAGTCGCCGGCATCCCGGTGCTCCCGATATTCGTCATTGGGTGCTTTGTAGTCTTGTTCGCGTACGCGCGAGACCTGAACGTCCTGCTGCTTGGTGAGGAGGAGGCCGCGGGACTGGGAATCGAGGTGGAGCGGACCAAACGCCTGCTGCTTGCTGTCTCCGCGGTCGTGACTGGTGCCGCCGTCGCCGTCTCAGGTGTCATCGGGTTCGTCGGGCTTGTCGTGCCGCACGTGATGCGACTGCTCGTCGGGCCAGACCACCGGGTGTTGCTCCCGACGGCGAGCCTCGCCGGTGCCGCCTTCCTTGTCGCTGCAGACACACTCGCTCGGAGCGGCCCGCAGGAGCTCCCGGTCGGCATCGTTACCGCCGCGGTCGGCGCGCCCTTTTTCCTCTTCCTGCTGCGCAAACGGAGGGTCCACGAACTATGAGTCACGAAATACCCGTTCATCAGACAGTCCCGGTCGACGAACCAGTGCTTGAGGTGTCCGACCTCGCGGTCAGCCTCGGGGAGACCACCATTCTTGAGGGGGTGAATCTGACTGTCGGGGCTGGCGAACTGGTCGGCCTCGTGGGCCCGAACGGCGCGGGGAAGACGACGCTCCTCCGGGCGATTCGTGGGACACTGACGCCGGATTCTGGAGAGATCCGTGTTACGGGCGAGACGATGCAGGACCTCTCTTCGAAAGCCGCCAGCCGGCGGGTCGCGACGGTGCCACAGGAGACCTCCTTGGCCTTCGAGTTCTCAGTGCGGGAGACCGTCGAGATGGGGCGAACCCCACATCTCTCACGGTTCGGCGGAATGGCGGATGCGGACTTCGACGCCGTCAGCAGGGCGATGGAGCGGACGGACGTGATGGAGTTCGCGGACCGCCCCGTCACCGATATTTCGGGTGGCGAGCGCTCCCGAGTGTTGCTCGCGCGGGCGCTCGCCCAGGCGACACCGTTGCTCCTGCTCGACGAACCCACGGCGAGCCTCGACCTGAACCACCAGCTTGCGACGTTCGACACGGTTGCAGACCTCGTGGGGAGCGGTCGCGGCGCTGTCGCGGCTATCCACGATCTGAATCTTGCAGCGCGGTACTGCGACCGCTTGGTCGTCGTCGCCAACGGCGGTGTCCTCGCCGACGGCCCACCCGAGCAGGTGCTGACCGAGGATATCCTCCACGAAGGGTTCGATGCCGACGCCGTGGTCACCAGCGACCCCGTCACGGAGCGCCCGCACGTGACGGCACTCTCGGCAAACTCCGAAGCGCCACAGGCCGACGGCGGCATCGTTTTCGATTACGCGGCTGGTCTAGGACGGGCGCACGTGGTTGCGGGTGGTGGCCGCGCGGGCCCGCTCCTCTCCGCACTAGACCGCGCTGGGGTCGAAATCACTGTCGGGCCTGTCGCCGAGGGCGATACGGACGCCGAAGTCGCGGCCGCACTGGAGGTAGAGACCGTTCGAATCGGACCGCTTTCGGGTGTGGATGTGGAGAGTCGGGAGCGAACCACGGAGCTTGCAGCCGCCGCAGATGCGGTGGTCGTCGCGGATATCGACCTGACAGCGGGGCTCGTGCCGGTGTTCGACGCCGTCGCCGAGGCAGGCGTTCGCGTGCTCTGTGTAGAGGAACGCCCACTCGAGGAGCGTATCCGGTCCGAGCGCGCGGCCGACCGCTACCGCTCACTCAGGGAGCAGGGAGCGGCAATCGCCCCAGCGGACCTCCACGAGTCGCTCCGTTGAGGCCGGGAGAGGCATTCGTCATCCTTACTCCGGGTCGGCCTCTCGGTCCGGTATGAAGCGCCCCTGCGTCGTCGTCCCGCGCGAGGAGGGGGAGGCGGCCCGACAGCGGCTGGCCGACGCGGAACTCATCGACGAGACGTTCGGTATCGTCGTCGAAGGTGAGGGGTCGGACGCGAGGCTCTACATCCCTGTTACTGACTCCGACGCCGTTCCCGATGCGTTCGAGCTCACCCAGCAGGAGGTCCCCGCCCGAACGCCCCAGCGAACGCCGGCGGACCTGCTGGGCTACGAACCCACCTACGAGCGACTGGGCGATATCGTCATCATTGACGAGGACGACCCCGAGCGCGCCCGCGAGGTGGCCGACGCGGTGATGCAGTCGGCTATTCCCGTCCGGAGCGTCATCAACCGTGCCTCCAAAGTCAAGGGCGAGACACGAGTCCGGGACTGGGAGGTGCTCGCCCACGAGCCCGACGATGGCGACTCCGAGCGCCCGGCCACCGAAACAGTCCACCGGGAGTACAGCCACGCCTTCGCCGTCGACGTGGCGACGGTCTACTTTTCACCACGGCTCGCCACCGAGCGCCACCGGGTCGTCCAGCAGGTCGAATCTGGGGAACAGGCACTGGATATGTTCGCCGGTGTGGGACCCTACGCCATTCCGATGGCTGCGGCGGGGGCGGACGTCGTCGCCTGCGACATCAACCCCACTGCGATTGCGTATCTTCGGGAGAACGCCGAGCGCAACGACGTGGCCGACCGCATCACGGCACACGTCGGCGACGTGCGCGAACTCACCACGGAGTACAGAGATTGGGCCGACCGACTGGTGATGAACCTCCCCCACACTGCAGCGGAGTTTGCGGATGCCGCCGTCGCGTTCGCGAGTGACGCCTGTGTGGTCCACCTCTACGACATTCAGCACGAGGACGGTGCGTTCGACAGGGCGAGAACTGCACTCGAGGACGCTGCCGGCGATGCGTACGAGGTGACAGTCCTCGAAGAACAGGTCGTTCGCTCCTACGCGCCACACGAGGTGAACGTCTGTCTGGACGCTCGCCTCGACCGAATCTGAGACTCAGATCACTCGATAGACGCCGGTCATCGTCGTCTCTTCGACCGTGAGGGAGACGCTGTCGCCTTCCTCAGCCGGCTCGGCGCTGACCACAGTTACAGCTTCGAGCGGCTTGCGCTTGATGAACGCCCACAGCAGTTGGAACATAGAGGGATGGCCGCCGCGACGGCAGACAAGGACGTACTGTCCCGCAGCGAGCTCTTCGAGTGTAGGCTCCAGATCGTGCTCGCCCAGTTCGTCTGGCGGGATGGCGTGGAGCACGTCGCCCTCGACAGTCTCGGTCATGCGTGAGCGTGCGGCTCCGTGGAAAAGCCGGTGTCGGTGTGCCGGCTCGTGTGGGAAGGTAACGTCGTCTCGCGTTTTCGCAACCCTTATGCTCGTGTTTGTGGTACTACCTGCTGCGCGCCGGGGTAGCTCAGCTGGCAGAGCGATTCCTTCGTAAGGAATAGGTCGAGGGTTCAAATCCCTTCTCCGGCTTCCTGCTGTGAACAACGTGAACAGCGGAAGCCTCCGTGGGATTTGAAGCAGGGAGTGAAGCGAGCGTAGCGAGTGGAACGACCGTGGTTCAGAATCCCTTCTCCGGCTCTTCTGCCGAACGTAGTGAGGCTGTGAGTCTCGATGGATTTGAATCCAGAGAGCGAGCAACGCGAGTTCTCGCGGTTCACAATTGCTTCTTCGGGACTTCACTCGATACCCAACCGCCCCGCGGCGGTTCCGATTCGTTCACGAACTGTCGCGCGAGCGCTGCCGGACGCCGACAACACCCATGTCTCACTGCCGATGCCCGGCTGCCCCCAGTCTAGCTGTGTACTGGGGTTAATTCGGCTTTAGCAAGTCCGAATCCTGCAAATCCGACTCAATCGCTTAGACGGTTTATCCGGATGTAGCCACTCGTCCCGACTGCATGAATCACCGAACTACACTGACGGTCGTGCTGGCTGCACTGCTCGCGATCGGGCTGTTCGTGCCGGCCGCCGCCGCCACACCGCCGAACGAGACCGTAGATGAGTGTAAGAACGCCGAAAACGGGCATGGAGCCGACGGCGGGCCGCCTGTGTTCGTGGCCGACCTGGTCCCGGAATTCCTGAGTGACCTGCTGGGCAGCCTGCCCGTCCCGAACTTCGTGAAGTCGGCCGTGGGCGCGAGTACCTGTTAAGCGGCTATTTCGATTCGTCGTCGGCTGTTTCGTGGCCCGCCGTTTCGTCCGTCGCTTCTTGGTCCACAGTGGCACCGGTTTCAGTCGTCGAGACGACTGTCTCGTCAGGAGCGGCTGCCATGTCACCGTCTGCCTCCTCGTCGACGGCTGCATTCTCCCCAGTTGTGTCGTCTTCGACAGTGTCACCGTAAACGTCGCGGTAGCGAGCCAGCTTCCGGTAGAGCAGGTAGAAGAAGAAGCCGTCGAAGGCGAGCACCAAGAGGACGAACAGCCCCGTCGAGAACAGCCCCGAGGGGATGTACGTCACCAGGACGTTGTACGTCCCGTGGATGAGCGACGCGATGAGCAACCCTTTCACGACGATGGGGCCGCGATTCTCGGGGTTGAACTTCGCCAGCCCGAGGTAGTAGCCCGCCCACGCTGAGTAGATGACGTGGCCCGGCCCGGCGAGCGCACGGGAAAAGCCCGTCCCGACGGCGGATTGGAGCGCCTGTGCTCCGCCGGATTCGGCCTGCGCACGGGCAAACCCCTGGACGACGTAGAGGACGTTTTCGATGGTTGCGAAGCCGAGGCCGGCGACGGCGCCGTAGACGGCACCGTCGATGACGGCGTTGAACTCCGTGCGCCGGAACGCGTAGAGCCGCACAGCCAGCCACTTCACCGTCTCCTCGACGGGGGCCACGACGATGTAGAAAAACAGTGCCATCCCGATAAGCGGGACAGACCGGAACAGCCCGCCGAGAACGGTGTTGACCGTCGCCGCGAAGCTCGCAAACAGCACCGCGAGCACGAACGTAACGGCGAGTGTGTCGAGGGGCTCCCGCTCGACGATGTCCTGCTTCCAGACGAACAGCACCAGGATGAACGCCGGGAGCGCCGAGAGGAGCGCGACGATGCCCAGTCCGGTGTTCTGGCTGACAAGCCAGATCACCCCGCCCAACTGGGCAAAGAAGACCAGCGCGGCGAGCACGACGACGAAGAGTCGTGCATTGCCTGAGAGCGTACTGTGGAGCGTGACCGCCGCGCTGTCGATAGTCGATCGTTCCTCCCACGTCGCCACCTCGTAGAGGTCGGCCTCCTCCTTGGCCGCCGTTTCGACCGGCTCAACTTCACCTTGGTTCTCATCCATACGTCCAATTTGGACCGGAACTACCTATTCCTTACCGCCGTCACAGGCAGCAGACCGGCTTCCGGCCGGGATGGACACCGATTTGAGCCTCTCGCCCCCAGTCGAACCATGCTCACGTTCATCGGACTCGGCCTCTATGACGAGCGTTCGGTCACTGTCGAGGGACAGGATGCGCTCCGGGCGGCCGACCGCGTGTTCGCGGAGTTCTACACCAGCCGGCTGGTGGGGAGCTCCGTCGACGAACTGGAGGCGTACCATGGCGTCGATATCGAGGTCCGGGACCGAGCGGGCGTCGAGCAAGAGCCCGAACCGGTGCTCGCGGCCGCCGAGGAGGAAGACGTCGCCTTCCTTACCGCAGGGGACACGATGATCTCGACGACCCACGTCGACCTCCGGCTGCGTGCACACAAACGCGGTGTCGACACCCGCGTCATCCACGGCGTCTCCGCGCAGTCGGCCGCGGCTGGACTGACAGGGCTGCAGAACTACCGCTTCGGGAAAGCGACGACCCTCCCCTTCCCCGGTGCCCACGGCGGTGACGACGTGCCGGCGAGCGTCATCGACACCATCGAAGCCAACCGCGAGCGTGGCCTCCACACGCTGGTCTACCTCGACATCAAAGTCGACGACCCGACTGCCGACGCTGCGGGACTCGCGGAGGGTGAGGAGTATATGACTGGGGAGTACGCTGCCGAGCTGCTGGCCGAGGGGTGGGCTGACGAACTCGCGGTCGTCGTGGGCCGTGCAGGCAGTCCGGAGCCAGTGGTTGTGGCGGACCGCCTCTCAGCACTGGCCGAGCGTGAGTTTGGTGCGCCACTCCATCTCCTGGTGATTCCGGCAGTGCCCCACCATCTGGAGGCGGACGCGCTCCGGGAGCTTGCGGGCGCGCCGGCGGCGCTGCTGGGCGACCAATAACCCGAAAATCCACACGCGATTCTGCTTAGTTGCTCGAGCGACGGGGCAGGTCGAGCGCTTCTTCGAGGTCGTACTCGTCGTTGGTCACCATGTAGAGCACGTCCTCGATGATGGTGAGTATCTCCGGCAGCTCGCGCACGACGAGATAGGTTACGCCGATCAGCGCTATAACGGCCAGTAGCTGACTCAGGATGCGGTCGGAGATGAACCACGAGACGAGATACTCGTCGGAGGCTCCGAAGAGGAACAGCACGGCCTCGGGGTAGATGTGCAGCAGTTGCTCGCCGAACGTGATGCCGATGAAGGTGGTCCGGACGAGGTTCAGCCCGTAGATGATGGGGACTGCGATGGCGAGTCCTCGGAGCTTCCGGCCCAGCGGCGCGCGAACGGCGCCGATGAGCCCCGCAAAGATGGCGATGCTTCCCAGCCCGGTGCAGGCGAGCACGACCGAGAACTGGAGCGTGTGCCCGCTCGCAGCGATGAACTGGTAGGTGTTGTCGTAGCCCTGTGAGCCGACGATGAGCTCCGGGTTCGAGCCGAAGAGACTCATCATGTACCCAGTCTGGGTGGCGACGATTTCGATGAGCAGCTCCCGCGGCGCGGGGATGCGTGTCCCGCTGACGGTGAACGCGGGAATCGTCTCAAAGGGGAGGTAGATGAGCCCCATGATGGCTGTTGACCGCGAGAGCAGGAACAGCGAATCGCGACCGTTCCAGAGGAGGTAGCCCGCATAGAGGCAGGCCGG
>Ga0065698_100005_pt1 | contig 206183 bp, 216 predicted proteins | sample AntLakMe24m_30um_FD_59087 | JGI IMG/M metagenome (GOLD analysis project Ga0065698, IMG submission 59087) | Hypersaline microbial communities from Antarctic Deep Lake - 24m 3.0um v2 (version 3) | ecosystem: Environmental > Aquatic > Non-marine Saline and Alkaline > Hypersaline | place: Deep Lake... | reverse complement strand
GAGCACCGCGAGGAGTTGGCTGCCCGGCTGGCCGAACTCGACGGCGAGCCAGCCACCCCCGAGGCCGCCGGGGAGGCGTCGGACTGATGGTCCGGATCGCAGTTACCGGCGCGGCCGGACGCATGGGTCGTGAGGTGCTTGCTGCGGCCGCCGACCGCGAAAACTGCGAGGTCGACTTCGCGGTCAACCGAACCTCGGTCGACGAGCCGATTTCGGGTGTTGTCATCGAGTCGACTGACAACTTCGAGGCGCTGCTGGACGACTACCAGCCGGATGTCGTCGTCGACTTTACTGGGCCCGAATCCGCCATCGAGTACAGCGAGGCCTGCGCCGAGACCGGTGTCGGCTTCGTTACCGGAACGACCGGTTTCGATGATGAGGGAATCGCGGAGTTGAAATTCGCCAGCGAGTCGACGGCCGTACTCAAAGCCTCGAACTTTTCGCGAGGAGTTGCGGCGCTCCGGTTGGCGGTCCAAGAAGCAACTGCCGCGCTGCCCGATGCGGATATCGAACTCACCGAAACCCACCACAACGCCAAACGTGACGCCCCCAGCGGGACCGCGAAGACGTTGCTCGACGATATCGAGGGAGTCCGCGAGGATCTCAGCGAGCGCGTGCATGGCCGGGAGGGTGAAGCTCCGCGGTCGACCGACGAAATCGGAGTTCATGCTCGCCGGGCCGGCGACATCGCAGGTGAACACGAGGTGCTGCTCGGTGGGAGCAACGAGACGCTGTCGCTGACCCATCGGGCTGGCGACCGGAGCATCTTCGCCGACGGTGCGCTGGATGCTGCCGAGTGGCTCGCCGAACGCGAGGCTGGCTGGTACGATTTCTTCGAGGTTATCGAAGACTAATCTACAATCTCGCCACGACCGTTCGTGTTTTATTACTGAACATTTATATTGCGTCTACCGGAACAACACGATATGCCGACGACACTGCTGGCGCGGTTTCTCAATCGCTTCACGAGCGACGAAGACAACAAAAACGACGGCCGATTCGTCCCCTCCCAACTCGACTGGTCCGTCCGGTACGGAACCGAGGGCGGTCGTGAGGAGGCCAACCGCGAGATTACGCGGATTCAGCGGCAGGCCGACGAGATCGAACAGCGTCGACGCGAGTAGTCAGTTGGCGTTACTGGTGCAGAGGAGTTAGCTATCATAGCAGCAACCCGCTGGTCTGGATATAAAAGTAGACGGTCAGTGTCGCTGCCATCGCCCAGTGGCCAACAGTGACGGTTCTGTGTCCGTCGACCATGGTCTTGATCACGGGATAGCTGATAATGCCGACCGCGATTCCGTTGGCAATCGAGTACGTCAACGGGGTGACGGTGACGGTAAGCGCAGCAGGAACTGACCACGACGGATCGTTCCAATCGATATCTGCAACCCCCTTGAACATCACAATCCCGACAACAACTAACGCACTGAACGAGGCATACGTCGGGATCGCTGCGGCAAGCGGCACGAGTGGGATCATCAAGACGAACAGCCCAGCGATAGTGAGTGCGGTCAATCCGGTTTTCCCGCCTGCTTCCACACCGGCCGAGGATTCGATGAACGTCGTTATCGTCGACGTTCCGAGCATGGCTCCGATAGTTGTCCCGATACCGTCAGCCATCAGCGGTTTGCTTATCTCCGGGAGTTGCCCGTCTTCATCGAGGAAGTCCCCGTACTGACCGATACCGATCAACGCACCAGCCGTATCGAAGAAGTCCACGAAGAAGAACGTCATGACGACGAGCCCGAAGGTTACTGGGTCGGAGGTTCGGAACCCATCGAGAAACGCACCCGCAAGCGGCGTGATATCGTACTGGATGCCGGTAACCATCGAGACGAGTCCATCCTCGCTCACTTGGGTGAGGACGGCTCGGTCGACGAGGACACCCGGCTCGACGAGTCCAGCGAGCGTCAGTACATAGCCAGCAATCGCGGTTGCAAGCACCCCGATCAGGATCGCCCCGGTCGTGCCACGGGCCCACAAAATCAAAATGAGTGCTGCGCCCAACGCACCGAGGAGCGCAATCGGATTCGATCCGATCTCACCGAGCGTGACGAGGGTCGCTTCGTCGGCCACGACGACCTGCAGTTCTTGGAGACCGATCAACAGTAAGAACACACCAATCCCCGCTCCGACGGCGAACTTCACTGGCTCGGGGAAGATGTTGATGATGAACTCCCGGGCACCAGTTGCCGTGAGGATGATGAAGATCACTCCTTCGACAAAGACCGCTGCAAGTGCGGTTTCCCACGGGATACCGAGTCCCAACACGACTGTGAACGTGAAGTAGGCGTTGAGGCCGAGTCCGGGAGCGAGGCCAAACGGCCGGTTGGCGTACAGCCCCATTACAACCATCGCGATTGCGGATGTAACAATTGTCACAATCGCAATCATTTGGAATACTTCCGTGTCAGTATAGCCCTCGATTTGAATCGCCTGTGACAGAATCGCCGGGTTGACGACGATGATATACGCCATCGCGAAAAACGTTGTCAGCCCTGCAACGAGTTCTGTTTCGACGTCTGTTCCGTGTTCACTGAGATTGAAATAGGATTGTAACCCCATCGATATTGACTGAAACTGGTAGATGTCTCTATTTAACCCGTTTGATGAGACTCTTCTTTGGCAGTGATCTGGCATGTCGACCGACAGTGACCGCTGATTTATCGCGGAGGCGATTCCATTCGGCACTCCTCGACCCGCAACCGATGGGTCTTATGGGGTGGCCGAGAAAGCCGAATTCACACGAATGTCGACACTCGAATCCGAAATCCAAACCCTCTGGAACCGCTACGACGACGGCCTCACCGCTGCCGACGCAACCGACGAGGACCTCGCCACGCTCGATGTCTTCCTCGAAGCACTCGAAGCCGGTGAGATCCGCTCGGCCGAAAAAACCGGCGACGATGTCACCTCGTGGGAGGCCAACGCGTGGGTCAAACAGGGCATCCTCCTCAACTTCGGCCTCCGCAACACACAGGTCCGCAGCCACGGCGGCGTCGACTACCACGACGTCCTCCCACTCCGCCAGACCGCAGATCTCAACGACCGCGGCACCCGCAACACGCCCGACGGCACCACGATCCGCCGCGGAGCCTACCTCGGTGAAGACTGCATCATGATGAGCCCCTCGTTCGTCAACATCGGGGCCTACATCGGCGACGGCACGCTGGTCGACTCCTGTGATACGGTCGGCTCCTGTGCCCAACTTGGCGAGAATGTCAAACTCGGCGCGAACACGCTGATCGGCGGCGTGCTTGAACCGGTCGAGGGCGCACCGGTCATCATCGAGGACGGCGTCTCGCTCGGCGCTGGCTGTCGCGTCACCTCCGGGTTCAAGATCGGCGAGAACTCCATTGTCGGCGAAAACACGCTTCTCACACCGCGCATTCCGGTGTACGATCTCGTCGACGAAGAGGTCATCTACGGCCATCTCCCATCGGAGCGACGAGCGTTCACCCGCTACGTGGAGTCCTCGGTCAGCGACCACGAGCTGTTCGATGGCGGGGCCTACAAACCGGCCGTCGTCGCCACCAGCGTCGAAGCAGAGACACTCGAAGCAACCCAGCAGGAAGACGCACTGCGCGAGTAGGGACCACCTACCACTGCGTGCCCTCCCGTCGACGGTCGTTTTTTCAGAATGTCAATTTGCGTGGCAACTGCTGTTGCATCCGGTGGACATATGTGTATGTATGTCGTTGGTTAGGTAACGACTACCAACCCGTCGACGGACTGCCCGTGTGCGGCACGACACACGGCAGCGGGCTGTCCGGCCGATAGGTGTTCCCTACTGCGCCAATGCATCCAGTTGGAGGGAGCCCACACGACAGTGTGTCCGTCACGCAGCAGTTGAATCCATGAGTACGCTTACCACTGCAGTCGCCTTCGAGAAATACCACGGCACCGGCAACGAGTTCCTTATTGTAGACGCAACCGATCCGGTCCCCGACCGGAGCGCATTCGCGACCACCCACTGCGACCGGTCGACGGGCGTCGGAAGCGACACCGACGGACAGACCGGCGCTGATGGAGTTCTCTTCTTACAGCTCGAAGATCGGTTTTCGCCGCCACGAATCATTATGACGCTCGTCCAGCCCGATGGGTCGGTGGCCCCGATCTGTGGCAACGGGGCACGGTGTGCGGCCGTCTGGGCGATGGACCGAACCGATGCCGACTCGGTCATGATCGACACACAGGCGGGCACGCGCCGCGCGACTCGCGTCGACGACGGGATCGCCGTCGAGATGGGCGAGCCGACGTTCGCTCCCGACCGGCTTCCGCTCGCCGGCAACCGAACAGAGCCACTCATCGAAGAGTCCGTCGAGGGACTCACTGTGACGACGGTCAACACCGGCGTCCCACAAGCGGTCGCCTTCGTCGACGACATTGAGTCGGTCGACATCGAATCGGCTGCCCCCGCCGTCCGGCATGCAGACGTGTTCCCCGCCGGGACAAACGTCACGTTTGCCGAGCGAACAGATTCCCGCCGAGAGGGGGTCCCGCGGTTCCGCCAGCGAAGCTACGAGCGCGGTATCGAAGGCGAAACACAGGCCTGTGCCACCGGTTCGGTGGCGATTGCCGCGGCCGCCAGCCGGATCGGTCTGATCGAATCGGCCGCGCCGGTCGACATCTCGCTTCCCGGTGGCGAACTCCGTATCTCGGCGACTGACCGGGGTGAACTACTGCTGACCGGCGCAGTTACCCACGAGTTCGATGGCGACCTCGCAGCCGAAGGAGTCGACGACTAACGCTGCCGTGGCAGTAGTAGGAGTCGACTGAACGACCACGAAGAGGAGAACCCGTTTCTGCTTACAATCGTGTTCCCTGAGGCGACACCATCTGTGAGAATCTCTTTCGAGAAGAATAGCGAATGGTTCAGCCACTGTGATGGTGAACGTTATTCACCGGTATCCTCGTCCTACTTTATTCCTCTTCCTCTTCTTCATCTACCTCTTCTTCATCTGCCTCTTCTTCATCTGCCTCTTCTTCATCTGCCTCCTCTTCCTCTGCCTCTTCTTCATCTGCCTCTTCTTCCTCTGCCTCTTCTTCATCTGCCTCTTCTTCCTCTGCCCCTTCTTCATCTGCCTCCTCTTCCTCTACCTCTTCTTCATCTACCTCTTCTTCATCTACCTCTTCTTCATCTGCCTCTTCTTCATCTGCCTCCTCTTCCTCTACCTCTTCTTCATCTGCCTCCTCTTCATCCACCTCCTCTTCGTCACCGGTCTCCTCGTCACTAGTTGTCTCTGCTCCGTTCGATTCCTCGCCGTTTTCGGCAGCTTCAGTCGCGTTTTCGCCGTTTTCCGCCTCTCCGTCTACGTCCTCGCTGTCTTCGTCCGTTTCGTTCACACCCTCACCAGTCGACTCATCACCGTTTGCCTCAGTACCGTTTTCTGCGTCGGTGTCTTCCGAATCCGCTTCTTCAGTGTCCGTTTCGGTGACCTGCAGTTCGAAGTCGACCGTCACTGTCTCGTCTGGCTCGACGGTGACCGCTTGACTATCGTCTTCGTAGCCATCCGCGTCAGCGACGACAGTCTGCCCATCGGTCGGGACGCCGTCGATGGTGTAGGCACCGTCTGCATCGGTTGTCGCCGAGCTGTCGGTGTCTTGGACCGAAACGGTGGCCCCATCGATTGGCTCGCCAGTGTCGACATCAGTGACCGATCCAGCAACAGTGCCGTTTTCGTCGTCAGCATCCGGCTCAGTGTCTTCGACTTCGATGGGTAGTTCCTCCTCACCGTTGAGGGTGACCGGACGGTCGGCATCTGTCTCGCCGGTCAACGTCCATGTTCCGGGCGCAAGCGTCTCGGTAACGGTTTCTCCGGCCGGAACGGATAGTTCGCGCTCGTCGTCGTTCTCAGCGAACACCACGACGTCGTCGTCTCCAGGATTCGTGATCGAGACGTTCGTCCCCTCGTCGGAGACCGTCAGATCAAGTGGTTCCTGGACGTCCTCCTCAATCGTAACCGACAGCGACTCCTCACCTGAGAGGTCGACCGAGCGACCGTCTTCGGTTTCGGCAGTAAGGGTGTACTCACCCGGCGGAAGCGACTCGGTAACCGACTCCCCGGCTGGCAGCGTGAGGCTCACGTCCTCGTCCGTGGTTTCGCTCGTTATCGTGACGATCACAGCCACGTCGTTCGGATTCTCAATCGTTATTGAGCCGTTGTCGACCGAGACCGAGAGACTGCGAAGCTCCTCGGGCTCGTCTGGCTCATCCGGCTCCTCGGCGTCGGGCGTCTCGGCCACGCTCCGGGCCTCGTTGATAATTACCGTCGACTGCTGGACGTTGTTTTCGACCGAGATCCGAACGGTGTCGGCCGCCGCGCGCTGGGTTTGACTTTGGGTCTGTTCAATGCTCACTTCCTGCTGTTGTGTCAATGTGGCCGTCCCCAAGCTTGCGCCCTGTGCAGCCGACTGAATCTGAACGACGCTCGCCTCCTGATGCTGGGAAATCGCGCCAGTCGCAGCACTCTGTGTGATGATCTGAATCTGGATAATTGTCACCTGCTGGGATTGGGAGAGTATCCCGACACAGGCCCCGCGAGCCGCAGCCTGAATCTGTGAGACGGTGGCATCCTGACTTTGTATGAGAGCCCCGGTTGCGGCAGCCATCGAAGCCTCTTGGACCTTCTTTGGATCCTCGACAGGCTGTTCGGTGCCACCGCCAGCAGCGCCGAAGGCTGCTGCCTGGCGCTGGTCGACAGCGACATCCTGCTGCTGGACGAGCGCGCCGTAGGTGCCACCCTGTGCGGCCTCCTGAATCTGGGTGACGGTCGCCGTTTGGGACTGGGCCGCTCCGTGAGCTGCCCCGGCTGCCCCGCCAATCGCCGCGTACTGCAGTTGGCTGACGGTGGCGTCCTGATGCTGGGCTACACTCCCGTGAGCCGCACCGTAGGCCGCGTTCTGTATCTGTGTCACGTTAGCGTCTTGGGACTGCGAGAGCGATCCGGCTGCAGCGCCGTACACAGCTGACTGAAGCTGTGTCACGTTGGCAGTCTGGCTCTGCAGCAGCGCGCCATGGCTCCCACCAGCACTGGCGGACTGGATCTGGTCGACCGAGGCATCCTGGTTCTGTGCGGCTGCGTGAACCGACGCTGCAATGACGGCCTCCTCGGCGTCCGGCGTCGGAGTTACACCGCGTGCTTCGGCGCGTTCGATCCCCTCACTGGCCCCGGTTTCGGCTGCCTCACGAGCCGCCGCTGAGATGTCGGGTTCGGTATCCAGATCGACCCCCGCGAGTGCTATCAGCTCCTCGCTAATCGGATCGTAGTCGACAGTTTGGGCGGTAGATTGGTCGACCTCTTGGCCAGTCGATGGAGTCTGCGCTTGGCCCGCGACGCCGAGTGGGGCAATACTGAGACCGAACACAAGGAGTACAACGAGCACAACTGGTGGTACCTGCTGTCCTGCGCTGTGGACACGCGTTTTGATTCGGTCGACAAGCGGTGAGATGGGATTCATCCGACTGCCTCGCTGCCATCGGCAGTTGGTCCACCGGAGCCCATGCTGCACTGTTTTGTAGCGGTCTCATGTTGCCCGGGCTCCGAACTCGCGTCGACAGGTCCGAGCCGAAAGCAGTCGACCCTCCGAGTAATCGTGGTATGAACCATGCTACACAGTAACAGTCAACGGAAGTAAAACGGATTCACAACCATCATGTGTTTCAGGTGATTTGGTCTGTTCAGTTCGTCAAGATTATTTTTGTTACCATTTTTACCGAACTTGTGACTCGGGCAGCCGTTGACGCCACAACACTGACGAACCAAAGCATTCAATCGCTGAGCGACCCCACACCGGATAATGGCCGATTCGGATCTCGACAACTCACCTGCTGTCCGTCGACTCGCTGACTGGGACGACGAAACCCTTGGATCACTCGCCGAGGAGTACGACACCCCACTGTACGTCACTGATCTCGACCGCGTCACGGAGAACTATCTCCGCTTTTCGGCGGCGTTTCCCGAGGCGCACGTCATGTATGCGGCGAAAGCCCACACGGGGAAGTCAGTACTCGAATCCCTGCTCTCGGTTGGTGCCGATATCGAGTGTGCGGCGTGGGGCGAACTCCAGCGCTCCATCGACGCGGGTGCTGACCCGAACACACTTCAGTATACGGCGGTTAACCCGCCGGATCACGATCTGGATTACGCCGTCGACCTCGCTGATAACGCACCCGGCCTCACGATCACAATCGGCGCGACCGACACCCTCGACCGGTTGCAGGAACGCGGCTACGACGGGCGGATCGCGATCCGTATCAACCCCGGAATTGGCACCGGTCACCACGAGAAGGTCGCCACCGGCAACGACGCCAAGTTCGGGATTCCCTACGAACAGGTCCCCGAGGTCGCCGACCGAGTCCGCGAGGAGTTCGACCTCGTTGGTATCCACTCGCATGCAGGCAGTGGTGTCCTGACCGACGACCTCGAAGACCACTGCCGAGCAATCGAGCGTGTCGGCGAGATGGCCCGCCGGGTCGGTCCCCTAGAGTTCGTCGACATCGGCGGCGGCTTCGGTGTCCCGTACCACGAGGACGAACCACCGCTCGATCTCGAGAAAACTGCCGAGATGGTTCGAGAGGCTATCGGCGAGATCGAGGCCCAGCTCAAACTCGAACCGGGTCGCTACATCGTCGCCGACGCCGGACTCATTCTGACGACGGTAAATACAATCAAAGAGACCCCCTCGGCGACCGTTGTGGGCGTCGACGCCAGTCTCGCAACCCTGATTCGCCCGGCGATGTTCGGCTCGTATCACCCCATGCTGAACGTCACCGCGCCGGAGCGTGAGGCCCACCCCGTCACTGTCGGCGGCCCAGTCTGTACGAGTGCGGACGTGTTTGCGACCGACCGACCGATTGCTCGACCCGAGCGACGGGACGTCCTCGCGATTGGGAACGCCGGATCGTACGGCTACGAACTCGCCAGCCAGTTCCACTCCCAACCACGGCCCGCCGAAGTTGCTCTTGAGGATGGCGAGGCACGTGTCGTCCGTCGACGCGAGACACTGGACGACGTTACTCGCGTCGAACAGTAGCGCTGTAGCAGGCGGTAGGAACTGCCTACGGCACCCGTCGAGCGTAGTAAACAGTGTCTACGCCCGCTTTTCTGTCGTCGACAACGCGATGCACACAGTCGAACGACACGGATTCGAGGATCGCAATGTGTGGCCGGTTCGTACTCCACGTTTTCGTCGACACGGCTGGCTGGGAGAGGGCGGGCGGGAGCGAGGAGAGCAGGTAGTTGTAGAACGCCGTTGCGATACCGCGGTTCCGGTAGCCTTCGTCGACGACAAGCACCGACTAGTCAAAAGGTCGACTAATAAGAGGGAGAAATAATACGATATTGATACATATTTATTATGCTGTATGTTGAACGATTGATGATGTCCGTGTTTCGGGTTCTCCATGTCGACGACGATGAGGCCATCGGCGACCTGCTGGAGACGTATCTCGAAGAGTCTGTCGACAGGGAGGAGTTTTCGGTCACGCCGGCCAGAAGCGTTGATGAGGCGGAGGCGGTTCTCGATGAGATAGATATCGACTGTATCGTCTGCGACTACCAGATGCCCGGTACCACTGGTCTCGAATTCCTGCATCGGATCCGGGATCGAAACCCCAACAAGCCGTTTATTCTGTTTACCAACAAGGGATCGGCCGATATCGCCAGCGAGGCAATCGAGGCTGGCGTCACCGACTACCTTCGGAAGGGTGGCGGTCCAGAGCAGTACGAGGTGTTGGCAAACCGGATCGCCAACGCCGTCGAGCAGGAGCGAGGACGGCTTGCACGCACCCAACTCATGGAGTCGACGGCGGTCATTTCGGGACTGTATGACGTCATCAACGAGACGGATCTCTCGTTCGAACAGAAACTCGACCGCGTCCTGACAATCGGGACCTCGGAGCTTGGCTACCCAATCGGCTACATTACGCATGTCGAGGGCGACTCGTTGGAAGTGATCGCCGCAGTCGGCGACCACGAGACGATCCAAGAAGACGCCGCGATTCCGCTGGATACGACCTACTGTAAACACACAATTGACGACAAAACGCCCAAAGCGATCAGCGATGCAGCCAGTAACCCGGAGTGGGCCAGCTCGGATGCCTTCGACGGGACTGGACTCCACTGTTATGTCGGCGCACCGATCATCGTCGACGGCGAGGTCTACGGGACGCTCTGTTTTGCAAGCCGGGCCCCGCAGAACGACACGACCGTCGACGACGACGAGCTCACGGTCAAAACGCTGGCCCAGTGGGTCGGCTACGAGATCGACCGCCACGAGTACGAACGCGAGCTCAAACGCCAGATCGACCGGCTCGAAGAGTTTACTGGCGTCGTCTCCCACGACCTTCGCAACCCGCTCAACATCGCCCAGGGGCGGATCGACATCGTCAAAGACGAATGCAACTCCGACAGTATCGGCGCGGTCAATCGGGCCTTAGACCGGATGGAGGCGATCATCGAGGACACCCTCACGCTGGCGCGACAGGGTCAGACCGTCGACGACACCGACATGGAGCCGGTCGAGATCGGGTCGGTGGTTGAGCACTGCCGAGAGATCGTCGAGACCGGCGACTCCGAAATCCGACCGGTCGACGACTTCACCGCCCACACCGACCGCAACCGGTATTATCAGCTGTTCGAGAACCTGATCCGCAACGCGGTCGAACACAGCCAGCAGCCGGTGACGATTCGGATCGGTCTCCTGGACGTGATGTTCACCTCCACCCGCGTCGAGAGCGACGGCACCTTCGGCTTCTACGTCGAAGACGACGGCCCCGGCGTTCCGGAGGAGAAACGCGAGGAGGTGTTCGAGGCCGGAGAGTCGACCAACCCACAGGGAACCGGGTTTGGCCTGTCTATCGTCAAGCGGATCGCCGAGGCCCACGGCTGGGAGGTCGACCTCACCGACAGTTTCGATGACGGCGCACGCTTCGAGTTCACCAACGTCAGGTAGCCAAACATCAGTCGAACCGAACCGCGATCCGGGTTATCGGGAGCCGAACCCGGTCCGGGCGGCGGACGGTTCCGTTTTCGGTGACGGCCAGTTCTGCAGTGACAGTCCCGTTTGCTGCGTCGACGCTCACGTTCTGGTAGCCCTCGTCGCGGAGCGTTCGCTCCCAGCCGGTGGCCCGCGGCGACTCGATCCGAACGCGGAGTTGGGTGCCTCCACCTCCAGCGTCGACGGTTCGATTGCTCAGCGTCCGCGTGTTCGGTCGATGCTCGCCGACGACGAGAACGGTTTGATCGCCGCCGACAGTGCTCGTTGTACTGCCTTGGGTAGCTATAACGGGGACGAGCGCCGTCTCCTCGTCGACGACGAACGGAAGCGGCGAGCGGGCAATGCTCGCCGAGCCGTCGGCCCGGAACACCATCCCACCTTCGTAGACGACACTGCCGCTATCGCTCCGGAAAACCAGCGGCTGAACGGTTACGTTGGTCGTGTTGGCGGTCACAAACGAGCCAGTGGCGGCGTCCCACCGCCCGACAGTGACCGTGATCGGCTCAGCAATCCCAATCGTCCCCTGGGCCAGTCGGATCTCGGTAGCCCGACTTGGGTCCTCGTAGCGGCCCATATCCTCGAAGTTGTCGGCCATTACGTCGAAGGCCCGCTCGACGTTGGTGACCTGTTCGGCGGCTTGGCGGTCTTCCAGCCCGCTAAAGCCGAAGACGCTCGCGGTCGTGATCGTCGTGACAATGATCGAAAACACGAGAATGTAGCCCAGTGTCTCGCTGACTGCGCGCTGGTCATCGCTCAGTGGGCCACGATCAGAGATCATTGTTCGACCTCCAGTCGACCAGTCGACACCGGCGAGCCAGCCGGCGGTGTCTCGTAGACGATCCGCACGTCGCCCCCATTAAATTGGCCGGTGGTCGAGACAGGGATGGCCGTCTCGGGATAGGTTACGTTTACACGCACGTCCGGATTCGAACTCCGGAGGATGATCGTGTCGCTGGTGATTTCGATGCGATACCTCGTTCCGGCGACCTGTTGGGGCAGTCGGACGTCGAGGCTGATCGCTCCCGTCGCGCTGGTGGTGTTGGCATCCGCGTGTGCGACTTGTGCAAGCCGGTCGGCCTCGTGGATGTTCGAGGCGACCTGCGTGCCGATAACGGTCAGTTGATCGTCGACGACCTGTTCGGACCGGCCCTCGATCAGCCCACTGCCGGCAGTCAACAGCGTCCCCATCAACAGCGCGGCCACCGCCAGCATGAGGACGTAGCCCACGGTCACCGAGACGGCACGCCGATCACGACGTAGGCTCATTGTGGCTCCCCCGGTGCGACCCGCACCGTCGTTTCGAAATCGAGTTCCGACGACCGATAGCCGATGTCGACGGTCGCCGAGTAGACGGCGTCCGTGGTGGCAATCGTTGATGATGCGCTATCGTCGACAGTCACCGTGAACAGCCCCTCGGCGGCATCGCCGTTGAGAAACTCGATCCGCTCGGGGTCTTCGTCGGGCCACAGTCCACGAAAACACTCGACCGTCGCGTCGTCAGTCGAAAGCTGCTCACGAGAGAGGTCGACGGTCGTATCTGACCCGCCGTGGTCGATCCGACAGCGAGTTTCGGGGTCGGCAGACGCCACTGCCGTGGCGACGACCAGATCATCACCGTCATTGTAGAGATACTGTGTCACGTTCTCATCGCTGGTGATAAATCGAACGGCGAAGGCGTTGTCTTCGATCTGGATTGCATTCGGATTGGACTCCGTGTATATCTCAGTCGGATCAACAGTAACGGTGAACGCTCTGGCGTCGGACAGACTCTCGACAAGCGTCCAGTCGGTCCCGTCGGCTTCGAAATCCGTGGACTCGATCAACTGTCCCGACGTCGTGCCGTTTCGAGCGAGGGTTGCAACCACCCCATGGCGGGCGCGCTCACGGTCGACCAGCGGTTTCATCGTCTCGATTCCCTCGGTAACGTTGGTCGTCGAGCCGTCTCCCTGTCGGTTTTCAGTTTCGATGAGATCACCGATGGCTGTGACCAGTTCACCCCGAAGCTCGATGGCCTCGGCACCCTGAGTGGTAGTGTCTCTGGTGGCGACGTTCTCGGTGAAGATGGCGGCGTTCAACAACAGCGCGACAGTCACCAAGATCACCGCCAGCGCGAGGGCGGTGATCAACAGCAGTTGGCCGCGATCCGAGGAGCGAGCCATTACATCCGCCATGTGATAATGCGCACCTCCACACGGTTGTACACCGGCCCGCTGTCGACGTTCGGTGCGTAGAACGACGCCCCGCTGTCGTCTTCGAGCTGGGCCAGCGTCGAGTCGTCACTCCCGGTGAGCGTGGTCGAGTCGTACAGCGTGACTGTCCGGCTTGCGGTCACCGCATTGTCGCTGGGTTGGCCCATCTCGACCATCGACTGGGTCCGTACCGAGGGCGTCCCGGTTGTGTTGTGATACCGTACCCTGACGTTGTAGGCGATGCGCCGATCAGCCAGTGTCCGGTTGAGCGACGCTAACAACTCGGTTTGGGAGCCGGAATCGGTGTAGTAGCCTGCCTCGGGACTGTCTTGGAACCCACCGCCCGAGGTGTTCCAGTAGAGCACCGCCTCAGTCAGCGAGCCGTCCTCGGCGGCCGTCGACAGCAGATCACCGGCCAGCGCACGCTGTTGGTTTTCGATATGCTGGTTCGAGGTGCTGGCCGACAGCGGCGTGACCGCGGTCGCCTGCATGGCGAACAACAGCCCGGTCACCAACAGCATCGCGGCGATAAACGCCTCGACCGTGTGGGCTTGGCCGCGGTCGTCAGTCGCGGCGGAGTGATTTCGTCTCATTGTGCCACCTTCACCACAAATCTGTAGCGGTCGCCCTCGATCAGGACGGCCCGGCTCGAGACCGTGACCGACGACTGAAGATCGGCCGTCCCGCGTGTGAGCATGTAGTCGACGCCGTCGACGGATCTGGTGACTGGTAGACCGGTGGTCGGCGATGCACCCAACTCCCTGACGGTGACATTGACATCGCGGCCCTCGATGCCGAGGAGCGTGGTGGTCGACGCCGAGGCGTCGAACCTACAGTCGGCGGCGTCGCCGAGGCTCTCGTTGGCACTGAAAAAGGCGGCCGTACAGGCCGCCGACAGCGTCGACGGCGTGGCTGGATCAGCGACCAACAGCGACCCAGTAAGATGGTCGGCCGTCCGATCGGCGACGATGGGAGAGCTTCCGGCGGCACTCGCAAACGGCTCGAACATCGTGGGGATAAAGGCGAAGACCACGCCCGTCGCGATCAGAAACACTCCGGCACCGACGGCGAAATCGATCACCGTCTGCCCGCGGTCAGTTGAGGCCATCAGCCAACCACCACCCAGACAGCCAGCGCAATCGTCTGGAGGATCACGACGAACTTGACCCCCGAGATCAGTTTCGCAGTTCGGATGTAGCCCGCAATCAGGCCCGCCAGCACCGCCTGAATCGTCACGGCGTGGAAGAACAACAGCGACAGCAGGCTCGGGTCGACGCCACCACCGAACTCCTGGCCGCCGCTGGCCGCCCCACCACCGCTGCCCGAGGCCTGACTGGTGAGCCCGGCCATCACGTCGATGAACTGGGTCTGCAAAATCGCCATCACACCCAGCAGCGTCAGATACGTCATCAGGATGATCGCGACCTGCATCCGGGTCCGAGAGACGCGCTCGCGTTCGATATCGTCGGCGTTCTCGCTGGCTTGGGCTGCCGTCCGCAACACGTCGGTGATCTCGCTGGAGGCCTCCTGGGCCTCGGTGATGAGTTTGACCGTCCGGGCCAGCCGCGGGAGGTGGTACTTGTTGTTGAACTCGACAAACGCCTCCCGGAGGCTCACCCCGTAGTTGACCTTCGCGTACATAACCTCGAACTCGTCGGCGAGTTTCCCGCTGGAGGTGTCGGCGACGGTCATAATCGAATCCAGCAGGGTCTGGCCGGTGTCGTTAGCACTCGACAGTTTCCGGAGGTTCGTCGACAGTTTCCCCGTGATCGCGTTCCGGGAGTAGGCGTTCCACTCGTAGAAGATCCCCAGCGGTATGCAGACCAGATAGATCGGGACGTACACCCATATGAACGTACTCCAGACGGGTCGTTCGATCCACGAGGGGATATCCAGCGGTGCCCGACCGGTTGCCACCGCAACACCAACGACGAGGAGCGCGGCAGGGACTGTCAGCGCCAGCGTTAGCAGTGGGTAGTCACGGAAAAACAGGTGCGGTGCCTTGAGAACCTCTTTGACTTTGTAGGCTCGCTCGCCGGATTTGATCCGGTCGAACACCCGGAATCGGCCAACGAATCCCTCGATGAGTCCGAGATGAGTGAGTCCCGCCTTGGTCGACTCCGTGAGGCGGTCGCTGCCGTTTCGTGGCCGGAGGTAGCCGTCGCCCGGGTCGTCCTGTTTGACCGTCGAAACCAACACCAGAAACGCCGCGCCGATGAGTGGAATCAAGACGTAGATCGTCCCGTAGAGGAGTCGCTCGTCGGCGTTGCCCAACATCCCCATGATGACCAGAATAATCACGAGCAGGAGCGGGAACAACGAGAGCGTCATATACATCTCGCCGAACAGCTCCAGGGTTTCGAGAGTCATCTCCTGTTGCTGTTTGGCCGTTCGCATGTGGGCGTCCTTCTTGTCGGCGAGGAACGACTCCATATCGCCGCCCGAGTTCACAATCGACAGCATGTCGGTCAGAAACTGCGCGAGCGGATCGCTCGGCGTCTCCATCGACTGTTTGCGGATCGCGTTCCGGTAATCAGTACCAAAGTACTCGGTTTCGTTGACGATGCTCTGGAACTCCCGAGCGATCTCGTCGTAGGTGTCTTCGGCCTCGGCCATCGCCCGCAGGATTTCGAGCTGGTTCAGCCCCCCGACCGACAGCGCATACATGAACGAAATCGCATCCGGCAGCAGGATGTTGATGTTGCGCTTTCGCTCGCCGGCCCGCATGTATGGCAGTCCGACCAGCCCGCCGAACCCAATCGCAAAGCCAAACGAGCCGAAGACGATGCCCGCAACCCCGACAGTCACCGGCACAACGAGTGCGCGGAGGAGGGCGGCGGTTTGGCCCGATGACACCGGAATGCCGAGACTGAGCATCTCCGGCGTAACGAGGCCGAACCGGAACAGTGCGAACCCCAACAGCGAGCCGATGATCCACAACACTCCACCGAGAACCGTGCCGATACCCAGCGCCCACGAGAGGTAGTGTTCGACGGTGTCGGCCATCCGAGCCTCGGTGAGTTTCCGCTCGACATCGTCGACGAAGTCGCTGCTGTCGTCGAACAGGAGTTTGTAGAGCGGGTAAAAGGCGTCCGCCAGCCCGTCAGTCTCGGCGTCGTTCGGACTCGTTTGGAGACTCATCTACTCGTCCTCGGTTGGATCGATCTCGTCTCTGTCCCGTCCCTCTGATTCCTCATCCGACGCGAAATCCATCGGATCGCTGTCCAGCGGGCCGCCGTCCGACTCCTCCTCGGCGAGATAGGAGTCAATCGCGCTCTCGCTTTCGGCCTCGGAGTCTGAGTCGGACTCGGACTCATCGGTTGTCTGCTCGTCGTCCGTCGACTCCGCCGGATCTCCCGTGCTCTCGGTCGACGTCTCGGACAGATCAGTGACCGTAGCGGTCGACGCGTCGGTATCCACGAGCGTCATTTCGGAGACCGGAGCTGTCTCTCCATCGTCCGGATCTGGCTCATCGGCGGTTGGTGCGTCCAACATCCCTTCGAGCGCCTCGCTGATCGAGGCCGCATCCCGGTCGCGGTACTCCTCGAACAGTTCCTCGCCGGTTTCGAGGATCTCACGGGCAACCGCCAGCTGTTCGTCGCCGGGCTCCGGCCGTGGCACCAACGCCTCGGTTTCGGGGTCGACGTCGATCAGCACGGACTCCATCTCCCGGAGGTCTTCCAGACTCGACTCAAGCTGGTCGGTGGCCATCAGCGCGAGGATCGTATCGGGGTCGTTGATGTAGGCCTGAGCGGTCGCTGCAACCTGCGTGTAGGTGTTGAGCCCACGGTCGATCAGGTAGGCCAATACGAGTTGGCGCTCGAACAGCTCCGACTGCAGCTCCTCGGTGGTCCAGCCGCGGTCGAACTTGATCTCCTCCAGCGTGTTCGAGGTCCCCATCTTCAGGAACTCGTCGCCCTCGGCCTGCCACTGGTAGATATCCTGAACGTTGATCTCGTCGTTCTCGGCGTCGTAATGGTTGATCTCGGTCAGCGACTTGTTCCGCCGGACCTTCTTGCCCTTGACGCGGGTTGAGGTCTGGATCGAAACGAGATCCAGCGCCGAGAACATCGTCTTCGAGACGTTGATCGGCTGGGTCGTAAACCGCTTGAGCACCTCGCCCACCGAATCGGCGTGGAACGTGGTGTAGGTGGTGTGACCGGTCGACATGACCTGGAACAGCGTCCGGCCCTCTTCGCCACGGATCTCGCCCATCACGATGTAGTCGGGCCGCTGGCGGAGGGCGGCCTCCAGCAGGTCGAACTCGTCGATGTCGCCCTTGTCGCCCTCGGTGAACGAGGGCCGGGTGACCGAGGCGATCCAGTTGCGCTGTGGGAGTTCGACCTCGCGGGTGTCCTCGATGGAGACAATCTTCGTGTTCGATGGGATAAACAGCGACACCGCATTGAGCGAGGTCGTCTTCCCCGAGGCCGTCCCGCCAGCGAAGATGAGGGATTTGTCGTTCTCGATGGCCAACCACAAAAAGGCCATCTCGTTGAGCGAGAACGTCTTCCAGTTGATGAGGTCGATTGGCGTAAAGGGGACCTCCTTGAACTGCCGGATCGTGTAGTTGGTCCCGTGATCCGAGACTTCCTTGCCGAGCGTCAACTGAGCACGGGAGCCATCGGGGAGCGTGGCGTCGACCTGCGGACTGCGTTTGGAGACACCCTTCCCAGAGCGCTGGGCGAGTTTGACGACGAAGTCGTCGAGTTCGCTCTCGCCGTGAACGACGTTGGTGATGATCTGCTCGTAGCCCGAATGGTAGACGAAGACCGGTGAGTTGTAACCGTCACAGGAAATATCCTCGACGTTGATGTCGTGTTTGATCGGGTCGATCCGCTCGTAGCCGAGGAAGTCCCGCTGGAGGTAGTAGAGCAGTTTTTCGACCTGGTATTCGGTCAGCGTCTCGGCGTTCTCCGCAAGCACGACTGGCTCCGGCCGGGCAGAGATCCCGTTGAGTTCCTGATCAGTCGACACTGTCTCGGTGTCCGTCTCCAGATCGAAGCCGAAACTCGCCAAGAACTCCCCCAACTCGCTGTCGGGATCGGGATCGAGTCTGTACTCGTCGGGATCGAGCCGGTCGGGGACGAGTCGCTGGTGGAGCGGTGGTCGGTCGTCCCCGTCGGTCGAGGAGTCCCGCGAGTCGAGATACTCGCCGTAGCGGGTGCCTGCGGCTCTCGTGGTCGACTCGGTGTCGTCGTCTTCCAACTCGTCGAACATCGCTTCGAGCTGTGCGGCAGGCTCCTCGAATCGCTCGACGAGACCTTCGAATCGCTCGACGAGACCTTCGAATCGCTCGATGAGAGCGTTTGTGTAGCCGGCGAACTTCGGCGGGAGTGCGGCCAGCTGCTCGCTCAGCGTCGACTCGGTGGCGGTGTCGTACAGATCGTAGCGGGCCAACAGTCGGTAGGTTTCGGCCTCGATAACCTCCCGCCGAGCGTCACTGTCTGTGGCTTCGGAACCCTGATCGCCGTACTTGATCGCTGTTCTGAGCTTGCCGGTGAGATAGGTCGCGATCTCTTCTTCGATTTCGTTTCGGTAGGGTTCGACAACGTAGTATTTGGTCTCGTTTTCCTTCGTCGACCGGAAAATGATCACAAAGGAGTAGGGCTCGTTGACCCAGTAGCGTTCGATCTCGGTGAAGTGGGTCTTTTTTGCCATCGGCACTGCCTTTTCGAGATCGTAGCGGTTGGCCAGTGTCGTCGCCCCCTCGTCGGTCGTGAAAAAGTCGTCCTCGTCGATCTCGTTGTGGATGTCGACGGTGCGTTCCGCGACGAGGTCGGCCAACTGCTCGGCGGTGTCGGCCCCGCCAGCGAGCATCGAATCGAGGGAGTTCGGATCAAATTCCAGTGCCTCGCCCCTATCAAAAGGAATGAGAGCGCTCTCGGCCGTCCGGGGTCGACTGCCGTCGGGTTCGTAGTAGTACTGCCGCTTGTGGTGTTCCCACAGCCACGTATCTTTGACGACGGGTGTCGTCTCGGGATTGCAGAATTCCTCAAAAAATCTATTTAAATGGACGACGCGGTCGACGGCCGTCTCGATGGCCGTCTCAAAGGCCAGCGGATGCATCCCCGCCAGCGCCTCGATATCCATGCCGAGAGCCTCGATTCGCTCCCAGTCGGCTTCGGACGGGGGAGCCGTTGAGGACTGCGATTCCGTCGACAGCTTCCCGGCGGCTCCGGATGGTCCGTATTCGTCTACATACTCTGCCCATGTGTACTCACCAACGGTCGCAGCGTCGGTGGTGTCTGACGACGCCTGAGCGGTCGACTCATCATCGACTTGAGTAGTCTCTTCAGAGACATTTTCGGCATCGTCAACTGCCATACGCGTCGTAACTTCTGTTTGCATATATAGTTCTGGGGAGTAGTATCAGACATGATAACTAACGGCAGCTGTTCTAAATACGGAAGCGGAAGTAGTGGATTCCGATACCGACGCTCGGTTCGGCAGTTAGGGGACCGCTGTGACCGTGTGGCCTAGTTCCTCGACGGCGTCGATGATCTCCTCGTGGTCGGCGGTCGCCTCGTAGTAGAAAACGAGGTCGAAGGTGCCCTCGCGGAGCAGTTGTTGACACTCCCAGACAAACTCCTCGTCGTCGACCGTCAGGCCATGGAACTGATTCGACGCGAAGTCGGTGTCGTCGTTGCCCGCATAGATGTAGGTCTCGCCTTTGTGCGTGTGGTCGGCAATGATCTCGTTCATGTCGACGGTGAGTTCGTGCATTTCGAGATCCTGATCACTCGTCAGATTGGTGTGGACGATCAGCCCGACGAGTTCGATCTCGCCGGGTTCGAGGAGTGCTTTGGTTCGCTGATAGAGGTCCGAATCGAGTGTGTCGCTCATATAGGCTCTGGAACGTCGACCAGTAAACGACTACCGATACAGCGATAGGAAACGGTACAAAGGTTTATTACTGATCTATTACACCTTTATGTATGACCGAGTCGGTCCGACGGTTCGTCGTGGGTCGTGACCGAACGGTAACGCGGCGGATTCTGGGTATCTCTGCGGTACTGACTGTCGCTGCCTTTGGGACGCTCGCGGTGCCAACGGTCTGGGCGGAGTACGTCTCGCCCAGCGGTGCCGAGACAATGCAGTTGGCCGCAGCGGTCGGCTTCGTGCTGTCGGTAATTGCGGCGGTGTATGTGGTTTCGAAAACCGCCGATATCAACCCCTACGTGCCGACTGCGGCCGTGTTCGTGGTACTCACAAGCTACGGCGTTACTGGTATCGTTACCGAGTCGCAACTCGTCTTTTTTATCGGTCCAGCGATCTTTTTAGGGATCCTCGTCGCGCTGTCGGCCTACGCTAATGACGGCGCGCTGGCCTCGCTGTCGGTCGTCTTCTTTCCGGTGTTGGGGTATATGATCAACGCACCCTACGGGATCGCCGAGAGCTTTGGTCTCCTCAATCGGTTCCGGGTCGCACTCGTCTTCAGTCTGATTTTCACCTTCACGATTGGGATCGCAGGCTTCCTCACCGGCTCGGTGATCCGGCGGCTCGTCGACTACGCCGATATAATCACCGTCGAAGAACTCAGACACCCCGACAGCGTCGACCCCGAGACGCCGACCGACCAGCTATCGAGCGACACCGAGACGGTCGACGAGTGACTGTTCAATGAACCAGCGTGTGGCCGGTCGGGAACCCGGCAATCGATCTATCGGTGGCTGGGGGACTCAGCGGGAAACGAGTTGAAGACTGTCAGGTCGACCGAACGGTTAAAACGGAAGCGAAAGGGGACGCCGACAGCGCAGTTAGTCGGAGGCAGCGACTGGCTCGCTTGCCTCGGCCATCGCCAGCACGTCGTCGAAGAAGTCCAACGAGTCGTGTGGGCCGGGGTTGGCTTCGGGGTGGTACTGGCGGGTGATGATCCCCAGTTCCTCGCTGGCCAGCCCTTCGGCGGTGTCGTCGTTGACGTTGATCTGTTTGACCTCTAGGTCACCGGGCTCGGAAACCGTGTAGCCGTGGTTCTGGGTCGTCATCACGACACGCCCGCTATCGAGATCACGAACCGGCTGATTGACGCCGCGGTGGCCGAAGGCCATCTTCTCAGTGTCGCCGCCGAAGGCGCGGGCGACGATCTGCTGGCCGAGACAGATGCCTGCAATCGGCAGTTCGCCGGCGAACTCCTCGACCAACGACTGGGCATTGGTGAAGTTGGCCGGGTCGCCGGGTCCGTTCGAGATGAACAGGACGTCGGGATCGATTTCTGCGACGTCCTCGGCGCTAACCGTACAGGGGAGCACGTGAACGTCAGCACCGCGCTCGTTGAGCGAGCTGATGATCGATCCTTTTGCTCCGCAATCGATGAGCGCCACATCGTAGGAGCCGTCACCGAGGTGGGTCGTCGACTCCGGCGTGGTGACCTGCGAGCCGATGTCGACGTGGTCGCTCATCGCCTTACACTCGGCGAGTTCGGCCTTGGCGTCCTCCGGCGTGACGTCTTCTCCGGCGACGATACCGCATTTCATCGCCCCTTCTTCCCTGATTGAGGTGACGAGATCTCGGGTTTCGATGTGGTCGATGGCTGGCACACCCTCGCTTTCGAGCCACGTCGCCACCGACTCGGTGAACTCGCGGGCGATGGCGGCACGGGGGTGAACACGACCCGACTCGAAGCGGTCGGCCCGGACCCCGTAGTTGCCAATCAGGGGGTACGAAAAGGTCAGGACCTGCTCCTCGTAGGAGGGATCGGTGAGACTTTCTTCGTACCCTGTATAGGCGGTTGTGAAAACCAGTTCTCCGCGTGTACGGCCCGGCGCGCGGCAGCGGGCTTCGAGCACGCGGCCGTCGGCCAGAGCGATGTAGGCGTCCGACATTACGAGTTACGTATCGTTCTTCGTTCTTAAGTGCGTCGTTCGAAGCTCAGCTACGAAATTCGTAATCCCTAACCCCTCCCATCCACACCGGGTTGTATGGACGACCTCGACCGGCGGATTCTCAATATTCTGCGACGGGACGCCCGGACGCCCTACACGGAGATCGCAGACCGGGTCGGCACCTCGGAAGGAACGGTGCGGAACCGCGTCGACCGCCTCACCAGCGAGGGGATCATCGAACGCTTTACTGTGACGACGCGAACGGGGAACGTCAAAGCGATGATCGAGGTATCGGTCGACATGAACGTCAACACGAGCGAAATCTCCGGGCGGATGGCCGACTGGGAGGAAGTCGATTTCGTCTGGCAGGTTTCGGGCGAGGACGATATCGTCCTTGTCGTCGACTGTGTCGACACGCAGGCAGTGAACGATCTCATCTCGCAGGCCCGCGAGATGGAGGAGGTCAAAGGGACGACGACGCGGCTGATTCTCGACGAGCGACTCGGCTGACTCCCGTGGAATTCGGGTACGGACAGTCGCGCGACGTATCGAACGCTTATTTATGCCACTGTGATATAGCCAACATATGAGTGCTGACGACGCCGCCGACGGCGAACGCCACGCAAACGCCGGACAGGACGTAATCGCGGTCGACGCTGACGACACCGAACAGGAACTCGTCAACCGACTCGACGCACACACCGGTGATGGCATCCGCCACCGCGCCTTTACCTGTCTCGTCTTCGACAGCGAGGGCCGCCTGCTGTTGGCCCAGCGGAGCCCCGACAAACGACTCTGGGACACCCACTGGGACGGCACCGTGGCCTCCCACCCCGTCGAGGGCCAGAGCCAGGAAGACGCCACCATCCAGCGACTCGAAGAGGAACTCGGCATCACGCCCGACCAGTACGGCGACGTGGAGGTCACCGACCGCTTCGAGTACAAACGCTACTACGAGAACGCCGGCGTCGAGTGGGAAGTCTGTGCAGTGCTGAAAGTCACCCTCGACGATACGACGCTCAATCCTGACGAAGACGAAATTGCCGGCCTACTGTGGGTCGACTACGACCACCTCCACGAGAACCCGCAGTGGTACCGTCAACTCCGTCTCTGTCCGTGGTTCGAGATCGCCATGCGTCGGGACTTCGCATAAAAACGGCTTACTGAGACGATTGGGTTTCGAATATCGCAGTCGTCGACCGGTACGGATTGCTATTTTGTTCGCGTTACCGATGTTCCTGTTTGCTTCCCGACGACCTTCACCGAAAATACGCGTTCGCGAGGGATGAGTTCGTAGACGTCCCGGCCGTCTTCTTCACCGGCTTTGACCCGCCAGTGGTCGGTGTCGTCTTCGTAGGAAATATCTGAGCTGGCAACGCTGTACTCGACCGGTCCGTCCGGCGTTTCGTATTTGATGACGGCCATACACGCAGATACAGCTATCGTCTGTTATACTTGACTCATACAGACGGGCTGTCAGGAGGGGAAAGCGTTTACCGTCACGGCTGAACGTCGAATACATATGAGTTTGGAGGATTTCACCGATGTCGACGAGGAGGCCGACGGCGACCGCGAGGCGTCGACCGATACCGATCCGGGTGGCGACGACACTGCCGAAACGGCTCCCAACCCCGACCCGGAGCCGAACGACGACGGATTCGAGGAGTACTCGGTGACCGTCGACGGCGAGGACGTCGGCCTCGGCGCGCTGTCGGTCGCCCAAGGGCTCCGAGTCAGCGAGGAGTCCGACGACACGATCCTCCGGGCGTTCGTAACGGCGGGCAACCGCGAGTCGGTCCGACTCGGCAAATATCTGCTCGTCCCGTATCCGGACGACGAAACCCTGTTTTGCCGAATTGTCGGGCTCGAATACGCCCAGGAGTTCCAGTCCGACGACGCCACCGAGATCCACGCCCGCCGCATGATGCGTAAATCGGGGATCGAGGAACGGGACTACAAGTTCATGGCCGAACTCGAACCGGTGGCCGTCCTTTATAAAGACTACGACGAGAACGGCGAGGCGGAACTCAAACGCCGGATGACCGACCGGGTCCCCAAACCCGGAGCCATCGTCACGGAAGCCACCGACAGCGCCGAAATCAAAACCGGACTCAAAATCCCCGAAGACGGCGTCTTCCTCGGCCATCTCTCGGTCGGTGGCGAGAAAGTCAGAACCGGTGCCACACCGCCAACTATCGACTACCGACTCAAGGACGACTACGACTCCGGCGACCCGCTCGTCTTCCGCCATACACTCGTCGCCGGTGGCACTGGCTCAGGGAAAACCCACGCCTCGAAAAACATCCTCCGGCAGTATTTGAGCGAGGATCGGGCCTACCCGATGGACGATGGCCGAACGGTTCAACCGGCGGTCGTCCAGTTCGATCCACAGGACGAGTACGCCCAGATGCACGACGACAACCCCGAGTTAGGCAGTGACTACGCCCGCAGGCTGGACCGCGAAGGCATCGCCTACGGCGGCGTCGACGACACCATCGCACTCGTCCCGAAGGAAGACGGCACCAGCTACGGTGGCGAGAACCACCGCGCCGAACGCATCGAGTTCACGATTCCGTTCTCGATGACCGAAAAACGGCCGTGGCTCGTCGCTGGAAGCAGTCTCAACGAAAACCAGTATCCAGCCCTCAGAAAGCTTTTAAACCGCTTTTTCAGTCAACACGGCAAGAGCGGCACCTACAGAGAGTTCAAAAATTTCCTCGACGATCCTGCGCTTAGAGAGGAACTCGACGAGTCGGGCCGCGTCCACGAGAAGACGTTCGACGCGGTCAAACGTCGAGTGTTATCGATGCCGTCGGGGATCTTCGATCAGTCGGCCAAACCGATCACCGAACTCGACCACCAGCTCGTCCGGCCGGGCGGGCTGACGGTCATCCCGACCTACCATCTGAGTTCAAGCCGCGCAAAGGAGCTGTTCGTGCTGGCGGTCTCAACGTATCTGATCGACGACAAACTCTCGAATACGCCCGACAGCGACCGAATCAAGGAGACCCCAATCGTTCTCGGGATGGACGAAGCCCACAACTTCCTCGACGAGGGCGACACCGTCCAGGCCCGCAAGGTGATCCAGAAGTTTACCGAGGCTGCCAAACAGGGTCGAAAGGAACGGCTCGGCCTGTTTTTGATCACGCAGGACCCACAGGATATCGCCGACGCGGTATTTAAACAACTGAACACCAAGCTGGTGTTGAATCTCGGTGACGAGGACGCGATCAACAGTGTGAATATTCCGTCGACACTCTCGTCGAAGGTGCCGTATATGGAAAAAGGCCAGCTCGTCGTCTACTCGCCCGACAACTCCGAACCGGTGGAGTTGATCGGACTGTCGACGTGTCTCACGCGCCACGGATAAGCGAATCCCCCGATTGGCTTACCGCTGGGCGTAGACCTGGATTTCGCCGGAGCCGGTGACGATGACGCCCCAGTCGCCGACGGAGAACCCGATGAAACAGGACCGCTGTGGTGCGGCGTTCGGTTCACGAACGATCAGTTCGAGGGCGTCGGGGTCGACGGCCTCGTACAGCGGCGGGAGGTCGAGTGGGTCTTCGCCGCTAACGGCGGCGAGTGCCTCGATAACAACCTCGGTGATCGATCTGCTCTGTGCTGGACTGTACTGCGTAACATAGTGGAGTTCCCCCTCCCCCTGGACTGCTGCATTAGACATACAAAAGACGGAACGACCGCAACGGCAATGAACATGCGCCCGTTATATACGCGCCTTTATAATCATCTCAGTAGTTCGCAGACAGTTTCTCCGTTGGCGGATGGTCGTACAGCGTTTTTTCGACAAGCGTTCGCAGCCCACGGCGGAGTCGACCGCCAGCCGCTGACGAGGAAATCTCCAACTGATCGGCAACACCCTGTAGCGAGGTGTCTCTGGGCTGATTGAAGTAGCCGGCCTCGTAGGCGGTTGTGAGTGCCTCGTGTTGGGAGGGGGTCAGTCCGTACGCTTGGCTGACGCCGTCATCGATCCGATAGAGTTTGCGAATCCTAGCACCCACACCCTTGTTCGAACAGTAGTCTCGGAACTGTTGGAGGGCGTCCATATTCGGGAGTTCGAGAACGGCATACCAGCCCCCCTCGTCGCTGACGGCCTCGATAAGTCGCAGCCCCATCTCGACGGCCGTCGCAAGCACCAGATACTCCGTCGACACCAGATGTGTCCGATACACTCGAAACGCCGGTGTCGAAATCATGGTCGAAATGTCGGTCACCGTCGGATCCTCGGCGAGGACTGTTTCGAACGCCTCGAAGTCATCGCCGCGGACATGAAACAACAGAATATAGCTCCCCTCAGTCGCGATCAGTTGGTACTCCAGTTCGATATCCATCCCGGGACATCGCTCGATAGTCGGCGTCAACACGAGTTTTGGGTGTTCTAACAGTAGCTCGGCGATAAATCGCATCGCTAGTCAGTAACGGTACCGTCGGCTAAGGCCGTTCTCACCACGTAGTCGCCAGTTACTCGTTCGTTGTCTCTGAAGAATCGGCGGGCTGCTCGTCGGTCGCATCCCCAGTCGACTGTTCGTCCTGTCGATCCCCAGTCGACTGTTCGTCCTGTCGATCCCCAGTCGACTCCGCGTCGGGTCCGGACTCCGCAGGGATGGCGTCGACCGAATCCGTTTCGGATGCCACCGAAATCACCTCGGTCGAGTCATCGCCGTCAGCCTCGGCCAGTGCCGAAAGCTGATCGCGAACCGCCGGTCGCTTGATCGTGCCGGAGGCGGTGCGGGGCAGTGCGTTGGTGACCGCGATCAGCCGCGGGAGTTTGTAGCCGGCGAGTCGCTCACGGCAGAACGTTTCGACCGACTCCTCGGAGAGCGTCTCGCGTTTCGGGACGACGAGGGCGGCTACCCGCTCGCCCCACGTCTCGTCAGGAATCCCGACGACCGCCGCCTCGTCGACCTCGGGATGGGAGCGAAGCAGCTCGACGATCTCGCCGGGATCGATATTTTCGCCGCCGCTGATGATCCGGTCGTCGAGCCGGTTGAGGACGTAGAGATACCCCTGCTCGTCGGTGTAGCCGACGTCACCCGTGCGAAGCCCGTGTTCACAGAACGCATCGACGTTGGCGTCGACATCGCCGTAGTAGCCGGCGGTAACGGTCGGTCCGGAGACGACGATCTCGCCGCGCTGGCCGGATTCGACCGGCTGGCCGTCGTCGTCGACAAGCGTCAGTTCAGTCCACAACAGCGGTCGACCGACCGTCCCGTCGCGGTCGAAGGCCTGCTGGGGCCGAGCGGTCGCGATCTGGGAGGCGGTTTCGGTCATCCCGTAGGTCGGAAAGACGGGAATCGAGTAGTTCCGGCAGCGTTCGATCAGCGATTCGGGGGCGGGTGCGCCACCGAGCAGGACTGCCCGTAGGGAGTCCGACAGCGTCCCACGGCGTTCGAGCATCTCCGAGAGCATCGTCGGCACCAGCGAGACGACGCTGATATCGTATCGCTCGATGTCGTCGGCGACCGTGCCGGGATCGAACCCCGAACGCAAGACGACGGCAGTACCGTACAGCGTCGACCGCAACACCGGCGCGAGGCCGCCGACGTGGTAGAGCGCCAGCGTCAGGAGCCAGCGGTCGTCGGGATCGACCCCCAGACGGAACCCCGAGGCGGTCGCACTCGCGAGCATATTCCCCATCGTGAGCACGACCGCTTTCGGATCGCCCGTCGACCCCGAGGTAAACACCATTAGCTGCGGATCGTCGAACTCCCAGTCGACCGGCTCGACGGGCTCGGGCTCGACAGACCGAAACGACTGGACCTCCGCCCACTGGGGATCGTCGACCGAGGCGACGGGCGTCGAGCCGGCGGCCTCGACGGCAAGTTGTTCGGTGTCGGCCCCACAGACGAGCACCGAGAGATCACTGTGTTCGATCTGTCCGGCGAGTTCCGTGGCTGTTAATCGGTCATTAAATGGAACTAAACGAAGACCTAACCGCTGGGCGGCATGGACCAGACAGACCGACAGCAGCTGTGTCGACATGAGCATTCCGACGTGGTCGCCGGTCTCGATCCCGAGGGCAGCGAGTCGACCGGCGGTTTCGTCGACGGCGGCGTCGAGACCGCTGAATGACCACCGCGTGTCGGTGTCAGTGTCGATCAGGGCGAGATCCTCGGGGGTCGCAGTCACTCGGTGGGTGAGCCAGTCGTGCATTCAGTTGCGCCTCCGTCGGGTCGTCATTCGTCCTCCGCGCGGACTGTGAGGACAGGCATCTCTGCGCTTCGAACAATACGTTCGGTAACGCTCCCGAGGAGGTAGCGATCTAGACCGGTTCGACCGTGGGTCCCCATCACGATCAGGTCGATTTCGTTGGCTTCGGCGTAGTCGAGGATCCGCCTGTGTGGCGTGCCCGAGACGATTTCCGAGACGACATCGACACCGGCTGCCTCGGCGGTCTCGCTCACCTCGTCGAGAGCCAACTGCCCTTCCTCTCTGAGCGCGCCCATCACCGTCTCCGCGCCCGCATCGAGCGAGGGATAGGCGCTCGTGTCGACGACGTACAGCGTATGCAGTCGGGCATCCGAAAGCTCGGCGAGGTCGACGGCCTGCGAGACCGCTGCCTCCGAAGCTGGTCCCCCATCGGTCGGGAGGAGGATCTCACGATACATTTGCCTAAAGGCTCTCTCCGGCTGTACATAATCCCTTGGGCAGTGTCGATCCGACACAGTCGATAGCGGGAGGGTCCTGACTGAAGGAGAGACTCAACCGGTCCGTCATTCAGAGGTTGTCGACAACTGTGGATAGTGACGCTGTCTGTTGACAGTTAGTATGTCAATAATCGCAGCAACCACTCGTAATGTGACACTAACATCGGTATCCACTCGCCGTCAACTTCTTATATACAAGCCTTGTGACCGTTCTGCTATCACGTACATCTCATTTCGGTGGATACGGCCCACGTCATGCGGTTCGCTGACGCGATCCACACAAACATTTATATACCTAGGACGATTACTACATGTTAGGAGCCTCACCNGCCGTTCTTCTTTTTCTGGCTTGGTGGGATCATCCGGGGGATACAATGANCGAAACATCTATCAGAAGCTACGACCGGGGTCGTGAACAGACAACTGAACAACGGGCCGACGAGCAGACTGACGAACAGCAGGCCGACGAGGAACTCAGCTGTCCGGAGTGTACCGGTCAGCTCATCACCGACGAGGAACACGGCGAGACCGTCTGTGTCGACTGTGGGCTCGTTGTCGAAGAGGATGCCGTCGACCGCGGGCCGGAGTGGCGCGCCTTCGACAGCTCACAGCGGGATTCGAAGTCGCGTGTGGGGGCACCGACGACNAAGATGATGCACGACAAGGGGCTGTCCACGAATATCGGCTGGCAGAACCGCGACGCCTACGGCAAGGCCCTCAGCTCGAACCAGCGTCGACAGATGCAGCGGCTCCGCACGTGGAACGAACGGTTCCGCACCCGTGACTCGAAAGAACGGAACCTCAAGCAGGCACTCGGCGAGATCGACCGCATGGCGAGCGCCCTTGGGCTGCCGAAAGCAGTCCGAGAGACCGCCTCGGTGATCTACCGCCGCGCGCTCGACGAGAACCTCCTGCCGGGACGCTCCATCGAAGGTGTGGCGACCGCATCGCTGTACGCTGCAGCTCGCCAGATGGGCAACCCGCGCAGCCTCGATGAGTTTGCCGCCGTCTCCAGAGTCGAAAAAATGGAGATGACCCGGACCTACCGCTATGTGGTCCGCGAACTCAAACTCGAAGTCAAACCCGCCGACCCCGAACAGTACGTCCCGCGGTTCGTTTCGCGGCTTGAACTCAGCGACGAGGTCGAACGCGAGGCCCGCTCGCTGCTGCGGGGCGCAAAGGAAGCAGGGATTACCAGCGGCAAATCACCGGTCGGACTTGCCGCCGCAGCTGTCTACGCCGCCGCACTGCTCACCAACCAGAAGGTAACCCAGAGTCAGGTCGGCACCGTCGCCGACATCTCCGAAGTGACGATCCGCAACCGGTACAAAGAGCTGCTGGAAGTCGACCACAGCGAACTGTTCAACTAATACAGTGCGCCCCTTCTCCGATGGTATCTGATGTGTGACACGTACACACAACGTTTTGTGAGTGGCACACGTTGTCATAGACCATGACGGAAGCCTTTGTTCGGCTCCGCTGTTCGGAGTGTGGAAAAGACTGGCAGAAGACACCGACTGGCCTACCGGACGTACGGTCGAACTTCAGCTGTCCGAACTGTCATGGGACCCGTCGGTTCGCGGAGTTCCTTCGAACGGAGCGGGACCTCGAAACGGTCAAACAGTTCCAAGAAGCCTGACCCAGTAGGTGGCTCCTACTCGCATAGTGGCCCCAGTTCGAGAGCCCTCATACAGCCCAGTCTCACACACCGACAGCCAGTAGTCGACGCCTACGATGACCGGTGGAGAGGCTGTGCGCGCAAGCAAACCGATGGCTATTTACACCAGATTGAGACCGTAATCCAAGGGAACATCATCATTCTTTAGTATCGAAACGGCCGATATTCGGGTATATAGACTCCATATATGAGTTCCTTGTTAACTCGTCTCAAGATAGTACTATAACCCTTCGGTCGCTACGAGAGTTTGCTCATGAAGAAGCAGGAGCTCATTCACCTACACGGCCTGCTTGCCGAGGTACGTACTCAGTGTGAGGCGTGGGAAGGCGATTTCACACTCACTGAATACGAAACACTTGGCATCAAGCCGACTTCGATCCACAAGTCAAAGACCGATCACAAAGCAGCTGTTTTCAAACTGGCAAAGGGAATCACATCCTCGATGGCCGAGGCCGAAGCGGAATCCGAACCGCTGGCTCCCAACGCGGACTAACACTCCAACAGTCTTCTACAGCTTTTAGCCACTGAGCCGCGGCTCTATTCTGTTAAACGAGTCAGTTGGCGAATCGGGATCGCTGATTATTCGTCACCGTCCCCAAATGCAGGTTTCGACGCACGGTAGGCGGTGACTACGCCGGCTGAGAACGACCTGAACCAGACACACGGATACGATTACGATCCGTTCGAATCCGAGTCGGTGTCGACACCCGACTGAAGTCGGTCGGCGATTTCCGAGCCAATGGTCCGTGGATCGGCTTCGGTAATCTCGATACTGTCGCCGACGGTAATCGTCCCCGAAGAGAGGACGCGGGCACAGATCCCACCGCGATCCTCGCCGAGTGCACGGGCAACACCCCCCTCGTCGGCAACATGCTCGACGTGCCTACAGGGTGGTCGTGGTCGCGTCCCACGGAGTTCGACAGTGCCGATGCGAAACGTCGTCTCAAGCAGATCATGGAGTTTCACGCCACGAGTAACGATGTTACGGCGATGTCGACCATCCCAGAGATCGATCCCGAACGTCTCATGGATCGTCTCGATGGCTTCGGCTTCGAGCAGCGTTATCTCACACACGTCGTACGGCGAGTAGTAGCCCGTTCCCTGAAGATAGCGGTCACCCACGAGACCGCCGTCGACTGCTTCGACTGACTCGTGTGACTCCATCGGCTCACCCTCGTTCGGAGTCGTATACAGCTGTGCAACCGTTCCCATAGCTGGTGTAGAACCCGTCACGCTGTAACTCTCACGCCGAGCGAGTGAGCCGAACGTCGAGACAGACGTTCAGCTCATGCGGTGCGTAGGATTTCACGACGTGTTCAGTTTCGACCGTAACCTCGTAGGTTGGTTCGGCCGCCGCCCGAATCGCTTCGATCCCGGGACCGAAGGGGTCCGAATCGTGCTGAATATCGTAGTAGTGAATTACACACTCCTCGCCCGCGAGGTCGACGGCGGTCTCGACGAACTCGTCGGCCGAGTGGGGGAGATTCATCACGAGCCGGTCGGCCCACCCGCGGTAGTCGTCGACTACCGCTCTCACGTCGCCCGAGATTGCTGTTATAGACTCATTAACGCCGTTTCGTCGGGCGTTCTCTTGGAGATAGTCGATGGCCGTCTCGTTGAGGTCGACGGCGACGACTTCGGCCCCCCGGCTGGCCGCCGGGATCGCGAACGGGCCGACACCGGCGAACATATCCAAGACGTGTTCGCCCGCTTCGATTTGGTCGATGACACGGTGGCGCTCGGTCGCCAATCGTGGCGAAAAGTAGACTGCTGCGAGATCCAGCAGGAACTCGTGGCCGTATTCGCGGTGGACGGTCTCGGTCGGCGACCGGTCGACGGTCTCGTCTGTCTCTCGCTCGGCCAACACCTCCCAGTCGCGGACTCGGAGTTCACCTTTGATCTTCGAGGCCCGGTTGAGAACCGAGCGGGCAGGCAGATCCGACTCCATCACTGCCTCGGCGATCTCGGCTGCGCGGTTGGGATCGTCCTCGTCGACGATGACGACATCGCCCAGCCGTTCGAGCGAGGGCTCGTAGCCAAGGCTATCGGCCGGGGTCTGGACCGTTCGGCGCGCTGGAAGGTCGCGGAACTGTGTCTCGAAGCGGTCGGGCACGCCGTCGACGGTCGTCACCGGAATGTAGAGCGTGTCGTCCTCAGCGACGATCTGGTGGTCGTCGTCGAGCACACCCGCTTCGGCCAGCAGTTGTCGACTCTCCTCGCCGTCTTCCGGCAGGACGGCGATACAGGGAACCTCCATACGGATTAGTCGGCGGGCGGTATGAGTAAGGGTGACGTTTCGGCGCGGTGTCGACAACGGGGTGTTTTAGGCCGCCGGTGTCGAACGGTCGACCAATGAAAGATGGGGAGTTTCCGGAGCCCAAACCCGGGCCATCGTGGGAGCAGTTGCGAGTTCGGCTGGCCTGTAGTGGGGGTGTTGCAGTGTTCCAGATCGTCGTCTTCTGGGATTTTCTCGTCCAGTCGCGTCCGTTTCTGTGGCCGCCGGTCGAGCCGGTAACGCAGTGGGTGAGTTTTCTCATGGTCTCGGCTGGCTCGTTCGTCGTTATCTCGGGGCTGTTCGGCACGCTCATTGCGGATCAAATTTATAAGCGATATCTCGACACCGAGACGTAATCCGTTGTGGGGGTCGTCCTCAGTCGTCGACAGGGTTGTCGGAGAGTGCCGTCACCCGCGGTGACTCGGTTGTCGTGTCCTCCGAGACGACCGTTCGGGCATCGAACGCCTGTTTAAGCGTCTCCTCTGTGAGTACCGACGTTGGGCTCCCGGCGGCAACGATTGCTCCATCGGCGAGCACCACCAGTCGGTCACAGTATCGAGCCGCGTGGTTGAGGTCGTGGATCGCCGCCACCGCCGCCGTCCCGTCGTCGACAGTCGACCGAACCAGATCCAACGTCTTGATTGCGTGGTTGATATCGAGGTTCGCTGTCGGCTCGTCGAGCAACAACAGCGGGGTATCCTGTGCGAGTGCCCGTGCGAGCAACACACGCTGTCTCTCGCCACCACTCAGGTCGGTCACTGGTCGCTCCCTGAACGTCGAGAGCTCCGTTTCTGCGATGGCATCCGCGACCAGTTTTCGATCCGTCTCGCTTGCGGTGCCGAACCGACTAATGTGGGGGTTCCGACCCATCGCCACCGCCTGTTCGACCGAGAAGGAAAACGAGAGCCGTGTCTCCTGTGGCACTGTTGCAACGAGTCGACCGATCTCCCGCGCCGAGAGCCCGTCGACCCGCTGGCCGTCGACAGTGACGGTTCCCCGTGTCGGCTGCACGCTCCCTCGAATCGCCCGGAGTAGCGTCGTTTTTCCGGCTCCGTTCGGACCGATAAGTCCGACGAGTTCGCCTGTCTCGGCGGTCATCGAGACGTCCGAGAGGATTTCGGTCCCACCGAGGTCGACCGAGAGATCGTCGACAGCAAGCACCGGGTTGCTCATAGCTCGTGGACCTCCCGGCTCCGAAGTAGATAGAGGAAGAAGGGAGCGCCTACTGCCGCAGTGACGATCCCGACCGGAATCTCAGTTGTACCCGCTCGGGCAACCGTGTCAGTGAGAACGAGAAACGACGCGCCCGCCAGTGCAGCGGCGGGTAACAGCACCCGGTGGTCGGGGCCGACGACGAGCCGGACCATATGTGGAACGATCAGCCCAACAAACCCGATGACGCCGGAGACGGCAACCGCCGCCGCGGTGAGGACCGCCGACACCGCAAGCAGGATTCGCTTGGTGCGCTCGACTTCGACACCGAGTCCGTGGGCGGCTTCCTCGCCGAGCAGGAGGACGTTGAGATCGCGCGCATATGCGAGCAGGATGCCGAACAGTATCGGGACGATGAGGAGCGTAGTCGTGACATCCGCCCAGCCAGCGTTGCCGAGATGACCCATCAGCCAGTAGACGACCGCTCGGAGCCCGTCACCGCTGTGAAGCTGCAAGAAAGCGATCACTGCGCCGAGAAACGCCTGAATAGCGACCCCCGCAAGCAGGAGCGTCGCAACCGGTGTCCGGCCACTCTCGGTGGCAATCGCATACACGCCGAACGCCGCCAACAGAGCACCGATGAAGGCCGCACCCTGAAGCCCGAGTCCGAACGGAATCGCCATCGGGACAACCAGAAACGCGACCGCACCGGCCGCCGCGCCCGAGGAAACGCCGATGATCGAGGGGTCGGCCATCGGATTCCGGAAAAACCCCTGCATGACGGTACCCGCGGCCGCGAGTGCGAAGCCCACGAGCGCCGCCAACAGGATTCTGGGGAGTCTGACCCGCATGACGATGAGTTGGTGTGTAGCGTCGACGCTATAGGCGAACGGTGAATACCACTGCAGCCCCGGGGTCGGCAGCTGAAGCATGCCAGCCACCGACGTCCCGGTGAACTCGATACCGGTCGGCACCGCTACTGCGTTGAGCAGTATCTGTAACACTTCGAGGGGATGGATCGAGATCGGGCCGATACCCGCACCCACCGTAATGACGACCGCGAGCGCGGCGGCTAACCATCCCGACCAGCCCACCGCACGCCCTCGCACATCCATGAATGAAAGCCACCTTGCAGTAGTCAAATACTTATTGACTTCCCACCGAAACAGATGTAATGAGACAATCGTCGCGGATTCTCGTACTCCTTCTCGTTGTCATTGCTGCTGTCGGCGTCGTGCCGGCGACTGTCGCGGGCCAGTCGACCGATACCAACCAAACTGAATTTCCGATCACGCTCACCGATGCGACCGGGACCGAGGTGACGATCACCGAGCGCCCCGAGCGTGTCACGACGACCAATCCGAGCGCCGCGCAGGTGATGTGGGAACTCGACGCCGAATCACAGGTCGTCGGGCTCTCGAAGTTCGCTCACTATCTGGATGGGGCCGAAAGTCGACAGAACGTCTCCTCGACTGATTTCGGCGTGAGTATCGAACGTGTCGTCGATACTGAGCCGGATCTCGTGCTGGCACCGAACTCAACCGGCACGGAGACCGTCGAGAGACTGCGAGAGACTGGACTTACGGTGTACCACTTCCCGGAGGCGACCGACTTCGCGGACGTCAAATCCAAGACGCTGACAATCGGGCAGTTGACCGGCAACGAGCAGGCGGCCGTCGAGACAAACAGGTGGGTCGACGCCAACGTCGAAGCCGTGTCGGCTGNGACCGCGGATGCTGACCGTCCCCGACTCATGTACCCCCTGTTGAGTGATTTCGCGGTCGGCGGTGGCACCTTTATCGACGAAATTATCAGTGCGTCAGGTGCCGAGAACGTTGCCGCCGAAGAGTTTGACGGCTACAAGATGGTCAGCGACGAGACAGTGATCACGCTTGATCCGGAGGTCGTGATCGTCACTGACCAGACAGAAGGGAGGATTCTCACAGCCGAACCCTACTCGCTGACAACCGCTGGGCAGACCAACCAATCGGTGTTCCTTGAGGTCAACTACATCAACCAACCGGCCCCGCGAAGCCTCGTCTACTCCACACGGAACCTGACCGCACAGCTCCATCCGGGGCTGTACAACGAGTCGGATTTCGTCAGTCGCGAGGCCGCGGCCAATATGACCCTGTCGACCGAGACGGATACTGAATCCGAGGATGTCGAGACCAACGTCACCGAAACCGGACCGGACAATACGACCAGTGATTCGGTGGGTGATGAAACCGGACCAGACAATACGACCAGTGATTCGGCGGCTGACGAAACCGGGGTTTCGACGCCCGGGTTCGGCGTGACTGTGGCGGTGGTGTCGCTGATCGGCGGGAGCCTGCTGGCGCGCCGTCGCACGACGTGAGGCGGCCAAGCGACCAAAGACAGTCGTAACGGTATTACCACAGCGCCGCCGTTGTCCTTCATATGGTCGAAAACGTGCTGTGGCCCGCCTACTTCGATGCCGGGCTGACGCGGTCGGAGGGTCGACGGGTGCCGATGGATCTCGCAGTCGACGAACCAACGGTCGACGAGGTGGCCGAAGCCGTCCAGCAGGTCGGCTACGACGCGATCATCGAACGCGACAAAACCTACTCACGGGAGTTCGAGCCACGCGGTCGGGTGCTTGTCAAGGGTGCCGACGACACAAAAAACGATCTGGTCCAAGCAATCGGCGCTTACGTCGAACTGCTCCGAGACTAATGCGCCGGATTGGCACCGTCGACCGAACGGCACAGGGACTCGCCATCGTGAACGTCGACAGTGACGACGTCCCCGACATCGGCCTGATGGTCATCAACGAGTCACTGACGACCGTCGGCCGGATCGTCGACGTGTTCGGCCCCGTCGATGGACCCTATGTGGCGATCACGCCGACCTCGTCGACCGGACTCACCGAACTGGTCGGGACGAAACTGTACGCTCGCTGACCAGCCGCAAACACAACGCCCAAACCCCCCTCGCACCAAGCCGACGATATGTTTCCCCGGGAGTACCGCGGTGTCGCGGGTGCTGTCCTGCTGTTTCTGCTGATCCAGCTTGGCTCACTCGCCTTGGTCCAGACCTTTTTCGAACAGGGGTATCAGGCGGTCGAAAACCCCGACGATCCAACCAACAGTCTGCTGTACATCGGTGCCATCCTGCTGGCGACACTCGGCTTTCTGGCCGCTTTTAAATACGATCTCGACTGGATCGTGCGCGTCGTCATCGTCGCCACCAGCGGACTGCTGTCGTGGTACGTCTTCAGCGCGATCTTCCCGATGGTGGTGGCGGTCGCACTGGGGTCGATAGTCGCCGTCGCGCTGTGGGTTTACCCCGAGTGGTACGTTGTCGACACCGCCGGGGTGTTGATGGGTGCAGGCGCGGCCGGGCTGTTCGGCATCACCTTCGGACTCCTCCCCGCGTTGGTCCTGCTGTCGGTGCTGGCGGTGTACGACGCGATCAGCGTTTATAAAACCGAACACATGCTCGATCTCGCCGACGGCGTCATGGACCTCCGCATTCCTGCGATCCTCGTGATCCCGCTCACGCTGTCGTACTCACTGTTTGACGAAGACACGAAGATGAGTGCGACAGCCGACGATACCGACGAGACAGCTAATATCGAAGACGATGACGCCACCGAGCAGGCGGTCGACACCGACGAGGACGACGACCGAGATGTGTTTTTCATCGGTCTCGGCGATGCGGTGATTCCGGGCGTACTCGTTGCCAGTGCCGCCTTCTTCTCGCCAGCCCCGCAGTTTGCGGTGCCGATAATCGAACTCAACCTTCCGGCACTGCTCGCGCTGATTGGCACGATTGGCGGGCTGATCGTGTTGATGGGGATGGTGATGAAAGGCAGAGCCCACGCCGGGCTCCCGCTGCTCAACGGTGGCGCAATCGGTGGCTATCTCATCGGGTCGTTGCTGGCTGGGATCTCACTGCTCGAAACACTGGGACTGACCGGCTTCATATAAGAGTAGTCGCCTGCTACCGGCGTCCGACACCACACGGGTCTCCGCCGATCTCATCGACCGATCAGTCGTCGACGCCCTCTCGGATTTTGACCGCCATCCCGCTGTGGAAGTCAGCCATGCCGTCGGCTGACAGTTCGGCTCGGCCAACTGCCAAGAGGTCGCCCCGCTCGTGGACAACTAACACCTCATCGCCCGGTCGAATCTCCGAGTCGACGTCGGTGACGAACTTCGCAAACGCGTTTTTCCCGTCTCGAACGAACGGCTCGGACTCATCGCCGACGACCACCCGATTCGCCGGGGCAGCAAGCCCATCGAGGAGTCGACGCCCGCCGGCGATAGCGAGCCGAAACCGGCCGTCGACGCCGTAGGAAACCAGTCGTGCGTCGTCGGTGTGGATCTGCCGCGGTCGACCACCGGACGACCGGCGGACCTCGAAGCGTTCGTCGGTCGGGAACAGCGACGTTCCGGCCCCCGCACCGAACTGGTAGTCCGCGATAGTACGTAGCTCATCGATATCACGGGCCGGGCTGCTGTCGCCACTGTCATCGGTGGCGTCGGCGTCCGGAACCGCAGTCGACACGGAGTCGTCGCTCATATCAACTGGTTCGGGTCAGCACACAAAAACAAGCTGATTCGGCCGGTGGCGGCCGGTTAGTTCGGAACGATCCAACTGCGGAGCGCCAGCAGAAGCCCGAACAGAACGAGCCCGATCACGATCCCCGCCAGTGTACTATTAAGAACAACCCGACCGATAGCGAGTCCGACTGCACCGCCGAAAATGAACGGGATCGCCATCGCTTCGATCTGTTCGGGGGAAACCATTTATAAGAGGTAGGTGTCTTCTTCCTCGGAGAGATCGGTGAACTCGTCGGTCGCTTCGATCAGTTCCTCGGCGGTCGAGGATTTGAACGCCATCACTTCGACTTTGACGCCCTCGTGGCGGAGATGCGAGCAGAGCCGCGAGAAGTCGCCGTCGCCCGTACAGAGGACGACCGTGTCGACGTGGTTGGCCAGCGTGACTGCATCTAGACTCATCCCAACGTCCCAGTCGGCCTTCTTCGACCCATCGCCAAACGTTTTGATCTCCTTGATCTTGGTTTCAAAGCCGATGTCGATCAGCGCATCGAAAAATTTCTCCTCTTCAGGAGAATCCGCCCGGATAACGTAGGCAATCGCTCGCGTCAGTTCGCGGTCCGAAACGGCCTCGCTGAGCAGCGAGGAGTAGTCGATGTTCCGGGAGTACAGACTCTGTGCAGTATGGTAGAGGTTCTGTGAGTCGGCCAGCACGGCGACCCGTTGGTTCGGGTGAATATCAGTCATTGTCCTCGCCGATGACACAGCGTAGCTCCGAGCGCATGTACTCGCCAATCGAAGCGAGCAGTCCCGGCGCGTCGGTACCGTCGCCACAGATTATGGACTGTTCGAGCAGGCCGAGTCGCTCAACGGTGACGATATCCTGAGCGTGACCGGCGCGGTTGACTGTCGCCCGAACCTCACCGCGTGTGGCGCTGTTGACGTTGACGCGACCGCGGCCACGACTCCAGTCGTACAGTCGGTCGACTTCCTCGTCGGCCAGCCGCGAAGGCTCGCCGTAGACGAACGTCATCGGGAGATGCTGGACGAGGCCGAACCGCTCGCGGATCTGAGAGGGCGTTCCCTGTCCGAGTCCGAGTTCGTCGGCCGGAATCCGAACTTTCTCACCGGCATCGAGAGTGATTCCGTCTTCGTCCCACGATTCAAGGGTTCCGACGTAGGTTTCGCCTTCGGTGAAGTGGTCGGTGATCTCACCCCAGCGTTCGCCCAGCACGTTCCGGGCAGCGGTTGCGTCGTCGCCGGTTAGGGTAACAGTAACAAAGTCGTCTCTGCGGACACCGATTTCGGCGTCGACGCTGAGTTGGTGGATGTCGTTTTCGATCAGTGAACCGAGACTCTTGAGTGCGCGTTCGCGGGCATCGCCCTCGACATAACACTTTGTGGCAAGAACAACCATTAGGCGTGAATGTCCACGTTGAGTTCGTCACGAAGGGCGTCGACTCGGTCCTCCAAGGCGTCGACGAGTCGGTCGTTGTCCATCGATTCGAGCGGGGAGGCACACTCCGGACATTCGAAGCCGAAGTCCATCGCCTCACCGAACTCGAAGCGGATCGAACACACCTCACAGAGATAGAACTCGTGCATGCGTTCGTACTCTTCGCGCTCCTCGATTGCCTCAAGAAGGCGGTGCATCTCCTCTTCGAGGTTCTCGGGAATGTTGTCGTAGTGGAACGTCCACAGATAGGTCAACCAGCCCGAATCCTCGTCGCGGAGCCGACGGTAGGAGGCCAGATCGTTCTCGTAGAGGATGAACAGCGCACGGCGAACCGTGTTCAGTTCGAGATCCAACTGCTCTGCCAGCTCTTCGTCCGTTACTTCGCCATCCGGCGGGGCCGCCGCCACGGGCATCCCCTCCGGTCCAACCAGTTCGTGGAGGTACTTCTGGATAACCGGGTCGTTCAGCAGATCCTCAAAAGCCATTACACGACATTCGGCGGTGTACTCGGTTAAAAGCACCGAACCGCCCCTATGGTCGCGTTAGGAATCGCTTGTTCGATCCGGCTCGTTGTCCCCGTCGACCACTTTTTTGCCGGTCGACTGGGGGATGACCTGATTGTCGGCGTCGACCCACTGTTGATCGAGTTCCCGACCCGCAAAGAGGCGGTCAAGGAAGACAGCCAGTCCTGCGACCTCCGAGTGTGGCTGGTTGGTCACCCCGACGTTCCAGTCGGCGTATTCGTAGATCTCGAACGGTACCTTCTCGCCACCGACGACGATCATCAGTGGTTCGCTGTCGAGGGCGGTTCGAACGTCGGCTTCGATCTCCTGGACCGGGAGGCCATACATCGTGAGATGGACAACGTTGCCCTCCCAGTTGCGAATGATCGCCCCGAGGCTGTCGCTCTGTTCGATTTCGAAAGGACCACCGAACCGATCAGTGATATCTTTGACCGTCTCGACGGATTGCCCCGCGTTGTCGGGAACGATCACCCGGTCGGCACCGAGCGCGCGGGCAGTGAGTCCGACATGGGTCGTCATTCGTTCGTCACGGCCGGGACGGTGGCCGTAGCGAACGACGACGACCTCGTGTGTCTCCTGCATACTGCCGTCGACTCGGCCAACTGGCCTGTGGGTTTCGTTTTTGTATTAGTCGACGCCTACTGGGTCGACCACACTCTTTACCCAGCAGTAGTAACTGGCTACTGTATGGTATCTGTTGGCGATCAGGCACCCGATTTCACTGCACCGTTGGTCACTGACGGCGAGACCGAAGCCACGACGCTCACCGACCAGCTCGGGTCGGGACCGGTCGTCTTGGCGTTCTTTCCGGCGGCGTGGTCGACCACGTGTACGGCCGAACTCTGTACGTTCCGCGACAATCTCTCACAGTTTACCGATCTCGAGGCGACGGTGTTCGGCATCAGCACCGATACCTCGTATGCGCTCGAACAGTTCCGCGAGGATGAAGGCCTCACCTTCGGGCTGATCAGCGACAACGACGGCGCGATCATCGAGGCCTACGATCTGGTCGACGACCAGTCGTTCGCGTATAAAGGTATGAAGGGGGTTGCCACCCGCTCGGTATTTATTGTCGACGAGGCAGGCACCGTCCAGTATGTCTGGATCGCCGACGACCCCGGACAACAGCCCGACTACGAGGCAGTGGTCGAGGCCGTCGCGGAGTTGGCGGCCTAATCGGGCAACACAAGCCGAGTGTTTTTGCCGAGTGGGGCGCAATAAAAGCCGAATGACCGACGCCAAGCAGTCGACGTTTGAGTACGATCCCGACGCCGACCATCCGTATCCCGACGAGCGGGTAAACGAAATACTCCCGATTGTGACCTCCGACCCCGAGATCATCACCTATCTCTCGGCCCAAAACGTCAACGCTGTCACCCGAAAACAGTACAGCGACCACGGCCCCAAACACATCGAGATCGTTCGGAACCGCGCGATCCGACTGTACGAACTGCTTAAACAGGGTGGGGTCGAGTTCAACGGTGCGCTCGAACAGGGGTTGGATGAATCCTTCGAGCCAGTGATTATCGTGCTTGCGGCGACGCTCCACGACATCGGTCACGTCGTCCACCGGGACAGCCACTCCTACTACTCGATCCCGTTGGCTGCCGACATACTCGACCGACTGCTGCCGGACCTCTACGGCACCGAAACGGCCGTTCGGGTCAAAGCCGAGGTGCTCCACGCGATCCTCTGTCACCACACCGAGGAGACCCCACTCACCAAGGAGGCTGGTATTATTCGCATCGCCGACGGCCTCGATATGGAACGCGGGCGCTCACGAATTCCCTACCAGAGCGGTGGTCGCGGGATCAATACCCTCTCCAGTCAGGCGATCCAGAACGTCCGCCTCGTCGAAGGAGATGAAACCCCGGTCCTCGTCGAGATCGAGATGATAAACGCCGCCGGAGTCTATCAGGTCGACAGTCTCCTGAAGGCGAAACTCAAAGACTCGCTGCTCGAAGAGGAGGTGCGGATCGTCGCGATCAACACGAAAGCCGACGATATGTTGGTCGAACGAATTGAGCTGTAGCTGTTTGGCCGCGGCGATAAGTACGACACGTCAAACGCTGGACCCAATATATTAGGCCCCGTTCTTATTTCCCACTGGTACCTAACTATAAATACGAACAGTCCCAGACAGTCCCCTCCAATGTCCAACTCTCATCCCCCCACACAGACGGACGCCAGTACACTACTCACAGACACGATTCGTCGACGGATCTGCTCGATTCTCACCGATCCGGACCCACCCGTGTCGGAACGGGATCTGGCAGGCGAACTCGCAGCGCGGTGTCTCGACACGCCAGCCAACGAGATCACGCCCGACCAGCGACAGCAACAACTGATTCAACTCCACCACCATCAACTCCCCAAGCTCGCTGACTACGGATTGGTCACCTACGACCAGTCGATGCGAACGGTCTCGATAACTGATGCGGGCCGCGAGGCACTGGCGGCTGTCTCCGACGGCCAACAAAACCCGCGTGCAGCCGTGACGGTCACGAACTGACCGGCGGTCGACCCACGAGTTTGTCCCCCTCGAACCCCGACTCGGAGCGTCGGCTTGCCCGAACATATCAGATATATTTCTTTAATTATACGTGAATATCCGATTGATTATTAAGTGGTGCGAACAGATACCACAGCTACCCGACCCAGTATCATGTCCGACTCCGATTCTTCAGGCGAGATTCCCGGTTCCAGTCGTGAGAACGCCAGCATCTCAAGCGGTAAACGACGGGCGACCACCGACAGCGAGGGCTTTTTCGAGACGGCCACAGCACGCTTCGAAGAGCTTCGTCACCGGCTGAATTTGGTCGCCAAAATCATTCGCGGCTCGTCGGTCGTCGTCCGTCCCTACCGTCCAGCCGAGGACGGTCAGCTGGCCTCTTTCGAGATCCCCGACGGTGAGGAGGAAGTCGACCGCTACTGGGTCAACGCTCCGTTTGCCTACGTCGTCATCACCTACGACGACGTCGAAAGCGAGCGCTACTACAACGCGGTCGAACCGGATCTCGATGCGTTCGAACAGCAGCTGTTAGGCCGACTCAAAACCGACATTAGAGCGCCGCTAATGTATCAGTCGCCCGGTAACGAAACCACCGAAGAAGCACTGGTACGGGAGCTGAGTCGACTGCTGGAGACCTATGGGATCGAGGTCGGAATGGGGACGTTTTATGCGCTGTTTTACTATCTCAAACGCGATTTCCGCGATTTCGGCAAACTCGATCCGCTACTGAACGACAACCATATCGAGGATATCTCGTGTGACGGCTATGAACTCCCGATCTTCGTCTACCATGACGATTACACGGATATCGAGACCAACATTTCGTTCAAAGAAAAAGAACTCGACAACTTCGTCATCCGGCTGGCCCAGCAGTCGGGCCAACATATCAGCGTCGGCGATCCGATGGTCGAGGCGACGCTCGAAGACGGCTCTCGTGCCGAAATGTCTCTCGGCCGTGAGGTCACGCCCCGTGGCTCGGCGTTCACCATCCGGCAGTACGCCGACGATCCGTTTACGCCGATTGACCTGATCAACTACAACACGTTCAGTATCGAGCAGATGGCCTACTTCTGGCTCTGTATCGAGAACAACAAAAGTCTCATTTTCGCCGGCGGGACCGCCTCAGGCAAAACGACATCGATGAACGCGGTGTCGATGTTCATTCCGCCGCGGTCGAAGGTGTTGACCATCGAAGACACACGGGAGCTGTCGCTGTACCACGACAACTGGCTGTCGTCGGTGACACGCGAACAGCTCAGCGAGGGATCGGATATCGACATGTACGACCTGCTGCGGTCGGCACTCCGGCATCGGCCGGAATACATTCTGGTCGGCGAGGTCCGCGGAAAAGAGGCCGTGACGTTGTTCCAAGCGATGAACACGGGTCATACCACGTTTTCGACGATGCACGCCGACTCCATCGAGACGGTGATCAACCGGCTGGAAAACGAGCCAATCAACGTCCCGCGGGCGATGGTTCAATCGCTGGATATGCTTTCGATCCAGACCCAAGCACGCATCGACGAACAGCGTGTTCGGCGGTCGCGGGTAATCGGCGAGATCCGCGGTATCGACCAGCGAACCGGCGAACTCGACTACGCCTCGGCGTTCAACTGGGATGCCAACGACGACACGTTCAAAAGCAACGACAGCGAGCTACTGGGCGAGATTCAAGAGGAACGTGGCTGGAGCCGTAACCAACTGCTCAGTGAGATGCGGAACCGCCGGCGGGTGTTGGCCTACCTCCAACAGAAGGGGATCAGCGACTACCGGCAGTTCACCGCGCTCATCAACGAGTATTACGCCGACAAGGGACGTGTCTTGGACCGCATCGCAGACGACAACTCAATTGACGATCCGACCATCGAACAGCCAGTCGACAGCTAATGTTCCGCTATATCCCGCTTCTGGTTGGCGTTGGACTGTTCGGGTTGCTCCTGTTGTCACAGCTGTACGACCGTGCGGAGATCGTGCTCGACGGCATCGGCCAGGCACTGCTGGGAGAGACAGTCAGCTCCAACGACCGACGGCGCGAGCAACTCCCCAAGATGGAGGCAGCCCACATTCCCAGATCACACCGGTCGTTTAGCTCTCAAACCGTCCTCTACTCGATTTTGGCTGCCGTGGCTGCCGGACTGATCTCGCTGACTGTACTGTGGGTCACACTGTCGTTCGTCAGCAGCTTGGCAGACTCAGTCGAGCCAGTCGGGCGGCTTGCGGCGCTCGGCGTCTTCGAACTGCTGCCACGGCTCCTGATCACTCTGTTCGGCAGTCTGGCTGCGACTGTGATCGTCGGCCTCACCGCCAACTGGCTTCGGTGGTTCGTCATCGACCAGCAGGCCTACGCCAGAGGCTCCCAGATCGACGCTACGCTCCCCCGAACGGTGGCGTTCATGTACGCGCTCTCGCGGAGCGGGATGGCGTTCACGCAGGTGCTCCGGACGCTCGCTGACAACCGGGCGGTGTACGGTGAGGCTGCCGATGAAGTCAACGCCACGGTTCGGCAGATGGATCTGTTCGGCGTCGACCTCCAGACCGCCATCAACGACATGGGTGAGCGAACGCCGTCGGACAATATGGCCGAACTCAGCGAGAACCTCGGCAGCGTCCTCGGCAGCGGGCGGAGCCTCTCGACGTATCTCCGGTCACAGTACGAGCGCTACAAGGAGGAAGCCGAGGCCCAACAGGAGCAGTATCTCGAACTCCTGGCGACGTTAGCCGAAGCCTACGTGACGGTGCTGGTTGCGGGGCCGCTGTTCATCATCACGACGCTGGCGGTGATCGGACTCGTGTTACAGGATACACTGCCGGTTATGCGGATCATAACGTACGTTGGAATCCCGCTGGCGACGCTTGCATTTATTGTCTACGTCGACAGCGTGACCCAGTCGACCGGAACACCCGGCGAGACGGAACATGACGACATCGAAACCATGGCTTCGGGCCAACAGGGACAGACAGCCACTGATGGCGGGACCATCCAAGATCGGTGGCTGCGACAACGAGAAGCACTGGACACCTACGACAGCCTCAATCGCGTGCTGACGTGGGTCACACAGCCGGGTGAGATCATCCTCGGCCGACCACCACTGACGTTTCTCATCACCGTTCCCATCGGTCTCCTCTGGGTGGCGTTCACAATCGGCGAGTTCGACATCGAGCTGTTCAGTTTTCTCGAAACCGTCGTTCCACCAGTAACTGAAGCCGGCATTTTCATTCTCGGCACGTATGCAGTCGTCTACGACCTCCGCAAGCGGCAGGCACGAAGCATCGAGAAGGCGATTCCGGACTTTCTCGAACGGTTTGCCAGCGTCAACGACGCCGGGATGACGATCATCGAGAGCTTCCGCCGGGTCAAAGACAGCGATCTTGGCGGACTCACCCCCGAACTCGAACGCACATGGCGAGACATCCAGTGGGGGTCGGACGTCGAGACCGCACTCAAACGGATGGATAGACGAATTGATTCGCCCGTCGTAACCCGAGCAGTAACGCTGTCGACCAACGCGATGCAGACTAGCGACGACATTGCGCCCGTCTTGGAGATCGCCGCCGACGAGGCGCGGTCGACGCACGTACTCAACAGACAGCGCAAGCAGACGATGTTGACCTATCTCGTCGTTATCTACATCGCCTTTTTCGTCTTCCTCGGGATCATGGCCGCACTCATGATCTCGTTCATTCCCGCAATCGAAGACGTGATGGCACAGATGGCCGAAAGCACCTCCGGTTCCGGTGGCGCGGCCCCACGTGGGGGGCTCGGACTGGCAGGCAGTGCGGGCGATGTCAACATCTCCGGCTACGAGACCATCTTCTTCCACGTTACCCTCGTCCAAGCGACCTGTTCCGGACTGGTCGCCGGACAGCTCGGGCAAGGCTCGATTAAGGACGGTGTGAAACACAGCACGGCGATGTTAGTCATCACCTACATCATGTTTACGTTCATTTAATCGTCGACTACTTCGGCCACAGAACCCGACATCACTTTCAGCGCGCGTAGAGACCACCACAGTATGACTGCGGATCTCGCCGAGAAAACCGACCGATACGAACGGATGTTGGCCGACGCCTTGGACGCCGCCGAGGAGACACCGGCCGCCGAGACACCACTCGCGGAGGCGGCCACCGACTGCCGGGTGATGGCCACATCGTATTTAAAAGACGGTCGACACTTTCGAGAGAACGACGACCTCGTTAACGCCTTGGCCTCGTTTTCGTATGGCTATGGCTGGTTGGATGCCGGGGTGCGGATGGGACTGTTCTCGATTCCGGAGGACACAGAGCTATTCACAATGTAGTCGACGAGTAGCCGCCGACTACTCGCTACTCGAAGCGGAACGTCGACCCATCGCCGCTGTCTTCGACCTCAACGCCGAGTGCCTCCAGACGGTCACGAAGCTCGTCGGCCTGTTCGTACTCCCCGGCTTCGCGGGCGTCTTCCCGAATGTCGAGGACGAGTTCGGCCAGATCACCAGCAATCGAGACATCACCTTCAGTGACGCTCTCGAACTGAAGCCCGAAGGCGTCGCCACCCAGTCGCTCGAACGTTTCGACGGCCCCTTTGAGTCCATGATAATCGTACTGTTCGGCCTCGTCGACGTGTTTGTTGACCGCAGTCGTCAGCGAGAGCAGTGCGGCCATTGCCTCCCGAACGTTGAAATCAGCGTTCATCGCGGTCCGGAACTCCTCGGTGGTCTCTGCGACTGCCTCACGGAGGTCCTCGTCGACCGCTTTCGAGCGGGCCGCAACTGAGTCGAGTGCGTCGACCGCCGTTTCATAGGCTCGTTCGAGACGCTCCCAACGCTGTTCGGCTTCGGTCATCGCATCCTCCGAAAAGGTCTGTTTCGAACCGTACTCCGTCGAGAGATAGAACGTCCGGATCACGTTCGGCCCGAACTCCTCTAAGGCCGCTTCGACAGTGAAGAAGTTGTCCAGACTCGAACTCATCTTCTCGCCTTTGGTTTCGAGGAGTCCAGTATGGAGCCAGTAGTTGGCGAACTGTTGACCGGTGGCGGCCTCGCTTTGGGCAATTTCGTTTTCGTGATGTGGGAAGACGAGATCGTGGCCACCGACGTGGATGTCGATGGTGTCGCCGAGGTGAGTCATCGACATCGCCGAGCATTCGATATGCCAACCCGGTCGACCCTCTCCCCACGGCGAATCCCACGTTTGGCCGGTGGGGAGTTCGTCGCCGTGGTCATGTTTGGCGTGTTCTTCGATGGCAGTCTCTGAGACGCCGCCGGCCTTCCAGAGCGCGAAGTCGGCGGGGTTCCGCTTTTCGGAGCGCTCCTCTGGGTCGCCCTGTGATTCGAGGTCTTCGAGGCGTTGGTTCGAGAGTTTACCGTACTCGTCGAAGGTGGTGACATCGAAATACACCGAGCCATTGGTCTCGTAGGCGTGGCCTAACTCGATTAGTTGGTCGACTAACTCGATGATCTCGGGAATATGCTCGGAGACGCGGGGGTAGACCGAGGCGCGTTTGAAATTGAGTCCGCGCATGTAGTCGACGACTTTTTCGATGTAGTGCTGTGCAACATCGGCTTCGGTCTCCCACTCGGGTCGTTCGCCGACGCGGGCGGCGATCTTCTCGTTGACGTCGGTAAAGTTCTCAACGTGGGTGACGTCGTAGCCCGCGACATCGAGCCAGCGGTGGATCACGTCGGCGTGGGTCCAGAGTCGGGCGTGGCCCAGATGGGGGTCGTCAGAGACCGTCAACCCACAGACGTAGAGCAGAACATCGTCGCCAGTCGGCTCGAAGGCTTCGCGGTCGCCTGTTAGCGTATTGGTCACCGAGAGGGGCATCGTTGAGCAAACCCAGTCGGGGAGGCAATTTGAAGCCGTCGAAGTAGGCCGTCGACTACCGCTTGAGCGAGTACGCGATGAGAACGAAGCCCAACAGGACGAACACGCTTTCGATTATCACTCCGACCGCGAGCGGGGAGCCGATGAGTTCGTACACCAGACCGCCGACTGCCGAGCCGAACAGCACCAATCCGAACCCACCAGCGAGAAAGCCCAACGACTTGTCTTCGGTACGACGGTAGGCTTTGACTGCGTAGAAGAGCACCGAGCCACCCGCGACAAGCATGAGTGCTTTGACCACGAGGAGGACGAGTGCGAGGATGGGATCGGCCTCGGAATGAACCATACCATCCGTTCCTATGTGAGGATAATAATATTTCCGTGTTGTTACCGCTTTGTGAGTATCCCCACAACTGATATATACTCGCTGTCTGGCTGAAACGCCAGCGACTCGTCGAACCGATCAGCGACCAATGCTTTTGAGGCTGACAGTCTTGGCTTCAGTATGGATGATTCGGAGCGTACGGAGCTACTTCAGCAGGTGAATCGACAAAGCGCAACGGTGGGCGCGACGATTCCGGAGACGGTGACGATCCACGGCGAGGAGCTTCAGCTTCGAGAGTTTTTGATCGAGACACGGAAGGTCGACCGGATCTCAGCCGAGACGAGCGAGATCGTCTCGACGGCCAAACGGGTGTTTCGGGAGGAACGCGCCAAGCGGGTCGACCGGCTCAAGTCGGATCCACTGGACCGTGAGGAAGCCGAGCAGCTCGCCGACGAGATCGTTGGGATCGACCGCGCGTTGAACGCCCTCGAAACGATTCGACATCCCGACTTCGGCGACGAATCTCACTCGTCGACCATCGAAGACCACAAGCGATGGCTCGGCTTCCTAGAGGCAGTTCAGTAGTCGCCGCCTTCTTTTATATAATCGGCAGTAGCCTCGACCAGTTGGAGCGCAGTCGGCCCATCCCCTCGCGGGACGACCAGTACCATCGTTCCGGCAGCAAGCCCAGTCGCAGTGACCGGTATCTCGGCGATCCGAAGCCGGTCGAGCGTCGACGCGAGCAGGCGGGCGTCGACATCCCCGGTCACACGGAGTGCGGTCCGGCCCTCCGTTTCGACAGCCTCCTCGTTGCCCGAGGGCGTACCTGTGGGCTGGCCAACGCCGACCTCGTCGACTGCCAGTAGTGTATCGGTGGCGTCGACGGATTCGATATCGCTGTGAAGTCGAACCGTGATATCGCGCCCGGTCGGCTGTGTTTGGGCTGGCTCCTCACGGAGCTCCGCGGCGAACCGACGGAGCGCAGTCGCAATCGCCTCACGGTCGCCTTCCAGTTCGAGCGAGTCGGCGGCGGCGGTGTAGTTGACGACTCCGGCACGAAGCGCGTCGTACAATACGGGCCGGTTGCGGACGACCTCGCGGGTGGCGGCGGCGACTGACATACCCAGTAGGCACACCGAGATCACATGATTATTTCGCCACGAACGCCCACCAGCGAGCCGAGACCCGAAGTCCATAAGGCCGTCCCATTCCTTGTCATAGATATGCAATCGCTGGTAATCGTCGCCCACGGGTCGCATCTCAACCCCGACTCTGCGACGCCGACACACACCCATGCCGATACCATCAGGGCAACCGGTGCGTTCGACGAGGTTCGAACCGGCTTCTGGAAGGAGGAACCCTCGTTGCGTGAAGTGCTTCGCACCGCGCGGGGAGACGAGGTGTACGTCGTCCCACTGTTCATCAGTGAAGGCTACTTCACCGAGCGGGTCATCCCCCGCGAACTCCGCTTGGAGGGGTGGGACCCCGACCTCTGGGAGTCTGATGGGATCTCAGCGGATACCGCCACGCTGGTTGCCAGCGACATCGACAAAGCGGTTCACTACTGCGGCCCCGTCGGCACGCATGAAGCGATGACCGACGTGTTGATCCGTCGGGCTGTCTCGGTCACCGGCGACGAGAACGTCGGCGAAGGGTTCGGCTTCGCCGTCGTCGGCCACGGGACTGAGCGCAACGAAAACAGTGCCAAAGCAATCGAGTACCACACCGAGCGCATCCGAGAGACCGGTCGGTTCGACGAAGTCAAAGCTCTGTATATGGACGAAGAGCCGGAAGTCGACGACGTCGCAGACCATTTCGACAGCGAGGATATCATCGTCGTCCCGCTGTTTATCGCCGACGGGTTCCACACGCAGGAAGATATTCCCGAAGATATGGGGCTCACTGATGATTACCGGACCGGCTACGATGTGCCCGCAGTTGTCGACGGCCACCGGATCTGGTACGGCGGCGCGGTCGGCACCGAGGAACTGACTGCCGACGTGATTCTCGAACGCGCTGCCGACGCCGGTGCGGATATCGGGAACGCGATAGAACGGGTCCGTCAGCGAACCAAACCAACGACAGGGGCGGCGGGCGATTAGATGTCGACTGTCAAACCTGCGCTTTCGGAGACACAGCTGGCGGCGTTCAGAGAGACGCTTGCAGATGGGGCAATCGATCACGATGGGCTGGCTGCCGAATACGACGTCGACGAGGACACCTATCACATCGAGACACCTGACCAGCAGACAAGTGTCGGTGCCGACGAACTCAACACGGTCGACGCCGAGCAGGCGGCGTATATCACGAACTGGTATTTCTACACGCAGGAGGTCGGCAGTGAGGTCACCCAAGCGTTCTGTCAGTGGCTCGAACTGGCAGACGAACACCCAGTTGGAGACCGCTACACCGCGCTCGAATCCGGCGTCGACCGCGAGTGGGGCCAACTCAGCATCACCGCGACAGTTGCAGCCGACGGCACGCGACACTACGAGGTTCGCCACGTCGACGACAGTGACGCTGAGGCCAGCTCGCTGACAACCCACACCGACCCGTTTGACGCCCGCGATATCGGGACCCTCGATCCGGACGGTCGATACCGCCCGCTCCGAACAGCGCCCTCGCTCGACTCCGGCTGGATATTCCCGGATCTCAGCGCAAATGAGGTGTACGAAGCCGTCGAGGCCTTTTATCCGGCGACGGTCGTCAACTGGCATCGTGAACAGCGAGGCGAGCTCGATATCGACCACTGGCGGGACGAACAAGACCGACAGAGCGGCATCTACAATCTCATTACCGTCCTTCCGGACGAGGCCGTCGACTGGGCGGCTGCGGCCTGTTGTGACGATTCACAGTGTCTCAAACGACGTGAATGGGAGCTTTCAGAGGATGAACCGCTGGACGCCGAGGGCGGCGACGGCGTGTTCCCCTGCCGCGAACCGTGCTCGATGGTTGTCGCTGCGGGCCGGGAATGGGCCAAACTGGAACGAGAGGACACCCAAACCTACGAGTTCGAGCTGACGCCCAGTGAAAAAGAACAGCTCGAAGCAATCATCGATGTCGTTGCGGACGACGAAACCGATGAGATCCGAGAGGCCGATGTGAAAAACGGAGCCAATCGGTACCGGGTTCGGTATCTCCGCGAAAAACGGGTCGACGACCACGGCAACCTCTCTGGAACGCCGACCCATCCGGAAGACGATGGCGGGAGTGTCGAAGATCACGACGACCACGACTGATCGTCGACACTGCCACGACTGACCTGCCAGTAAACCGAGAGCCAACAGGCGGCTACGCACGGCGTGTGAGTGCCAGTGCGGTGAACACGCCAGCGATGACACCCATCAAGCCGAGAACCAAAGCTGTATTTTGTGCGAACGCGGCAATCGCCAGTGCGTCACCGATTCCGAGCATACCAGCGGTAGCAACCCGTGGCGACAGGTCGGTAACCATTGCTTGGAGCCGCTCGCGGGGCGTCGACGGCTCAGGCTCGCTGCGCTGTGGTTTCGCCAGCCGCTCGTCGACCTCGACGTGGTCGGTGACCGTTCCGGGTGGCGAGATCGTCACGTCGGTGTAGGCAGATTCGTTTCCGTATCCGGTAACGATTTTGAGCCGCCCGGTGACGGAACTACTGATTGATCGGGTGTCGATCCCCACCGAGCGACTGCTGTAGGGTTCGACGTAGTGGTTGCCCTCACCGAGGTGTGCGACGGTCGACAGCTCGTCGTCGAGGTTGAGATGGACGTGAATCGCCTCGCCGTGGTTGCGGAGGTGGATCTCAAAGGGCCCGTCGGTCTCGAAGCCGGATGGCGTGGCTATCTGATGGAGGCCATCGCGGTTGAGGTCGACTGAGAGACGAGCCACGTTCGTGACTCGCTCTCATACATCAAAAAGCTTCAGGCTAGCCTGAATTACGCGGCGGCCTCGTCTCGCATGTCCGGCGGCAGGAGGTTCGGAATCCCGTCTTCGATGGGGTAGACCTCGCCACAGTCCGTACAGGTGAGCGTTCCCTCCAGAATGTCGTCGTCGTCGCGGGTGTCGACCTCGAGATCGAGGTCGTGTTTATCAATCGGACAGCAGACGATCTCCATGAGCGACTCCTTCATTGATTTGTATTCACGGCGGATCGATCAAAAGCCTACGGGTTCCGAACAGTGTCGACCCCACTATGTCGAGTTCGGACATCGATCCCTCCTACGAGTCGACTTCCGTCGTCGACGTCTCGCGGTGGGCCTGCAGGACGATCCGAACCCGGTTGGCCAACACGTCCATATCACCGGTTGCCTGATCGCCTTTATAAACGAACTCGGTGACGCCGGCCTCGATAGCGTCCTTTGCGAGCGGTTCGAGCGACCGCCCGGTTAGAATAATCAGCGGTACCGAGGGGATCGAATCGTCCCCGCGGAGCGATTCGGCCAGTTCGACGCCGCTTTCGTCCGGGAGTTCGTAGTTCGAGATGATACAGTCGTAGGAGCCGTTTTGAAGCGCGCTTCGGGCCTCGACGGCGGTGCTGACGGTGGTTATCACGAACTCGTGGGCCGATTCGAGGGTTTCGACGACTTTGGTCGCCATGAAGTTGCTGTCCTCGACCAGCAGGATATGAGGTGTGGTCATTTGGCGTCCATCTGGACTACACCCACATATAACTGTAACATTCAATCGAAAAGGAAGTTAGGGGCGAGAGATCAGAGGATGTCGACCGAGCCATCCGAGGAGACCTTGATAACGAGGTCGAACGCAGACTGGATCGTGCTGATCTCGTTTTCGGTGTGGACCGCGGGGTCCATATGGTAAAAGCCCATCACGCCCATCGAGTTGAGTTGGCCTTTGAGGGTAAAGAGGAACTGGAACATGGTTTCGTTGCCGACGTACTGCTGGATCGCCGACAGGGTGTGGACGCCGACGACGGTCGGTCGACGGCTGTTGTCCCACTTGGAGACGATATGGCTGATGTTGATGCCGAGCTTGGCGAGATGCTTGAGGTTCGAAATCTGCTTGTAGATGTCGAGCTGTTTGGTAACGTCGGCTCCCGTGCCCGGTCGACCGGGGCTCAGCGTGCTCTGTCCGACCTCGATAACGGCGGTGTTGCCCTCCCGCCAGTCGGGGATGTTCCGGGCGGCTGCGAGCTGGTCGGTGGCCGACTGGGTCGCCGAGACGTAGAGGATGTTCTGTCCGGCCCCGTCGGTCGGCAACAGAAACCGCGAGTAGATGTCGTTGGTGATCGAGTGGGCTGTCGGACTCAACAGTAGCACCTGTGAGGAGGAGGTCGCTCGCCCGAACAGGTCGATGTTGTTCAGTATTTCGTCGATGGTATCCGAGCGTGTCGACCCTGTCGACCGACCACCGTTGGCTCCCCTTGTGGCTGATTCTGCGTTGGGTGTGGTCCGGGTAGCCGCTCCAGCGTCGGACGTGGACGCCTCGGTCGACCCAGCTGTCGACGCTGCCTCGGCGGCCTCGGCGTCCTCGGCAGCCGAACTGGAGCCGACGCTCCCGATGCGATGTGAGATCCGTTCGAGGATCGTTCTGAACGATGACCGCCCGTTGCTCTCGTCGGCGTCCGTGGTTGCTGATTTCTCGTCGGGCTCGGCGGCTGGCTTGGCGTCGGGATCGGCGGCTGGCTCGGCAGTGGGCGGGGGTGAGGCCGACGCCGCAGCCGTCGAGTCGGGCGGTGTCGACTCGTGGGTCTCGTCTCGGGCGGTCCACTCGTCGACGTCGACTGCAGGATCTTGAGGTGACTCTGTGGCCGGATCGGAGGGCGTCGGCTCCGCGTCGGCTGCTCGGTCGGCGCTAAAGGAGTCCCAGAGTCGACCGCGCTTCTGTGAGCCATCGGTGTCGGTCTGGGATGGAGAGACATTCGATGGCTCCGATGGGGCGGAGTCTGATGGCTCCGATGGGGCGGAGTCTGATGGCTCCGATGGGGTAGAGTCGGATGGCGCAGAGATTCCACCAGATGACTCCGGTGAGATCGACTCCGGCTGCTGGTCGTCTTCGATCCGCTCCAAGAACTCGTCTATTCGGGAGTCGTCGGTCGACTCCTCGTCGGCCACAGCGCCATCGGCTGTCTCGGCATCGGTCTGTGAATCATCAGTCATAGTTTTCTGAGAGCTGCCGATTGCGTGGACGGTGGGATGGATACCCAAAGCGACCGATCAGTGTCGACGCCAACATCCACCAATCACCAGTCCGTCTGATAGCTGTCTTGGCCACCCGTTTTGTGGGTCGACGGTGGGCGATCACCGGCGTCGCTCTGCCGGGGCGACGAATCGGCCGAGTCGAACTGCTGTGGCCGGTCGGTGGTGTTGATCGTCGACCGCGAGAACGGGATCCAGTTCCAACCGCCTTTCGAGATGCCGGTAAACCGCTGCTCACAGCTGGGACATTCGGGTACTTCGAGCAGTCCGAGATCGATCTTCTGGTCACAGTTACCACAGACACCGTTCGAGACCCCATGTCGAATCGCCTCCTGTTTGAGGTCCGTCAGCGCATCCTGCTGTGCGTTCCGTTCACGGAGGGGTCGCAGCGCCTCCTGTCGGGAGTCACTGACCGCACCGAGGCGGTACTCGATGTTGTCGGTGGTATCCAACAGATGCTGTAACACCTGTTCGATGCTATCGAACTCGGATTCGAGCTGCTGTTCGAGCTCCGCGTGGTCGGTACTGTTGGCCTCGACAGTTGCTTGGAGTTCGGCGTAGTCCGCGCTGTTCTGCTCGACGGCGGCTTCGAGTTCGGCCAGCGATATCCCGTCGTCGAGCCGCGATTCGATTCCCGCGAGTCGCTTGTCGACCGACTCGATCCGCTCGGAGAGTTCGTCGATAGTCTCGTCGGTCTCGGTCTGCCGGTCGACGACCGCCGACGAAAGGTCATCGAGCTGCCCTTCGAGCACCGAAAACCCGTCTTCGGCCGCCTCCTCGTGCTGTGGTTCGTCATGCTGATCCTGCGAGAGCTCCTCGATTGCGGTCCGAAGTCCCTGCAGCTCGGATTTGAGCTCCGAAAACTCCGCGGTCGACCGGTCGGTCTGCGAGATGTCGGCCCCCTGACTGACCGTCTCTCGCCCGTGGTCGACGGTGTCGGCTGCTGTCCCCTCGTCGGGCTGTGGTGAGTTGTTCGTGACTGCCGAATCCGACACAACGCCTGACAGCTCTTCGAGAACCCAGTACGACGACAGGATCTCATCGAGCAGTTTCTGCTTTGAAACGCCTTTCTGACTGGCAGTTTCAGCCACCCACTGCTCTAATGCATCGGAATCAAACCCATGAGTACCACCAACAGGAGAAGAGTCGTTCGACATATTTGTTCAGGGAAGTTACTTGTAGTTCGTAGCGATTCTTTACTGTTAAATGTTCGGGATATTTGATTAAAACAGAACCTGATATGACACCTGAACAACATACTGGCCGAGTGTTGGCTATTGAAATGTAAGTATAGTAGAATTATCTAGATAATCATACAATCACACTGACTAGTCACATGAAAAGATCCAAAAACCATCATCATTATATCCGTGGTAGCCATACAGCGGTAGCAGTGACGACGAGAGACCGATTTGGTCCGGGCCAGACACCGAATCAGTTTCGGGTCGGAATCTCAGGCAATCAGAAACATGTCTGACCCGACTCGGTCGACCGATTGTGAGGCTGTGAGATGAACGCACGACTGAAACTACTGGTTGCGAAAAACGGGCTGGTGTTGGCGGCGGTCTGTGTCGTGGTTGGACTGCTGTTGTTCGCTGGTGCCGGGCAGGTGTATACGTCGCCGGCTGTCGTCCAGCCGGAGCCCCAAGAGGTCGACCGGTTCGATATCGATCTCAGGCTGTCGGAAACTGCGGTTGTCCAGACCGAAAACCCGCTGTATGAGCAGGGAACGCGGATTCAAAAGCCGGTGTATTTCGCAAATATCACACCGGAGCTGACGCTGTCGGTCGTCGTCGACACCAACAGCGACCGTGACGTCGACATCGACCAGCGGCTCGTCCTCAGCGAGCGGGCAACGAGAAGTGGCTCGGAACTCTGGAGCCGCGAACGGGTGGTGACGACGAACGAGGAGACGATCACCGACGGACGGAGCCGAACGAACATTACGCTCGATGTGAATAGCCTTGCAGAGAACCAACAGGACGTTGCAGAGATTATCTCATCGGTGTCGAGTATCAACACCCAGCTTCGTCTGGAAACGAGCTACGAAACCGAGCCGGTCAACGGCGAGTCGTACGCCGGCCAGTTGCAGCTTTCGCTGACTCCCTCCTCGACGGACAACGCCTACTGGCTTTCGGGCTCGCGATCCGACAGCGACACCGAAACCAGACTGAGCCAGCCGGATCCGGTCCAACAGCCACCCAACTACGTCAGGGTCCTCCTGTTGGTCCTCGGTGGGTGTGGGATGCTCGGTCTCGGTGGGGTGGTCGTCGTGAAGTCACGGGGCCTCGACCCACAGGAGCTACAGATCGAGGTGTACAACGAGGAGTACAGCGAGTGGATCTCCAAGGGCGAGCTCGTCGTCGACCCCGACAGACAGTACGTCTATGTCAACTCGCTGGGCGACCTCGTCGACATCGGGATCGATGCCGACAAGCGAGTGATCCATGATACGGATCTCAAAGCGTTCGTCGTCGTCGACAACGACCTGATCTACTACTTCGCCAGAGAGCCGACCAACATCGAACTGTGGGCGAACGTCGGCAGCTCCTCGGAGACCGATCAACGGTGAGTTTGGCGGACCGAGATCGGCCTGAGTCCGAAGAAAAACAGGTAGACAGCGACAACCGGCAGTGTGGCACTCAACGAGATCGTTAGCATCGCGACAACCGGGTGGATCGCATGCAGGAGCCGAATCACTGGTAACGGAAGGCCATAGAGGTAATGGGTTTCTGAATAGGATCGCGAAAACGCCCCGGTTTCGTCCGGTGCAGTCACTGTGAGCTGCACCTGTTTGCTGTCTCCGTGCGAAACGACAGCGGTTCCGTTGGTGACCGCAAGCCCCGAACTCGCCGGTTCGATAACAACGACCTTCGGTAGATATTGGGAGTTCTCCACGGTGTAGGAGATATTCATGGAGCCGCCAGCGGTGACACGTGCACTGTTATCCGAAGCGATTGACGGAGACGTACTGAGGAAATTGGCCGTCGTTGTGCCGCTCGGAAGCACCATACTCGTCATGATCGGGAGGATCAAAACCAGTATGAGACCGGCCACAACGAGCCGTCCACTCACGACGCCGCTCCGACTCGTCGACCGCTCGGTCTGTCGACGGCTGTCGGAGGTGAAAAATCCATAAAGCAGTGTGAAAGCAATCAACACCACCCCGAAGCCGGTCGTCATCACACCGATTTGGGCACCGCTGCCGACACCGATGGCTCCGGTCACCGACCGGACACCGTTTTGGACAACTGCTGCAGCCGACCCAAGCGATGGAATAACGACGACCTCTCCGTTGATCTGGAGGGCGACAGCAAGCACCTGCACGTCGTTTACGGGCGGCTCTCCGGCGGCTTGATCCGTGAACGAGTTGGCATCTCCCTGTGTAACATATCCCTCAGACGTCGTCTCGATCACACGGTGTGTCGTGGGGCCACCCCCATCGAGCGATTGGGCCTCGTAGGTTATCACGTCACCCGCTGAAACACCGCCTGCGAGGAACGGTGGAATCGCAACGAACCCGTCACCGACTGCGAGTGTCGGGTCCATACTACCCGTTGCGACGTAGCCGAGCAACAGCGGCTGGCCGAGCAGTTGGCCGGCCACCAGCGCAACTGCTATCAGAACCAAGAACGCCGTGATGGATTTTTGAATGACTGAGAGTGTATCCATTGGGTGTCGGTTACTCCGAAACTGACGAGATGCAGGCGTCGCTTATTCGTTCCACAGCTGAATACCTTCTCGGGAGTACTGTATCTTCCGATTGGTTTTTAGTACAGATATTCAGAACAACCACAACTAAACACGGCCACGCCGACTGCGACAGAACGGTACGGTCGACGGCGACGATATGACCGAGTCGACTACGAGACACACGCTCGGCGCGTCAGTGGGTGCAAGTCGAAAGCGTGTCGACCAGCCAAACAGAATACTACGTACTGTAATTTAGAACACACATCCAAATCACATTTGTATGCAAAGTAGTTACTGGCACAGTACTGAGCAGTACTGTTAGATAGTGTGATTGACAAACTATAATTATCAATAGAAGATATTATATATGTAGATTACAATGACATTCAACGTAGCATGAACAGGCGTAATTTCGTGGTGGGGCTTGGGACAGTCGCGACCATAAGTGGTGTGGCATCAGTGACGGCAGCTTCGTTCAACGACAGCGTTAATCCGTCGACCAACTTCCAGATCGTTCCGCAGACGTCAGCGCTCGTCGTTCGACGACTGCAAACTGAGGTCGGTTCGTACGGTAGCTTGGCGTCAGGCAATGCCTCGTGGAACGGCTCCGAGATCAACGACTTCGGGAACGTGACCAACGAGGATAACGTTAACAACAGCGTCGTTGCACATCTCAACGACACGGAAAACGGTGAGCTGGGCGCACAGCTCGCGTTCGACAACCAGAACACGACGAACTACTCCGCGTATATGGACAACGGTGGCACCGACGACGAGTGGGGCTTCTTCGAAATCGCCAACGTGGGTGAGACGCCGGAAACCGTCGGGATCACGTTCGGTTACAACGGGGATAACGTCGGTGCGACCGAACAGCTTTCGGAGGGTGACGTCGCCGACATGTTCAACTTCCGAATCAATGGGACCAAGGTTTCCCCAACGAGCGGTACCACGACCGAACCAGCTAATCAGGTGGAAATCGGTGCAGGAGAGGTCGCAATCGTCGGTCTCGAAATCGCCATCGATGCCGAGGCATACGAGACGATCCAAGCGCAGGCCGATGCGACCGCGTTCAGTCCAGCGAGCACGAGCAGTATCAGACTCCTCGACAGCATCGAAGTCGGTGTCGACTTCGACCCGAACGCCTAACCCGGCTGCTTCGACGTTCGGATTTATTTTTTAGCATCACGACCGCCGCCCAGACAGTCCGACCGATGGGATCATACAAAGCGACGCCGAGAGCACTCTATGGAGCAGTCGACCGACGATCTCGCGGCGGTCGCCAGCGATGCCGTGCGGGCAAGCGGTGACTACCTCCGCGAGGCGTTCAGAAACGGAGCCGTCGACGGCGAGTACGACACCACCGACGTGAAGGCGGTCGCCGACCGCGAGGCCCAACGGCAAGTCCGGTCGGTGATCGACTCGCACTACCCGGACCACGCTTTCGACGGCGAGGAATCCGAGTGGAGCGACTCCGACCACGCGTATCGGTGGGTGGTCGACCCCCTCGACGGTACCAACAACTTCGCCAGCGGCTATCCGAAGTTCGCCACGGCGGCGGCGGTCCTCCACAACGACGAGCCGGTCGTTGCGGCGATCTACGAGCCACTCACCGGGACACAGTATCTCGCCCGGCGTGGCGAGGGCACCACAGTCGACGGCAGGCCGATCCGAGTGACCGATGGCTCGACACACCCGCTCGAACACGGGACGGTCGCGCTGGTTATCGGTCTCCCGGCAGTGACGAATTCGGCGTTGGCACAGCAGGCCGAGACGCTCGAACTCGCGCTTCGAGACCAGTGTAAACGGGTGGTGGCGACGTGGGCACCCTGTGTCGACTGGGGCCTACTGGCTCGTGGCGCGATTGATGGGCTCGTCGCGTTCCACCCCGAGCGCTACGAGCAGTATGCCGGGAGCCTGCTGGCGGCCGAAAGCGCGGTCAAAGCAGTCGACACGGTCGACGACGATGGACTGTACGTCGGCGCACCGAACTCCGAAACGACCCAGCGGCTCCACGAGACGGTCATGGACAGTCTCTAACGATATTGGGACTTATACCACCGCCGCCGCTAGAGGTGGTATGTTTCGCTGTCGTCGCAGTCGACCGGAGGCACGACGATGAACAAACTCAATCCACGGATCAGAGTGGTGTGGATCCTCCGGGCGATCATCACCGCCCTCGTCGTTGGCGCTCTCGGCGTCGGCGTGGCGACCTTCTTCGATCAGTCCCGGCTGATTCCGGTCGGCGTCGCAGTCGTCCTTGTAATCGCTGGCGTGCTCCACGCCATCGTCCGCTACCGGAACTGGGCGTACGTGGTCGGTGAGGACGCCATCTATCTCGAACGCGGCGTGTTCACCGAAGTCCGAACCGAGGTCCCGCTGGTCCGCATCCAACACGTCGACTCCCGGCGGTCGGCGTTCGAACGCCTCGTCGGGCTGGCAAGTACGGTCGTCTACACGGCTGGCTCGCGCGGCGCGGACGTGACGATTCCGGGACTGACGCCCGACGACGCCGACGGCCTCCGCAAACGACTCAAAGGACTCGTCATCGACACCGACGGGGAGGACGCCGTGTGAAACTCGCGTTGAAAGCCGTTCCCTACCGCGCCCTCCAGAAGACGACAACGCTTGTCATCTCGGCGATCTTCATCGTCTCCTTTGGGATCGGTGTCGAGTTCGGCCCGCCACAGTTTCTGGCCGTACTCGTCGCCAGTTTCCTCGCGATGCTCGTCTACGAGATCGCCTACTACCGGCGCTTCGAGTACGAACTCACCGACGACACCCTCGACATTCGATCAGGGGTGTTCAACCGTCGCAAGCGGGAGATCCCCTACGGGCGAATCCAGAACGTCGACATTACACGCAACATCCTCCAGCGACTGTTCGGTCTCTCGGAACTCGATATCGAGACCGCGGGCGGCGGCTCTACTGAGGCAACCCTCCAGTACGTGACGGCCTTCGAGGCCAAGCGGCTCCAGTTGGATCTCCGCCGGTACAAGCGTGGCGAGTCCCCCGAAACACACGCTGACGAGGGACAGCCGGGCGTCGAAGGTGGGGTCGTCGACGAGCGTCGCGTCGAGAGCCACGACGATGACGAACTGCTGTTCAAGATCGCTCCATCAGAGTTGGCGTTGGCAGGAGTGCTCTCGTTCGATCCGCGGGTGCCCGGCGCGATCATCGCCCTGTTCAGTGGCTCGATACCGTTCATCTCGCCGATCATTCCGGTCGAGGCACCGCCACTGGTCGTTCTCGGAATTCTCGCGGCGCTGTTCGCTGTCGGCATCGTGTTGGCGTGGGTCGTCGGAGCGATTTCGGCAGTTCTCAACTACTGGGGGTTTCGACTCACCCGCTCCGAGGAGGAACTCAGATACGAACGCGGGCTGTTACAGCGCTACAGCGGGACGATCCCGTTTGACAAGATTCAGGCGATCACGATCACCGACAACCCGCTCAAGCGGCTGACGAGATATGCGACGCTTGTGGTCGAAACCGCGGGCTACGCTCCCGGACAGAGCGACGGCCGGGGAAGTGAGGCGGCGATTCCAATCGGGAGCCGCGAGCGAGTCGACCAGCTCACCCACGAGATCACCTCGGCCGAAGAGCCGACGTTCACACGACCACCCAAACGGGTTCGTCGACGCTATCTTCTCCGCTACCTGCTGGCACTCGGCGCGCTGACAGGACTGGTCTACGGGGTTGCGACGCTGTTCGACGTCGCCGAGCAGATGCCGTGGTATCTCCCCGCGGTCGGCGTACTGCTGACGCCGATTGCGGCCCACTTCAAGTGGCGTCACCGCGGCTACTGGCTCGGCGAGGAGCATCTGGTCACCCGAAACGGCTTTTGGTCGCGGGAGACCAAACGGATCGCATACTACCGGATTCAGACGGTGATCGACACACGAACGATCTTCCAGCGTCGGTGGAACGTAGCGACAGTCATCGCCGATACTGCAGGCTCGCTGTCAATTCTCGGCACGGGTGCGGCCGCGGTCGACATCGACCAGCGGGACGCCGACCGACTCCGCGCGGAACTCGCCGACCGGCTCCGAACCGCAGTCGCAGACCGTCGTCAGCGTCGACGCGAGACACGCGAGACACGAGAGACTGACACTGAGACGACCCCCGGAGACGAAGAAAGCGACCAACCGTCCACGGATGTCTCTGAAAACGGGACGGGATCGACCGACACGGTCGAGCGTGCTGAGACGCCGGATGGTATCGAAAACGACGATGTATCGGACGTAACTGAAAACGGTGAGGCCCCAACAGACCGCCCCGAAAACAGCAACAAGCCGCCGGAGGCAGACGAGGACGATGCGTCGACTGACGTGACAGCCAACGGGCAGGATGTCGACCGATCCGACGAGTCGGAGCGTCGAGATTAGTCCTCGCGGGCGGCCGCGACAACAGACGTGAACTCGCGGGCCCGTTCAGTGATCGTCTCGAACTCGCCGCGTTCGGCCGCCTCGTAGTCGACCAGTGCGCCACCGACGCCGACACACTCGGCTCCGGCCTCGATGTAGTCGGCCGCATTGTCGAGGTCGACGCCGCCGGTCGGCATCAGCGGGATCTGGCTGTAGGGGCCTTTGATCGCGCTCAGGTGGCCCGGTCCGAGCGAGGAGGCCGGAAACACCTTGACGAGATCGGCACCGGCCTCGTACCCCCGAATCGCTTCGGTCGGCGTCATCACACCCGGTGCGACCAGCGTCCCGTAGCGGTTACAGGTCGTGATTACGTTCTCGTGGAGGCTTGGGCTGACGACGAACTCCGCACCCGCCAACATCACTGTCCGAGCCGTTTCCGAATCGAGAACCGTCCCGGTTCCGACGACGATCTCGTCGCCAAAGGAACCGGTGAGATCCGACAACATATCACCGATACCGGGTGTGTCAGCGGTGAGTTCGATTCCCGTTACGCCGCCTTTGAGAAGCGCATCGGTGATATCGATCAGTGTGTCCGGATCGGCACCGCGCAGGACTGCGACGACGCCGCTGTCGACCAATTGCCCGTAGGTTTCGGCTTTTGCGTGCATATCCAACCGTTCAATCCGGACATATTAAAAAGGCGTGTGTGAGTCGGCCACAGTGTTAGGCGACCGTACCTGAATCGGGAGCCGCGGGGTGAGCCGCCTGCGACAGACAGCCCCAAACCGCACGACTCCGGCGTGTTAACCGGTCGTACCAAATCCCCTATTAGTAGATACACGCACAGTATAGGTATGAGCACCTCACCGACCACCGAACCCCAATCTTCCAGTCTGTCGACTGATTCCACGTCGGACCTCACCGCGAAACAGCGGCGGATTCTCGACTATCTTCGAGCACAGGTCGACAGCCAGACCTATTTTAAATCCCGACTCATCGCTGACGAACTCGATATGAGCGCCAAAGAGGTCGGCGCGAACATGACCCCGCTGGTCGAGGGTGATATCGATCTGTCGGTCGAAAAATGGGGCTACTCATCGGGGACGACGTGGATGGTAACGGCCTAACCGCGAAAAGAACGGAAAATCGCTCGGTCGAACGCAGTTCTCTCAGTTAGTCAGTCGACTTAGCACTCCGACCAGCCACACGACTCGCAGGTCTTGCAGCCTTCCGAGAAGTACAGCGACATGCTGCCACATTCAGGGCATTCGGGCGACTCACCGGCGGCCAGCAGATCGTCGGTGGCGTCGGTCGTCTCGGTAGACTCTGGCTGTGCGGCCGGTCCGGGTGTCGCACCGTTGGCGGTCGTGTCGTCGGAGACTGCGCCGCCGTCGGTCTCGTGAGCCGCTGCGGGTTCGTCGTCAGCAAGCTCCGAGAGGTTCTGCTGTTTCGGATACGGGTTGTCGATCTCGCCAGCGAGATAGCGACGCAGGGCCGTTCCGATGGCGTCCGGGATGGAGTTGATCTGCTCGCCTTTGTCCCAAGCGACCTTCGGACTCCGAATCCCGTTGAGTTCGTCGGCGATCTCCTCGGGGTCGACGCCCGACCGAAGCGCCGTCGAGATCGTCTTGGCGAGTGCCTCGGTAAAGGAGGCCGTAAAGCCGCCGGAGTTGCCGATATTGGCAAACAGTTCGAACGGCTGTCCGTTTTCGTCCTCGTTGATGTTGACGTAGACCTTGCCGTAGCCCGTGTCAATGCGCTGGGTTACACCGTAGAGGACATCTGGTCGTGGCCGTTTCTTGCCGAGGCCCTCTTGGTTCCGCTCGGGCTGGGTGAACAGCTGATCGAGTTCCGCGCCGATCTGGGCCCGTACTTCGTCGTTGTCGAGGAAGTCCTCGATACCGCCGAAGACCGCCTCGATCTGGGCGGTGATCTGCTCGGCTGCCTCGCCGTCGTCGGCGAACTCGGTGTTTTTGGCTCGCGTCGTCAGCACCTGTTTCGAGCGCGTGCCGTCTCGGTAGACGGTGACACCCTTGCCACCGTTGTTGTAGATGTAGCGGTAGACCTCGTCCATATCCTCCTTGGTCGCACTGTTCGGGAAGTTACAGGTCTTCGAGATCGCCGAGTCGACGCCGGCCTGACAGGCACACTGGACGCTGGCGTGGTCCTTACCCGACAGATCCGAGGTGACGACGAACAGTTCACCGATGGCCTTCGGGACGGTTTCGAGGCCGTCGACGCCGTCGAACTCGTTGGTTGCCATCTGGTCTTGGGCCTCTTGTTTGACCTCGTCGATGTCGATGTCGTTGGCCTCCAGCACGCGGAGGAAGTAGTCATCGAACTCGACGAGCATTTCGTCGCCCTGGACGTCGTCGGAGACGTTCTTGTAGTAGGCGACGTTGAAGATCGGCTCACAGCCACCCGTCGTGTTGCCGATCATCGATGTCGTGCCGGTCGGCGCAATCGTGGTGGTGTTGTGGTTCCGGATTGGGAAGCCCTCGGCCCACTCGTCGGCGTCCTCGCCGGTGTGGTGTTCGAACCACTCGCGGTAGTCGGTCGGGTTGGCGTACTTCGAATCCTCGTAGTCGGCAAACGGCCCACGCTCTTGGGCCAGTTCGTGAGAGGCCCACTTCGACTCGTGGTTGATGTGGGTCATCAGCTCGCGGGCAACCGCGTTCCCTTCGTCCGAGCCGTAGCGAATCCCAAGCTGGATGTAGAGCTGAGCCAGTCCCATGACACCAAGCCCGATCTTCCGCATTTCGCGGACCTTCTGTTCGATCTTGTCGACCGGGAAGTCGGACATCGTGACGACGTTTTCGAGGAAACGCGTTCCGGACTCAATTCTCCGGTTGAACGCATCCATGTCGACGGCCTCCTGAATGAACGCCTCGGCCGCGGCGTTGAGGTCACTGTAGTCGTCGCCGTGGTTGTCGTACCAGACACGCCAGTCAGGCGCTTCCTTGTCAGCTAGTGTTGAAAGGTTGATGTGGCCGAGGTTACAGGCCTCGTACTCTTCGAGCGGCTGTTCGCCGCAGGGGTTGGTAGCCAGAATTTCGTGGTCCGGGTGCTCGTCGACGTCGAAGGAGTGTTCCTTGTTGACGCGTTCGAGGTAGATGATTCCGGGTTCGCCGTTCTCGTGGGCACCGTTGACGATGTGTTCCCAGAGTTCTTCGGCGGGAATCGAAAGCTCCTCGCCGACTTCGACGTGCTCGCCGAGGTCGTAGAGGTCGTAGATCTCCTTCGTTTCCGGCGTTGCGATGTGCGGCTCTTCGGTTCGGGGGTTGGTGAAGGTGAACTCCTCTTCGTTGAACAGCGCGTCCATGAAGTCGTCGGTGACGCCGACAGAAATGTTGAAGTTCGACAGGTGGCCCTCGACTGCGTTGCGGAGGTGTTTGGGGACTTTCCCCTCCTCGTCGATCAGTTCGCGGGCCTCTTCGAGCGCATCTGCAAAGGAGTTATGCGTAAAGTCGTCGGGGTCGTTGAGTCGCAGCGAGTGGGCCAGCGAGACGTCCTTGTTCTTCGAGTGGATGAACTGGATGACGTCAGGATGCGAAACGCGCATGACGCCCATCTGGGCACCGCGCCGCGCACCACCCTGGGCGATGGTTTCGCACATCTGGTCGTAGGTTCGCATGAAGGTGATCGGGCCGGAGGCGATACCGCCAGTCGACCCGACAGAGTCGCCGTAGGGACGGAGTTTCCAGAAGGCATACCCCATGCCACCGCCGGACTGGAAGACCTCGGCGGCCTCCTTTGCGGTCTGGTGGATATCGGAGATGTCGTCGCCCGGGGAGTCGACGAAACAGGCCGACAGCTGCTGGAGTTCGTCGCCAGCGTTCATCAGCGTCGGTGAGTTCGGCATAAAGGAGAGCTGGGTCATCAGATCCTCGAACTCGTCGGCAACGTCTTCGACGTGGCTCCGGACCTCGTCGGGGAGGTCAGGAACGATACTCTCGTAGGAGAACTTGTTGACGTTGTAGACCGACAGCTCGGTTTCGGCCTGATCGTCGGCGGTCGTGCCGGTACCGAAGACTTCCTCAGCGAGTTCGTCGCGGCGAGGGTGGTCGGGTTTGATCTGCTGTGGCGTGACCGTGATTTCGAGATCCAGATTGTCGGCCTCGAAGACGGCCTCTGCGAGAGCGACGTTCTGGGCGACACGGGTGAACAGCTCCTCTTGGCTTTCGTTCGGGTTCCCCTGGGCATCCTTTCGGAGATACCGAGCGGGGAGGATGTTGTTGTAGGCATTGCTGGTGAGACGGTCCTCGATGGTCTCACCCTCAGTGCGTTTGATCGGCATTTCGAGTTCGTCGGCAGAGAGCTCCGGTCGGCTCACGCAGACCACTCCATGGCGTCTACGCCGCGCTGGGCGGCACTTCCAGTCGATGTACTCATATTCTGAACACTCATTTGGGACGGGAATGTTGTACCAACGGAACCCTCATAACAGCTTTGGTTGGTGTATTGGAAACGGGTGTGTCATTCGCCAACGCGGTCGCTGGCGGGTAATGCGAAATGACCATCACGTCGACAGTTGTCGACTTCCGGTCGTTGGTTTCGCTACGGTTGGGACGAGCATAAGCGTATCCGAAGCGAAGTGAAACTAAAATCTCACTGAACCTGCTCCAGATGGCCACAGGTCGGTGTCGACTGGAGATAGACGGAGCTCTCCGGTGGTGAAAGTAGTGTTATTGATACATCACCATTCCATACGTTTATTTTCGCTCACCGATTGGCACCCAGTATGCTACTGGATGGACTCCCGGCTACCCTCGCACAGGCAGGCCTCCTCGGGACGGAACTCGGACAGCTACTGATCGTCCTCGTTGGGATGTTGGTTGTCCTCGTCGTTGGCCGTCTCTTCTTGAAAATCGCGTGGCGACTCGTGACCATCGGCGTGGTTGTCGTCGGCGCAGCACTGGTACTGACGCAGTTCGGACTTATTTAGGCTGCGCGGCCTCGTTCGTCTCGGCGACCGCCGCGGCCCCAGACAGGAAGTTGTGAATGATATCGTGCCCCACAGCCGTCAGCACGCTTTCGGGATGGAACTGGACACATTCGATGGGGTACTCGCGGTGGCGAACACCCATCACCAACTCCTCGCCCTTGTGGTCGGTCGTTGCCGTAATCTCGAAGCAATCGGGAATCTCCGAGAGTTCCGCAACCAGCGAGTGGTAGCGACCGGCCTGAAACCCTTGATCGAGGCCAGCGTAGACCCCCTGTCCGTCGTGGTCGACCTGATAGGCCTTGCCGTGAATTGGCTCGGGCGCATGGCCCACCGTGCCGCCGTACTCGTAGACCGCGGCTTCGAGACCGAGACAGACCCCGAGGGTCGGCACCTCGGTGCTGATCTCCCGTAGCACGGCCATCGTCACGCCCACGTCACGCTCGTTTTTCGGATGCCCCGGACCGGGACTGATCAAGATGGCATCAGGGTCGACCGCTCGGATCTCGTCGAGTGTCGCCGTGTTCTTGAGGACGGTCACATCAATCGGCTGGAACCCACCGTCGCCATCCGGGACGCGAGTTTCGGAGACGTACTCGACGAGGTTGTACGTGAACGAATCGTAGTTGTCGACCACGAGCACCTTCATTGCTCTGCCTCCTGTGGCTCAGTTTCGATCTGCTCGATGGCGGCCAACACGCCGTCCATCTTCTGTTCGGTCTCCTCGTACTCGGCGGTCGGATCACTGTCGGCAACCAGCCCCGCTCCTGCTTGGACCGTGATTCGATCCTCCCCACCGCTGTGGTCGATGGTGGCGGTTCGGATGACGATAGCGAACTCGGCGTCGCCGCTCCACGAGAAATAGCCGACGCCGCCACCATACACTCCTCTAGGCGTGCGTTCGAGGTCGTCGATGATCTCCATCGCTCTGACCTTCGGCGCACCGGTGAGAGTCCCCGCCGGAAACGTGACGCGCGCCGCATCGAAGACGTCGTACTCATCGGCCATTCGGCCAGTCACGGTCGACTCGATGTGCTGGACGTGGCTGTATTTGAGGACGCTCATGAACTCCTCGACGGAGACAGAACCGGATTCCGAAACCCGGCGCACGTCGTTGCGCGCGAGGTCGACTAACATCGTGTGCTCGGCGCGCTCTTTGCCATCGGCCAACATCTCACCGGCCAGCCTGCGATCTTCGACCGGGCTGGTGCCGCGCGCGCAGGTGCCCGCAATCGGGTTCGAAACGATCTCTCGATCCTGAACTGAAACTAGGGTTTCGGGACTCGCACCCACAATCGAGAGATCGTCGTGGGCCATGAGATACATGTACGGCGAGGGGTTGACATCGCGAAGGGCCTCGTAGAGGCCAATCGGGTCAATCTCTCCCGTTAGTTCCCGCTTCCGAGAGATCACGCCCTGATAAATATCACCATCGAGGACGTGCTGTTTGGCAGTCCGGACCGCCTCTTCGTACTCGTCCTGCGGACCTGCGGTCTCGCCAGTTCGGTGGAAGCCACCCGGTTCGGGCTCGCTGGCTTCAGAGAGCGTTTGGGCGATGTCGACGGCCTCGCTCCGTAGCTCGTCGTACCGCTGGCCGGGGTCGTCGCTCCCATCCAACACGGGTGTAAACACCAACTTGACGGTTCCCTCGGCGTCGTCGAAGACGACCGTTCGAGTCGTGAGTGCAAACTGCGCGTCGGGGAGTTCGCTGTCGGGGCGGTCCAGTCCCACGTCCTCTAAGACGAGGTCGTAGACGGTTTCATGAGCGAGAAAGCCGACGAGTCCGCCGGAAAGTTGTCGACGGGTCGTCTCCGGGAATCCCAGCCGTTCAATTGAGGGGAGACCGCGCCGGAGTCGGTCCAGTATGTCGCCGTCGGTTGCGGCATCGCCTTTGTAGGCCTCGACCAGCAGATCGGCCGCCGGACCAAGACGGTCGACTTCGGTGCGGTCGGGGTAGACCGAGACAATGGCTTCGGGGTCGTAGCCCACAAACGAGTAGCGGGCGTGGCGTTCAGCATCCGTCTCGGGTGCGAACGCGCCGTCCGGGTCCGATGAGGCGGTCTTTTCGGCGCTTTCCAGCAAGAAGTTGTACGGGCTCTGGTCGGCCAGCGCGGCGTAGGTCGCCAGCGGCGAGGTGTCGACGTCAAGCGTGACTGCAACGCGAGCGACGACCGGCGCATCCGGTTTGCCGATCAGGTCGACGAACGCCTCGCGGTCTCGATCAAAGGTCAGTAGTTCGGAACCGGAACTCACACCGGCACCTCCAGCTCTCGGCCTGCGTTCTGAACAAANGTCGCCAGCGCGGTGTGGTCTTTCTGTCCCGGTTCGCGTTCGACACCGGAGGCGACGTCGACCGCAAACGGTGCGGCGACTCGCACCGCCTCGGCGACGTTGTCGGGGGTCAGGCCACCCGCCAGCACGACTGGTGAGGTGAGGGTTTCGGCGAGGTCGGCGGTCGACTCCCAGTCGTGGGTTTCGCCCGTTCCGCCAGCCCCATCCTCGGTTGTCGAGTCGACCAAAATCGCGTCGGCCGCGGCGTCGAGTTCGTGGGCACGTTCGGTGTCGGTGTAGTCGATGGCTGGAATGACCTTGATCCCGGTCTCGGCCCGAATGTAGCCGATATCGTCGCTGTCGAACTCGCCGTGGAGTTGGATCGCGTCGGGGCGGATCGCTCGGATCAGGTCGACCGCGTGGTCGGCGTCTTCGGGCATCGTCACGAGGGTTGCGGTGACGAATGGTGGCACCTCGGCGACGAGTTCGGCGGCCGTGCCACGGTCGACCTCCCGTGGGGTGTCGACCGAGACCGAGGAGATAATCCCCACGGCATCAGCACCGGCTTCGATTGCCGCTCTGAGGTCGGCGGGATCGGTGAGTCCACAGATCTTGACGCGGGCCATTAGGCCTCCACGTCCGTCTCGGTCTCGGCGGGTTCGCCGCGGAGGGCGGCCAGTTTGGCTGCTGCACCGCCGTTGTCGATTGCCTCGGCGGCGGCTTTGACACCCTCAGTCAGCGACTCGGCTTCGCCTGCAATGTAGATGGCTGCGCCAGCGTTGGCGAGAATGAGATCGCGTTTGGGGCCCTGTTCCTCACCGATGAGGATGGCTTCGAGATCGGCAGCGTTTGCTTCGGGAGTGCCGCCAGCGACGTCTTCGATTGGGGCCGAATCGAGGCCCAGATCGTCGGCCGTGAGCGTGTACTCGGTGATCTCCTCGCCGTCGACTTCAGCCACCGTAGTCTCGTCATGGATACCGATCTCGTCCATCCCGGATCCGTGGACGACGAGTGCGCGGTCGACTGGCATCTTGGTGAGTGCGCGAGCGATGATGGGGACGAGTTCGGGGCTATAGACACCGAGAATTTGGGCGTCGGCTCCCGCGGGGTTGGTGAGTGGGCCGAGCACGTTGAAGATGGTCCGCATTTCGAGTTCCTTGCGCGGGCCGATGACGGCTTTCATCGCGGGGTGGAAAACGGGCGCGAGCATGAACCCGATACCGTCGGCCTCGATGGCGTCCTGCACGGCGGGTGGTTCGGCGTCGACCGTAACCCCGGCGACTTCGAGGACGTCAGCGCTGCCCGATGACGAGGAGACGGAGTAGTTGCCGTGTTTGGCGATTGGAACGCCCGCGCCCGCGGCGACGATGGCGCTGGTTGTCGAGACGTTGATCGTGTCGTAGTCGTCGCCACCGGTGCCGCAGGTGTCGACCAGCGGCGTGCGGTCGGGCTCGATGGTCCGGGCGGCATCGCGCATCCCCTGTGCGAAGCCGGCGATCTCAGTTTCAGTTTCGCCTTTTGCTCTGAGGGCGGTCAGCAGCGCGCCGATCTGGGCCTCGGTGGCGTTCTCGAAGACGAGCCGCGCCGCATCGCGGGCCTCGTCCAGTGTCAAGTCCTCGCCGTCGGTCACTCGCTGTATGTAATCCTGCATTGTTAGTCACCAGTGTATGAGTTCGTCTTGTGATGTACAACTCTGTACATTGGTAAAACGTTGTCGGCGTTGTGAGTGTTTGTGAAACGGTGGCAGTCGACATGACTTAGAGGGCTGTGAGTCGGGTGTGGAGGTAGGTTTGTCGACGTGGTGTGGCACCATGGCAGAAACCACCAGCCGAAGCGGAGATTCGAAACCTTCAATTATCTCCCCCGGATACGATAAGTTGCGTCAGACAGCGACACCAGATCGGGTTTGTGGTCTAGTCTGGTTATGACACCTCCTTGACATGGAGGAGGCCGGCAGTTCAAATCTGCCCAAACCCATTCTCTACTTTCTCGCAACGACGAGCGACGCGAGATCGCTTGCGATCTCGAAGCGAACGGCGAAGCCGTGAGCTATGCGAGCGTAGTGAGCAGAGTGAGGCAGCTATTGGCGTTGGTGTTGTTCAACCAGTCCGAGAGTGAAGTCGACTGCTTCGAGGACAGTCCTGCTGAGCCGGGTTCTCATCAGCAAAAATAAGAGGTAACTGATACCCAAATCTGTGAGGGCCACAACTCATTACCGGCAAGCAACTACCTACTACTACAAGATCATCAGCGGGTGCGGCCCCCACCGTTGATGTTCTTACCCTCCCCCTGCCACACCAGTTTCCCCCATTGATGTGGTATCTGAACTGGAAGCCCCCGATCCAGTTCACGAAGTTAGTTCCCACACACGGTGTGTTACCGTCGTTTTCCCTACTGACGAGGCTTTCTCCCCGGAATGCGAAGAGAAAGGAACTCCACCAGTACCCCTCGAAACACTGGTCACGGCCCCCACAGTGACCAGCTTTTGCAGAGACCTCCGCTTTGGATCGCTCCCCTTTGTCTCTGCAGATCAGTGTCTAGAGTACAACCAGAAAGGAACTCATATTCACACAAATTATCAATAAATCAGACCGTGTGTTTCACCACTACTGTAGGCGGTCAGCTCCAAAACTGAACAGTCGACAGCAAAGCACCATGGACAAAGCGTCTCGGCCGGAGCGAGCAGCCCGACGCCAGTCAGTTGAGGTCGACCCGAACGGTGTTGTGACTGACGTGGAGGTAGGTAAGCAGGTCGGCTGCTCCAGTGAGTTCGATGGTGGTGCCTGCGAGATCCTCGTCGTAGTCGATACCGAAACTCCCGCCGCCGTCAAGACTGTTGGCGACGAGCGCCCCATTGATCTGGCCGTTCCCCGTCGCTTCGACAGCAGCATCAGGAGCGTAGATGACCGCATCGAAATTGATGGTACCGGTCCCAGAGCTACTATCGAGGAATCCATCGGCGACGTAAAACACGTTTCGCTCGGCTTCAGGTTCCGAACTCGTAGTCCCAACCTCGGCGTTGCCTGTCGCGCGCAACGAGCCGTTGATGTAGTAGCTCACGCCGTTGTCGGTTGTATCAGTGACGCGGATATCGTGGTTTTGGAGGTCGACCGTTCCGTCGACGACGATTGTGACATCACCGCCGCTGGTATCGATTTTGGTATCGTTAGTCAGCGTGAGATCACCATCGTAAAAATAGGTCCCATTGGTGAGTGTACACCCATCATCGTTGAGACAACCACTCCCAGAACCGCGTGCGTCGCTAACTTGCTGTTCGATGAGGGGCTTGGCTGAGCGATGGGCGACGTTATCCTCGACGGAGCCATCGATATCCGCACTGTTTCCGTTCCCGTTTCCGTTTCCATTCCCCGGATTGTACTCAGACTGTGTCGAGACGGCAGTATCGAGCTGTATCTCGTCGGGGACAGTGAGCCGCGACACCACAGTCTCGTTTGCGTGGTAGATCAGTGTCTCGCCGTCAGTCCGCTGGTTGAAATACTCGTACCAGCCTTCGTAATACGCACTCCGAATCTTCACTTCGATAGTGCCGTTATCTAGCGGCGTCGACACGTTCGGGACCGCGTCAGTGGCTACACCAACGGGAGTGATTCGACCGGTAGGCTGGCCGCCAACCGTACCCTCACCGGTGACTTGAATGATCGGGAACGTGAGCGTCGTCCCGCGGTAGTAGTACTCCGGTGGCGAGGCAAGACGGCTAGTGCCGTCCTGTTTCGACCAGATCCCACCGCCCTGATAGGCGACCGCACGGCTCTCGCCGCTGTAGACAATCGCACCCAAATCGGAGTCGAACAGCTCCGTCCGAGAGTCGTTTGTCACGTTGGAAATCGTGATACGCCCCGCATCCGGCTGCACTGACACAGACCCCTCCTGCATCAGTCCGAGGCTGAACCGCTGGGAGTCCGCATCACCGAGCGCAACAAGGCTGAGTTTCGAACTCAGATGCGACATCCCGTTTTCGACGTTGTTGGCTTCGGCCGTCGAGACGAGGTCCCCGAGTGCGACCCCGCCCAGCGCGACCGACGTCCCGATCACCGCCATCGAGAGGCCGAGAATCAACACGGTTCCCACCAGTTCGGACTGGCCACGATCCGACCGCCGGGAGCGCCCTCGACCACGTGGAAAATCCCGCTCCGTCGACCCATCGCTGGCCATCGCCGCGAGGCAACTGGCGAGTCGACGGGATATCATAACGACCGATACAGTCTCGATCCTGATAAACACTCTCACGAACCTATCGATACTGAGAATGGACGGTGGGAGCCGGGGGCGGTATATCGAAATCAAAGACAGACACAGAAATTGCCAATATGTTGATTAGTTTGGCTGTGGTATTGCAACTGGATATGGCCGACAAAACGCACAATGAGACCACACTGTCGCGGGCAGATGCCGCGGAGTATCTTCGGTCGCTGGGAGCGACGCTCGCCGGCGAGTCGGGGTCCTGGACCGTGCCGGTCGGGAACAAACGTGTCGAGATCCAGCCCGATGACGAGATCACCGTGGAGACAACCGTCGACGAGCGCTCGCGGATGCTCGGCGACGATATCACGTCGACAACCGTCGAGTTGAGATGGAAAGAAAGCGGCGAGTCGGCCGAAGGGGGTGACTGAGATGGTACTCCAAGCAGAAGCGATGGTGCTCCAAGCAGAGCTCACTGGCTCGCTGATCGTCCTGCTCGTCAATCTGGTCATCGGGACGATTGCGATCTACGCCGGTGCCCGGCTCATCATTGACGCCGATACCGCAATCGGTCGGGCGGCCGTAACCGCCCTTCTCGGGGCGCTTGCGTGGGCTCTCGTGAGCTTCTTTTTCGGGTTCATTCCGATCTTGGGACCGTTGCTCACGCTCGTGGCGTGGATCGGCATCATCAACTGGCAGTACCCCGGCGGCTGGGGCACCGCCGCTGGAATCGGCCTGATCGCGTGGTTGGTGGCCGTGGCCACACTGGTCGTCCTCGGGAGCCTCGGGGTCGTCGGCTTCGAGGCACTCGGCGTGCCGACGTAGAAAGCCGCAACCGGCTTCGCCCGACGGTCTCACTCAACGTGGGTTTCGAGAAAGTCGACGACCGCGCGGTAGGCCTCAATCCGGTTTTCGAGTTTGGTAATGCCGTGGCCCTCGTCCTCGAAGACGAGTTTGTCGACCGGAACACCCTGCTTGCGGGCCTTCTCGACGATCTGTTCGGCCTCGTCGACCGGAACCCGTGGATCGTTCGCCCCATGTAGGACGAACAGCGGCGCGTCGATTGCTTCGACCCTGTTGATCGGCGAAATAGATTCGAGGAACTCCCGATCCGCCGCAAGCGAACCGTACTCGGCCTCCCGGAGCTCGCGCCGCCAGTCGCCCGTGTTTTCGAGGAACGTCACGAAGTTGGCGATGCCGACGATGTCGACACCGGCGGCCCACAGCTCGGGATACTCGGTCATCGCCGCCAGTACCATGAAGCCGCCGTATGAGCCACCCATTGCGACGATCCGGTCGGGGTCGACCGCGGGATGATCGTGAAGCCACTCGACGGCAGCTTTGATGTCAGCCACCGAATCCATCCGGTTTTCGACGTCGTCGAGCGACGCATACGATTTGCCGTAGCCCGATGACCCCCGAACGTTGGGTTCGAACACCGCGTAGCCGTGGGCCAGTAGGTACTGTTTAACGCTGTTGAACGAGGGTCGACGCTGGGATTCTGGACCGCCGTGGATGTCGACGATGACTGGTGTCTCGCCCGAGCCGGTGTCCGTATTGGGCAGCGAGAAGAACGCCGGAATATCTCGTCCGTCGAACGTCGGATAGTGGACTAACTCAGATTCGACAAAGGTGTCTCTGGGTATCCCCGCGGTCGGCGCATCGGTCCAGCGTTCGGTCTCGCCGGACTTGATGTCGACGACGTGAAAGTTCGCGTTCTCCGTGTCGCCCGTGACGGTGACCGCAAACTGGTCGCCCTCCGGGCCAAAACTGACGCCGCCGGAGACAGCCTCCGGCAGGTCCGGATCGGGAAACGGATCGATCCGATCGGGAGCAACGATCTCGCCGGTGGTCCACTCGGTGTAGCCCTCGACGTTGCGACCGTAGACGATTCGACGGCTGTCCTCGTCGACCGCCAGTCCGCCGACGTTCCACTCGTCGCCGGTGTGATGCTCTCGGCGTTCGGTCTCGACGACGGAGAACTCCCCGGAGTCGACGGCGAGGCGTTCGAGTCGAAGCGTGTCGGTGTTTCGGTCGGTGACCAAGTAGATGTTCTCGCCATCCGGTCCCCAACTGGGACTGCTGTAGCGAACCGACCCCTCGTGGGGCGCCAGGTGATCAATCTCTCCCGAGTCGATATCCAAGACGTACAGGTCCTGATCGTAGCCGGAGTAGGCTTGTTGGACGATGAGTCGACTGTCGTCGGGACTCCAGCCGGCGAGGCTGAGCCAGCCGTCGCCCTCGAAGATCAACTCGGCCTCGTCGCCGACCGCGTCACGGTCCTGTATATACACGTCGAACACCGACTCCTCGCGGCGGTTCGACGTGAAGGCGAACTGCTCGCCGTCGTGACTCCAGCCGCCCCATCGGTGTTTGGCGTCGGGATGCTGGGTTAGGTCGACGATCTGGCCGTCGGTGAGATCGAGCCGGTGGAACTGGGTGCGTTCGTTGCCGCCGACGTCTTTGCCGAATATGATCTCCTGTCGTTCGGGCGAGTAGGAGCCGAAGGTGACCCGTTCCTCGAAGAACGTGTGTTGGTCGGGCCAGCCACGAGGCGAGGTAAGGCTCCAGAGCTGTGGGGTGCCGGTCGTGTTGAGCCGGAAGCAGAGCCGGTCGCCCTCCGGGCCGAAGCTCGCCCCGAAGGCGCTGCGGACGTTGAGATAGCGTTCGATGTCGTACACAGGCGTTTGTTGGGGGCTGTCGACAAACCGTTTCGGGTCGTATCGGGGGGGTTTTTACTGCCCGCATCCCTCGGGCAGGACAATGCGTGTCGCGTTTGTCTCGATGTATACGCTTCACACGCGTGACACCTCTGTGACCCGCCGACTGGCACGACTGTCGGGCCTGCTGGCCGACCGGGGCCACGACGTCCACGTGCTCTGTGGCCGGTGGTGGGACGGCTCACATCCGACGTTCGAACAGGACGACATCACCTATCGAGCGGTCGACGGGGATTTCTCCTCGCGCCTGTTCGTCTCCAAACTCCCGTTTGCACTCCGCAGAACCAAGCCGGATATCGTCCACGTTCCGAACAGCCCGGTCGGCCACGGGCGGGCGGCGAAGGCCGCCTGCCGGCTGCTCCGCGTCCCGCTGGTCGTCGACTGGTGGGCCGACCAAATCGACGAATCCGACGGCGACTACCGAAAACTCGCCCGCAGCGCGGACGTGATCGTCGCACCCTCCGAGACCGTCAAAACAATCGTCCGCGAACACGGTGGACCGGAGGACGCCATCTCGGTGATCCCACCGAGTATCGATTTCGACCTGGTTGAGTCAAGCGACGTCGACAACCGGTTCGACTACGTCTACAGCCGTCGACTCGACGCCGATGCCAACGTTGAGACCTTTCTGCTCGCGCTGGCCGAACTCCGCACCCGCGAGTGGCGCGCCGCCGTCATCGGCTCCGGCCCAGCATTGGAAGGGGCTAAACGCACCGCCAAAGACCTCCGAATCGGAGACCGAATTGCCTTCCTCGGCGAACTCCCCGAGGCAGAACGCGTCCCGATTTTTAAAGGCGCGCAGGTGTTCGCACAGACGGCCACTCACGAGCCGTTTGCGGCTGAACTGCTCTGGGGGCTGGCCTGTGGCTGTGTCGGCATCTCCGAGTATCAGGTCGACTCGGCGGCCCACGAACTAATCGAACACAAATCCCGACTCCCCGGAACCCGCGGCAGTCTGGTGTCGACGCCCCAAGAACTGGCCGACGAAATCATCGCCGCCGAAATGATGGACCACGAGACGGTCAATCCCAACTACGAGCAGTACGACCACGACCCGATCATCGACCAGTATCTCGAGTGTTACGAGGCCGCGATAGAAGACTACGGGTTCTTTTAACGGGTAATCGGTCTTTACCGGGTGACTCGATCTGGTAGTCGATGGCTACGCGCTTCTCTCGAAGCGTATTCAGCCGAACCTCACTCGTATCGCTTGCGCTCGGCGTCGACCACATCGCCACCCAACTCACTGAACGCTCGGGCAATCGCTCCCATCTCCCGCATACACTGGCTCGTCGAGGCAAAATCGAGATCTGACGCCACTGACTCCCACGGCTCACCTTGCACCACTTTCCGAACGAGCAGTCGTTCTTGACGATCCGAGAGATCAGCCGCCGACTCGAACAGCTGGGCCATCGCCAGTCTGTGGAACAGGTGCGGGGCAGCCTCGTAGGTGCCCGGCCCGTAGCCGACACCCGCAATGAGTTGCCACTCCCTGTCGTCGAACGTCTCGGCGATGTCGCCCCCAGACGAACCGGTTGCCGCCAGCGCCTCCCGAACGACAGCCGCATCGAGGTCCGACAGCATGTCGCTCAGCATGGTCCCGATCCGGTCACGGAACCAGTCGACGTGACGATCCGTGAGTGCCTGTCCCGCCGCCGAACAGGGCCGCAACATGAGCGCGGAGTGTTCACCGCTCCGGTCGTTGGCCGTGATCGAGAGATGGACCGTCCGATAGCCGTTGGATCGCCAGAAATCCAGCAGTTGCGGCGTCGCCCCGTAGCCGACGCCGAGCCAGTCGACCGTCTCGCCGAACTCCTCGTAACAACGGTCCAGAAGCTGCGAGCCCAACCCTCCAGAGCGGACCGCGTGGTGGGTGGCAATCCGCATCACACGGTAGCCCACCGGCTCGGCGGCAGCCTCGTCTCTGAGTTGGCTCGTCAGCACGTCCGGCAGCATATTGCCACGGACGCGTTGGCCCTCGTACATTGCAGCACGCAGGTCGGCATCGAGCCCGCCCTCGCGGGCCAGCACAGCAACCGAGACGACGTGGCCGTCGTGTTCGAGTGCGCGAATCTGGAGGTTGGGCGCATCGAGCAGTCGAACCAGATCGGTCGGCTCCGTTCGGTAGTGGGCGACTACTAATAAGCCGAACACTGACCGCAGGAGCTGTTCGTCGTCGGCTAACTCGTCGGCAGTCAGCTGTCGGTAGCTGACGGTTTCAGGCGTTGCCCCGGCGGCAAGCTGGTCGACCGGCGGTTGGGCGTCGAGCAGGAGCGTCCGAAACAGCCACGATTCGACGGGATCACCGCGAGCATAGCGGATCGGTTCGTGGAGTTCGATGGCGTCGACAGTGTGCTCGCTCTCGGCCAGCCGGTCGCGGAACCGAACGTCGAAACCACGGCCGGTTCCCTCGTAGCCGTGGACAGTGGTACAGAACGCCACCGATGGGGCCGCCAGTAGGTCTTCAAGCAGGTCGACCGGAATCGCGGCGGCCTCGTCTGCGATGACTATGTCGACCTCGCTGGCGAGTGCTGTTGCTTCCGGTGGCGTCCGGAATCGGATGCGACCGTCAGTGGTAGTCGAAAGTCGCGGTTGGGCCGTGTTTGCGGCGGTCGACAGCACGCCGAGTTGGTCGAGGAGTCGCTCGGCACGCGTGAACAGCGCGGCAGTGTTGTCGAAGGCGGGAGCCGTGACTAGCACATCCCGGCCAGCCGCCGCCAGCGAGCCAGCGGCCAGTCCGGCCGCGCTCGATTTTCCGCGTCCCCGGTCGGCTTCGAGGACGACCGCGTGGCCCGGCTCCGAGAGCGCCGCAAGGTGGGCGACCGCACGGGCCTGATCGGCGGTCAGACAGGCCTCGAAGGCGACAGTCGGGAACGGGGTGTCAGTCCTGGTGGATGGGTTGGGTGCCGACCGTGACTGCTCGATGGCCGGGTGGCTGAGCCCATCACGCTCGACGGTGACCGATAGCGACGCCTCGGGAGTACCGTCGGTCTCGACGGTGGCGATGGCGATACCCGGATGCGTCGTGAGTGTCTCGACCAACCGCTGGCGAAACCGGTTGCCAACTGCACTGCGGTCGAACGGTGGGACCGCAACTTGGTCGACGAGCGCATCGAGTTGGTCGGGGATCTCATCGAGCGGCGGGGTGAGGACAACGAGGAGGCCGCCGCCGTCGACCGCGCCCGTGACCTGACCGAGCGTGTTGGCCGAAAAGTCCTCGTGGCAATCCAGAACAACGATTTCTCGGGTGGTGCCGAGCAGTTCGTCGGCTTTCGAGGGCGGCAGGCGAGGGTAGCGGAACCCCTCGCGGGTAGTGACGAGACTGACTTCTTCGGAGTCGATATCGGTCGACTCGATTGTGGAGTAGGCGGCATCGATCCCCGCCTCGCGGTTCCCGGCCAACACCAGCAGTCGACGCTCGTTGGTCCGGCGGGCTTCCGCGTGCAGGTCGCCGACGAGCGCGGCGAGTGTCATACGAGGGGTTTTGATAGCCGAAACAAGGCTCTTTCCCTGTCGACGGCCCACGGCCATCGCTCGACAGGTGGATCAGGCCGATCAACCACTGAGAGCCGAACTGTCGTACGTAGTTTCAGCCATATGGAAACATATGTACGTAAAGTGGTGAAAATAGTTATGTGGAGCAGTCGACATCGCAGAAAGCTAGTTATTAGTGGCTTACGAGTGGCCCAAACGCCTTTTCGGCTGGGCGTGGGCAACGTTATTTGACTGACACATGTGTTACAACTTCTCAGAAAAACTGCGGCGGGCAGTACCGACACAGTGGGCAACCGCTCCCAAGGCAATTGTCGCTGATTCACAGCAGAACGGTCCAACTGACCAGCCGACTGCGGGCGACGGGTCGCGCGGTTCCCCAACGGGTTCGGGTCGACTGCTCACGGATGGTGGCGAGTCGGACTCCGACGACGAGGACAGCGAGAGCGACGGAGCTGACGAGGAGATGGCCCCGCCCGAACAGGAGGGTGAAGCAGGTGCAGAACCCGAGGACGAAGAAAGACAAGAGGCCGAGGAAGGGGAACAAGAAGGACAAGAGGCTGAAGAAGCAGAAGAGACTGAAGAAGGTGACGAGGAGATGGCCCCGCCCGAACGTGAGGGTGAAGCAGGTGAAGAACCCGAAGCAGAAGGCGAGGAGGCAACGGAACAAGAGCAACCGGAAGTCGAAACAGAAGGTGAAGAAGCCGAAAGTGAGGAAGAAGAAACCGTCGACGTCCCCCAGAGCGATGTCGAAAGCGTAGGTGCTGAAGAAGACGAGAGCACGACGGTGCTATTCCTCGACCTCTATGGGCTGGATCTCGACCTGCTTGGCCTCGAAATCCAGCTTCATCAACTCGTGTTGGATGTGTTTGCGACCGAAGGCGACGGAAACCTGCTGGGCAATCTCCTATCGGGAGTTGCTGGCCTCGGTGGCGGAGATCTGCTTCCCAGTGGACTGTCGGATATGATGCCGGAAGACGGCCTTTCAGGGATGCTCCCCGGTGGAGACAAAATTAAAAACACGCTCGGCCTCGGTGGGGGCGGCGAGAGCGAAGAAGGAGAAGGGCAAGACCGAAAAGAAGGCCAAGAAGGCGAGGAGTCCGGTGGGTTCCTCTCGTCGACAGCCAGTAGCATTCGGGAGTCGGTTCCCAGCCTGCCGGTCAAACAGCTCCTGATCGAGGTCATCGCCGGGGTGATCAAACAGCTGCTCGAATCCCCCGAAAAGGAATCCGGCGAGGAAGCCTCCGGTGAGGGGTCATGAGCGACACGAACGGGCGGATCGACTACAGTCGACTGGTCGGCGATATCGATTTCGGGACTGCCTTCGAGGGGACGCGATTCGAGCAGTACACCGACACCGAAAACGGACTCGGCAGTATCCTTGGCGGCTGGCTCGGGGCGATCCTCGGTCGGTTTGTCGGCATGGCACTCGGAGAAGTCGCCCAAGAACTGCTCGTCGACGAGCTATTCGGGGGGCCGGAGGACGACCAAGCGAGCGGCCAGAGCGATGGTGGCGACGAATCAACGGAATCAACCAACAGCGAGGAGACCACGGACGAAGCGAGTTCGGACGAAGAGACTGCGGAGGCTGAGACCGAATGAGCGCCCTCGAATCCACAGTCAGGAGTGACACACCATGAGTGGCAGCAAGACACTCGATCTGATCCAAGAGAACCTTCCGGACAGTCTTCGTGACGAACTGAAAGAAAGCGAGTTGGCCACGCAGGTCGGCGGCAGCTACGGTGAGCAGGCCGGTCGACGGGTCGGCCAACAGGTCGGTGCGGAGGTCGAAGAACGGTTTCGGGAGCGGCTCAACGCCGGTACAACTGTCGGTCGTGCACTGAAAGACGCACTCACATTCCTCCCGGCAGCGATACTCCACGCGCTGCGAGGCGGGACCTCACCGGGTGGTGTCGTCTCCGATCTCAAAACGGAGCTCAAAACGGAGCTCAGATCGATGGTTACGGAGACGAAAGACGAAGGGAGCGAAACGGCCGCTGAGGGGGCACAAAAAGCCGGAGAGACTGCTGGCGACACGGTCTCGGAGGCTGCAGAGTCGGTTCCGGGACTCCCCGCCAGCGCCGACCAACTTCGGCAGGAGACGATCCGAGATCTGCTGGACGTGATGTCCTACCGTGAGCTCCAATCGACGGCCAAGCAAGTCGGCGTGAAAGCCAACCAGAGCCACGAGGAGATCGTCGACGACATCGTCGACCACTTCGCCGAGCGGAAGGAGGGCGACGAGGGGACCGAATCCACCGAAACAGAATCCGAGTCCTAACGATGGCCGACGACACCCAACAGCAGGTCGACGGCCTGCTCGCTGATCTCGCAGCGGCGTTCGTCGAGGACAGCCAGCCCGACCCGGAGACGGTCAACGAGCTTGTCGACCGAGCCGACGAGATCGTGTCGACAACCGATCTCACAACGCTCCTTGCCGCAGCCGGTATCGGCAACGAGGATGCGCGTCCCGAGTCGTTGCCAGCGGCGGTCGCCGACGGAGAGCCGGAAAACGTCGCCGCGCTCCGGTCGCTCCTGACGGCCTCGAAGCTGTCGACTGCCGACGAGGACCGCGAGGAACTCGTCGACGAGCTGCAGTCGCTCGTGGAGACGACACAGAGTGAGCCACCGGCTGCGGCTGAAACGACCAACGACACTGGAGACGTAGCTGAGACGACTACTGCTACCAACGAGGAGACAGCGGCGACCGAGACAGAAGCTGAGAGTGACAAAGAGTCGTCTCCGATCCGAGAGCTCCTCCAGTCTCAACTCGAAGAGACCAACAGTATATTTGATCAGATTCCGGACCTAGAGGCGCTCACTGGCGGTTTCGACGAGGACGACGAGAACACGGAGACTGCCGATGAGGACGAGAGACGAGATGACGAGCAGTCGACCAGAAACAGCGATGGCACACGCTGGCGGCCCGGCGGCGGCAAACAGCGAACGACCCATTCGACAGTTCCCGGTTCCCGTCGACGAGACATCGGTCGACGACCGGGGCGGTTTTCCTCGGTGCGTGGGTCGACAGTCTCGAAACGGTAAGCGACAGAATCAGTGCTGGCTGGGGCCGGTGTCGCTGCGTCGGTATTTTTCGAGTCGACGGTAGCCGATGACCTCACCGGACTCGTCGAGTTCGATCTCGTACTGGCCGAGGATGTCTTGGGTGTCGGGAACCGACCGGCGTTCGATGATCTCGACCACCGCGCGCCAGTTGTCGTCGTTCCGTGAGACCTCGATAATGCCGTCCAGCCCGCGGCCGATCACGTCAGTCGACAGCTCGATGACCTGATTCCGAACCTCGATAATGCTCGCCGTGTCACCCTCACCGTCAAGTGAGGGCGTCGACTCGTCTGCTTGGGGGTCGACCCCGATATCGCCCGTCTGTTCGGCGACGGCCTCGTCGTCGGCTTCGATTGTGGCGGGCTCTTCAGGCGTCTCTTCGTGCTCTTGGCTCTCGTCTTGTGCTTGGCTTTCGTCGGCGGCTTCCTGCTCGTCGCCGTCGTTTTCAGCAGCCTTCTCGCTTTTATCAGTCGACGTCGACCCGGAGTCCGAAGCAGAATCGGGATTGGAATCAGAATCGGCCTCGCTCGCTTCTTCGCTTTTGTCGCTCTCGTCGGAGGCTTCCTGCTCGGCCCCGCCATCTGTGAGTAGTACTTTGGTTCTGTGCGTGTTGGATTCGTCCCTATCGTCCGTGAAATCGTGTACCATGGTTCGTGTATGTAATATCAAAACCGATGTGCTGGTGACGGGGACCGCTTGCGTAAGGCGTCGCTCCGGTGGTCTACGTTGCTTCGGGGTACTGTGCCTGGGTGGCTGGCGTTCGCCGGATTTCGAGGTCCTGGAGGTCCTCCAGTGTTCCCTCCTCGGTCACCTCTTCGAGTTTCGATATCTCGGCGGCGTAGTGGAGGAACGTGTCGACCGAGGCCACCACAACTCGGGCTTCGACCGTGAGAATTTCGATCCCCACAACTGAAATCCGTGCCCAGATATCGATGACAACACCTTTGTCGAGGATGCGGTCAAGTACGTCCGCCAAACTGTCTGCTCCGGGTCGGTCTGATGCCATACTACAAGGAACACCTGTCAGGTATTTAGGTATCGTGGCCACAGAAGTCGAATATCCGTTTCAATCACCTATACTACCGGAAAAACACATTTTTAGACTGTTCAGAAAAGGCTTTATTCACCACTTCATACCAGTTCCCCGTCACTATTTAGCACGTCGGGGTTCTACAGTTTACGAGAAACCGATGAGACACGAATGGTTCCCCCCAGAAAACGCCCTGTACTGTCGACTGATCGCTCGGGTTGCTCGGCGGGACTGACCATGAGTTCGAACCGCTACACCTACGGCGTCATCGAGCAGGGATCACTCGATGTCGACGTCACAGGAGTCAACGGCTCCGAGCCGATCCGAACCGTCGACTACCGCTCGCTGTCGGCGGTTGTCAGCGATATCGAGGAGATGGACCCCGAACGAACCGACGAGAACGCCACCGCCCACGATGAGGTGCTGCGGGCGGTCCTCAAGTCGGATGGTGGCCGCACAGTCGTCCCCATGCGGTTCGGCATGGTATTTAAAACTGAGAACGCGCTCAAAAACATCCTCAGAAACGGGCGGGTGGCGTTCCGACGCTCGCTCAATGATCTCGACGGGATGGTTGAACTCGGCGTGAAACTCGTCACAAAAGAGGGGTCGACCGTCGACCGACCGGCAGTCGTCGAGGATGTCGCCACGCGACTCCGCGCGGCCGCAGATACCGAAGCGGGTAACGATCTGTACAGCGACCGGTTGGTGTTCAACCGTTCGTATCTTGTCGAACGGGACGACCAGACCGCGTTCGATGATATCGTAAGCGAGATCGAGACTGAGTACGGCGACGATCTCCACGTCCAGTACAACGGGCCGTGGGCCCCCTACAACTTCGTCGACATCGAGATCGGCACGGAGGGTCGCTGATGTTCGTTATAGACGACCTACTTATCAACCCCTTTGTCTCGATTATGGAGGCAGTTCATTCGATGGCGATCAGCGAGCTGTACGACACCACCGAGATCAAAAACGAAATCAAGGAAAACAGACTGCTGTACGAACTCGGCGAGCGGTCGGAAGCCGAGTACGAACGGCTGAACGACGACCTCGAAGCACAGCTCGAAATCGCGCGCGAGGCACACGAACAGACACGCGGCAAAGTCGAGGTCATGAGATGACAGACACCCCACCACCCGGCGACCGAGATACCGACCAGTCCGATCAGCCAGACCAGCCCCGATCAGGAGACCCAGACTCCAGACGAGGCGGCGTCTCGGGACTGCTCAGACAGCTCCTCGAAACGATCCAACGACTCGACGAGGGCGGACGCTCAGTCGAGCAAGGTCAGGGCCGTCGACGCTCCGGTAGCACCGCGTTTGAGTATGAGTACAGTGTCAATATGGGTCTCGGAGAGGCTGAGACAGCCGACAACACGGCCCCAGCCACTGAGCCGGACCACCCCGTCAGTGTCCAACAAACGCTCGATGGAGCGAGTGTGACAGTCGACCTTCCGGCGGTCGACCCCGAGACGCTCCGTGCAGGAGTGACTGGTCGACGGCTCGTGGTAGCGGCCGACGACGAGCGACTGGCGCGTGTCACGCTTCCCGAGGATCACTACACGGTCCGGTCTGCCACCTACAACAACGGCGTCTTGGAGATCCTGCTGGCAGACAGCGACTCGGAGGTGATCGTCGATGACTGAGTCGGACGACGACCTGCTCGATGTGGAAGCGGTCGACGATCTTGACCTCGACGACCTCGACAGCGTCGACGAACTCGATACTGAGGAGCTGCCGGACGCCAGTGAGCTCGATCTCACGCAGCTTGGTCCGCTTGTCGAGGGGGCACAATCGCTCCTTGAATCGATGACAGAAGGCGAGGATGATCCATCAGCAGGGAAACTACAGGCTCTCCTTCACCTAGTGAATCTCATCCAAGGCGTTCTCACGACGACCGATACCGACGAACTGCTCGATACCGTCGACCTCGATGAACTCGATTCGGTTGTCGACCTCGACTCGCTGCCGGAGGCGCTCGAATCCGGGAATGTTGGCGATGCAATCGAACTCAAAAATCTGCGTAAACTCATCGAGTTTGGCCAGCTGTGGGATGCGGTCGACCTCACCGAACTCATGGGGTCGAAAGACGAAATCACCGACACAGTTGGCGTACTGACTGGCGACGACGAGGAGGGCGAGGGCGGTCTGTTCAGTAATCTGGAGCTGGGAGATATCACTGGCGGCGATGAAGACGGCGAACTGGGTGCTCTCACGGACCCAGAGATGATCCAGGCGGCGACACAGGCCCAACTCGACAGTGCAATCGATGGCTTTCGGGATCTACTGATCGAAACGCACGCCCGACTTGACGAACTTCGGGAAGCCAATCAGGCCCGGTTCGACGGCGTCGACCAGCCCAGTTCGCGGAACCCCACGGCTGTCTCGACAATCACGACACACCGTGGCCCGCCGAAAGACGCCTCCCGGACCTCGACAGTGCCACGAAACGTTCGGCACTCAACAGGGCCGAGTCGACGCCGGATCTACGGTCGACGGTTTACACGCATGGTTGAACAAAGAACAGTCGACGACGCCGAGACTGACGAGGAACCGGTCAACGAAGAGACCGCTCGTGAGGAGCAGACGACTGGCGACCCAGTCGACGAAGAAGCGGCCGAAAAGGGAGGTGAGGACCGATGAGTAGTGGTGGCCCAATGCGACAGAAAGACAGCCTTGCGGATGTCGTCGAGATGCTGCTGGACAAGGGGATCGTCGTCAACGCCGATATCATCGTCACCATCGGCGAAACCGAACTCCTCGGCATCCATCTCCGGGCCGCAATCGCCTCCTTCGAGACGGCCGCCGAGTACGGCCTGGAGTTCCCTGACGGTACTGACACTGAGCGAATCGAGGAGGTCACGGGTCGACGGAACCATCTCGAAACGATTCAGGCGACCGGTGGTGAGCCGGATATCGTCGACGAGAACGACGAGACCGCAACGTGGACCGTCCGGCCGCCGGTGGTCGTCCGCGAAGACGACGACGGCAAATCATCACTCACTCCGGACGACGAATCGGACGAGGCGGCATCCGAAGCTACTGACGCGGGTGAGTCGGGGTCGAAATCCGAGACGGAGACAGCGTCGACGGAGGAGGCTGATGGAGGCGATTAATCTCGACGGCAACGAGGCCAGCGACGGGCTGCTGTCGTTGGTGATCGCGATTGTCGAACTCCTGATCGAAGCGCTCGAACAGGAGGCCATCCGCCGGATGGAGTCCGGCTCACTGACTGACGAGGAGATCGAGCGCCTCGGGACGCAGTTGGCCGCGCTGCACGAGGAAATCGACCAACTCAAAGCCGACAGTGGTATCGAAGACGACGTCTCACAGCTTCGGACCAGCCTCTCGGATCTCGTCGAGGACGCTCTCGAACGCGTCGACGAAGACGAGCCACACCCCGGATTCGCGTTTCTCGACGATGTGAGCGCGCCGTCGCCGGAGCAGCCAGCCGCTGGGTCGACCGACCAGCCGGAGGAGCCGGAATGACCGACATCGAGCAGGGGCGGTATCTGTACTGTCTGGTGTATACGCCCGGTGTCGACCCAGCCAACCCCGAGTGGTCGACCGAGGGAATCGAGGACGAGCCGGTGTCGGTCATCACTGCCGGAGACGTTGGCGCAGTCGTTCATCCCTGTGACTCACTGTACGACACTGACGACCCCCAGACGATTCAGGGGTGGCTATTGAGTCATCAGGGGGTCGTCGACGAGGCAGGCGAGGTCTTCGGGACGCCGATCCCGTTCCAGTTCGACACGATCCTGACCGGTGGTGACGAGTCGGTCCGCGAGTGGCTACAGTCCGAATCCGAGCGACTCGAACCCGAACTGTCGGCGCTGTCGGGCCACTGGGAGTACCGCGTCGAGATCACCCATCACGAAGACGCCCGTGCGGCACTCAGCGAGGCCGACGAGGAGTTGTCGACGCTCCAGACGAAGATCGACGACGCCGAGTCGGGGACCGCCTACCTGCTCGAACAGCAGTACGAAAAGGAGCTTCAAAAGCAACTCCGCCAGCACCGCCACCAGCAGGCCCAGTCGGTCGACGACCGGATCGCCCCCCACGTTTCGGCCCTCGAATCGCTTGGCAAACGACGGTCGACGGGAGTCGGAATCGAAACCGGGCAGGATGACGAAACCGAGCCGATTGCCCGGTTTGCGGTGCTGGCGACCGACGAGGGAGCCGAGGCGCTCGGCGAGGAACTCGACGAGATCGCCGCCGAGCCGGGTGTCGAGGTCCGGTTCACCGGGCCGTGGCCACCCTACACGTTCGCCCCGGAGATCGACAGCGGAGGTGGACATGGAGCCAACAGCTGAGTCCGAAGACGTGATCGTCGACCTGCTGGATGTGTTGCTGCAGAAGGGCGTCGTGCTTGAGGCCGATGTCGTCATCGGGATTGCCGACATTCCGCTAGTGGGGATCAAACTCCGGGCGGCGATTGCCGGGCTGACGACGATGCGGGAGTACGGCATGTTCGAGGAGTGGGATCTCCAACAGCGTCGACAGCGGCGTTCGCATGCGTTGCAGCCCGGTGGGTCGCTGACTGGTCGACCGAATCCACAGCGGCCGCGGGAGGAGGCGCAGACGCGCGGTGGACGGCCTGAGGGAAGCAGTCGACCACGTCACGGAGATCGATCAGCAGGGAGTCGTCGACCGGCTGGTAGTCCGGCTGAGGAAGAGTCAGTCACTGGTGAGGATAAGGGAGTTCTCGACAGGAGCGGTGACACAGACCGAGAGAAGTAGTTCGATTGAGAGTGATGGCACTCGTTGGTCATCAAGAGAAGTCGACGCTGAAGCTAACCAATATAAAAATGGAATGGGACTGCCGAGAGTCGAACTCAGGTCCTACGGACCCCATCCGCAGAGGATACCACTACCCCACAGTCCCGCATGCATCGAAACGCGAGTGAGTTGTTTAAGCCCTTCGCTTCGCTGAGGACGCCCCTATCGTGCGGTTTGCACACTGTAACCTATCGCCCAAACCACTCACAGATCGTTTCGTGGGCCCCGATCACCATCGAGGGGACGACGATCATAAACAGGTGTTCCTCAAGGGGGATGCCAGCGATGTCGACGCCAGTCCGAAGTGGGATCTCGAAGACGCCCACGTCGAGGGTGTAGCGATCCCAGAGGTAGCCGAGGGGATACAGCGCGAGGATCGTCCGGGCGGCGCGGCGTTCCGAGCCGCTACGGCGGAGCAACACGGCGGCGACCAGCCCCCACAGCAGCTCGGTCACGAGGTAGGTGTAGTCGCCGAACACCGAAATATCGCGGTTCATACACCGAAAGGTCGACACAGCCGGAAAAAACTCCGGACACTTTGAAGCACACTAAGACCGAACGAACAGTGAGACCAACGGACAGCGAGGATGAGGGGCCGCAAGTGATTATTTGTATTTTGGACGCTCAGACCACAATTCTGACTCAAATATGAGCTTTTTTGGTGTATCTGTGCTTGACTCAGTGCCCAATCCAGTGGAAACGGTTCGATCTTTAACTTCCATCTTATACGGTACTGCTTCACACGACAATATAAAGATTTTGTTCGATAACTTATATATTACAGTGGTCAGATACGCAGCTACGACAGAGGGGCTTTTTGAGCGTTCGTGGCTAAAATCTGCCAACTAAATATCGCCGAAACAGTCGAACAGAGATTTATTTCAGTCCCAACAGAACTGGGCACTGATGACAAACAGCGTCGACCCATATGAGATGGAGATTCACGACGAGTTCGTTCCCGAAGAGCTGTTTTCGGAGTTCTTGGCCACGATGCCACAGGTGTGTGTCGAGTTGATCGTGGAGACCAACGAGGGAATCCTGCTCGCCAAGCGGGAGATTGACCCCGACATCTGGTTTTGGCCCGGCAGCAGAGTATATAAAAGCGAAGAGCTGGAGGCGGCCGCCCATCGGGTTGCCGACGAGGAGTTAGGGATTGACGTTCGGATCGACGATCAGTATGGCCCATACACACATTTCTGGAACTCCAGTCCGGCCGATGGGGCCCCGAGTCGACACACCGTCAACACGGTCTACCACGTCACACCGTCGACGGAGTCCTACGAGATCGAGTTAGACAACCAGCATTCGGCCTCTCGGTTTCTGACGACCATCGAACCGGATCTCCACGAGTACGTACAGCTGTATCTCCGCGACAATGACCTGCTGTAGTTGTCACCCCTACCTCAGAGGTTGGAACCACGCCGCAGCCACGAGCACGGCCAAAAACACGTACGATCCCCGAATTAGCAGCATCGTCGCCTGCTTTTCGGCGGCCCGACGCGAGACCACAAACACCGCGCCAAACGCCACCGGCGCGAGCGCGGCAGTCGGCGGGAAGACACCGAGCCCTGCCAAGAGGACCACCGCCGCCATCCCAGCGATCATGAACCAGTGGGCCACCTGTCTGGCCCGCTGTCGACCAAGCACCACCGCCACCGTTCGCTTGTTGATCGATTTGTCGTAGGCGTAGTCGGTGGCGTCGTCGACCGTCTTGATCCCACACAGAATCGTCGTAAACACCAGCGCGTACGCGACGACAGGGAGCGTCAGCGTCGACGTCTGGACGTAGAACCCGCCGAGCAGGGCAATGCCGATCCCTGCAGGGTAGCCCGCGGTCGCGCCCACAGGGTGGAGATCCAACTGCGGGGCGTGATTGTAGCCAATCAGCCACCCCGGCACCGTAATCAGGGCGGCAATCGGGTCGACTAGATACCAGAGCGCGGCACAGCCAGCGAAAAACGCTGCCGAGGCTCCAACGAGGCCGACTCGACAGCCGCGAGCCGACAGCGGATGGTCGTCGTCTTCGCCCCGAAGGTGGAAGTCGACGTAGCCGTCTTTGACGTGAGCGACGTACAGCGCACAGAAGGCCGTCGCCATATGGAGCACCGCAAGGGGGAGCGCGAAGTCGACTGCCAGCACCGCGCCAAAGGCTGAGGCGGCCACTGGCGGCAACATAAACACTGGATGGATCTGTGAGAGAAAGGCGTCGAAAGCCGCAGCCGGACCGGTTCCATGGCGGGCGAGTGACATATGCTACGTATCACGCATATCAGCAAAGAGTGTTCTGCCGGATCGAACGAGGAATCCGGCTCACCTGACTGGTGGCGTGAGGGTCAGACCAACACGCGTTCGAGGTCGACGACCGTCCCACTCTCGGCATCGGGATCGCCGACCATCGTCCCGAGACAGACAGCACTCTCATCGGGCGTATAACAGGCGACAAGCGCGCCGTCATCGATCTCGGAATCGGCACTGATCACACCCGGTGCATACACCGGTGCACCGGTGGCAACCTCGCGGGCCGCGGAGGGTGCGATCTCGACACTGGGGAGGTGTCTCAGTGCACGCTCGGCAGGCTGCACGATCTCTCGCAGGAGATCCTCATATCCATCCTCTGTCGCAAAGGTAAGCGCGTCGGTGAACGACTGGAGGTTGACGAGCGAGCTGTCGTCGAAGGGGTCGGTCGCGGTCCGCCGCAGATGCCCCATATGTGCGCCAGTGCCAAGAGCCAGTCCGAGGTCGTGACAGAGCTTTCGGACATACGTCCCGCTCTCACACTGCATCCGAATCAGCGCCTGTCGATCTGTTAGGTCGAGCAGTTCCAACTCATGGATCTCTCGAACGCGCAGTCGACGACTCACTGCGCTCTTTCGCGGTGGTTTCTGATACAGTGGAGCCTCGAACTCGTCAAGCACCGATTCGAGGTTCGTGGGGGCGTGTGCGTGGAGTTCAAGGACCGAGACGTACTCCTTGCGGCCTTCGAGAAACACTTGGGCCATCCGGGTTGCATCGCCCAAGAGCATCGGTAGGCAGCCAGTAACTTTCGGGTCGAGGGTTCCGGCGTGGGCCGCACGGTCGACAGGTGGCATATCGGGATCGAGGTCTGCGACAGCCTCCGCTGTGAGATCTCGGACCCAGCCAGCGACCTGGTGGGCCGACGGACCGGCGGGCTTGTCGAGGTTGACGACACCAAACGAAAGCAGTTCAGCGGCCGAACGCTCCTCGGGCGGGGCACGAAGCAGATCAGTCATCAGTGAGAAGTCGACCTGTCATAGTTAGAAATCGTAGACGACGCCTTCGACTGGCTCTTTGCCCTCGTCGGTGTCGTAGTCGTAGGACTCGACGGCGGTAGCGAGCGTTTTCTGCATCGATTTCGGTCCCCAACGAGCCGTGTTGCAGGTGATGTCGTAGATCGTGAGATCCGCAATATCGATGTTGTAGTACTCCTTATACCGGAGGGCCTCGCTGTTTTCGCGGCGTGTTGTCTCTTGGCGGGCGACCTCAACCGGTTTATCCTCGCGGTCGGCGATGCGCTCGGCGCGAACCGTCCGAGGGGCATCGAGCCAGATCTTGATATCGGCGTGATCGGCGGCCAACCAGCCAGCGAGGCGAGACTCGAGAAGGAGATCGTCGCGTTCGAGGGCGATCTCTCGGAGTCGACGGTCGAGATCGCGGTCGATCTGTTCGTCCTCTTCGGCCAACTCGTTGAACTCGACGGGGGTGTAGCCCCGCTCGTCGGCAAGCTCCCGAAAAATATCGCCGCCGCTGACGTGCGCAAGCCCGAATCGCTCGGCGAGTGCAGCGGCGTTCGTGCTCTTGCCGCTGCCGGGCGGCCCAGAGACGGTTAGTAACATACTACCTCTCTTGGGGTCCGGCTAAAAGAGATTGTCCTTCGGCACCGCCATGGGCTGTGGTGGCGTCGCATACGGCGACGGGTCGAACTGAGTTAGGAGAGTTGGGCCGCAATATCGGCTTCGGTAATGATGCCGACCGTCTCGCCGCCCTCGGTGACCATGACTGCCTTGTAGTGTTCCAGCAGGTTCCGGATCTCGTCGACGGTCGAATCGGTCGCCACCGTGGGGAACGACTCGCTCATGACCTCACTCACGGGGTGATCACCCACGTCTTCACCGGCCCGAATCACGTCGCTTTGGCTGATCGAACCGACCGGGATCCCGCTCTGGAGGACCGGCAACTGGGAGTAGGCTTCGGCCTTCATCGTCTCGATAGCCTCCCGAACCGAGTCGTCGGGCGCGACGTTGATCACGGCTTCGTGCATTAGATCCGCGGCGCGGACGACTTCGCCTTCGGCCTCATCTAAGGCGTTGACGATCCGGCGGAGCGTCGACAGCCGCGGGTCGACATCCCCACCCTCTATCCGCGCGATCAACGGCTGGGAGACGCCAGCCGACTCGGCGAGCGAACTCTGAGTGAGCCCAAGGGCGGTCCGTCGCTCCCTGAGATCCTGTGGCGTCGGCAGTTCCATACCGCCTATTACTCGAAGTTATTTGAAAAGCTTTCGTCAGAGGCAGTCGACGGTCGGCTGAACCGACCGGACTGGTCGTTACTGGTAGGTTCTCAGCAGCAAGCCGCGTTACTGGTCGTCGTCTTCGTCGGGGTCGGTCTCTATGACGTCGATCACCGACAGTGGGACGTCACGGAGCGCACCGCCGACTTCGCTTTTGGCGATTCGGGAGGCGTGTTCGACGCTGTCGGCATTGAAGATGTCGATCTCCAGCAGGAGACCGATGAGGGCGGTGTCGGCCGCAATGAATCCCGAGTCAAACGGTTCGCCGCAGGCCGGACAGCCGGTGACGCCGACCTCGACGTCGACGTACTCCTTGCCCTTCTCGTTGAGCCGCTTGCCCGCAGAGCTCACCGCGACCCCGATAGCATCGTCAATATCCTCGACATCGCGCACCAACCACGCCGCCTCCATCGCAACGAGATAGTTACTCATTGTAGAGGCTGGGGGCTCTGGGGTTTCGTGTCTTGTGGTTCGGTTGCGCCACGACACGCGCTGTCAGTCGACACGACAGTCACCGCCACAAATAGGCGCAAGGAAGCCACTAGATTCCCATAAGTTATGGCTACCTCTCGGGTTAGCCACGCTGTTTACACCCGACATCCCGAGGATGCACTATGCAACTTGCAGTTCGAACATTTCTAGTTGAATCGCAAGACAGCGGAGGGGTGGCTGGACCTGCCCAGGAGGCACATTTATATAGGAGGGGCAGAGCCACACAGGTACGGTTATGATTGAATCGGTTACGCGTTTCACCGTGTTTGCCCTGTACCAGCTCACCGTCATGTTCGGTATCCTCCTGCTGCCGGTTGCATTTGCAGCCCGTCGACTCGGGATTCAGCTCCCAATCGGCGACCTCATCGAGCGGTTGGATTCGGCCTACGCCCAGACGGCTAACTAACTTCCAGAGCGGAACGACGACTGTTTGTCCCACAAATTACTACATTCATCCTCGCCCAACTAGGGGTATGTCAGTTCGAAAACTACTCGGCTCGGCTCTCGCTGGCGTCGGTGGCCTCGTCGCGCTCAACCGTCGACTCCGTGCTCGCGCTGGGGAGCTACCACCAGCACTCGATGGCAACCAGAATCAGTATCGGTGGCGTGGCATGGACGTCGCCTACACCGAGGCTGGCGACCCCGACGATCCGAACCTCGTCTTGCTTCACGGAATCAACGCTGCGGCCTCCAGCGGCGAGTTCCGCGAGGTGTTCGCCGACCTCGCCGAGGAGTACCACGTCATTGCCCCTGATCTCCCCGGCTTTGGACGCTCCGACCGCCCACCGCTCAACTACTCTTCGACCTTATATACCGAGTTCGTCGACGATTTTCTCGCCGAGTTTGAGTCGCCTGCAGTCATCGCCTCCTCGCTGACGTGTGCCTACACGCTGGCCGCACTGACCGAGGGCCGCAGTGACCACGCAATCAGCGATTTGCTCTGTATCTGTCCGACCGCCATCGCCGGTCCCGAGCCACCGAAGCAGTGGCTCCGGGAGTTGATTCGCGCCCCTGTGATCGGCGAGGGACTGTACAATCTCATCGCGTCGAAACCCTCGATCCGGTATTTCAACGCCGACCACGGCTACTACGATCCAACGAAGGTGACCGAAGCATGGCAGGATTATGAGTGGCAGACGGCCCACCAGTCGAACGCTCGGTTCGCTCCGGCCTCGTTTATCAGTGGCTACCTCAACAGCGACATCGATCTCGCGGCGGCGATTCAGTCCCTCGACGTGTCGACGACAATCGTCTGGGGCCGAGACGCCGACATCACACCGCTCTCGGAGGGCCGGGAACTCGCCGACGAGGCGGATGCGACGCTCGTCGTCTTCGATCAGGCATATCTTCTGCCGCACGTCGAGTTCCCCGCAGAGTTCCTCGCAGTCGTCGACAACTGGATCGACGCCGATAGTGCGGTGGCCTCGACTGACACAACCGCAAACTAACTCAGGCAGGCCGGAAGACGACGAGTCGGTCCTCAGTTGTGTCTCGGGTTTCGACAGTGACCCCGACCTCGTCGCCTGTGTCGACTGTCTCGTGGTCGACGCCGCGAACGATCCCAGTGAGTGCGACCGGACCGAAGTCGACAATCGCACTCACGTACGGCGTATCGTCGGCAAACTTCTCGGCGGCGACGTGGACGACGGTGTAGGTGTCTATGTTGCCGGTCTCGGGCAGCGGCTCCTCGGAGAGGTCGGTCGACCCCGAATGGGGACAGACCCGCCGTGGCGGCAGCGAACCATGGCCCTCGGGTGATTCCAGATAGAACCCCTCCCCGGCGTCGATGGCGTCGAGCCACTCGTCGTAGGTGGCTGGCTGTAGCTCGTCGGTTGGTGCCGCGTGGTCAGTCATTGGTCGACCTCCAGAACGTGAACAACTGCGCTGGCAACCGTCCCGCCCGCGTTGTGGCTGACACCGACAGTGGCGTCGTCGACGGCGTCACTGTTCGGATGGTCACCACGGAGCAGACGGGTGATCTCGGCGATCTGACTCCCGCCGGTCGCGCCGACCGGATGGCCCTTGGCTTTCAGGCCGCCTGAGAGGTTGATCGGTGTCTCGCCGTCGGGGGTCGTTTGTCCCTCGCGCGCTGCGGAGATTCCCTCGCCCGGCTCGAACAGCCCGAGACCCTCGATTGCCAGTACTTCGGCGATGGTAAAGCAGTCGTGAACCTCCGCGAAGTCGACGTCTTGGGCCGTGATTTCGGCATCGGCATACGCCTCCTCGGCGGCAATTTCGGTTGCCGGCGTCTGGGCCATCTGCTGGCGGTCTTGGAGAGCGAGATTGTCGCCGCCCTGTCCGCTGCCGGTGATCGACACCGGAGCCTCGACGCCGTGTTCCTCGGCATACTCCTCGGAGACCAGAAGGATAGCACTCGCACCATCTGTGATCGGACAGGCATCATACAGGTGGAGCGGGGAGGCGACAGGTGGACTATCGAGGGCTTGGTCGACGCTGATCTCCTTTTGATACTGGGCGTACTCGTTTTCCAGTGCGTTGGCGTGGTTTTTGACCGCAATGTGGGCTAGATCCTCGCGTTCGCCGCCGAATCGGTCGAAGTAGGCCCGTGCCATCAACGCGTAGGCGCTTGGGAAGGTGACGCCAGCCCGAACCTCGTACAGTTCGTCGGCCGCAATCGCCAGCGCGGCGGTCGCCTGACCGGTGTCGAGAGTCGTCATTCGCTCCATCCCGCCGGCGAGAATCACATCGGCCTCGCCGGAGCGAATCGACCGGACAGCCTCCCGGACAGCGACACCGGCTGAAGCACAGGCCTCCTCGTAGCGAGTGGCCGGACAGCTGAGTCCGGCGGCTTCGGCCATCAGCGGGGCCTGATGGCCCTGATGCTCGGCGAGGGCACCCATGAAGTTGCCGTAGTTGAGCTGGTCGACCGCATCGCGGTCGACGCCAGCGTCCTCGAAGGCCGCCAGCGCGGCCGCCGCAAACAGCTCCCGGCCAGCACGGTCACCATGGGCACCGAACGGAGTCAGCCCGACACCAGCGATTCGGACAGTGGTCATACCGGTGGGTCGCACTGAGAGTGGTAAAAGCTTGGCTCACTCCTCGGTTGGTGTGACTACACGCCTGACTAGTCGGTGCGTGTGCCGATACAACAGGGAGACATAGTCGACGGCTACCGGAACGGTAATGAGAGAATACGAGGAGTAGTCAGCCGATATATCGGAGATCGTCGTCGCCCATCACCTGCTGTTGTTGTTGGGACTGCATCTCCTGTATCTTGCCGACGACTTCCTCCATCTCCTCGGCGCGGTCTTCGAGGGAGCTAAAGTCGACCTCGAAACCGATGACCTCTTGGAGGACTTCAAGAACAGCCTGTGCGCTTTTCGGGTCGACCAGATAGCCGCTGGTTTCGCCCATCAAACACGTGGCATTCACGCCACGTCGCTCGCCGAGTCCGAGTAGGAGGCCACTAACACCGACAATGCCGCCGGCAGGCTCGTCGGCACGGAACTCGACATCGGCGGCCTCCAAAGTCTCTTTGAGATCTGCGTTCGTCACGGCTCCCAGCACCGTGTATTCCTCGACGAGTTCGCCGGTGGGGACGCCGCCGAGCGCATAGGCGTGGTCGACGCCGAAGCTCTCGGCAACGTCGAGAAACGCCGAAGTGAGTTTGTAGTGGCCAGCGTTTGTCGAGGCCTGATGGTCACCTGTCAGTACGAGGAGATCCGGACTGTCGCCGGGCGTCTGAATACCGTGGAATTCGGCCGCGGTGAGCTCGGTCACGCCCTCGTCGTCGACCGTTACCTGTGGGGGGAACTCGTCGGCGTAGACGCGGCGAACACACTCGCTGTCGAACTCCTCGACGAGGTGTTCGGCGACGAGTTTGCCGATGTGACCGACACCCGGCAATCCTTCGATAAGAACGGGATCGGAGAGAGAACGCTCCGCAACGTGTTCGATATCGATGTCGTCCATGGAGTTATTCGCGTTCGCGCCGCTTAAGAGACCGTCGGTACTCACCGTAGGGGTCCTCAGGGCTGAACGGCGCTGGTGCGCTGTTTTCGGTCGACCCGCCACAGTCCGGGCAGGAATCACCGAGACTGTAGACGGGGCGGTCATGTTCGGACTCCCAGTCCGCACAGACACGAATATCGGATTTCATCGCGACTCGTCCTACTCGTCTTCTTCGCTGCGCTCGCGGTGGTAGTGTCCCGAACCACCGGCAGCCTCGATGGCTTCTTTGGCGCGGTCAGCACTCGATTCGAGCTCTCGCTCGGCGGTTTTGTAGTCCGGCGCACGGACCTTGATCCGGTACTCCGGCGAGCCAACGTAGGACACCGAGAGTTCGATCTCGTTGGGGATCTCGCCGTTGCCTTCGGCGGCCTTCAGCGCCTCTTTGACGACGTCGACGCCGTCAGGAGCCGGACATTCGAGGTCGACATAGCCGGTAACGTTGACGTACGGGACCGAGACGTTCTCGCGGGCGGTCTCGACGATAGACTCGATCTCCTCGTCGCTAAGATCGGTGTCTTCGAGCGCCTCTCCGCCGTGGATTGCCGCCTGCTCGAAGGCGTCGTACAGCGATTCGTACTCCGCGAGCAGGCCGTTTGCGACCGCACCGTAGGTCTCGTCGTCGACCTCCTCGCCGAGCGCAAGCAGCATCCAGTTGTCGGCCTTCTGCTCGTTTTTCCACTCCTGGATCTTCTCTTTGCGCTGGTGTTCGTTGACGTCCTTGATCGAGAGATCGATCTGCTGGGAGCTCTCGTTGACGTCGAGCACCTTGGCAACGACCGTCTGTCCAACGCGGACGTGGTCGCGGACATTTTTGATCCAGCCGGATGCGACCTCGCTGATGTGGGCGAGCCCGCGTTTGTTCTCGTACTCATCGAGGTCGACGAAGACCCCGAAATCGGTGATTTCGTCGACTTTACCGACGACGAGGTCGCCCGTCTCGGGCCAGCCACTGTATTTCATTTGGTATGTAAGTTCCTTCAGTCGGGGAGAAATTATCGAGCTTCGACAGTCTCGACGATTTCGTGATCGATTTCGGCCATGCCGCCGGTTGGCACTGCGAGGGTCGTCCCGCAGACCGCACAGCTAACGGTGGTGGCGGCCTTGCCGAAGACGATCTGTTCGTTCTCGCAATCACTACATTTCACGCGGACGTATGTTCCTGCCATTGTTATTCCTGGAATGTAAGTCGGCCAGCACGCCATCCTTTGCGCATGTGGGCCTTGCCGCAGTCACTGCAGCGGTAGGTGAGGTTCGTCTTCTTCGTTGGTTTGTCGCCACCCGGCACCTTCGAGAACTTGCCTGCGTTCCCGATGGTCGACTTGGCGCGGCGTCGCTGCCGATCCTGGACCTTCTTCATCCCCGTCGAGCGGCCCGTTCGGACCTTCTCGACTTCGTGTTCTTGATGGGAGTCACAGTGCGGACAGTACGTATTCATTCGGCGTGGCATTTCCATAGTGAGATCTACCTTGGCGGTGGTTTGGTATGGCCCGTTAAAACCCGTTTGGTTCGAAGGCGTCGGCCTCCGGCTGATTTTGTGGGATGCGATGGCATACACGCGCCGATCTGGAGGGCAGTTTCCGAAGCCATTAAGCGGTAACCAGTCGAACTCGGAGACATGCAACAGCTCATCGTCAAGGGGGACCCCGGCATCCGCAAGGGCGCGATCATCAACTACGATGGGGACGAACAGATCTGTTTCGGCATCCAGCGACAGGGCGACTGGCACGGCCCTGACGAAGTCCAGCTGTGGTGTACCATCGGCACCGAAGACGAACACGAAACCTACGAAAAACGGTCCTACGTCCCACACTGGCTGGAGGTCGACACCATCGACGCCGACGCCCTCGATGTCGTCAAAGCCCGCAGCGAACTCTCTGTCTAACTACGGTTCAGCGCTGGCCTGATCGCGCTTCTGCGCGCGGTATTCGTCGACATGACTCGGCAGAACGGTTTTTCAGAATAGTATCGTCAGCACTGCCAGCGACAGCACACTCCCGATAGTCAGCGACACCAGCACGACCACGACAGGTCGGATCCCCGTGTTTCGGAGCTTCCCGAGATCGATTTCGGTGCCGAGGCCGACGAAGGCAACACTGAACAGCCAGCTGTAGGCGGTGTCGATGGTAGTAAGCTGTGCTGGTGAGAGAATGCCGAGACTCCCGACAATCGAGAGGGCGATAAATCCGAGCACGAACGTCGGAAACTCCTCCCAGAGCGTCCGCACGGAGAGTCGACCTTCCGTTTCTGCCCGTGTATAGTAGGCTGCGTAGCCAAGGACGACGAATCCGATCAGCGCGTTGCGAGTGAGTTTCGTCAGCGTCGCCCACTGTCCGGCAACCTCCGAGTAGGCGAAGCCGACGGCGACAACCGGTCCCGTCGAGAACATGCTGACACCGGCCCAGATGCCGAAGACGACATCCGAGAGGCCGAGCAGTTCGCCAGCAATCGGGTAGACAACGAGTGTCACCGCATCAAACAGTAGCACCGTGGCCGCCGCATAGGCGATCTGTGTTTCCCGTGCGCGCACAGCACCACCCACCGCGACGACCGCCGAGACGCCACAGATCCCAGCCCCCGCCGCAAGCAGCGATCCCAGCTTGTCGTCGAGACCGAACACGCTCCGTGAGAGAATCTCGATACCGACAATGGTGAGGACAGCTACCGCCACAACAACCACAAGAACGACGAGACCTGCCTCACGAACAGTCTCTAGCGTGAGCGAGGCACCCATCAGCACGATTCCGGCACCGAGCCAGATATTGTGCGTTGCAAGCCCCGGAAGCAATCGGTCCGGAACGCCAGGCCCGTTGACGAGGATCGCTCCGAGTGCGATTGCGACAAGCAGCGCAGTAACGCCAGTAACAGAGGCGATAGCTCGTGCGAGTATCGCCCCAATACAGAGGACACCGACTCCTGGAAGCAGCCGTTTGAGCCGCAGTATGATCCAGGACCACCGGTGCTCAGTCGACATCTATCTCGGCTCACTCACGGTGTCAGTAATGGGTATCGATTGTGTGGTCGACAGGCAACGAGTGCGCGTTCGTGGGAGCTTGTGACTCGGTCAAAACTGCCATACGGCGCTTGAATCATAACCCTTAACCGTAACTGTGGCCTTCGACATGATAGCGGGATGGGATAGCCAGGAGATTCCGCCGGGCTCATAACCCGGAGATCGGAAGTTCAAATCTTCCTCCCGCTATATTTTTTACAATTTCACTTGAAACTAACCGGTTAACCTCCTCTGTGCAGTATCATATACTGGATTTTATAAGAATAAATGACATCTGAAAACCATTAATTGGCTGTAATGATTTATGTAGAACTGTGTCGGGCGACGAATACTGTCGCAGAACTGCTATCACACGCCTCTCAGTGTCTCCGACCGATGAGTCACTGCTCCGCGAAACGATCAGCGAATGGAAAGAAGGGTGTCAGATCGCGTCGGACAAGGCATGGGAGTGTTGTCACTCCAAGTCAGACGTGCAGCAACTCGCTTACGACGACATTCGCGAGCAAACCACGCTTGGAAGTCAGCATGCGATTCTCGCCTGTCATCAGGCCGCCGACAACATCAAGTCCTGTATCTCATGCCGTCGAGATGGGAGAAAAGCCGGAAAACCCACGTATACGAGTCCGACGATCACCTACGACAGCCGGACGATGACAGTCTTTCCCGAAAAAGAAGCGGTGTCACTGACTACCCATGGCAACCATTCACGGGTGCGGGCTGACCTCGTTCTCCCCGATGACGACGATGGCTACCAACATCAGTATGTTTCTTCGGAGGCGTGGGAATCGACGCAGTCGACGCTCCATTATCGCAACGGAGAGTGGTACTTACACCTCGGATTCCGCAAACACAGACCACATGCCGATAAAACAGAGACAACCGAGAACGGAACGGTTCTCGGGGTCGACCTCGGTGTGAACGAAATCGCAGTCACCAGCACGGCGCGATTCTTTTCGGCTGGACAACTGAATCACGACCGTCGGGAGTTCAAGCGAGTCCGTACCGATCTCCAAGAGCATGGATCTCGGAACGCACACCGAACGCTCGAATCCATGCGTGGTCGAGAAACCGAGTACGTAACTCACGTCTTGCACGCAGTCGCCAACGGAATACTCCAGGAAGCACTCAACTACGACTGCGACGGTATCGTGTTTGAGGAGTTGGACGGTATCCGAAGGCGGTTGCCGAATGCGGCATGGCACTCGAAATGGGCATTTGATCGGCTGTATCAATATGTCCAGTACAAAGCCGAAAGTGAAGGATTATTTGTCGATACGACGAGCCCGAAAAACACATCAAAACGATGCGCCGAATGTGGATTCGTTCACGGCGCTAACCGGCCAAGCCGCGACAGATTCGACTGTCAGAACTGTGAAACGCGAAACCACGCCGATTACAATGCAGCCAAGAATGTTGCCGAAATGTATCTCCGACGCGAGCAACAGTCTTCGTGTCGGAGGGGCGTCAGTCAATACGCCCTGAAATCCGGGACAGTGAGCCCAGATCAGGGATTCACACCATACCCAGCCGAGTCCACGGACAAGCCCTCCCCACAACAAAGCCAGCGGGCCTGACCCCGAGCGAATAGGGAGGGGTAGTTGATATCTACTTTCCGCTATTTCAGATCGGCTCCCGAGCTTAGAACTTGTAGTTCGATTTCGAGCCCAGATCGTCGTCTGCAGTTTCGATCTCACCGATTCCAACAAACTCGTAGTCGACGTCGACCAGATACACCTCGCCATCTTCGACCTCAATATCGATCTCATTCAAGAACGCACCCTCACACGGGCCAAACGAACACCGACCGCTGTCGACCTCGAAGTACGCGCCGTGATTCGTACAGACCACTTCGCCGTTGCGGAGCTCGGCCCCCGAGCCTTTGTCGAGTTTGATGTGGGTGTAATGCTGGCAGTAGTTGAGCCAGCTGATGATGCCCTCGTCGTCCCGGACTAAGATGGCCTCCTTCTGTTCGTCGCCGTCGACTGGTTGCACTCGGAATAGAAAGGTCGTCTCCTCGGGAACTTCGTCGACCGACGTAATTCGGCTCGCGGAACTCATTGTGAAAGGAAGTCGACTGTGAGTTTTTAATAGTATGTTTCGAGATCGGTCCGACGAGAGCACAAGTAATGGTAATAAGAATTGGGTTCACCACTTGACTGGAAGCTGTCTGTAGGTTTTCCCGAAGAGTAGAAGGCCGAGGGCAACCAGAACCGCAGAGATGAGTGCTTCCACAGTATCCCCACTGCTGAGGCTCCGCCTCCGCGTCTCAACCACCATCATATATCCATCATCGGTGTCGATGAGTCGGTTTGCATCCCGGAGCGGTCGATCAGTCTGTATCCAACCGAAAGTCAGCGCGAGCCGGCCACGGAACGAAATCTGATCCGGCGAGACAGCGAGCGATTCGACGACCGTTTCGGGAGCGACTGGCTCCAACAGAAGCGTCTTCGGGAGGATCGAATCGTCGACAGTACGTCGGTAGTAGGCTGGCCGACCGTCTATCGGATGGTATGCGTACCGTGTTTCGATTTGAACCGGCGTCTCAGTGATATTGAGTTCGAGATCGCCCTGTTGAATGCGTTCCCGTTCGGAGACACACGCCGCAGTCGGACGCAAACCGGAACAGGCGACTCCGTCGACTGACTGGTCCCACAGTGAGTCACCAGCAACCTCGATGGCATCGTTTTCGACCGTTACTGGTTCAACGGAGTAGGTGTGTGATGAGAGATCGAGATTGAGCAGCGGGAGATACAACGGATTCGAGAGCAGCAGAAACGCGATCAGCAAACCAACGCCGACTCGCTGTCGCTGAGTCGGTGGCCAGACCGATGAACGGAGACTCATACCGAACTAACTATCAGACGACTGTATAATCATTCAGGAATTGAGATCCGGTACCGAAACCACATCACTCGTAGTGGGTCGACTCAACGCGGGCGTCGAACAGCCGCGACAACAGCGTCGTCACCGGTCCAGCAGCCGTCTCGGTCGACCCGTCGTCCTCGTCGTCACCGACTGAGAGCCCGTCGACGGTCTCGACGGGTCGGATCTCCCACGTCGAGTTGGTCAGAAACACCTCGTCAGCGTTTCGGATCTCCTCGGGCGTATACTGGCCTTCTTCGACTGGAATCCCCTCCTCGGCGGCCAACTCAAGGACAACCCGTCGCGTGATCCCCGGCAGCACCGGGCCATCGAGACTCGGGGTTCGGAGCGCGTTGTCCCGAACAAAAAACAGGTTACTTGTCGCGCCCTCGGTGACGTGGCCATCGACGTCAACCATCACGGCCTCGTCGGCATCGCTCACCCGGAGTTCGAGCCGAGCCAAAATGCCGTTGAGATAGTTGTGCGTCTTTGCCTGAGATGGAATCGACTCGTCGGGGACGCGCTTGGTTTTGACTGTCTGGAGGGTTGCCGGGCCGTCCCACACGGACTCATCACCGCGGCCGCCGCGGGGGAGTTGACTGACGATGACCACGACCGTCGGGTCGACCTCGGTATCTGGAGTCAGTTTCCCCGGTTGGACACCACGAGTGATTGAAAGCCGGACGTAGGCTTCGGCTAACTCGTTTGCCGCGAGGGTGTCGTCGACTCGCTCTCGAAGCTCCGCGTCACTCAGTCCATGGTCAAAGTCGAGCACTTCGCAGGTCTCTCGGAGCCGATCCATGTGGGCATTCCACTCAAAAACCTTGCCGCCGTAGGCCCGCATCGTCTCAAAGGCCGCATCGCCGTATAAAAAGCCGCGATCCCGGACGTTGACGGTCGCCTCCGAAGCTGGGACGAGGTCGCCGTCGACGTGATACAACAGCCCTTGATCACTCATCGCTGGCCTCCTCACACCGATGGACGAAGTTTTCGACCATCCGTTTCCCGTCGTCGGTGAGAATGCTCTCGGGGTGGAACTGGACGCCGAACTGGGGTTTCTCGCGGTGGCGGACCCCCATGACGACCTCGCGTTCGTCGACGGTATGGGCGGTTTCGATCAGTTCGTCGGGTAGGTCCTCGCGGTCGACACACAGCGAGTGATACCGGCCGACCCGAAGGCTCTCAGGGAGGCCCTCGAACAACCCTTGGCCGTCGTGGCTGATCGACGAGGGTTTGCCGTGGACGACATCCGGCGCGTGGCCCACCGGCGCACCGAGGGCCGCACACATCGCTTGATGGCCGAGACAGACGCCGAATATCGGGCACTCGAGGTCGAACACGTCCATCGAAATTCCCGCTGACTGGGGGGTGCCGGGACCCGGAGAAAGGACGATTCCATCCGGATCGAGTCGACGAATCCAATCGAGGTCGACCATGTCGTTGCGCCGGACGGCCACCTCGCCGGCAAACTCGCCGACGTACTGGACGAGATTGTAGACGAACGAATCGTAGTTGTCGATCACGAGGATTCGGGGACCACCGTCGACGTTGCCAGCCACACCTCCCGCCGCACGCTCTTGCTGTGGCTCCGATTCAGCCGCGGTCATTCCGCGGCCTCCTCGATTGTCATGCGGCCAGCGGTCAGCGCCTCATCAATCGCGGTGACAAGCGCTCGACCCTTGGCCATCGTTTCGTCGTACTCGGCGTCGGGCTCGGAATCGTGGACGATCCCCGCGCCGACACGGAGCCGATAGCGGTCGTCGTGCCGCGTTAGGGTCCGAATAATTATATTGAGGGTTGCCCGCCCATCGAATCCGAACATCGCCATGCTTCCGGTGTAGGGACCGCGCTGGGTCGGCTCCAGTTCGTCGATGATTTCCATCGTCCGCGGTTTCGGTGCGCCGGTGATCGTCCCGCCGGGAAAGGTGGCGGCGATAGCGTCGGCCAGCGACCGATCCTCGCGGAGTCGACCCTCCACGACCGAGACGAGATGCATGACTTCCGAGTAGCGGTCGACACGCCGGTACTCGCTGACGTCGACGGTGCCGAACGTACTTACTTTTCCCAGATCGTTGCGTTCGAGGTCGACCAACATCGCGTGTTCGGCCCGTTCCTTGTCGTTCGATCTAAGATCCGTCTCGAACGCTTTATCAGCCTCTGGCGTCCGACCACGGGAGCGCGTTCCAGCGATAGGCTCGGTCAGTAGCTGGTCGCCATCACGCTCTAATAGGAGTTCGGGGCTGGCACTAACGAGGTCAAGCCCACTCCACCGATTCTTGCCACGACCCGAGAATTCTAGGAGACCGGAGTAAGGCGCGGGATTGACCCGCCGGAGGGCGTCGTAGGCTTCGACGGGGTGGACTGCAGCGGGCGCGGTCAGGCACTGCGAGAGGTTCGCCTGAAACGTATCGCCGTCGCGGATATACTGTTTGATCTGGCGGACTCGGTCGGCAAACGCCGCTCGGCCACAGTCACTCTCGAACTCCGCTTCGGTAGCGTCGACTGGCGGCGCACCCACGTCAGGGTCACCGCCGACAGCGGCTCTCGCAAGCTCTGTCGCCCGATTAAGTGCGTCATCGTAGATCTCGTCGAGTGTCGACTCGTCGATCTGTGCCGTATCGGGGAGTTTCGGACAGCAGGTAACGTGTAGCGTCACTGAATCCTCGCGTGGTTCGGACCACGCGGCCACACAGTCGTAGACGCCGATCTGCGCTCGTGGGAGTTGGCGGTCATCGACGGCCTCACCGGGGAGATCTTCGAGTTCGCGGGCGATATCGTAGGAGAGCCAGCCGAACGCGCCGCAAGGGTAGGGAACCGAGCAGGGGCCACGGACGAGCGTTTCCCCCGAGAGGAGGCCGTCAAGGGCGGCCAGCGATGGGGTGTCGCGTTGGTAGTCGCCCATCGCGCTCGTGGCGGCAGTAGAATCGGGATCGGCAACGACAGCCGAGGGAGAAACGGTGAGTCGGTCGACCGGTTCTGTGGCAAAATACCCCCAGCCTGACTGGCCGCCCGTCGTCTCCAAGAAGACGCCACCGGGGCCATCGCGGGCCTTTCGGTAGGCGTCGAAGGGGTCCCTGACGTCGATTTGGACCTCGACTGGAATACGCGCACTCGGTGGCGCGTCGGCAGCCACCGACCGAAAGGTTGCCCGGTCGGTGACGACGGTCGGTGTTCGCATGTGCGATGAGAGTCGCCCCCAGCGGGTAACAGTTTCGCGTTTTGTTGGCCGGCGAAAAGAACAGAACGAGGCCCTACTGGTTTGCGGCGCGGTCGATCCAGTCGCCGACGATTTTCGGAGAAACGTCGACCTCCTCACTTAACGTCTCGGCATCGGCCGCAGCAAGTTCTGCAACCGAGGTGATTCCGACATCGTTGAGACGATCCGAGTAGGCTGGTCCGATGCCCTTGATACTCTTTACTGGAGCACTGGTGTCTTCGGATTCGTCGACTGAGTCGGGGTCCGCCGTCTCGTCGACGTCCTCAGATTCGTCGATTTCTGATTCGTCAAGCGTCTCAGTAGTCTCGATATTGGGGGCAGTTTCTTCGACACTGTCGGTCGACGGGCCGGCTGCCTCGCTTGGCTCGGCGGCCTGCTCGGGGTCGGTGTCGGTGACCGATCCGGTCGAGGCCGACGCATCCGTGCCAGCAGCAACCGATTCGTCCGCGTCTGAACTCTCGTCGACGTCTTCGGCTTCGTCGATGACGTCTTCGATATCACGGTTGGCCGGCTCCTCGTCGACCGAGTCAGTTGGTGGACCAACCGCCTCACTCGGCTCGGTGGCAGATTCGGTTTCGGAGTCGTCCATCTCGGTCATCGAGCCCGTCGAGGCCGACGCATCCGTCTCGGTTGCGACTGACTCGCTGTCGGTCTCCTCGTCGACTGCCTCGTCGACATCAGAAGGCACCGCCGTGTCGGTATCGGCATCGGACGACTCGTCGGAGGCGACCGCATCGCTGGCCTCGCGTTCGACCGTCACTGAGGTATCGGTCCGCTCGTCGTCCCCATCACGACCTCCTCCAATACCGAGAATCGACTTCAGTTTGTTCAGCAGGGCCATTTGGTATACGTAGATGACGACTGTATTTAAAGATTGCAAGCTATTGCCGCGGCTGGAGGGTTCCGACTACAGTTCGTCCCGAAGCGCTCGGTTCATTACGTCGACCGGAGCCTCCCGGTCGGTCCACTGTTCAAACGCCTCGACACCCTGAAACAGGAGCATCCACGCGCCGTCAATCGTCGTTGCGCCAGCCTCGCTGGCCTCCCGCAACAGGCGCGTTTCAAGTGGTGCATACACCGCATCGAGCACCGTGAGATCCCCGTGGAGTAGTGCTGCTGGAACCGGCGTCTCCTCGGATTCCATACCGACGCTCGTTGCGTTGACCAGAACTGTCGCATCACTGATCTGGGAGTCGAGGGTTTCCAGACTACCGCCGGAGGCGTTGGGCACATCCGAGGCGAGATCGATGGCCCGGTCGACGGTCCGATTGGCGATGTGGATCTCGGCTGCAGCATCCGACAGCGCGAACGCCGCCGCCCGGCCAGCACCACCGGCTCCGACGACGACCGCTTTTTCGCCAGCAAGGTCGACGTCGTGATGCTCGAAGGCTCGTCTGACACCCGCGGCATCCGTGTTGTAGCCGCGCGGTGCTCCCTCCGAACGAAAATCGATAGTATTGACCGCGCCGATTCGCTCGGCGACGTCATCGGTGTCGACAAGCTCCGCCACGTCCTGTTTGAACGGGATCGTGACGTTGAGCCCCGCGATACCCAGCGTGTCTGCGCCGCCGATTGCCGCACGGATCTCGTCGACCGCCGGCTCGAAGGCGACATACGAGGCCTCCATCCCGAGTTCCTCGTAGGCCGCCTCATGCATCGGCGGCGACACCGAGTGGCCGACGGGGTTGCCGACCAGTCCATACACGTCCATATGAGTTTGTTAGCCGGTTCATTCTTAAATACCCCGAGTCGAATCAGCCGGTCCGGTGGCCGGGACAAACGGTGGCGTTTTGCGAGTCGACCGCCGAGAGGAAGGTGTGATAGGGATCGTCGTCAGCCGGGCCGACCAAGCATCAGCCCACATCGGCAGACAGCTACTCGACCGCGATGGGTGGACCAGCCACACCGACGAGAGCCGCTCGGAGGCCGACGGTGGCGGGGAGTTCCATCAGCGAGATGGGTTCGAGCTCAGAGTGTTTGAACCAATCCACGTCGAACTTGATTCGCCCGAAGCTGCCTTTTCGGAGCCCGATGCTCTCGATTATCTCGTCTTTGTCTCCAAACACGCCGGCGAGACTGGTCGACTCCTGACTGCACATTTCACGGGCAACTTCGGGCCAGCCGACTACGGCGGCCAACCGGGGGCGTTCGCTCGGGCCGCACCGGGCGCACAGAAGGCCGTTATTGCAGCACTCGACCGCCACGCGCCCGAGGGATACGATATCGGCATCGAGTGTACTCACCACGGTCCCACAGCCCCCTCGATCCCCTCGCTGTTCGTCGAACTCGGTAGCAGCAAAACCGAGTGGGAGGACAGCGAGGGCGCACGAGCAGTCGCCGACAGCGTCCTCGACCTCGATGGCGTCTCGGCCGACCATCAACCAGTCGACGACGAAGGCCCCCGCCACATCGTCGGCTTCGGTGGTGGCCACTACACGCCGCGCTGTACCCGACTCGTCGTCGACAGCGAGTGGGCCATCGGTCACATCGGTTCGGCGTGGCAACTGGATGCGATGGGCGATCCGGCGGCCAACCGCGACGTCATAGCAGCCGCCTTCGAGGCCAGTGCGGCCGAACTGGCGGTCGTCGACGGCGAGCAGCCGGATCTCGAAGCAGTCATCAGGGACCTCGGCTACCACGTCGTCTCCGAGACGTGGCTCCAGACCGTTGGTAGTCGACCCCTAACTGTCGTCTCGGCGCTCGAAACCGAGCTGTCGACGGTCGAAGACGGCCTCCGCTTCGGTCGCGTCGAAATCGGTACAGGTGAGAGAGACGACTGGCACACCGTCGACCTCCCAGAGGAACTGATCGGGGCCGCAAACGGGATCGACACCGACGCCGTCTGGGAGGCCGTCGCCAACCACACAGTTGCCTTCGAGACGGTCGAAGGTGGGACACTTCCTGCGGGACAGGCCGCGGTGGCGACAGTCGACGATTTCGACGGGCTCGTCGACCGACTTATTGAGCTGCTCGAATCGAAATACGAAAGCGTCGAACGGGGCGACCGAGAGATTCGTGCGCGGCAGACCAGCTTCGATCCGGGAAAAGCCGCCACGCTCGGCGTTCCGGAAGGGCCGAAGTTCGGGAAACTCGCGGCTGGCGAGCCAGTGACGTTCAACGGCAAAACCGTCGAACCCCACGTCGTCGAAAGCAAACAAGTCGACCGATTCCCCCTCTCGCGGTCCGAAAGTAACTAACACGACAGATAGAGTCGGACGACTGTCTGACAAATGGGGAAAGATAAATACGCTTGGTCCGCAAGGCACGGTTATACTAATGGACTCTATCGTTGAGGACGCGATTGACGAGGCCGAGGATGGCGAGGGCGAGGCATCCGAGGAATTTAACGGGAACAGCCCCTCCGGCGGCACGCCGCAGTCTGGAACAATGACCGATGACGAACTGAAAGACGTTCTTCAGGACCTGCAGACCGATATTACGGTCGTCGGCTGTGGCGGCGGTGGCGGCAACACCGTCAACCGCATGCATCAAGAGGGGATTCACGGTGCCAAGCTGGTCGCCGCGAACACCGACGTGCAACATCTTGTAAACATCGAGGCCGACACCAAGATCCTGATGGGCCAACAGAAAACCCAGGGTCGCGGTGCTGGCTCGCTCCCACAGGTCGGCGAGGAGGCCGCCCTCGAAAGCCAAGAGGAGATCTACGATGCCATCGAAGGCTCGGATATGGTCTTTGTCACCGCTGGCCTCGGTGGCGGAACCGGGACTGGCTCCGCGCCGGTCGTCGCCAAAGCCGCCCGAGATTCGGGCGCACTCACCATTTCGATTGTCACCACGCCGTTCACCGCCGAGGGTGAGGTCCGGCGCACCAATGCCGAGGCCGGACTCGAACGGCTTCGGGACGTTAGTGACACGGTAATCGTCGTTCCCAACGACCGCCTGCTGGATGCGGTCGGGAAGATGCCGGTCAAGCAGGCGTTCCAGGTCAGCGACGAAGTGCTGATGCGTTCGGTCAAGGGCATTACCGAGCTCATAACAAAGCCCGGGCTTGTTAACCTCGACTTCGCTGACGTGCGCACAGTCATGGAGAAAGGCGGGGTCGCCATGATCGGCCTTGGTGAGTCCGACTCCGAATCCAAAGCTCAAGACTCGGTCAAAAGCGCGCTCCGGTCGCCACTGCTTGATGTCGACATCTCGGGTGCGAACTCCGCGCTGGTCAACGTCACCGGTGGCAACGATATGTCTATCGAGGAGGCAGAAGGTGTCGTCGAAGAGATCTATGATCGCATCGATCCCGACGCGCGTATCATCTGGGGGACCTCGATTGACGAAGAACTCGAAGGCAGCATGCGGACGATGATCGTCGTCACCGGCGTCGACTCCCCACAGATCTACGGGAGCAGCGAGACCGTCAAGGCACGCTCGCAGGACCAACAGCCAGCCAGTGAACCCGAAGCCGTCGACGAGGGTGACGATATCGACTACGTCGAATAATCGTGTGCTGCCCCGCCGGGTTTCGGTCGACTACGCTCGGGTAACACACTGTTTCAGTCCATTTAGCCGGTTTTAAGTCGACGAGTGGCAGCTCTCTGATTGTGGGAAATGCCGGGGCAGTACCAATAGATAGAAAAAGCCCGGCACCGAACGACCGGCTAACATGAACGTCCCGTACGATCTCAACAGTTACATTCGGGTACTGAAGCTGGCGAGTACGCCCTCGTGGAACGAGTTCTCGCAGGTTTCGAAAATTGCCGGTGCCGGAATCATCCTGATCGGCTTCATCGGCTTCGTCATCTTCGCAATCATGAGTTTCATCCCCGGTGGTGTCTGATGGGTATTTTCGCCGTCAAAACCACAGCGCGACAGGAACGAACCGTCGCCGACATGATCGCAACCAAGGAGGAAGACGAGATTCACGCCGTTCTCTCGCCGGATTCGTTGACCAGCTACGTGATGGTCGAGGCCGACGGAACGGCCGCCCTCGAACGGCTCTTCGATGAGATCCCCCATGCCCGCTCGATTGTCCCCGGCAAATCCGGCATCGCGGAGGTCGAACACTTCCTCTCGCCGACCCCGGACGTCGAGGGAATCGCCGAAGGCGACATCGTCGAACTCATCGCCGGTCCGTTCCAAGGCGAGAAGGCTCGCGTCCAGCGGATCGACGAAGGGAAAGATCAGGTCACAGTCGAACTCTACGAGGCGACAGTTCCGATTCCGGTCACCGTCCGTGGCGACCAGATCCGCGTGCTGGACAGCGAGGAGAGATAGCTCCTCGGGCCTTGCGAGCGGCGTAGCCGCGAGCAGATAGTGAGGAACGGTAGTTCAGTCAAAAAACTAGCAAGCAGTTCCTAACGAACAGTAGCCTGTTTTTACTCGGCGCTGTCGGTCGGTCTATCGAGTTGGTCGACGACAGCGTTGAGGTCGGCTTCGGATTCGATCTCGTTTTGGATCGCTTCGCGGCGGCGTACGGCCGCGGAGTCGGCGTCGTAGGCCCGGACGTACTGGGCACGAGTATGCTCGTCGAAGACGTGCCGGATCGCGAAGTAGCCGTCCGGAATCAGCGTCCCACAGACCTGACACTCGTGTTTCTCGTGTTCGGTCGTCTGATGAATGATGAGCGACTCGACATCGCCGAATCCCTGTTCACAGTCACCGATCCCACAGCGCCATCCGGACATGTAAGCAAACTCACCCGCAGGACGTATAACGGTTATTGTGCGTCAGACAGCCCCCCGGTAGTCGACCTTCACCGCTGCCAGTCTACCGGAAAACGGCATCCACTAATGCGAGGAGTCGTAACCGTTTGCTGTGACAGGGAGCCAGCAAACGCGCGTCGACATGCACGTCAAGATCCTCAACGACGAGGTCGTTTCGCGGGCGAAACGACGGGGGATCGATGTGCTGGTGTACGCACCCCATTTCACTCGACTACCGGAGATTCGGCGGACAGCGGCCAACTACACTGACGACGACCTACTGGTTGTTCCGGCCCGGGAACTGTTCACCGGCGACTGGAACAACCGTCGACACCTCCTCGCCGTTGGACTCTCCGAACCGGTTGCGGATTTCATCACCTTCGAGGCTGCGATGGCCGAGTGTGACCGACAAGGAGCGGCCGTGGTGGTGCCACACCCCTCGTTTATGAATGTGAGTCTGACGTGGCCGGAGATCCGTGCTCACGCCGCCCGGATCGACGCCATCGAAACCTACAACGCGAAGCTGTTTCCCCACCAGAACCGTCGGGGCCAGCGCATCGCCGCCGATCTCGATATTCCCGGTGTCGGCTCCTCGTACGCCCATCTCCCGTCGACAGTCGGTGAGGCGTGGACACTGTTCGAGACCGATAGCGATAGCGAGGACGCGCTCGTCGAGGCACTCAAAACGGCGGCTCCACGGCGAGTCCAACACCGGAGCGGAATCGGCCATCGGGCACGCAGTGGGCTAGAGTTCTCGCATCTACTGTACGAAAACACGTGGGAGAAAGTCGACCGACTCCTGCTGTCCGGCGACGAACCTACCCATCCCCGGAACCTCGTTTACGAGGGGCGGTTCGATGACGTCAGCGTTTACTGAACGGTGAGAGTGTTTTCGGGATAGTAGTCTCAGGCTACCGGGTTCGTTACCTCGTAAGAGACGTTGCCATCCCGGAGCGCGTCAGTCACTCGGCCGATGGTGTCAGTCGAGGCGACGACGACAACCTGCTGGCCGACGGCGGCTGCGGCTGCCGCAACCTCTCCGGCAGCGACAGTGACTGCGGGCTCACGGTCGACCTCCCGCAGCGAGACGACGGCTTCGACGCCCGCCGCGACGATGAGATCAGCATCCATGCAGGTATCGTCGAGTTCATCGGCGTCGACGGCCCGACTGCCGCCCTCACGGGCCGGTGGGACTTGGGCCACGGTGACCGTGCCAGCGGTCATATCGATGACGCCCTCAAACGAGGTAACGCTCACGTCGGTCCTTTTGGCAGCGTCGGTCGTCGCAACGCCGGTTGCAGGTCCTGATTCGCCCGGTGAGGCGTGGAGAAGGCCGTCCTGAACCGAGATGGTGACCGCCTGACCCGCCTCGATAGGGGCGGTTGCGATGGCGGTGTCTTCTTGGACAGTACCCAGTACGTCTCCGGTGACGTGTTCGGCGAACCGTTGGAGGGATTTGGCCTCTTGGAATAGCCAGTCGACGCCCTCTTTGGTGACTGAGTAGCGGGATCGACCCTCCTTGGTGACGAGGCCGTCGTCGACCAGATCACGGATGTACTCGCTGACCGCCTGACTGGTGACGCCGACCGCATCGGCGATTTCACCCTGACTGACCGCCGGCTGGCGGTCGGCGATCTCGACGAGGACACGGAACCGGGTGGCGGTTCGCTTGTCGGCCAGCGCATCGCTCATAGCCAATGGTCCGTCCGGAGGCATTAAAAGCCCCGCGGGCAGACGGCGACAGTGGCGTTTTAGCCAGTGGCTACTAAAAAGACGGCGTGGAGGACATCGCGTTCCGAGATCGAGCGGTCTATCTCCCAGCAACCGAGACGCTCGTGGTGGCCGATCTCCATATCGGCCGCGAGGCGGCCGCGAACGTCTCGGCACCACTTGGCGAGCGCGGCGACCTGCTGGATCGGCTGTCGACGCTCCGTTCAGCGTTCGAACCCGCACAGATCGTGTTTGCGGGTGATCTACTTCACAGTTTTTCGACGGTTCCCGATGGAGTCGCCGAGACAGTCGACCAGCTGTATCAGGACTGTGTCGACGATGGAGCCAGTGTGGTCGCTATCGAAGGAAATCATGACCAACTGCTGGATACCGTCTGGCCCCGGTCCGTCGACTCGGCAGTCAAACTCGACGACGGGACCGTCATCTGCCACGGACACGAGGAACCAGAACTGAGCGGAACGCGGTATCTCATCGGCCACGACCATCCTGCAATTACGATTGAGGGGGTCAAACGACCCTGTTGCTGTGTCGACGCCTCCGGCTACCGCGATAGTGAACTGATCGTGCTCCCCGCGTTTACGCGACTGGCCGGTGGCGTCGAACTCAACCACGCGCAGGCGTCGACGCTGCAGTCACCACTGATTACGTCGGTCGACTCCCTCCAGCCGATTGTTTGGGACCACGACCGTCAGAACGCACTCGAATTCCCCCCGCTTGGTGAGTTCCGTCGACTGCTCTGAGGTAGCCGTAATAACAGCTGTCTGTAAGGTACGTACGATCCAGAATTTTGTGTGAAATTGTTTATAATTAACTATAATGCATGTTGTGCCAAACAGTAAGACTGCATTATGCGCGCAGCTAGACTCCACGAGTATACGGATGACATGTCGAATGGGCTATCAATTGACGAGGTCGACAAACCACAGGTACAGCACAGCGACGACGTCATCGTCGAGGTCGAAGGGGCAGGGTGGTGTCAGACTGACAATCATATCATCGAGGGAATGTGGGAACAGTACGTTCCCCAGCCGCTCCCGATGACACTGGGCCACGAGAACGCCGGAACCGTCGTCGAGGTCGGCGAGGAGGTCCAGTTGGTCTCGGAGGGCGACCAAGTAATCTGCCATCCGGTCCAGACCTGTGGCACCTGCCGGCCCTGCCGGCAGGGCGAGACGATGTACTGTGAGAACGACGCGTTCAACGGCCTCACCACCGATGGNGGGTTCGCCGACGAACTCCACACGAGCGAGCGGTCGGTCATCCCGCTGCCCGATAGCATCGACCCGGCCGACATCGCGCCGCACGCCGACGCGGGGATCACCGCCTACCACGCCGCAAAGAAGGCCGTCGCTGGGCTCAACCCCGGTGATGCCGCGGTCGTCATCGGTATCGGCGGCCTCGGCCACATTGGCCTGCAGTGTGTCGACTCGATGAGCGCCGCGGACATCATCGCGGTAGATGTCAAGCAGTCCGCCCGTGACCTCGCCGACGAGTTGGGCGCACACTACACCGTCGACCCCAAAAGCGAGAATGTCGCCGACGCCATCGGCGATATCACCGACGGGACCGGCGCAGCCCAAGTGCTCGATTTCGTCGGGGCCGACGAGACGACAGCGCTGGCGCCCGACATCTGTGCGGCCGGTGGCGACCACCACATCATCGGCTACGGCGGCCACATCCACGAACCCGCACAGGCGCTGGTCAACGGCGAGTTTTCCTTCGTCGGCAACATCGTCGGTCGCTACGCCGAACTCCAGGAACTGGTCGCGCTGGTCGAACGCGAAGCCGTCGACCTGCACACCACTCGCTACGATCTCGGCGATATCAACGAGGTTGCCGAAAAACTGGAACACGGCGAGATCGAAGGCCGGGCCGTAATCACCCCCTAATTGGAGTTATAGATCTTCTAACACCGCGTTTGCGGCCTCGCGGCCGCTTTTCATCGCGCCCTGAATCGATGACCATTCGGTGTACTCACCAGCGAGATAGGTCCGTCGACCACCATCCCGGACGTCGGGCAGCGAGTCGTGAACTCCCGGCGGCTGGGCGAACTGGGCAAACGGAATCCGGTCGGTTTCGAGCAGTTCGAGGTCCTCGAAACTCCGTTCGGGATACCACGAGTCGAGCGCCTCGCGGGTGAGTTCGGCCAATCGCTTACTCGACGTATCGAACAGATCCTCGTCGAGGAACGTCGCGTTCAAAAGGAGATCGTCGCCGGAGGTGTACTCGGGAGCGACCTCTGAGATCGGGACGATAGTGTTCGGCTTGGTTCCAGCAGCGTTCAACAGCAGTCGCTTGCCGGTATCGAGCGGTGGACCGTCAGGGAGACGGTAGTGCTGAGTGACACAGCCGATCCCCTCGGTTGGTATGTCGTCGTTGCCGGTGAGTCTCGCGGCGACCGTCGGCGGGGTAGCGACGACAACCGCGTCGACTGCCCGCCGGTCCTCGTCGGTGACAACGACCGCGTGTCGACGCTTCGGTTTGAGTTCGGTCACTGCGTGACCGGTCTCGATGGTTGCACCCGCGGCCTCGGCGCTGTCGGCGAGCTGTCGACCGATTTCGCCCATTCCGCCCGCGGGGACCACAGTCCGGCCCTCGCTGAGTGCTTTAAACGTGTACTCGAAGACGCGTTTGGAGGTACCGAGCGAGCGGTCAAGGGTGATCCCGCCGTAGAAGGGCGCGATGAAGTTCGACAGATAGCGTTCGGAAAAGCCCCACTCCCGGAGCGACGCCCTGATCGAGCTGTCGGGACGCTCAAACAGGGATTCGTACTCTCGAACCGAGAGATCCCGACGTAGTGCGAGGGTCCGGAGCTTGTCGACCATCGGGACCTCGGGGTTTGTCAGGCTCTCGACGGCGGCGTTCGGATCACGGAGCGGATCGGAGAGTACGGACCGCTGGCCGGGACGAGCGATCACGGCTCCGGGTTTGAACGCTCGGAGGTCGAGAGCGTCGAGATCCAACTCGCGGCGGACTGCGGGATAGGCGGTAAACAGGACTTGAAACCCGTAGTCGAGGGTACAGCCCTTCGTCTGTCGGGACCGCACGCGGCCACCGACAGTCTCCCGTTGCTCGTAGACGGTCACGTCCGCTCCTCCCTCGGCAAGATGTCGTGCCGCAACGAGTCCGGCAACGCCGCCGCCGACAACGACAACTGAACGACTCATACCAAAGGGTTCGACCGGCCGATACAAAGAAACTGCTACTATCGGACCACTACCCAGTCAGATTCCACCGAGCCAGTCGACGATTGGGTCGATGGCGACGTCGGTGAGGACAACATCGAGATGCGAGGCATCGTCGACGAGTTCGACTCCGGCGTCGGTATGGCTAGCAAACAGTGGCTCATAGGCGTCGGGATGGGCCGTTTCGTCGGCCGTGCCGACGACCGTGAGACAGGGGACAGCAGCCATCTCACTGACATCGTCTTCCTGTGGCGTGTACGACACCATGAGCCGGTAGGTGTGTGCAGGTGTTCTGGTCCCGTCACGAACGGACTCGGGTATATCAAACTCGACAGTTGTCATATCGCTGTAGCTCTCAAGCCCGAATCCGGTGAACACACGCAGCATGACGATCCGATCCGTATAGAAATTCGCCCAGCCGCCGAGTGCCCTCCGTGTGGTCGACGTCTTTCGGCCGAGATAGGGTGCCAACAGGAGATAGCCGTCGACGAGGCTGCCGTACGATCCGGAGGCGAATCGAACGGCGATCCCGCCGCCGGTTCCATGACCGCCGATGACGACGTTCGCATCGGGATACGCCTTTCCGAGGTTCCGTATCAGGTATTGAAGATCCGCTTCATACTGACCAATGTAATCGATATCGCCACGTGTTTTGGGATCGGAACCGTGGCCCCGCAGGTCCGGCGTCACAACATGTGCAACGTTTGCCTCGGAGATCGCAGTGGCCAGTGGCTGCAGCAGTCGACTATCAAATCCTGCGGAATGGAGGAGCACAACCACTGTGTCGGCATCGTCGGCGTCGTACCGCCGATATGTCGGGAACGGCCGATCCGATGTGGCGTATTTTTGTTTTTTCGGCAGCGTCGACTCGTCAATTCGATCCAGCCCGTCGAAATCTAACGTTCCCTCGGGCGGCTCCTCACCGAGACAGCCAGCAAGCCCAGCAGCGATAGCTGTGCCGCCGAGCTGTAACGTTCGCCGTCGCGTCGGCGAAGAGTCCATACGCTCACCATCTGTAGCGATTATATAATTGTTTGTGTCAAATTATTAATACTGGTAACGCAGGATAGAGATCAGTTGGAGACGCCACCGGCGGAGACGGGAAGGGCTTAGTTAGTTCCGTCGTAACAAAGTGTATGAAACTGAGTGCAGGTTTTGAGGGACTCACATGCACTGACTGCGGGTCGGTCGTTGCCCACACTGTCGACCAGGGGTGCCCGGATTGCGAGGGCCCGCTGGAGCCAACCTACGACTACGATGAGATCGACCCGGACGACTGCTTCGGTCCCTCAACGACTGGCTCCGGACAGTGGCAGTTCGACGCCCTCCTCCCGTTTCAGCGCGACAGCGCCATCACGGCCGCCGAGGGGTCGACACCGCTTGTTCCTGCCGACCGGCTGGCCAGTGAACTGGACGTCGACGAGGTCTACATCAAAGACGAGGGCCGGAACCCGACCGGCACCGTCTACGACCGGGGGATGAGCCTCGCGGTGACCGCGCTCAGCGGCCACGACGACCTCTCGACACTCGAACCGCTCGCACTCGCCTCGACCGGCAACAGCGGCCAGTCGGCTGCGGCCTACGTCGGTCGACTCGGCGTTCGATCCTACGCCTTCGTCCCCTCGCGGTCGGCGTTCTCCAACAAGGCGATGATCAACGTCCACGGCGGCCAGATGCGAGTCGTCGGTGGCCGGTACTCCGATGCCGCCGACGCGGTCGACGACCAGTTAGCGACCGACTACTACTCGCTACAGGAGTTTACCACCCCATACCGCCACGAAGGGGCCAAAACAGTTGCCTTCGAGCTGTATGCTGATCTCGGCGAGCTACCCGATGTGTTGTTCGTGCCCACGAGTACGGGTGAACTCGTCGCTGGCATCGCCAAAGGATTCCATGAGCTAACCGAGATCGGTCTCACCGAGGAAACGCCAACTCTCGTTGCCGTTCAGCCGACCAGTTGTTGCCCGATTACAGCCGCCTTCGACCGCGGCCTAGAGACGCCCGAGCCATGGACGCATCCCGATACAATCATCGGCGAGCTCGAGGTTCCCGATCCAGCCGGTGGTGGGCAGGCAGTTGCGGCGCTCCGCCAGCACGATGGTGGCGTGGTCACCGTCGACGACAGCGACAGTCTCGATGCGGCGACGACAGTCGCCCAACACGAGGTGATCGAGATGGGTGCGGCGGGTGGCGCGGCCGCCGCGGGCGCGTGGAACTGGTCGGAAGCCGGCGAGTTCGACGGCGACGAGACAGTCGTCGTCCTCAACACCGAGTCCGGGGTCAAAACGCCGGACATCTTGCGGAGTCACTTGATGGGCCAAGGCGTCTGAGTCGACTGATAGATCAGCGCTCCTTCGTCGACCGACCCGGTAGGTATTTGCCGCCTAAACAGGAAGCCTAGGCATATGTTTAGCGACGTGATGGAGGACTATCTGAAGGCGATTTACGTGCTTCAGGCCGAGGGTGATCCGCCCGTTTCGACCTCGGCAATCGCGGAGTATCTGGACAAAACGCCGCCAACAGTGACCAGCATGGTCGGCAAGCTCGAAGACCACGGGCTGGTCGACCGCGAGAAGTACAAGGGCGTCGAGCTCACGACCGAAGGCGAAACCGTCGCCCTTGAAGTGATCCGCCATCATCGTCTGCTGGAAACCTATCTCACCGAACAGCTCGACTACTCCTGGAGCGAAGTCCACGAGGAGGCCGACCGGCTTGAACACCACATCTCCGAGGAGTTCGAACGCCGCGTCGCCGAGGCACTCGACTACCCCACGGTCGACCCCCATGGCGATCCGATCCCGAACGCGGATCTCACACCACTCGGCGAAGACGAGTCGATACGGCTCAGCGAGTTTGCGGAAGACGACCACGTCATCGTTACCCGTGTCAGCGACCGCAACGACGAGGAACTCTCGTATCTCGAAGACGCAGGTATTACGCCGGGCACTGAACTCGTGATCGTCGACATCGCTCCCTTCGGGATGGTCACCGTCCGGACACCCGACGACCGCGAACAGAGCCTCCCCGAGTCGGTTGCGCGCTCGATTCGTGTCGAACCGGCGGTCGAAGAGACTGCCTGACAATCGAAGGCACTCCCTAACTTCCGTCCGAGCCGCCACAGACACAAACAGTTTCACGGGCGGCCCGCGTTGGGGTGCACATGTTCGACAAGTCGACGTGGATCAAACTCCCCCGCAACGTCGTCGTCGGCCACGGCGTCATCGACGAACTCGGGGAGACGATTGCTGATCTGCATCTCACTGGCGACCCGCTGATTATCACGAGTCCAACGCCCAACGAGTTGGCCGGCGACCGGGTTCGTGCCCAAGTTCCGGGGGCTGAAACGATCATCGTCGAGACGGCCAGTTTCGAATCGATTGAGCGGGTTATCGAAACGGCACAGGCCGAGGAGGCCGACTACCTCATCGGCCTCGGCGGCGGCAAACCCATCGATATTGCCAAAATGGCGGCCGACGAGATCAACTGCGGACTGGTTTCGGTGCCGACTGCCGCCAGCCACGACGGTCTCGTCTCGGGGCGGTCTTCGATTCCGGAAGGCGACACCCGCCACAGCGTGGCCGCCGATCCGCCGCTTGCAGTCGTGGCCGACACCGAGATCATGGCCAAAGCGCCGTGGGAGTTGACAACCGCGGGCTGTGCGGACATTATCTCGAACTATACGGCCGTTCAGGACTGGCGACTGGCCAACCGGCTCAAAAACGTCGAGTACTCCGAGTACGCCGGCGCGCTCTCGGAGATGACCGCTGAGATGCTGGTCGACAGCGCCGACTCGATCAAACCCAACCTCGAAGAGTCCGCGTGGATCGTGGTCAAAGCCCTCGTTTCGTCGGGAGTTGCGATGTCGATTGCGGGCACCTCACGCCCAGCCTCGGGAGCCGAACACCTCATTTCGCACCAACTCGACCGGATCGCACCGAATCAGGCTCTCCATGGTCATCAAGTTGGGGTCGCTTCAATCATGACTGAATACCTCCACAGCGGCAACGACGGCCAGTGGCGAGCGATCCGGAAGGCACTCAAAAGTATTGACGCCCCAACCACCGCGGCCGAACTCGAAATCAGCGACGACGATCTGCTCGAAGCACTAACGACCGCCCACGAGATCAGGGATCGGTACACGATCCTCGGCAACGGTGTCAACCTCGATGCCGCCTACCAGACCGCCACCGTCACGGGTGTCATCGAGCGAGACTAAGGTCCAGAGCGTCGACTGAAATCCGAAGACCGATAGGCTGGCAGTCGTATACTCTGTATGGACACTCCGTTGGTCGACGGCCCGGCTCGGGACCACCCGAAGGCCGTCACTGCACTGCTGTCGATTGTCGGCTACGCCGCGGTCGTCGGTGCGTTCGTCGTCCCTTCGGTCCAAGCACTGTTTCCACAGTTGAGCCTCGCGCAGGTGAACCTGCTCGGACATGCGATTGCCGCCGTGAACTCGGTGACAGTAGTGGTGCTCTGTGCTGGCTGGTACTGGATCAGAAACGACGAAGTCGAAAAACACGCCCACGCGATGGTGACCGCGTTCGTTCTCATTTTGCTGTTTCTCAGCATGTATCTCCCGAAAGTCGCCGGCGGCGGCACCAAGGAGTTCGTGTTAGCCTCCGCCTACGGCTGGGTCCCGCTCTGGGAGTGGATCTACCCGGCCTACCTGCTCATGCTCGCAATCCACATCGTGCTATCGATACTTGCGGTCCCGCTCGTGCTGTACGCGCTCGTCCTCGGACTGACCCACACCCCAACTGAGCTTCGAACCGAGACCCCCCACCGACGTATTGGCCGGATCGCCGCGGGATCGTGGATCCTCTCGCTGGTCCTCGGCGTCGTCACCTACCTCCTGTTGAACCATCTGTACAGCTGGGAGTTCGTGACTGCCTGATGCCGCACGTTTGTCGACCACTCTCAGGAGATTTTTGGTGGTCAGTGCCGGAGGTAGCCTGTGACTAACCGGAGGGTCGTGAGATGACGATGCGTGTCACAATCCATGGGAGCGACGACCAGCTCTCGACGGCGGTGGCAGCCGCCATCGACCGCGTCGACGGGATCGATACCGAGACAGTCGACAGCGAGGCCGCTGACCTCGTGATCACAGTCGGCGAGCAGCCCCTAGGTGACTGTGCGACCCGCCGCGAGGAGCGACCGATTCTGCCGGTCGGGATCGAGGCCGACTGGAGTGTCGATCCCGAGGCGCTGCCGGACGTACTCGGGCAGCTTCCGGATCGAAAGCTCCCGACCGTCGACGCTGCCCCGCTTGTCGTCTCGGTCGACGGCGACGAGTCGACGGCCGCCTTTGACACCACGCTCATCACCAGCGAGCCGGCGCGGATCTCGGAGTACGGCGTCTCGGTCGACGGGCGTCGAGACACGTTCCGTGCGGATGGCGTCGTCGTCGCCAGCCCACTGGGGAGCTGTGGCTACGCTCGCGCGGCGGGTGGCCCAACGCTGGATTTCGGCACCGGCCTCGCGGTGGTTCCCATTGCGCCGTTTGCGACGATTGCCGACACGTGGGTGTTGGAGCCGCCGCTGTCGGTGAGTGTCGAACGCGACGACTCGGTGACAGTGTTCGCCGACACGACCGAACTCGCCACGGGTCGGTCGGAACTCACCGTCGACATTACCACTGGCCAGCCGCTGTCGCTGGTCGACTGTCGTTACCTCCCTGACTGCCGGTAACTGGTCGACGTCCGAAATCGCCGTAGCAATTGGAAAAACTCTAATGAGTCGTCTCCCCATCTCCATGTATGGACCCACTGCAGTTTCTCGTTCCGCTTGGCTGGATCGAGACCATCGGACCAATCGTTCCAATCGGGATCTTAGTGCTCGTCGTCGCGAACATCGGGACTCGAATCCTCGAAAATCGCCGACAAGCATACCAAGCCAAAAACGATGAGCCGCTGACGCGGCACCCACTCAACACGTTCACGACGATGGGGATCGTCACGCTCGGGCTACTGTTTACGGTGTACAGGCCGATCAGCGGGATGATCATGATGATCGCTATCTTCGGGCTGTTTGTCGCCGACGTCTTCGAGTTTGAAGGTCGACAGGTCGAAGCCGACAACGGGCTCGAATTCGAGTGGCCCAAAGCCACGCTGGGCGCGACGGGCCTCACGCTCATCTATGCGATGTACTACGCGCTCACGCCGCTGTACGCGCCGATTCTCGATATGATCTTCGCCTAATCGTCGGTCCTGTTTTAGCGACTGTTTCTGACCCAGAAGCCGTACGACTGCCGGAGCGAAACCGGAAAGCAGCGCCCCAATGTCGACTGTGGTCAATCCAATGCACGTACCTGTTTCTCCATTCAGTAGGGCAGCGCCCAACTGGCCGCCAGCAAGCAGGATCGTCGACAGTCTCGGCGCTCGAACCGAGCCATCGGCGAAAACAGGCCCAAACGTGGATGTCGCTTCGGGAGAGCGTGTCGCCACTCAGAGATGGAGTGGAACGAAAACAAAAAGACCGGCCTTAGGTTGATTCGCGCCGGTTTTCGACTGCGGCAGCGATTTCTCGGCCAGCCGGGATCAGGATCCAGAACGTCAGCGCGCCAAGCAGTGCCGTCCAGAGGAAGACGTCGATCAGGAAGATCGAGATCGCATCGAACACGTTGCCGGGCTCCGGCGGCGGCGCGATCAGCTGGTTGGTCATGAAGAACGACGGCGTCTGATACCAGCCCGCGAGTGTCATCCAGACAAGCCCTGCCGTGGTCAGGATTCCAAACCCTTTGATGAACTCATCAGCCATTAGTTGATTCTTCGTCGGCGTCCTCTTGACTGTTTCCCATTCCTTCGGCCCGAAACCGACTACTGAGGATGAACACGCCCGATCCGAGCGCCATCAGGCTTAGCCCACCGACCGCCAACAGCCCACCCAATAGCTCCTGATTCGGTGTGACACCGATGGCTTCGACGGCCGTCACGATCAGCCGCCGGAGCACACTCATCTGGAGCGTCGCTGCATCCAACAGAATAAAGCCAGCCAGAATACTCAGCGCCGCGATCAGCGTCGAGAACACGGTGATCGTTTTGTACAACCGCAGTGGGACGACGACATCCCGTCGACCACCCGTCTCGGTCGACTCGCTGGGGATCGACTCACCAGCAGCATCAGGGACGGTCGACTCACTGGCGGCGTCAGAATCGCTCATACAAGAAAAACGGGCCGAGCAGTATAATTATCCGGCGTTATCCGCGCTATTTCGGCGGGCGAAGCATGTAGTACCGGCGGTTGAGCCCGTACATGTACCCTTCGCGCATCGTCTTGAGGACGGTGTAGGCGATGATCCCCGCAACGACCGGGAAGACGAACACGATGTTGAGCTGGAGTTCCAGCGGCAGCGGAATCAGGTTCTGGACTGCCAGCCCCGCGATGGTGATCGAGAACACCGCGCCACCGACACCGATAGCTGCCCAGAACGGCTGTTCAACCGGTCGACGGGCACTCCCCTTGTTGAGGTAGGGCAGCAGCGCGACCGCACCGACAACGACGACGTTTGCGAGCACGCCGTACAGCTGATCGGACATCAGCTTATCGCCGCCCAGCACCGCGAGTCCGGGGTTGATCGGGTTGAGCTTGAGCAGGCCGAACGACCAGTAGAGATACCAGTCGGGCAGAATGATCGACGGCGTCGAACTCGGATCGGCCGGTGCTTCGAGGCTCGGCGGCAGTGCCGCAGCGATCAGGACGATCATCCCGACAAAGAACATCGAAATCGACAGGTTTCGGATGATCTCGTGGGGCCACGTCGGGAAGCCAAGCACGTCACGTTCGACGTAGTCGGACTCGTTTCGGAGATCTTGGTCCTCGCGGCGAGAGCGCTCGAAATACTCGTAGGTCAGCCGGGAGAGCCCCGACTTTCTGGCCTTTCGCTCGCTCCACGTCGGCGTTTCGTCGTCCGGGGCGACGATGCCCGTCTCCCCGCTCCCATCCGTGCGAGCCTCGTCGTTAGTGTTGTCTGTCTCACTCATTGTCTTAGTGTGGCTCCGCAATGCCCTGCACCCAGACGATGCCGATGTGGAGCGCGATCAGCGCAGTCACCACGAACGGCAGGACGAACACGTGCAGGATGTACATTCGTATGATCGTTGCCTGACCCAGCGTGAAGCCGCCGAACAACAGTTGGGCGGCCCACTCTCCGACAATCGGTGTTGCCAGCGCCATCTCGACGCCGATCTGACCGGCCCAGAACGCAAGCTGGTTCCACGGCAGCAGGTAGCCCGTGTAGCCGAAGACCATCGAGAGGCTGATCAGGATGATACCGAGCAGCCAGTTGAGCTCACGCGGCTCTTTGTAGGAGCCGGTGAAGTAGACTCGCAGCATGTGGAGGAACACTGCCGCCAGCATGATCTGGGCGGCCCACCGGTGGATGCTCCGTAGCGCGAATCCGAACTGGAGTTCGGTCATGATCGTCTCGATAGAGGCGTAGGCGACACTCGGCTCACCCACTGCTGACGGCTCGTAGTAGAAGCCTAACAGCGCGCCGGAGACTGCCGCGACGATGTACGCCAGCGTCGAGAAGAATCCCAGCGAGTAGAGCGGATACCAGTACCAGAACTTGTTGTCGAGGTCGTACTGCTCGGTGTGGCTCTTCGGCATCTGGAGGTTAACCTTGTAGTAGGCGTCCTCTAACAGTTCCAGATAGTCGACGATCCGGAGTCGACGGTCAAGGAACACCAGTGCCGTCAGAAAGACCGTCTCAATCGGGGTCAGGTCCTTCTTTTTGAGCCACGCGTTGTGGTCGAAGTCGTCTTTCTTTTCTAAACTCATAACTTATCGTTTGTAGTAGGGGTAGATCGCTCGTTTCACGGTGTCCCATGCCTGCTCGCTGCCGAGCTGGACCCCGTCGGCCTGATCGCTGTCGATGTAGAGGTCCTCCCACTTGCGTCGACGTTTCTTGACGATCATGACGTCCGGAAGGAACTCCTTGCGGTACAGCGCGAGGATGAAGGCGAGATCAATGAAGACCAAGCCAAGGATCGCACCGAGGAACATGTTGCCGAACTCGGTGCCGGCCAAGCCAGCGACGAGCGCGTAAATGAAAAAGAAGACGAAGACGACTTCGATGATCGTCAGCAGGACGATCCCGATAGCCGCCGCCGTCGACTCTCTGGCCGGCTCGTAGCGGTGAATGTCACCGTACGTACTGCCTGACGACGACATCAGGCACCACCCTGTCCAGTGTTCGGCGATTCGCCGTACTTCAGCACGTAGAAGGTGAACACGAGGCTCACCGCGATGCCGAGGAAGCTAGCGATGCCGACATAATGTTTCTGGATCGGCACGCCGGCCTCGTGGGCGAGATCTTCGGGCCAGCCGCCGGCACTGCCACCGACTTCGACGGTTGGCACGTCCTCGCCGACAGCGACTGCGCCCAACATGCCGAGTGAGGCGTGTGGCGCACACTGGTAGTTCGTGATTCCAGCGTGCTCCTCGGTAAACTCGAACTCGTAGCTACCATCCGCCTGGAGTGGGCTTTCGAGCGATGCTGGACCGTCGGTCGTCACGACATTGTGGTCGCCGCCCTCGCCGGTCCACTCCCAGATGACCGTTGTTCCGGGGTCGACCCAGATACCGGCCGGGCTAAAGGCGACGTTTCCGCCGTTCCCACTGGCACCGACCTGCACGGTGACTTCGTCTTGGCCACGGAGGTCCTCGATGCCGCCATCAATGCCCTCGAGTTCGGTAAAATCCGGTTGTACCGTCTGGGCTGCGGCCGTCCCGCTACTTGCGGCGACGGCTGTGGTGGCGGCAGCAGAGCCTCCCGCTGTTCGGATAAAATCCCGCCGTTTCATACAGCCATAAATCAGCACGCGCCGTGCTTAAACCCACCGACTAACGGTCGGAAGATACGGCCAGCTACGCCCCCTCAGTCTTGTGATCTCGGCTTTCTTGTCCGTCCTCGTGAGCCGTCGACTCCGGGGCGGGTTCGGACGACAGATCTGATCGCTCAGCGCCGTCGATTTCCGCCGGCCGCTCGACGCCGTCAAGTCCCTCCGGTCGCTCGAAGCCGTCGGTTTCGACGGCTCGTAGCCGGTTTCGGTACTGTTCGGCCCGGAACCGATCCGAGAGCCGCGCGTTGGCCACGAGCGAAAACAGGAAGATACCGACGACCAGAAAGATGCCGCCAATCGCTGGCGCGACGAGGCCAATATCGGTGAGGAGCCACGCCCCGATCAGCCCAAGCCCACCGAGCAACTGCATCCCGGCGATGATCTGTATCATGAGATTTCCGAGTTCGCCGGTCTGTTCGGGTACGGCCTCCGGCGACGGGAGCTGGTAGCTCTCGGGCGGCTCGGGAATTTCGTACTCCTCCATCGAACACAGCGCGACCATCGGTTCGACATCTCGGAGAATCCCACCCTCGCCCTCAACAGTACCGTCGGGAGAGACCGTCACGTATCCCTCATCGGAGTACACCAGCAGGCGCTCGACACCGTCGACGGTCTCCCGTTCGAGCACGCCAAACACGTCCCGACTGGCGATCTTGTTTTTGAGATCCTTCTCAAGGCGGTCGAGCAGTTCCGGCCCGGTGATCCACGTCTCGGCGTCGAAGGCGGCCTCCCACTCCTCGGCGGTCATCTCGGCCATGTCAGCCGGCGAAAAGTTCTCGAAGTCGTATTTGGCGTCGACCTGCTCGCGGAGCGCGTCGAGCTCAGCGTCCGAGTCACGCACATCGTCCGAGCCCGCCTGCGACTCAGCGTCACCGTCTGCCTCTTGGCGCGTCTGATCGTCCGACGGGTCACTCATTGGTTCAAATAGTGGTCGGAAGCATTGTTAGGGTAGCGATTTTCGCACGCGACGTGGGACATTTGTGACGACGGGATGGAACGTCGTGGTTTTACGTCTCGGGTGGGAATACCGGGTAATGAGCCACGAAGCCTCTGACGAGCAGTATTCGGAGGGCGACCTCCGAAACACGGGGATGAACCTGAGACATGACCGCGAGTGGGATTACGAACTCGAACGAATCGTCGACGAAATCGAGGAACGAGACGCCACCAAGGTCGGCCTTCAGTTCCCCGAGGGCCTCAAGCGCCGCGGCCCGGCGGTCGCCGACGATCTCCGCGAAGTCGTCGACGACGATATCACGATCATGCTTTCGGGCCAGCCCTGCTACGGAGCCTGTGATCTCGATACGTTCCTGATGCGCCGCACGGACGTCTTTGTCCACTTCGGCCACTCGCCGATGAAGGAGTCGGACAAGATCATCTACGTGCCGCTGTTTTCGAACGTCGACCCTTTCCCGATCCTCGAAGACTCGCTGGACGAACTCGAAGATCCCGAAGACGATCCGGCGGTCGGTCTCGTCACGACCGCCCAGCATATGAACCGCTTCGACGAGATGGTCGACTGGCTCGAAGAGCGAGGGTATGAAGTCCATACGCGCAAGGGCGACGACCGCCTGACCTCCGAAGGACAGGTGTTAGGCTGTAACTACGCCTCTGCGGACATCGACGCCGAGCAGGTACTCTACGTCGGCGGCGGCAAGTTCCACCCGATGGGACTGGCCATGGAGTACCAGGAGAAAAATGTCGTCATTGCCGACCCCGTCAACAACGTCGTGACGATTGCCGATCCCGACAAGTTCCTCAAACAGCGATACGCTACGGTTCACAAGGCAATGGACGCCGAGAAGTGGGGCGTCATCTTCTGTACCAAAATTGGCCAAGGTCGCTGGGAGATCGCCGAGGAGATCCTCGACAACAACGAGAACGCCTACCTGATCACAATGGACGAGGTCACCCCCGACCGACTGCTGAACTTCGATATGGATGCGTTCGTCAACACCGGCTGTCCACGGATCACGACCGACGACGGCCCGCGGTTCAAAAAGCCGATGGTGACCCCCGGCGAGTACGAAATCGCAATGGGGAACAAACCGCTTGAGGATCTGGAGTTCGACACCTTCCACGGCACCTGGTAACGGCGCGGTCCGGTGGCGGCAGCACACAGCTAAATGCAGATGTTTTAGACGGTCGACAGTCAACATACGATAATGGTCGAAGACGTGACGATGGCGACGCTCACGGCACTGTCGGTGACCGCGAGTTTTCCCTTCTTCATCTACGGCGCGTGGATCATGCTCGACGCCGAGACGGTAACGTGGGACACCCTCATCTACCATCTCAAATTCATCGCGGTCGGCCTCACACTGACGACGGTGCCGATGGTCGGCTGGATGATGCCGCGGCTGTTCGATCAACTCGGTGGGTTGTCGGCACTCCACGCCTTCCTCGGCTTGCAGGCCTACGCACTGTTGGTTGTCGGTCTCACCGGTATCGTCCGTATTTTTCAGGCCAAGCGGAACGCTGATCTGTACAAAAATCCCGATCAGGACGTCGACCTCAACGACCTCCACGAAAACATGGGTGCGTGGCGCGCCCGACTCCGAGTCGGCGTCTTCGGTTATACGCTCTTTTGGCTTGCGGCGTGGGCGACCGGTCTCTATCGGTTCGTTATTCGGTACATAGTCGGCTGAGAGGAGTCGACAATCAGTGTTGACAGGAGCGAAGTGGCAGTTGCTCCCAGTAGATAACATATGACTCCATCAGATGACAGTTGATACCAGCAAATGATATTTGCTACCAGAATACGACAACTAATCCCACGCTTCGCCGGAGGCGAGGTCGACGTCGTTGTCGACTTTCGAAGATGGGCAGATATCTTCGAGCAGACAGTCAGAACAGTCGGGGTTGATGGCGGTACAGGTCTCTCGGCCGTGGGTGATCATCAGGTGTGTGTACCACTGCCAGTCGTCCTCAGGGACGACCCCCATTAGATCCTGCTCGATTGCCTCCGGGCGTTTCTCCTCGGTAATGCCGAGTCGACGGGAGATGCGCTGGACGTGGGTGTCGACGACGATTCCCTCGACGATCTGGTGGCCGTGCTGGAGGACGACGTTGGCAGTCTTGCGGCCGACGCCCTTGAGATCAGTCAACTCGTCCATCGTATCGGGGACCTCACCGTCGTGTTTCTCGATGAGCGTCGAAGCTGTCGACCGGATGTAGTCAGCCTTACTGTTGAAGTAGGTGATCGAGGAGATGTTGTCGGCAAGCTCGTCTTGCTCAACGGCAGCATACTCCTCGGGGCCGTCGTACTTTTCGAACAGCTCGGCGGTCACTTTGTTGACCCGCTCGTCGGTACATTGGGCCGACAGCATCACCGCAATCAGAAGTTCGAGTCGACTCGAAAAGTTCAGTGAGATCGTCGTGTCGGGGTAGGCGTCGTGGAGCCTGTCGATTACTTCGAGGGTCTGGTCGTGTCGAGTGTCGAGTGTGCTGCCCATACTGCCTGCTGGAGTGGGTGCCTGTTGAGTGGTTCGGAGTTGTGGCCGACAGCCGCCCACGGGCCAGCTTTGGGACAAATGAAACTGGTTGAAGTTTCAAAGCGGCAAGATTGACAGAGTTAACAGTTACTTATATGCTGTTGCCCGGTAGCTACCGTATGTTCGAGGACGTGCTGTCGCGGTCGACCATCCAAGAGCGGAAACGCGCCATCGTCAAAACGCTCTGTTATCGGTTCTTTATGATCGTGATTACAGTCGTCGTCGCGTGGGCTGTTGTGGGCAACGTTGGGGCTGCACTTAGCATTGGGCTCGTGTCGAACCTGCTCAAAACAGTGACTTACTACGTCTACGAGCGAACGTGGGACCACATCACGTGGGGTCTCACACAGCCGAACTGAGAGGCCACCGCTATCGGTGTCAAAAAGACGGAAAATCGAGGCGACTGGGCGTTAGGCGAAGGCCAAGGAGCTGCCAACGTCCTCGTCGTTGTCGAGTCGGATCTTCTCCCAAGCGTCGACGAAGTCCTGACGGTAGACCTCGGTTCGGTCGTCACGGATCGCAAACATCCCGGCCTCCGTACAGACGGCCTTGATGTCGGCACCCGAGGCGTCGACGGCTGTCTCGGCGAGTTCGTGGAAGTCGACGTCGTCGGAGACGTTCATGTTCCGGGTGTGGATCTTGAAGATGATCTCTCGACCGTCGGCTTCGGGTTTCGGCACCTCGATGAGGCGGTCGAACCGGCCCGGGCGAAGGATGGCCTCGTCGAGCATATCGAAGCGGTTGGTCGCGGCGATGATGCGGATATCACCACGCTCGTCGAAACCGTCCATCTCCGAGAGTAGCTGCATCATCGTTCGCTGGACCTCGGCATCGCCGGAGGTCTTCGAGTCGGTTCGCTTGGAGGCGATGGCGTCGATCTCGTCGATGAAGATCACCGCAGGCTCGTTCTCGCGGGCGACCTCGAAGAGGTCTCGGACGAGCTTCGCGCCCTCACCGATGAACTTGTGGACCAGCTCGGAGCCAGCCATCTTGATGAACGAGGCGTTGGTCTGGTTGGCGACCGCCTTGGCGAGCATCGTCTTGCCGGTTCCGGGTGGGCCGTAGAGCAGGACACCCGACGGTGGGTTGATGCCGACCTCTTCGAACATTTCTGGCCTATCGAGCGGCATCTCGACGGTCTCTCTGACCTCTTGGAGCTGGTCGTCGAGCCCGCCGATATCCTCATAGGTGACGTCGGGGCTGTGGTCGACCTGCATCACGCGGGCCCGCACGTCAGTTTCGTTGTCAAGTTGCTTGACGATAGACAGCGAGTTGTTAACCGCGACACGGGAGTCGGGTTCGAGATCCTCGCGCATCTCGGAGGTGACCTCGGTGAGGGCCTCCTGATTGTTGCCGTGCTGTTTGATGATGACGCCCTCGTCGGAGATCTCTTGGACGGTGGCGACGAACAGCGGCGACTGCTTGAGCTTCTTGTTCTCGTGGGTCAGTCGCTCTAATTTCTGTTTGTACTTGTTGTTCTCCGCGTTGGCGTCGAGTAGTTTGTCCCGCATCTCCTCGTTTTGGGACTCAATAACGCCAAGGCGTTCCTGCAGGGCCTCGATCTTGTCTTGTCGGGACGCCGTCTCCTCATAGGGTAGTTCGACGTCGTCCACGGTGTCAGTCATCGACGGCACTAAGGCGGTGATTAATAAGAGGTTTCGGGTCGTGGCCTGTGTCGCCACGCGTGATATATTAGAAATACATTTTCACAGCACATTCATCAGGAGTTACACCATGTCCAAAGGTAATAGCGCTTAATAGCAAGTATTATCATACAGCATTCGAGACTAGGCGTATCCATGAGCACGCCAGAGACTGTTTCCGCCGACGAATCAGTGGACCGTTGGGCTGATGTCCGTGATCTGCCGCCGAGCGCAAAGCTCGTCGCAAAGGTATTAGAGTACAACGACACGCTCACCCAGAGCGAACTCGCCGACGAGACGCTTCTGCCGCCACGGACGGTGCGCTACGCACTGAGTCGACTCGAAGACGCCGACGTGGTCGACTCCCGGTTTTCCTTCTCCGATGCCCGCAAGCGGCTTTACAGTCTCAAAATATAGTTCGGTTTCTGCGTTCGATCTGCAGTACACTGACTCTATTTTCGGTCTGTTCGTAACACTCGATCAGCCACGGAACCGATATACCACACGAGCAACAACAGACGCCCAATGACACGGGTGATACACACCGGCGACACCCATATCGGCTACCAACAGTACCATTCGGCGGCGCGTCGACAGGACTTTCTGGACGCTTTCGAGGCGGTGATCGACGACGCTATCGAGATGGATGTCGCGGCGGTGATCCACGCCGGGGATCTGTTCCACGACCGCCGCCCCGAACTCCCCGACTTGCTGGGCACGCTCACCGCGCTCCGCCGCTTGGCAGAAGCCGACATCCCGTTTCTCGCGGTCGTCGGCAACCACGAGTCGACACGCGGCGGCCAGTGGTTGGATCTCTTCGAGCAAATGGGGCTGGCGACCCGTCTCGGTCCCGATCCAGTCGTGGTCGACTCGGTTGCGATCTATGGTCTCGACCACGTGCCCGTCTCCCGGCGTGAGGATCTGGACTACGAGTTCACACCACCGAGCGACGACACGTCCAAATCAATCCTCGTCAGCCACGGCCTCTTTACGCCGTTTGCCCACGCCAACTGGGAGACCGAAACCGTGCTCAAGGAATCAAATATCGAGTTCAACGCGGTCCTCCTCGGCGACAACCACGAGGCAGGCGTCGAACAGGTCGACGGGACGTGGGTGACCTACTGTGGGTCGACCGAGCGCGCAAGCGCGAGCGAACGCGATGGACGAGGATACAATGTCGTCGAGTTCGACGCTGAGATGGCCGGGACCGCAGGCGTCGACATCCGCCAACGCTCACTGTCGACACGCCCGTTCGTCTTCGTGAGCGTCGACCTCGCCGAAGGGGAAGGAAGCAGTCGTGTTCGCGAGCAAGTCCGCCAACACGAGCTCACGGATGCGGTAGTTAGTGTCGAACTACTCGGGGACGGCGAGCAGGTCACACCCGCAAGCATCGAGGAGTTCGCCCTCGACCGCGGCGCGCTGATCGCCCGCGTCACCGACCGCCGAGAGATCGAAACCGAAACCGAACTCTCGGTGAGTTTCGCCGATCCGGATGCGGCAGTCGACGAGAAGGTCCGCGACCTCGGGCTCTCGTCGACCGCCCTTGGCATCGACGAGACAGTACGAGCGAGCAAAATCGCCGACAGTAACGTCCGAAAGCAGGTCGAACAGCTCGTTGATGGTGCATTTGATGATGAGCCGACCGACGACGAGTCGACAGCAGACGAGCCAGCAGACGAGCAGCCCGAGACAGATACCGCCGAAGATCAGACCGACGGCTCGGATCCTGCCACCGACGGACAGCTCTCCTTGGAGGATCTCCAATGAGATTCACGCGACTCCGGCTCTCGAACTTCAAACCGTACGGTGACGTCGACGTCGGGTTTCGGGACGGCGTGACCGTGATCCATGGCCTCAATGGAAGCGGGAAATCCTCGCTGCTTGAGGCCTGTTTTTTCGCCCTCTATGGCTCGAAAGCCCTCCCCGGCACGCTCGGCGATATCATTCGGAACGGCGAAGACGACGCCTCGATTGAGCTGTGGTTCACCCACGAAGGCGTCGACTACAGTATCGAGCGGCAACTCCGCCGGAGTGGCGAGCGCGTCTCCACGAGCAAATGTGTGCTCGAAGGAGACGATGGGAGCGGTGAACCCATCTCTCGGGACGGCGCGCGTGCAGTCCGGAACTTCGTTACCGACTTGCTGCGGATGGATGCCGAGGCGTTCGTCAACTGCGCCTATGTCCGGCAGGGCGAGGTTAATAAACTGATTAACGCCACGCCTCAGCAGCGGCAAGATATGATCGACGACCTGCTCCAGTTGGGAATGCTCGAAACCTACCGCGACCGGGCCGGACAGGCGCGACTCGGTGTCGAGGACGTGTTGACTGCCGCCCGCGGTTCGCTGGAGACGATTACGGACCAAATCGAGGACAAGGAGTCACAGAACCTCCACAGTCGACTCAACGAGCGTGAAACCGACCGTACTGAGATTGAAGACAAAATCAGCCACTACGAAGACCAGCAGTCCGAGGCCGAGTCGACGCTCGAAGACGCCGAAGACGTGCTCTCGGAGTATGAAGACCATCAGGCCGAGATCGAAGAACTGGCGGCCGAAATAGAGGAAATGGAAGCCGAGATCAGCCGGGCGGCCTCGACCAAAGAGGATCTCGGCACCGAGCGTCGTGAGGCACGTCAAAAACGTGAGGAACTCGAATTAGATCTCACCGACCACGTCGCCGAGACTGAACTCGCGACGGCCTCAGCCGAGGCGATTGCTGACCGAAAAGCGACGGTAGTCGACCGCCAAGAAGAACTCGGCGAGGAGATCGCCGATCTCCGTGTGAAAGCCACCGGCTTCGAGAACCAAGCCGAGAATCTCGAAGCGACAGCCGACGATCTCGACACGCAGGCCGAAACGGCCGAAACGGCCGCAGAAGAGGCCGAATCGGAAGCAGAAGAAGCTGAAACAGCCGCCGAGGACGCCGAGACGAAACGCGACGAACTCGCCGACGAGCAGTCGACGCTCCGCGCTCGATTTGAGGGGACGTCGGTCGAAGTCGGCGAGGCGACTGCCCACCGCAAGCAACTGCAGGAGCGTCGACAGGAACTCGGCGAGCGGGTCGCCGAAACCAACGCCACTCTCGACAGCGTCCGTGAATCGCTGTCGGAAGCCGAGGAGCTACTGGCCGAGGGGAACTGCCCGACCTGTGGACAGCCAGTCGAAGACGCGCCGCACGTGACTGGGATCGACGAAAAGCGCGAGCGGATCGAAGCCCTCGAAGCAACGGCCGAGGAACGCCGGGAGAAACGGAGTGATGTCGACGATCAGCTGGCAACAGCAACCGAACTCGTGGAGGCCGAATCGAAACTCTCGGATCTCAACACCGAGCGCGAACGACTTGCCGACCGGATCGAAACCCACCGCGAGACGGCCAAGCAGAAGCGCGAAGCAGCCGAAGAGAAACGATCCGAAACCGAGACGAAGCGCGAGGAGGCTGCTGAACGGCGAGAGGCAGCCGAACAGAAACGTGAGGAGGCAGTCGACACCCGCGAGGAGATCGATGCCGCCACCGAGCGTCGTGCCGAGATAACCGAGGCAATCGAACGACTCGAAACGATCACTGAGATGCAAAGCGAGATCGACAAGCTCTCGACAACGATTGACCGACTTACCGAGCGACGCGAATCGTTGGCCGAGCGCAACGAGGAACGACGCAACTGGCTGGCCGACAAGCGTGACCAACGAGACGAACTCCGGGAAGCCTTCGACGAGTCGACTGTCGAGGACGCGCGTGCTGATAAGCAGCGGGCCGAAAACTACCTCGATAACGTCGGCGACGAGCTGGCTACGCTTCGAGCAAATCGGGATGAGCTACAGAACGCCATCGGCGGCATCAAAGCTGATATCAAACAGCTCGAAACCCTCCGCGAGGAACATAGCGAGATCGGCAACCGCGTCGACCGGCTCGAATCGGTCCACGAAGAAACAGAGCAGTTAGAAGCGATGTACGGCGAACTCCGAACCGAACTCCGGCGACGGAACGTCGAGAGCCTCGAACGAATGCTCAACGAAACGTTCGATCTCGTCTACGGCAACGACGCCTACTCCCACATCGAACTCGATGGCCAGTACGAACTGACGGTCTACCAGAAGGACGACCAACCGCTGGAGCCCGAACAGCTCTCGGGCGGCGAGCGCGCGCTGTTCAATCTGAGTCTTCGGTGTGCGATCTATCGACTTCTCGCCGAGGGGATCGAAGGATCGGCACCGACCCCACCCCTCATTCTGGATGAGCCAACGGTATTCCTCGATTCGGGCCACGTCGGTCGACTGGTCGACCTCGTCGAAGAGATGCGTGGCTTCGGCGTCCGGCAGATCCTCATCGTCAGTCATGACGACGAACTCGTGGGTGCGGCCGACGAACTGATTACGGTCGAAAAGAACCCGACGACCAATCAGTCGACAGTCAGCCAGACGGATGAGGCTGATCTCGCTATCCTCGGGCAGGTAGGCGACGACTAACTCTCTGTGGAAGGTGTCCGAAGTCGGTTCACTGCCGTCTCGGCGAGGTCGGTCGCGTCGTATCCCCGCTCACCGTGGCTGGTTGCCTCCTCGACCAGCCCAGCAGCCCGAAACTCTGTAAGTAGGCCGTGGAGGTCGCTCTCACAGAGGCCGTAGCCGTTGAGGAGTTCGATTGTCGAGCAGGGGCCTCGGTCGACCAACTCGACGAGGAGTCCCAACGAGCGGTCGTTGTGGGTTGCGGTCAGCAGCCGGCGCACCGAAGAGTCAATAGCCGCGGCGGCGGTGACGAGTGGTGACTCGCCGTCAAGCGATTCGAGTTGGCCGTTGTCGACGTACTGTTCGGTGCCCGTCTCGGGGTCTCGAACGAGGCTTGCGTCGCTAGACTGCTTCAGGAGCAGATAGCGGTTGCCGTCGACATCTGACACGGTTCGCATTCAGTAGGAAAGATGGGTTCGACGGAGTTATCGGTTGTGTCCCGACTCGGTCGCATCCGCTGATTCGTCTGAATCAGCGCTGTCGCGGTCGCGCTTGTATGATCGGTAGTGTTGGGAGACCCGGAACAACGTTAGCAAGCCAATTACAACAAGTCCACCACCGATCTGGAGTTGGCCACGAAAGACGGCGAGTAAGGCACCAACGCTGACAAGCAGCACACCGAGATTCGTGAGCAGAACACAGACAGAAAAGGTATTGAGCAGGTCGCCGTCGACATCCGACAGGTCGCGGCTGAGCTGTTCAGTATCGGGTTCTTCCGGCTCGGAGCTGGTGACCTCAGGAATTAGCCCCGATTCCTCGGGATCACCGAACGGCTGTTCGGCGTCGGCCCATCGGTCGACGAGGCTTTCGTCGTCATCCTCGATATCCGCTGAATCACCGGGCACACTCGGTAGTCGGTTACAGTGTGCAAAAGAATTCGCGTTTGGTCGCTAGCCACCGTATCTCCCCCAACTGCGGTGGCCAAGAGAGTAGTATTGGCGTCGGCTCAGGCGAGTTCGCTAAGCGTGACAGCCTCTGTCGTTTCAACCCAAGCAAGCGGGTTTTCTGCATCGTAGAAGACCACACCTCCATCTACCTCATACGACTCGACGGTCGCGATCCCATCTGGTTCGGATGCGTCCGCACGATCCCACTGCGTATCGTCTACGTGGGTGGACATAATCATTACATGGTAACGTTTGACACAGTATATACCTTGTTGTTGCGCTGATCGTTGCCACACCACACCCTATTTTTGTGTCCCCTCCGCTGAGGGGTCGAAAGGCCGGTCTTTTTATTTGGACGGCCCAAGCAGTCGCTATGACACAGCCGAAGCTCTCATCTTTCTCAGCTGCCGAAGCCGACGATGAGGAGGCCTCGGACGCCGCCGAAGCCGCCGCCGTCGTCGCGGGTAACGGTGGAGGCCGAGTGAGCGAGGTCGTCGACATCGAGGATGCACAGTTCCCTGATTCGACCGGGACAGTCGAACTGATGGTGACACAGGTCGACTACACCATCGAACGCAGTGGCCGCGAGGAGTACCCCGTAATCCACATTTTCGGTCGGCGCGCAGACGGTAGCCACGAACACGTCCAAGTCCTTGGCTTCGAGCCCTACTTCTACGTGCCAACGGACTCCCTCGAATCCCCACCCGAAGAAGCCTACGACGGACTCGTCGACAGTCGCGAGGTCGACGCCGACGGCGAATCGTTCGAAAGTATTCGTGGCGAGCGACTGACCAAAATCATCGGCCGAACACCCCGCGACGTAGGGCAGGTCCGCGATGAGTTCGACCACTACGAGGCCGACATTCTGTTTCCGAATCGGTTTTTGATCGACAAAGCGATCAACAGTGGCGTCCGGGTCTCCGAACGCCGTCTCGATAGCGGCTCGATTCAGGTCCCCCACACCGAGGTTGTCCCCGCCGAGGTCGACACCGACCTGCGGGTCAATATCTTCGATATCGAGGTCTACGACAAGAACGGATTTCCCGAAGACGGCGAGGAGCCAATCCTCTGTCTGACGAGCTACGATTCGTTCGACGATGAGTACGTGGCATGGCTCTACGAAGCTCCCGAGGGTGACGGAGAGATTCCCGAAGAACTCCCGAACTACGAGCCATACAAGGACGGACTCTCGGTCGACATCCGCAGCTACGACTCCGAAGAGGCGATGCTGGATGCCTTTATTAGTTATATCGAGACTACTGACCCAGACATTCTTACTGGCTGGAACTTCGAGGATTTCGACGCACCATACTTCCTAGATCGACTCGAAGAATTGGATGATGGCACCGACCACGACCTGTCTATCGACCGGCTCTCCCGCGTGAATGAGGTCTGGCGATCCGGCTGGGGTGGTCCCGACATCAAAGGCCGGGTCGTCTTCGACCTGCTGTATGGCTACAAACGAACCCAGTTCACCGAACTCGATTCGTATCGACTCGATGCAGTCGGTGAGACAGAACTCGATATCGGCAAGGAGCGGTATGCTGGTGACATCGGCGATCTCTGGACGGACGATCCGACGCGACTCCTCGAATACAACCTTCGAGATGTCGAACTCTGTGTCGAGATCGACGCCAAGCAGGGCCTCATTTCCTTCTGGGACGAGGTCCGCAAGTTCGTCGGCTGTAAGATCGAAGACGCCCCAACGCCGGGGGATGCAGTCGACCAGTACGTCCTTCACAAGGCCTACGGCAAGTTCGCGCTCCCAACCAAGGGCAAACAGGAGTCCGAGGACTTCGAGGGCGGGGCTGTTTTCGATCCGATTACCGGCGTCAAAGAAAACGTCACCGTGCTCGACTTGAAGTCACTCTACCCGATGTGTATGGTGACGATCAACGCAGGCCCAGAGACCAAGGTCGACGAGGATTTCGAGGGCGAAACCTACCGTGCGCCCAATGGGAGTCGGTTCCGCAAGCAGCCCGACGGGATCATGCGGGAGATGGTCGACGAACTGTTGACCGAACGAGAAGAAAAGAAGAAACTCCGCAACGAGCACAGTCCTGATAGCTCCGAATACGCCATTTACGACACCCAGCAGGCCGCTGTGAAGGTTATCATGAACTCGCTCTACGGCGTTACGGGGTGGGATCGGTTTCGACTCTACGACAAGGAGGGCGCAGCCGCGGTCACCGCCACAGGTCGAGAAGTGATCGATTTCACCGCAACGGCGGCCAACGAACTCGATTACGAGATCGCATACGGAGATACGGACTCGGTAATGCTCGAACTCGGACAAGACATCGAGAAGGCCGACGCTATCGACCAATCCTTCGAGATCGAGGAGTACATCAACGGCCGGTATGACGACTTCGCGCGCGAAGAACTCAACGCAGACAACCATCGATTTCAGATCGAGTTTGAGAAGCTCTACCGGCGGTTCTTCCAAGCCGGTCGCAAGAAGCGATACGCGGGNCACATTATCTGGAAAGAGGGCAAGGACGTCGACGACATCGACATCACCGGCTTCGAGTACAAGCGCTCGGATATCGCCCCGATCACCAAACGCGTCCAAAAAGACGTTATCGAGACGATTGTCACTGGCGAGGAGATCGACGACGATCTCGAAGAAGTCAGAACCTATCTGACAACTGTTATCGAGGAGTTCCTGAACGATGATCGGAGCGTCGACGAGATCGGGATTCCGGGCGGGATCGGCAAGCGACTCGACGCCTACGAGACACCGACGGCCCAAGTTCGTGGGGCACAGTACGCCAACCTCATGTTGGGCACCAATTTCGACCGCGGTTCGAAACCCAAGCGACTGTATCTGGAGAATGTTCATCCCTCCTTCTTCCGACGGATGGAAGACGAGAACGGGCTCGATCCACAGCGCGACCCCCTCTACGGCGAGTTCAAACGGGATCCGGATGTGATCTGCTTCGAGTATGCCGACCAACTCCCCGAAGAGTTCGAAGTCGACCTTGAAAAAATGCTTGACAAAACCCTCAAAGGGCCAATTTCACGCGTAATCGAGGCGCTCGACATGTCGTGGGAAGAGATTAAAACGGGTCAAACCCAGACCGGACTCGAACAATACTGGTAGGAATCACATCACTATACGCCCGGTCTTTTTCGATTAAGAAATTTTTCTTTCCCCATTAGCAGATTTCGGGGGGTGAATGCGTAACCATTATGTGCGTAACCTCCCACGTAACTCATACGAGGCAACGAATCAACAATGGCAACACTTGAAATCAAAAACGTACACGCAGAAGTCGCAGAAGAGGATGGAGAGACGATTCTTCGGGGCGTCGACCTCGAAGTCAACTCGAACGAGATCCACGCGCTGATGGGTCCCAACGGCTCCGGGAAGTCGACGCTGGCCAAAATCATCGCCGGCCATCCCGCCTATCGCGTCACCGACGGCGAGATCCTCCTTCACCTCGACGACGAGGACGTCGAAGACATCGATGAGGATCTCGACGACGACGATCTCACGTGGAATCTTCTCGAACTGGAGCCGAACGAGCGCGCCGCGCTCGGTATCTTCCTCGGCTTCCAGTACCCCGCTGAGATCGAAGGCGTCACCATGACCAGCTTCCTCCGACAGGCGCTCAACGCCAAAGCCGAGGAACGCGAGGAACTGTTCGAGGACGAAGACGAAGAGGCAGCCGACGAAGAAGACGAAGGCTACGACACCTCGCCGATGGAAGGTCCCGCCGACGATGGCGCGGTCAGCGTCGCCGAGTTCCAGCAGATCCTCTCGGAGAAGATGGAGCTGCTCGACATGGACGAGAAGTTCATGCACCGTTATCTCAACGCCGGCTTCTCCGGCGGCGAGAAAAAGCAGAACGAGGTCCTCCAGGCCGCACTCCTCGAACCCTGTGTTGCGGTCCTCGACGAGATCGACTCCGGGCTCGACATCGACCGCCTGCAGGACGTCTCGAAAGGCATCAACGCCCTTCGCGACGAACAGGGCACTGGTGTCCTCCAGATCACCCACTACCAGCGAATCCTCGACTACGTCGAACCCGACCACGTCCACGTCATGCTCGACGGCAAGATCGCCAAAAGCGGCGGTGCCGAGCTGGCCGAGAAACTCGAAGACAAGGGCTACGACTGGGTCCGCGAGGACGTCTACGAGACCGCGTAACCAGAGCCGTTTACGCACAGCACTATAAGCAACCAACACCAAACACCATACATGAGTTCCGAAGAACACATCAAACAGACAGACACTGAGTCCCGGTTCGAGTTCAAGAAGGAGGAAGCATCCGCCTTCAAGAGCGAAAAGGGGCTGACCGAGGAGACCGTCCGGGTCATCTCGGAAGACAAAGACGAGCCAGAGTGGATGCTCCAGAGCCGCCTTCGCGCCCTCGAGCATTTCCAGAACATGCCAATGCCGACCAACTGGCCCGAGATCCCGGACCTCTCGGAGGTCGATGTCAGCGAGATTGTTCCGTATATCCGACCTGACATCGACGTCCGCGGCGGCGTCGACGACTGGACGGACCTGCCGGACGACATCAAGGACACTTTCGACAAGCTCGGCATCCCAGAAGCCGAAAAGAACGCCCTCTCGGGCGTTGGTGCCCAGTACGAGTCCGAAATCGTCTACCAGAACATGCAGGAGCAGTGGGAGGAAAAAGGCGTGATCTTCTGTGACATGGACAAGGCAGTCCGTGACCACGAAGAGATCGTCCGCGAGCACTTCATGAACAAGTGCGTCCCACCGAGCGACAACAAGTTTGCCGCGCTTCACGGCGCGATCTGGTCGGGCGGCTCGTTCGTCTACGTTCCAGAAGACACGACGGTCGACATGCCGATTCAGGCCTACTTCCGAATGAACTCGGAAGGCATGGGCCAGTTCGAACACACGCTCATCATCGCTGAGGAGGGCTCCGAGGTTCACTACATCGAGGGCTGTTCAGCCCCGAAATACTCCGAGTTCAACCTCCACTCGGGCGGCGTCGAGGTCTTCGTCGGCGAAGACGCTCACGTTCAGTATTCGACCGTCCAGAACTGGTCGAAGAGTACCTACAACCTCAACACCAAGCGCGCCATCGTCGAGAAGAACGGCCGCATGGAGTGGATTTCGGGCTCGATGGGCTCGAAGGCCACGATGCTCTACCCGGCGTCGATCCTCAAGGGTCGCGGCGCGTCGGACAACCACATCACCATCGCCTTCGCGGGCGAGGGCCAGAACATCGACACCGGTGCAAAGGTCTACCACAACGCTCCCGAGACGAAGTCGACAGTCGAGTCGAAATCGATCTCGAAAGACGGTGGCCGGACCAACTACCGTGGACTGGTCCACATCGCAGACGGCGCTCACGACTCCTCGACCGCAGTCGAGTGTGACGCGCTGATGTTCGACAACGAGTCGACCTCCGATACGATGCCGTATATGGAGATCAACGAGTCCCGAGTCGACGTCGCCCACGAGGCCACCGTCGGTAAGATCGGCGACGAGGACATCTTCTACCTCCAGAGCCGGGGTCTCGACGACGACGACGCCAAGCAGATGATCGTCTCGGGCTTCATCGAGCCACTGACCGAAGAACTGCCAATCGAGTACGCGGTCGAACTCAACCGCCTCGTGGAACTCGAAATGGAGGGCTCGCTCGGATGAGCGTGCAGGTACCAGCAACCATCTCCGAGGAAACGGTCCGAGAGATCTCCGAGAAGCGCAACGAGCCCGAGTGGCTCCTCGAACAGCGTCTCGCAGCACTCGACGCGCTCGACGATCTCGAACTCCCGGACGTCATCAAGACGCCGGGTCGACGCTGGACGGATCTCGAAAGCCTCGACTTCGAAGCGCTGGTCGACCCCCTCGACCAGTCCGACGAAACCGAGCGCGTCGAAGCCGAGGGCGCAACCGTGCTCTCGTTTGTCGACGCACTTGCCGAGCACGAAGAGCTCGTCCGCGAGCATTTCGGCTCGATTGTCGACCCCGAAGAGAACTATCTGACCGCACTGTCGGCAGCCCTGTTCACGACCGGCACGGTCGTCTACGTCCCAGAGGGCGTCGAGGCCGAAGATATCACAATCCGCGCGGAAATGAACTCCCGGTCGCTGTTCAGCCAGACGCTGGTCATCACCGAGAAATCCGCTTCCGCGACGATCCTAGAGTCGATTGAATCAGGCGAGGATGTCGAGGGAGACCGCTACTTCAGCAATATCGTCGAAGTCGTGGCCGGCGAGAACAGCTACGTCCAGTTCGGTTCGCTCCAGAACCTCGATCAGGAGACCTACCACGTCACGCTCAAGCGTGCGGTGACAGACACCTACGCCAACGCCAACTGGATCGAGGGCAACATCGGCTCACGGCTCACCCGCTCGGACGTCGAAACGCAGCTCGAGGGCGACGGCTCGGAGACGAAGATCGTCGGTGCGTTCTTCGGCCACGAAGACCAGCACCTCGACGTCAACGCCCGAGTCTGGCACCGTGCCGAACACACGACCGCTGACCTCGTCACCCGTGGTGTACTCGACGATGTCGCACGCTCGGTGTACGAGGGTGTCCAGGACGTCGGCGAAGGCGCATGGAACACGAGTTCCTACCAGCGTGAGAACACGCTGATGCTGTCGGATGATTCGGAAGCCGACGCCTCGCCAAAGCTGATCATCAAGAACCACGACACCGAAGCCAGCCACTCGGCGACTGTGGGGCAGGTCGACCAGGAGGACTTGCTGTATATGACCTCCCGATCTATCGACCCCAACACGGCCCGCAACATGCTCGTTGAGGGCTTCTTCGTGCCGGTGTTCGAAGAGATCGACGTCGAAGACTTCCGCGATGATCTCTCGGACCTCATCATCGCACGGCTCGACTGAGGCGCTGCTCGACCCGCCGTTCTGCTGTTCTACCGTTTTATAAAAGATTGGTGAGCGATTGCTACCGCGTCGACTACTCGTCGTCGTCCTGGGCCCAGCCCATCGACCGGTCGACGGCGTCGTGCCAGCGCTCGAACTCTTTGCTGTAGTCGGCATCCTCGTTGGGTTCGAACTCGCGGTCGACCTGCCAGTTCTTACGGAGTTCGTCGACCGTCTCCCAGTAGCCGACCGCGAGACCGGCGGCGTAGGCAGAACCGAGTGCTGTGGTCTCGTCGACTACCGGCCGGACGATGTTCGTGTCGACGATATCGGCCTGGAGCTGACAGAGGAAGTTGTTTTTGACCGCGCCGCCGTCGACACGGAGGTCCGCGAGGTCGATATCCGCGTCTTCGACCATCGCCTCGGCGACGTCTTTGGTCTGGTAGGCGATTGCCTCAAGCGTCGCACGCACGACGTGGGCTGGTCGGGTGCCACGGGTCATCCCGACGATGGTGCCGCGTGCGCGCTGATCCCAGTGTGGAGCCCCGAGACCGGTGAATGCGGGAACGAGATAAACGCCGTCAGTCGAATCGACACTCCGAGCAACGCTTTCGGACTCCATTGCGTCGTCGATCAACGTCATGTCTTCGAGCCACTCGATTGCTGCGCCGGTGATGAAGATCGCGCCTTCGAGGGCGTACTGGACCGGCTCACCGGAGCGCTGGAAGCCCACGGTGGTAAGCAGGCCGTGGTCGCTCATCACGGCCTCGTTGCCGGTGTTCATCAGCATGAACGAGCCGGTGCCGTAGGTGTTTTTGGCGTCTCCAGAATCAAAGCAGGTCTGGCCGAAGAGGGCGGCCTGCTGGTCGCCGAGGGCACCCGCAACGGGCACTTCGGCACCGAGGAAGCCGCCAGCGTCGGTCGACCCGTAGGTCTCGTCGTCCGAGGAGGGTCGCACTTCGGGCAGCGTCTCGGCAGGGACGTTGAACTCGTCGAGGAGTTCTTGGTCCCAGTCCATGTCGTGGATGTTGAACAGCATCGTCCGGGAGGCGTTCGAGACGTCGGTGATGTGGTTGCCGGTGAGGTTGTAGATCACCCACGTGTCCATCGTCCCGAACATGAGATCGCCAGCCTCGGCGCGTTCCCGAACGTCCTGCGGGCGGGCGCGCTGGAGTTTGATCGGATCAGTGTTGTCCAGCAGCCATTCGGCTTTGGTCGCCGAAAAGTAGGCGTCGGGTTCGAGCCCGGTCTTCTGTTGGACCATGTCGGCTTTCCCCTCGTCTTCGAGAGTTTCGATCCGGTCTGTGGTCCGGCGATCCTGCCAGACGATGGCGTTGGCGATTGGCGCACCGGTTTCGGCATCCCACAGCAGCGTCGTCTCACGCTGGTTGGTGACACCGATTGCCTCGAGCTGCTCTGGGTCGAGGCCACCCTTGTCGAGGGCGGTGTTCATGACGCTTTTCGTGTTCTCCCAAACCTCCATCGCGTCGTGTTCGACCCACCCGGGCTCTGGATAGATCTGTTCGTGTTTCTCGTAGGCGCTCGCTACAACGTTACCGCCATGGTCGAAGACCATGAACCGTGTCCCTGTGGTCCCTTGGTCGACGGAACCAACATATGTATCAGTTGCCATATTTATCACTAAGCTGTGGAGGTAGTGAATGACGTACTGTTCGCTGAGGACAGCCTAGAACTCCTGAACAGTGAGTAATCACTACCTGATCCACGAGTAGTAATCATTGATTCATACAATAAGTATTATCATTGTACTGATAATTTTTATAAAATCTCGGTATAGTCAATCGAATACGGCAAGCGTTCGCTCTCCCACTGTAGAGGCGAAATCCCGCTGAAGAAGTTGCCCAGCGAGTTACGGGCCGAGATCCCGAGAACGAGTCCGATCACACCCGTAGAGGCCAACAGCGGTTCGACAGCCCGGAGACGGCAAACATTACTCGCTGATTTCGGAGTCGGAGGGACTACTCGACGACTTCGAGTGTCGTGTTGAGACTGCCAGTGAGTTCGGCTTCGAGATCAGGGTAGAGGCCGAACAGCTGGCCGAGTCGACGTCGAATTCGCCCGCGTTTGGTTTTGCCGACGATCACGCGGTCGGCCGTTTGTCTGGCGGCCTCGTCGACGATGGCTTCTTCGAGGACGTACCCCTGCCGGACGATGTAGTGGGCCCGGATGTCACTGAACTCGGCTTCGACGGCCGTCTGGAGCTCCTGTCGGGTGAGTGAATCACCGTTTTGGAGGAGTGAAACGTGGAGGACGATCAGCGAATCCGTGTCATCGGACACATAATCAAGCCCACGGGTGATCGTCCGATGGCTGTCTTCGGTGAGCGGGTACCGGACCGAAACGAGCGTGGTTGTCACGACCGATAGTAGTTCGGCTGGTATATTTATATTGCTCTTACAAAATCGGATTTGATACGCAGAAATTCACCGACTGAGCGACCGCCTTTGGAGTAGGATCTACTCACGACTGCCAAAACGAGCGTGTGAACAACACGAGTACCGGGATGATCTCGATCCGACCGATCCACATGATGGCTACCATCGCGGCTTTGGTCGACATCGAAAACACGTCGTAAGTGCCGTAGGGACCGGCCGCGCCGAAGGCGGGACCGATGTTGAGGAACGTCGACGCGGCCGCACCCAGCGCGTCAAACTCGCTGAAGCCAAGAGCGATGTCATAGAGACCGGTCCGTGCGCCATTGACCACGATCAGTACCGTCACGAAGAAGACGCCGACGACGGCGATCAGCGTGTAGGAGTAGATGTCTCGGATCGTGTCCTCGTCGACTGTGGTCCCGCTGAGTCGGATCGGCCGGATCGCCTCGGGATGAATCACCGTAAACAGATCCCGACGGAACGCCTTGAACACCACCAGCCAGCGGAGCGATTTGATCGAACAGGTCGTCGACCCCGCCATCCCGCCGAGGAACATACACATGAACAGCAGATGTTTGGCGAACGGCGACCAGAGATCGAAATTCGCGTTGGCGTAACCCGTTGTCGTAATGATCGAGACGACGTTGAACACCGACTGCCGAAACGTTTCGGGAAAGCCGGTCCCAGTCGGGTTTTCTTTGAGCAAGAGAATCGAAACGATCAGCCCCGAAAAGACGAGGACAGTGCCGAGATAGAACCGGAACTCTTCGCTGTTGCGGAGTCGCTCTATGTTCCCTTTGAGAACGAAATAGATGAGCACGAAGCTGGTCGACCCCAGAAACATCACGACGATGAGTACCCAGTGAACGATTGGGGCAAAGGCCTCGATGCTGAGTGGCTCCGTGGAGAACCCGGCCGTCGACACACTCGTGAAGGCGTGGGCGACCGCGTTGTACAGATGCATATTCGGTGCGAGGCCACCGAGATACAGCCCGTACAGAACTGCAATCGTCGCGACGGTGAAGCCGAGATACAGTTTGCCGATGAGGCGGGCCGTGTCTTCGATACGGGGGGTGAGCTTGTCGACGCTGTCGTACTGGGTTTCGGTCTCCATCAGCCGTGCACCACCGACAGACAGCTGCGAGAGGATAGCTGTCGCAAGAATCAGGATTCCGAGCCCGCCGAGCCACTGCGTGAGCTGTCGCCACATCATGATCGACCGACTGTGAATATCGAACTCCCGAAGGACAGTTGCGCCCGTTGTCGTGATCCCACTCATCGCCTCGAAGGCTGCGTTAATCGGATGGGCAATCGTCCCACGTCCGGCAACGACAAACGGAATCGCACACAGGAGTCCGACAAACAGCCACGTCAGCGAGACCATCAGCAGTGCCTCCCGTGGACCAAGGCGGTCGTCGCCATCGAGCTGTTCAAGCAGCCAGCCGAACAGTACAGTCACACCCATCGTGACCAAAAACGGTGCAACTGGCTCGCTGTAGTAGAGCGCCACCAGCAGCGGAAAACACAGCGGGACAGCCAGCCATTTGACGATAGTACCAGTCAAATTGAGACTGTACCGCCACGAAACCCGAATGCTCATTTAGGTATGTATCTGTTACTGTCTGTGCTGCCAATTAAAGCCGACTATCACCGACGGCTAGGTTACTCCCAGTCGTCGTAGGTCGGCCGGGTGAGGTTGCCGGGGAAGTCGTCTATCGGTGCGGTCGTCTGGTCGCCGGTTGCCATCTCCTTGAGCGTGATCTCGCCGTTTTCGAGGTCGCGCTCGCCGACGATAACGACCGTCTCGGCGTTGATCGAGTCCGCATAGCTCATTTGTGCGCCGAAGCTCCGATCCGAGACGTCGCTTTCGACCACGTGGCCCAACTCGCGGAGTTCCCGGGCCACAGCGGCGGCGACTGCGCGGGTGTCGCCAACCGACAGCACGTAGTAATCGGTCGACGGAGCCTCCTCGGGCCAGACACCGGCCCGCTCACAGAGCAACTGCAGGGTGGCGTGGCCGGGGGCGACGCCGACTGCGGGGGTTGGCTGGCCACCGAAGCTCTCGATGAGGTCGTCGTAGCGGCCGCCGCCGAACACGGAGCGGGAGACCTCGCCCGTCGAGTCGAAACACTCGAAGACGACACCCGTGTAGTAGTCCAGCCCACGGGCAGTCTCAAGGGAGACCTCGCAGTACTCGCGTGCGCCGAAGTCCTCGGCCGCATCGAGGACGGCCTGCAAGTTCGAGACAGCGTCGGTAACCCGGTCGGTTTCGGCGAAGGCAACCAGATCGTCGAGGTCGTCAGTGCCGAGTAGATCGTCAAAGGTTTCGGCCTGATCGTACCGGAGCCCGGCCTCGTTTAACAGATCGTAATATTCGGCGTCCTCGATTTTGTCCGATTTGTCGACCGCCCGAATCGCGGCCTCGGTGTCGACGTCGGCGTCGAACGCCTCCAAGAGTCCGCCCAGAATATCGCGGTGAGAGACTCGGAACTCGAAGTCATCGCGGGTCAGTCCCAGATCTGTCAGGGCGTCGGCTGCAAAGGCGAGGATCTCGGCGTCTGCGGTGGGTTCACTGGAGCCGAAGATGTCGACGTTAGTCTGATAGAACTCCCGAAAGCGACCCTGTTGGACCTGCTCGTAGCGCCAAAAGGGTCGCGTCGAGCGCCATTTGATCGGCTTCGACAGCGCCTGACTTTTCGCGACGACCATCCGGGCGACCGTCGGCGTCAGTTCGGGCGTCAGCGTCACCTCGCGGCCACCTTGGTCGGTGAAGTTGTACAGCTGGTCGACGATCTCGTCGCCGGATTTGTCCGTGTACAGCTCGGTTGCCTCTAGGGTCGGGGTCCCGATTTCACGGAAGCCGTAGCGGGCTGCCGCATCCTCGACAGTGTCGATGACCTCCCGGCGGGCGGTCATCTCGTCGGGGTAAAAATCACGAAACCCTTTGAGTCGGTCGTACATGGGGATGGGTTTGCGGAGGCCGCGCTTGAAACCTGTCTTTTGTCGTTTGGCAGCCGTCCAGTCGACAGCACTACCACGGTTTGTGTCGGCGTAGGATGTCACTAGCAGAGAGTAGTGACTGCCAAACCGGGTGACAAGTGGCTGTATAACGATATGCAATTCTGCAGATCTGAACAGTAGACAGCGGTCGGTCAGCCAGTCGACCGACCGTCCCCCCCATCTATGACAGACCTCTCCGTTCGTACCTTCCTCCAGACGGAACTCCAGCGGCTCCGAGAGTGGCTCACAGAGACACCGGACTCCCTTGATGCTGTCGACACCATCGCCACAGTTGGCGATTATATCGAACCCTACAGCATCCCCAGTCGACTCCCTGACGGCTGGCACGTCGAGTGCGACATGGTCCAGTTTGGCGACGAATCGCTCGCGGAGGTCGTTCGGCTCACCGACAGCGGCGACGGCTACCGGATCACGCTTAAACCGGTCGACGTAGCGGCTCCGACCGACCGAATCGAGCTGTATACGCGTCGCTCACCGTTCGATAGCCGCCAACATCGGACCACCGTTGGCTCGCTGACCGAGGCGATCACAGCCGCTGCGGAGATCGCAGCCACCCATCAGGAGAGAGGCCGAGAGTCAGCCGCCACTCGATAGAAAGACCGTCGACAGAACACAGGGAATAAACTACTAGTTAAATCGCAATCAGCGTCACACCGATAACGGCGAGCACTGCGGCCACGACTCGCATACCGAAATACTGCTCCTTGAGGAGTACACCACCGAGAATAACCGCAACGATTGCTTGGGCGTTGATGATTGGAGAAGCAATACTCGCCGGAACGAGCGAGAACGCCAGTGTCGTAATATACTCACCGACGGCGACAAAGCCTCCAGCGACGACGAACTGTGGGAGATCCGAGCGGATAGTCGATGGAGGAGACCGGAGAACCGAGGGAAGCAGGACGACGATCACGCCGCCGAACAACAGTGGTACCCACAGTGTCGTCGGAATCGCAAGCTCCTGGAGTCCAACCCGTTTACCGACATCGCTCACCGCAAAAAACACGGCACTCAGTAGCGCGAGCTGTGCAGCCCGCGAACTGGCCGCCCGCCGGAGCGGTTCGAGCAGCGATCCCCCCTGAAAATTGGCGACGTAGACGGCTACCGTAGCGATGAACACGCCAATGATTTGCAGCGGTGTTAGAAACTGCCCAAGGAAAAGTACCTCAATTGGGAGGACGAAGACAGGGACGACCTTGTTGATCGGCGCAACGTACGATACATCACCAATCGCTAGCGCCCGCAGAAAAGCGACGTTCGCCCCAGCAATCGTGACGACTGTCAGTGCGAGCACGCCCACGTCGTCTGCGCCGAAGCCAACAAGTGCGTCTGCTGCGTCACCGAAGCCGAACGAGACGCCGAGAATTGGTAGATACCAGCCCAGTGCGAACGCATTTACTAAAACCGTCAGCGTCGAGGCCGTATACCCCCGAAACGCCCGTTTGAGATAGAAGAGATACAGGCCCCAGACGACTGCAGCAACGACTGCATAGCCGATACCCCGTTCCATTATAAAAATTAATTACTACAGTAGTTATTAATTATTCGATTAAATAGGCAAACAATTAGATAGCTGTCACACGGGGTTGGAGCACGAATCGACCGTTAATCTGTCTCTACCACTATATTACAGTCCAACTACCGCGTTACTGCGTAGTGCTACGGATCACGTCGACCGTGGACATAGGTCTGCTCGTGGGCAGGAAACACCTCGGCGACTGCCTCAATACCGTGGCGGTCAGTCAACAGCGTTCGGAGTTCGTCCTCGTAGTCGGCCTTTTCGACCTCCTCGCTTGGTCCGACCTCGACCTCGAAGATGGCCTCGACGAGCTGGTCGACCGCGTGGCGACCGAACCCCGAGAGGGGCGCAATGTAGTCGACGTCATACCGATCCTCGATGCTCTGGGCAGTGGCCCGCGAAACGTTCGGCACACGGTCATCTCGTCGGGTGCCGTCGGCGATGGCCGCCACATCGAGTGCGGCAACGGTTTCGAGCGCGTGATCGTGGACCTGTTGAATCCCGTTTCGGGGATAGCCGTCCTCGGCCATTCGGTCGACGGCCTCCTTGGCGATCGTCGGATCGAGGTCGACGGTCTCGAACGGGAAACCGAGGGCCTCGGCGGCGCTCCGGGCGTGTTGCCAGTCGTCGGTGAGCCCGAAGGTGGCGGTCACAAGCGTGAGGTCGTAAAACTCATCGAGAACAAGCGCGGCAAGCGAGGAGTCTTTGCCGCCACTGTACAGCAACGCGAGCTCCATTGGGTTATCGCCGCTGAATATCGAAGGATTTCGATTCGGGCTGGAGCTCCTTGAGGAGGGCCTTCATCTGGTCTTCATCGATTCGGTCCTGAATCCGGCCGCTCTGGGCTAAGGCGACGATCTGCTGTTCGACCTTCTCAGCGAACTGTGGTTTCGACATCTGGACGGCGTTGAGTCGCTGGCGGGCCCCATCAGTGAGATGCTGTTTCAACATCGCCTCCTTCTGGGCTTCGGCCTGCTGTTGGGCGGCCTCTTGGGCCTCCTGGTCCTGTGGCGATCCGCCCTGCTTGCGCTGTTCGAGCTCTTTGCGCTTCTGTTCGCGTAGCTCTTCGAGCCGGTCGTCGTCAGGGCTGTTGCTCATACCTACGTGTTTCCGTGCAGTCCCAAAAACGGTTTCGGAGCGGTCGACAGTCGAAGAAGATCTACGCGTAGCGTTCGAGTTCCGGCCGGTCGAGGGATTCGAAGACGTCCTGTGCGACCTCATCGAGGAACGAATCGCCCTCGGCGGTGGTCCGTCGACCCTCGCCCTGTGCGGTCTGGAGCAGGTCCTCGTCTTCGAGCTGGATCAGAACCTCGCGGATGATCTTTTTCGAACCCGAGACGTGGTTGGCCGGCGCAACCGAATACCGGTTGGAGCCGTCCTTGGTACCGCCGTACTCAGTAGCGAGTCGCTCGACACCGATTGGACCGTTCATCGCGACCTTCCGGAGGAGGCTGGCACCGCGTGTCTCCCAGAAGTCTTCCTGCTGTGGTGGCAGTTCGCGGTCTTGGCCGGTTTTCGTAAACTCGACCCAGTCAGGCGCTTCGAGGCGGTCGGCGAGCCGGTCGGCGAGTTCGTCGATGAACTCCTCGGCCGGGACGTCGTAGAGAGTTACCATGAGAGCGTATTCCGGATTGCCGCGTTTAAAGCCATCGTATTGCCGACGGACGGCGTATGCGGATCGGTAGCGTCCGAAGGGCTACGAGTCACGCTGTCGACGCTGTCTGACTGCGGACTCCGCAAAAACGATGCCGCCGGTCGCGGTCGGCAGCCAAAACGCCACCCCACGGAACAACACGACGCCAGCGACCACCGACGCCGCCGGAAGCGTCGACAGCGGTGTCGCGACGAGCAACCCGACTAACAGCCCCTCGATCCCACCCGCACCGCCCGGCAAGGGTAGGGCCGCCGCCACGGATCCAATCGGGACCACGACGAGCGCAGCCGCGAACGAGATCGGCGCGCCGATAGCTTCGAACGCGGCCCAGAGCGCAGCGATCTGACACAGCCACCCAACTGCGGAGTAGCCGAAGACAACAGTCAGTGTCCGTCGACTCCCGGCAATCAGTTCGAGATCAGCAACAAACCCCTCAATGCGGGCGGTCAATTTGGCCCGACTCGGCGGCGTTAATCGTGGCATAACGCTCCCAATCGGGCGAGCAATATGGGAGAGACCGGCAGCGAGACGAGCCGCAAGCCCGCTCCGTCGACGCCAGCCCGCCACACCGAGCAATGAGCCGACGACGGTGGCCACCACAGCAGCCACGGCAACAATAGTAAGCTGGTGGCTAAGCGAGCTGTCAACCGCGATCCAGCCGAGGCCCACCAGTCCAAACCCAACAGATGGAAAGACGTTGACCGTGTCGACGGTCGCCATCGCCGCGATTCCTCGCTCGTAAGGGGCTGAAGTTCGGTCGACGATTAACAGTCCCGTCAGCGGCTCCCCACCGGCGTGACCGAACGGCGTGACGTTGTTAGCAAACCCCGCGCCTGCTGACAGTAAGATACCAGTTACCGACGAGGTTGGGGTGTCCAACGCTCTGAGAACGTCTCGAATACCGAACCCCCATGCGGCAACCCAGCCACAGATCAGCAGTCCAACGAGCCCAACACCGCGGTTGTCGGCCTGCCGAAGGATCGCCACGACCTCGTCGACGCCAACGAGCCAGCCCAGAACAGCCAACACGACCCCCGCAAGGAGGAATCCGAGTGCTGTCGTTCGGAGCTGGCGGCTATCCATAGCGGGAGCATGAATTGAATCCAAAAGAACACACCGATCAGCTCTCGACGACACTTGCGGTCCAGAGAGTCCGCCAGTAATCAAGGATTATCCAGCGTCATCGAACCAACTCTGTCGGTATGAGGGTCTTAACTATACGTTTGATCTTGCCTGCGCGTGTCGACTGTCGATCACAATGGGTACGATGTTCCTAACGAAAACCGTCGACTGTGTAGGGCCACATCATGGCTCCTGCTATCGTTCATTTCACTGCTGGGTTCGTGACTGTGCTCATGATCCTCTGGCTACTACCGATCACCCGCTATCGTCTCACAGGCGCGTTTCTGGGTGGGGTCTGGGCGCTCCTCCCGGATATGCGTAAAATCGTCGACGGAGATCTGGCAGCAAATCTCGAGGCGCTTCATGATAGCGGAGTCGCCGACCTGTTCTTTTTTCATCATATGCTTGATCAGCCGTTTGTTCGAGAGAACTTTATCGTATTCGTGTTCCTCTCGCTTGCGGCACTCGGTGTTTCGTTCCTGCTGTACGACTGGCGGTTCGGCCAACGTACACCCCCCGTGCGGCTGTTTGGCTCATCGACCGACCCGTCGCGGACGAAATCCGAGTAACTCCCGTCGGATCAGTCGACAGTATGCGTTGTGGTAGCGTACCTCTTTCGAAATTCGGAAAATCGCTACGGATCTCGCAATTTATCGTCGGCCTTATTACGATGAGCGTACTTCGCCCGTGTAATGAGTACTGAGAGCAGTTCGGGGAGCTCGCAGGAAGACCGTACAATCCTGCTCATCGGCAGTGGACCGATCCAGATCGGCCAAGCCGCTGAGTTCGACTACTCGGGCGCACAGGCCTGCCGAGCACTCCAAGAGGAGGGCGCGCGGGTCGTGTTGGTCAACTCCAACCCGGCGACGATCATGACCGACCCCGAGATGGCCGACGAGGTCTACATCGAGCCGATCACGACCGAAGCCATCGCCGACATCATCGAACAGGAGCGACCGGACGGCGTCATCGCCGGCCTCGGTGGCCAGACCGGCCTCAACGTCACCGCCGAACTCGCCGAGGAGGGCGTTCTCGAAGAGTTCGACGTCGAGATCATGGGGACGCCGCTGGACACCATCTACGCAACAGAGGACCGCGACCTGTTCCGTCAGCGGATGCAGAACATCGGCCAGCCGGTTGCGAAATCCGTAACGCTCTCGCTTGACGAAGGCGAATCCGTCACTGATTTCGATTCGGGCGCGCTCCGCGACCGCGTCGAACAGGCCGTCGACGACGTTGGTGGCCTGCCTGTCATCGCCCGAACAACCTACACGCTGGGTGGCTCCGGCTCCGGTATCGTCGACGAGATGGACGAACTCGTCGAGCGCGTCCGCAAAGGGCTCCGCCTCTCGCGCAACAGCGAAGTGCTCGTCACCGAGTCCATCGCTGGCTGGGTCGAACTCGAATACGAGGTGATGCGCGACGCCGACGATTCCTGTATCATCATCTGTAATATGGAGAACATCGACCCGATGGGGATCCACACCGGCGAGTCGACGGTCGTCACCCCCTCGCAGGTCATCCCCGACGATGGCCACCAGGATATGCGCACGGCGGCACTCGATGTCATTCGAGAGTTGGGCATTCAGGGCGGCTGTAACATCCAGTTCGCGTGGCGGGACGACGGTTCGACCGGCGGCGAGTACCGCGTTGTCGAGGTCAACCCGCGTGTCTCCCGCTCGTCGGCACTGGCCTCGAAGGCCACCGGCTACCCGATTGCCCGTGTCACCGCGAAGGTCGCACTCGGCAAACGCTTGCATGAGATCTCAAACGAGATTACCGGCGAGACGACCGCCGCCTTCGAGCCAGCCATCGACTACATCGTGACGAAAGTCCCACGCTGGCCGATAGACAAGTTCGACGATGTCGACTTCGAACTCGGCACGGCAATGAAATCCACCGGAGAGGCGATGGCCATCGGTTCGACCTTCGAGGAGTCGCTCCTGAAGGCACTCCGGTCGTCGGAGTACGACCCCGCCGCCGACTGGGACGAGATCGACGACGAGACCCTAGAGTCTGAATACATCGAGAAACCGACGCCGGACCGTCCGTACGCCATGTTCGAGGCCTTCGACCGCGGCTACACGGTCGACGAGATCATCGAACTCACGGGGATCAAAGAGTGGTACGTCGAGCGGTTCAGCCGCGTGGCTGAGTCGGTGACCGCGGCCCAGAACGGCGACTTCACCCCGGCCGCGGTCGCCGGTCACACGAACGCCGAAATCGCTGCCGTCGCCGGTGGCGGCACCGATGTCGGCACTGTCGAACAAGAGGTTCCCGGCCGCAACTACAAACAGGTCGACACCTGTGCGGGCGAGTTCGCTGCCGAAACCCCGTACTACTACTCCGCACGTCTGCCGGAGTTCCAGAAAGGCCCGCTTCTCGGCGACGCCGCTGCGGGTGAACTGCGTGTCGACAAAGAGGTCGACAGCGTGGTCGTCGTTGGCGGCGGTCCGATCCGAATCGGACAGGGAGTCGAGTTCGACTACTGTTCGGTCCACGCGATTCAGGCACTGCGTGACCTAGATATCGAGGCCCACGTCGTCAACAACAACCCCGAAACCGTCTCTACTGATTACGATACCTCCGACGGACTCTTCTTCGATCCGATTTCGGCCGAAGAGGTCGCCGACGTGATCGAAGCCACCGGCGCAAACGGTGTGATGGTTCAGTTCGGCGGCCAGACATCGGTCAACATCGGCGAGCCGCTCCAGACCGAAATCGACCGCCGTGGACTCGACTGTGAGGTGCTGGGGACGACCGTCGAGGCGATGGACCTCGCCGAGGACCGCGACCGGTTCAACGCCCTCATGGATGAGCTAGGCATCGCCCAGCCAGAGGGTGGCACCGCGACCTCGAAAACTGAAGCACTGGAACTCGCCCACGAGATCGGCTACCCCGTTCTCGTGCGTCCGAGCTACGTGCTGGGTGGCCGTGCGATGCGTGTCGTCCACGACGATCAGGAGCTCGAACACTACATCGAGGAGGCCGTGCGTGTCTCACCGGACAAGCCAATCCTCGTCGACCAGTTCCTCGACGACGCGGTCGAACTGGATGTCGATGCCGTCTCGGATGGCGAAAACGTCCTGATCGGCGGCGTGATGGAACACGTCGAGAGCGCGGGTGTCCACTCCGGCGACTCGGCGTGTATGATCCCGCCGCGCTCGCTGGACGACGCAACGATGGCCCGCGTGCGCGACGTCACCGAAGGCATCGCTGAGGCCCTCGAAACCGTCGGCCTGCTGAACGTCCAGCTTGCGGTGAAAGACGGCGTGGTGTACGTCTTGGAGGCGAACCCACGTTCCTCACGTACGGTTCCGTTCGTCTCGAAGGCCACGGGCGTTCCGATTGCCAAAATCGCCGCCAAGGTGATGACCGGCAAAACGCTCGCCGAACTCGCGGTCGAGGAGCAGATCCCCGAACAGACGAGCGTCAAGGAGGTCGTCCTGCCGTTCGACCGCCTGCAGGGATCCGATCCGCGTCTCGGACCGGAGATGAAATCCACCGGCGAAGTGATGGGCAGTGCCGACACGTTCGGCAAGGCCTACGCCAAAGCCCAAGACGCCACCAACAAATCGATCCCACAGTCGGGTGTCGTCGCAATCGATCTCTCCGATGATGCGTTCCCGGACCCCGATACTGAGGCTGGCGAGGAACTCGTCGATGGGTTCGGCGAGTTCTTCGAATTCTGTGAGGCCGTCGACCTCGTCGATGCCGCCCGCAAAGGTGACGTAGATCTGATCATCTCCCGTGACCGCAACCTGCTTGAGGTCGCCGTCGAGGAGAACCTTACCTACTTCTCGACCGCGGCCAGCGCAAACGCCGCGCTTGAAGCAATCCGCGCGGCTGACGAACCACTCGACGTGGTCTCGATTGCGGACCGTCCGAAACGCATCGCCCAGTGGGGCCGGTAGTCGACGACAACGGTCGCTAACTGACGACGACTGATTTTTCTGTACGTGTTGGTGGTGATTACTCGCGTCGATTATGAGAGGATATCTGAATGGTTCTGGAAGGGTAATATAAAACCAGTCGCTGTAGTCGTTTGTGAAATACGACCGATATTTATAAGCATATTTTTGAGACTGCTTTGTAAGGCAGCTATATTTATAAGTCGACAACTCAGGAGAGTTTGCCGAGTGCTTCGAAGAAATCGGCGACTGGGCCAGCGAGTCGAACCGGTGGTTCGGCCCGCGAGACCGTGATTTCGCATGGGACATCGAGTTCGTGTGGCCGTCGACCATCGCTGACGACCACCACGTGATCGGCGTCCGCAACCGAGATGGTGACCTCGCAGTCGCCAGCCACCACCAGCGGTGGCATTGCCTCCGTGCCACACATCTCGTTGATGATCAGGCCGTTGATCGACGGGTGGACAAGCGGCCCGCTCTCGCTGAGATTGTAGGCTGAACTCCCAGTTGGGGTGGCGATCAGGATACCATCAGCGTGGCCGCTGGTGTAATGTGAGCCGTCGATCTCGACCTCGAACGTTGCGCCGCCGCCGTGGCCGCGCCGCGGGCCGGTGACGACGATCTCGTTGACTGCGGGGACGCTTTCCCACTCCTCGAAGCTGGCAGTGAGCCGTGGGGCCTCCCGGACCTCCTGTCTCCCCTCGCGGAGCGACTCAACCTCCTCGCGGACGGCCTCAATGGCCTCGTCGGGCCTGACGGCATTTAAAAAGCCGACTTCGCCGAGGTTGACGCCCAGAATCGGCGTACCGCCAGCCCCGCGGGCGGCGAACAGAAACGTGCCGTCGCCACCGATGCTGACCACGAGATCACACTCCGCAAAGCTGTCGACGTCCGCGCCAGCCGCGGGCGCGTCGACCGTGCTGGCGGTCGCCTCGTCGAGCCGACAGTCGACGCCCGCCGCACCGAGTGTGGCTCTGATCTCGGCAGCTAGTGCTGTTGCCCGGCTGTTGCCCCGCTGTGCGACGATTCCGACCTCCATGCACGCCGATTGAGAGCCGAGGGCAAAAGCCCTCCGTCACCGTTTCGACGGGAACATTCATACTTACGGATATTCTTGAGTCGGTATGAATCATCAACCACTGCGATGGACGGTCGCATCCCGCGAGATGCGAGTTCGCAGTCAGGTGGGTGAGAGCCGATGAGTGGCGACTGGTTCGAGGAGGCCATCAGCGAACTCGACGAGGAGGAGTTGGACGACGAGGATCTCAAAGCGTTAGAAGAAAACGGTGAGATCGAGGATCTCGACAGCGATAGCGAGACCGAAGATTCTGAGGACGACACCGAAACAGCCGACTCAGACGTTGACACACCAGCAGCGCCGGATGACGAGCCGGCGGCTGCAGAGGCGACTGACGACGAGTCAGCAGCCGATGTGTTCGGGTTCTCGGCTGATGAGCCCGATGAGGCCGATGCCGCCGGGGATGAAACCGAGGCAACGCACGAGTCGACTGACGAGTTCGGATTCGGTGCCGACGATCCCGAACTGGAAGTAAACGAGGTCGACGGGAGCAACGACACGGTCGACCAACAGGAACCGACTGAACCGACCGATGACCCAGTCGACACGGCCGACGGAGAAGCCACCAGCAGTGCCGACGAGTTCGACGCTGACAGTACGGACGAACAGCCGTCTGTACCCCCATCCGAGACTGACGATAACAGTACGGATGACGCAGGCATCGATCAGACGGAGACAGACACAGTGGCGTCGGATGCTGTCGACGCCGGCGAGCAGGCTGGGCCATCGACGGCCCAATCCCCCGAGGAGTTCGGCTTCAGTATCGAAGATGAAGGCGACGAGACGGCCACCTCAACCGACCCACCACCAGATACCAACGAGGCGTCGACGCCGGAGCCTGATTCGGAGCCATCGGACGATCCGTTCGGCTTCGGCAACAGTGGCGGCGGAAGTAGCGGTGGTAGCGGTGGTGGCGGGATGGGAGACTCTGATGACGACGATTTCGGCTTCGGTGGGTTCAGCGGCGGCGGTGGCGGTGGCGGTGGTGGCGGCGCACCGAGCCCATCGAGCCCCGAGGATTTCGACGAGGAGAATTTCGAATCTGATATCGACCGGATCGATCTCGGGATCAAGGGACTCGACGAGATGATCCTCGGCGGCGTCCCCGAGCGGTCGCTGATCGGTATCATCGGTGGGGCCGGGACCGGGAAAACCACCTTCGCCCTCCAGTTTTTGAACGAAGCCCTCGAAAACGGCGAGCGCGCGGTCTTCATCACGCTCGAACAGACCGAAGAGGCCGTGTTGTCGACCGCCGAGGAGAAGGGGTGGCCGTTCCGGGAGTACGCCGACGACAACCAACTCGCAGTCGTCGTCCTCGACCCAGTCGAGATGGCAAACAGTCTGGCAACGATTCGGAGCGATATCTCGCGGTTGATCCGCGAGTTCGGTGCCTCGCGGCTCGTGCTGGACTCCGTATCCCTGCTTGAGATGATGTACGACCATCCAGCCAAGCGACGGAGCGAAGTGTTCGACTTCACGCGCTCGCTCAAAGACGCCGGGGTGACGACACTGCTGACCTCCGAGGCCAGCGAGGACTCCTCGCATGCCTCTCGCTACGGCGCGGTCGAATACCTCACGGATGCCTTCTTCGTCCTGCGGTACGTCCGGACCTCGAACTTCGAGGAAACCCGGCTGGCCATCGAGATCCAGAAGATCCGGGATGCAAACCACTCCCGAGCGACGAAACCCTACGACCTCACCGACGAGGGGATGAGCGTCCACCGACAGGCCAACATCTTCTGACCGCCAAGAGTTCACAACTCGGTCTGACCGGTGTTATTTCACCACTCGTTGCGATAGACGCGTATGGAGCTATTCGATGACAGCATTGTCCCCGAGCACGCACGGGAACGGAAACAGGCGGCTCGGGCGTTTGCGGCCGACGAGATTAGCCCGGTTGCGGCCGACTACCACGCCTCCGGCGACTATCCGTGGGACGTCCTAGAGGCTGCAATGGACGAGGGGTTTGTCGCCCAAGAGATCAGCGAGGAGTACGGCGGCGAGGGGTACGACCTCTATCAGCTGTTGGCAACTGCCGAGGAATTTTTCCGAGCCGACGCTGGCATTGCGCTGACTCTCCAACTGGCCGGGTTCGGCTGTGAGATGATCGAACGCTACGGCTCCGAGTCACAGAAAGAAGCCTACCTCCGGCCTATCGCAGCCAATGATCAGATCTCTGGATTGGCGGTTTCCGAACCGCAGACAGGATCGGATCTCGCCGGAATGTCGACTGAAGCGACAAAAGTAGACGGTGGCTACCGACTCAACGGTGAGAAGTACTGGGTCGGTAACGCCGTCGAGGCCGACTGGCTCACCCTCTATGCAAAAACGGGTGACCGGGAAGACCGGTACAGTAATTTCTCTATTTTCATAGTCGACACCGACCGCGAGGGATACCATGCCGAACACGTCCCCGAGAAAATCGGCATGCGGGCCTCCAAACAGGGCCACATCGTGTTGGATGATTGTTTCGTCCCCGAGGAAGCCCTCATCGGCACCGAGGGTGGCGGCTTCTACATGCTCACGGAGTTCTTTAATAAAGGCCGAGTGATCGTCGGCGGCCACGGACTGGGTCTGGCGGCGGCGGCCATCGAGGAAGCCGAGGCGTTCGTCCACGAGCGTGAGGCCTTCGGGCGGACGGTCGACGAGTTTCAGGCCGTCCAGCATACGCTGGCGGATATGCGACTCCAGTTCGAATCTGCCCGAGCGCTCACGTGGCGGGCCTGCCGGAAGGTCGTCGAGGGCGAGAACCCGGGCTACTGGGCGGCGCTGGCCAAGACACACGCGACCGAGGCGGCGATCTTCTGTGCCGAACAGGGAATGCAGCTTCACGGCGGGCGGTCGATCTTTGCGGATCGACGCATCTCGCGGGTCTATCGTGACGTGCGGATTCCGGCCATCTATGAAGGGGCCAACGAGATCCAGCGAAACCTGATCTACCGCCATCGACCGTAGCGTCGACGGATCGAACGCTTGTTTAAACCGAGACGTCGGCGACGTTCTGTTTGAGTCGGGTCGTGAGCACGAGCAGGAACGTAATGAACATGATCGTCAGCACGATACTAATGGACTCGACGAGGGCGGACTGAACCCCGACGAGGACGCCGACCTCGACCGCGCTCGCAGCGCCTGCGCTGAGGAGGATGGCGATAATGTAGGTCAACATCGTATCGAGGACCGTTCGGCTCGACATTGCGGCTCCTTTGATCCGTGCCGCAAACGAGACGCCATACAGCGTAAAGCCAATACTCGCGGCCAGCTGGACGACAAGGGTCACGCTATTCAATCCAAGCAGGATGATGATCATGAACTGGATGAAGGCGATGAACAGAAACCCCGCCTCGATCCAGCGGATACTCTCGATTGAGATCGGCATCGAGACCCCCCTGTCTTCGGTCTGCTGTGGCGATTCGAAGTACAGTTCCCGCATCGCCAGCGCGAAAAAGATAATAACGAACAGCTGGCAGAGCCGCCGGATCGAACCGACGAAGCCGGCGCTGGCCGGAACGATATCCGCCGCCGCGATTACCTCGGCAGTGCCTGTCACGGCGTACAACGCGCCGACGATCCCAGCCAGAATGACGTACTCCCACATCTCCGAGTTGATCGTCCGCCGGTTGGAGTTCTGCATCGTGTAATAGGTCAAACTGATCGAGGCAACGAACAGCAGCATATAGGCCGTCAGCCGAGTGACGATCACAGTCCCTTCCGGATTCTCCAACAGTGTCATATTGCCCCCCCGCTGAGTGCCTGTCTGAGTTCGGTCCGGAAATCCTGTACCGTGTTGTAGCGGTAGAGTTTGGACTTCCGGAAACATTTCGCGAGCACCGTGTCGACGCCATCCGAAAGCTCGTCGGTAAACTGGCTGGCCGGCGGTGGCTGTTCTTCGACGACCTTCTGCAGCACGACTCCCGGCTGGCCGTCGAACGGCAACCGCCCGGTAAGGAGTTCGTAGACAATTAGCCCCAGATGGTAGATATCGGTCGAGGCGTCGACGCCACCGAACTGGTCGGGNTTGACCTGCTCGGGGGCCGCATACATCGGCGGCACTCCCATCGGCAGCGCCGACAGCTGACAGAGCAACTGCGAGATACCCCAGTTGCTAATCTTGGGATAGGGCCAGACGTTGCCATCGTAGGTCCGGCTGAAGATCACGTTCCGTGGCGTCAGCCCGCCGTGGATCACACCCGAGCCGTGGGCATGACAGACGGCGTCGACGATGCGGTCGATGATCCAGCGAGCCTCTCGATCCGACAGTGAGCCGAGACGGTCGCTGAGCCGTTGGCCCTCCTGATACTCGACGACGAACCACGGCTTTGGGATCGTGCCGTGGGCGACAACCGGCACGATGGCGTCGTGATCGTCGACTGACTGCCACTCGTTGAGTGTCTCGGTGAACTCAGTGTCGAACTCAGCGGGGGCGCGGTGTTGAATCTGGGTGAGCAGCGCGGAGTGCGTTCTCTCTCTGTCCGAGTACCGGACCAACCAGAGGTCGACGTGACTCCCCGAGCCGCGGGATTTGATCGGGTCGAACGCCTCACGTCTGGCCTCGACCGGCGGCGGGGTCGGCGGTGGCTCAGTTGGAGGTCGACCGCGCTCCTCGCGGTCTGGGGGCTCCTCGACGGTCTCATCGTCCTCGGCGGCAGTGCCGAGTCCCTGATACTCGGAGGCCTCACCGGTGAGCGTCGTCACCGACCCCGAGAGTTCGCGGTCACGGATCGACGCGATCAGCTGTTTGTTGTGGACGTCGTCCCGGAGATCGAGATCCTCGATAGCGTCTCTGACGAGCTCTGGATACTCCGCGGCGATGTAACCCAGTGCACGAATAATGTCCTCGTGAACCGACTCCGGCTCGCTTTCGAGCAGTGAGGCGAGTGCACGAACGGAGCCAGTCACGGCCTCGGGGTTGGCCGACACGACGAGACCAAGTGCCCACGACGCCGAGAGCCGGACTGTCTTGTCCGTACTCTCGAAGAGATGGAGAATCCGGTTCAACTCCTTTGAGTCGAACGTCTCAGGCTCTGTGATCGCCGCGTTTAGGACCGTCTCTGCGGCCCGTTGTTCTGTCCCCGATCCATCCATTATTCTACGTACTTAGTTTTCTACCATATAATTTCTCTGAATAGAGAGCTACAGCCCGTCAGACGGGAGCCAATCCCGACGCCGCCACCGGCCGAATACACCCGCTTTGTATCGGCTGTCGACAGAGAGAAATACCGCGAATTCGGAGAGTAGAGAATTCCTAACCAAAGACTAGTGGCCAACTACCACCGAGGATTTACCCGTCTTGAGAGCCAATGGCACAGTGTGAAAAAAACCGAGCTTGTTCACCTGCATGCACTTTTAGTGCTCCTCTCGGAGCGGGTCGTCGACCAAGGAATCGTCGACCGCTCGTATTTCGAGCCCTACGCTGAGCTCGACGTCACGCCGGTTTCCTTTCGGGCGCGCCGCGACCGCCACGAGGAGGCCGTGCTCCTGTTGGCGGCACTGCTGGCGGCGGCAGTGAGCGACGAGTATGAGCCACCACCAGATGTCGAGACCATCCGCACCGAATCGGATTCGACGCCGTCGTCTCACTCTTCGGCACCGTCGTCGTAGCCGGTCATCTCCCCCGAAGTGGTCGGTTACCCCCACGTCCATTTCGAATCGAGGACGAACCGATAGATACCACTGATAACGATAGCAACCCCGTTGCCCACCAAGACGATGGCAACCCCGTCTTCAGCCAAGTATGGAATCAAAAGCCATTCGACGAGTACGTAGAGGATTCCGAGCTGGATCGGGATCGCCGAGCCACGGACGAGGTTTGTTTTTAAAAGGCCGATCAGATACGCGACCGTACCGGTATTTTGGGACTGCTCAAACGTCCACGCGTTGTTGAGAATATAGGAGAGAATGATCGTCAGTTCGATAGCGATCAAGGCTCCCAAGAGGTAGTTCAGATCGCCCCAATCGAGAAACAGCCACAACAAGAACTGTTGGACACCAGCGGTGAGCGCGCCGACGATAACGAACCGCCGTAGGAGTGTGACAAGTGGACCATGGGTGAGATTCCGCAGAAAGGATCTGAACATCTATTTGTAGCCAAGGGCTTCGAGGCGGGCGTTGAGGTCCTCGTCGACAGCGTCGTCGGCCGCAGCCGTCGCTGTCGACTGGTCGCTGGCCAACAGCGTGAGATGCTCCTCGACGCGCTCGCTGAATCGGTCGATCACGGCCTGTTGCTCTGTGGTCGGGTCGGCCGCGAGATCAGTCTGTTGGGTCGGGTCCGAGGGTCGGTCGTAGAGTTCGACCTTGCCGGTGTCGACGTTCTCGATGTATGTCCAGTCGCGGTCACGGACACTCACGAGGAGCTCTCCATCCGACAGCGACCGCGGGATCGGCTGGGAGGTGACCTCCTCGCCACGGACAGTCACCGAGACAATCGGCTCGTCGACCGGATTTTGGCCGGAGGTGACCGCCGAGACGAGCGAGTGACCCACCCAGTCGGGGTGAGGGTCGACGCCGAGCAGATCGGCCACCGTCGGCGGGATATCGGCCAGACTCACCTGTGGGTCGACACAGCGTGGGTCCTCGCCGGGCACGTCGATAATAAAGGGGACGTGAATCAGTTCGTCATACAGTTTGGGGTAGTGGGCGAGATGGCCGTGTTCCTGAAATTCCTCGCCGTGGTCGCCAGCGATGATGATCGCGGTGTCGTCGGCCAGTCCGTTTGCTTCGAGGGCGTCGCGCAGTCGACCAATGGAGGCGTCGACCTGTCGGACGGCCGCCTGATACAGCGTTCGAAGTTCAGTGAGCGTCCGCTCGTCGACCTCCAGTCCGAGTCCGGTTCGGGTGTGGGCGTGAAGCATGCGATGGGTCCCAAACAGGTTCGACGAAACCTCCCGGATGTAGCGCGGCGCGGGAACGTACGGCGTGTGGGCATCCATGTAATGGACCCAGCAAAAAAACGGCGAATCAGCGTCTTCGAGGAATGACGTGGCGGCATGTTCGACATCGAACATTCGGGAGGTGTCGAGAAACGGCCGGTCGTCGGAGTTCCCGCGGAGCCACGACCCCGCCCGGCGGAGCGGGGAGGTGGCCAACTGAATCCAAGCCTCGACGGTCGGATGGGTGGCGAGATACTTACTATAGATACTCGACCCCACGCTGGCGACAAAGGGCTCGAACTCGTCGAAGCCAGCGTCGTACCCCCAGTGAGAGGTCAGAAATCCATTGGCGGCGTTGAAGCCACCGGTCGAGATGTCTGCTTCCGAAAGCACCGAGGCGAGTGCGCGTGACTCGGTGATCCCGACCCGGTCGGAATCCGCAAACACCGGCCGCGAAGAGAGAATCGACGGAAAGGAAAATGGCGTCCAGTTGCCGTTCGCAAACGCTCGCTCGAAGCGGGTTCCCGACTCGGCGAGCGAATCCATCACCGGCGTGAGTCGACTCTCGTCATATGCGCCGACAGCATCCGCTCGGAGCGAGTCGACCGTAATAAGAACAACATTTGACACGTCTCTAGAACGATCCATGATTGGTTGTGAGTGTACTGAATAGAGATGTGACTCCGCTTGATATTTTCGGTTAGTCGCTTATATTTGGACAGAAAGTTCCCATTTGTTCACATATTGGACCCCACGTCGTCGCTATCGGCGTGGCTACTGGAGTCGGTCGACCAGCTCGCGGAGCGTTTCGAGGTCATACTGGCCGGGCGCGGTCGCCCCCTCGGGGTCGACTGGCGCGTAGCCGATTGCCGAGCCGTAGACCGGCGCAACTGCTCGGGTATGCTGACCCGCTGTACCCATCGCCATCGTGGCAACGGTCTGTCCCGCCTCGACCGCACTGTGTGTCGCCGACAGCACGGCGAGAGCGTCGCTCCGGTCAGTAGCGGTCACGGCGAGTTTGCCGACATCACCTTCGTTGCTTGCGTGAGCTAAGAGATCGATCATCCCGTCGACCGATGGCGTCGACTCGAAGTCGTGGACCGAGGCGATGACACTAACGCCAGCCTCGCGGGCGGTCGTTCGGAGTTCGCGTGCCTGATCGGTTGCCGCTTCGGAGACGCTGCCGTCGAGTGCACCGAGTTCGAGGTCGACCGCTGCCACCGCCTCGTGATCGAGTGCCGAATTGAGGGTGTCGAGTCGACTGGCTTCGTCGTCGGCCTCGCCGCCCTCCCATGCAGCGCGATTGGTGACGATCAGCGGGAGGTCGCCGCTGTAGGCGTCGATTTGGGTGAGTGAATCAGTGGCGAGATCCAGCCGGAACTCCACGGCATCTGCATGATCGCGGGCCGCAGGCTCCGCCGAGAGGTCGTCGGTCGCCGCCGCAAGCACGAACGAGTCGAAATCGAGGCTGGTCATAGTGGGCGATTCTCGGCGACCCGCAAAACAGCACCGTTCGGCCCTGCTGGCTCTCGGTGTCTCGCAGCTATCCGCGTCGGTCGACAATACGGTCGACAATCGACCCGGTTGAGAGCAGTTCGTCGGGATACTGCTGGTCGCGGGCACTCGCGCGCTCGACCCGGCAGTCGATCCCCCGGTCGGCCAATGCTGCTCGAATACCGTCGGCGTCATGATGTTGGTCGTAGCCGAGAACGATCACGTCGGGTTGGATCTCCTCAATCGGGACGAAAATGTCATCGGGATGGCCCAGTCGGGCGACGTCGACGACCGCCAAGGCCTGAACCATGTCGAGTCGTTGGCGATCCGAAAGGATCGGCGGTGCTTTGTGCGTCACGTTGTCTGAGCGGGCGACGATGACGTGGAGTTCGTCGCCATAGGTCGCGGCATCCTCGAGATAGTGGACGTGGCCCGGATGCAGGATGTCGAACGTGCCTTGGGCGACCGCACGCGTTGGTCGAGTCATGAGAGTTCCTCGTCGATGTCTTCCTGGGTGAAATCAAAGAAGGTCTCCTCGGGGAGATCAACGTCGAGAACATCAATCGAGCGGGGGTCGCCGTTGCTGTCGAAGACGCGCCAGTCGCCCCAGTCGTAGGGCGCGCCGATGATGATGTGGACATCGCCCTTGTGGAAGGTGCCGAGATCCGCGTTGCTCGGTCGGAGGACGCCGTTTGGGTGCGAATGGACCGAGCCGACGGCCTTGATGTCGTTGGGGACCATGTTGGTCTGGACGGTCGCGCTCATCGGGTCCGATTTCGTGCCGGGGATCACGAGCACGTCGGTGATGACCTGGCCCTCTTTTTCGAGACCGAGTTTGCGGGCATCTTCGGCCCGCAGGAAGCCCATGTACTCGTTGGGATGGGTTTCCTCGGAGGCTTCGAGCGCGAACTCTAGGGTGTCGCGGGCGATGCCGAGAATCTCGCTCGATCTGAAGAGCCGCATTGTCGGTGTTCGGGTGGGCGACCATCTAAGGTTTCCGAACTGTCGACTCAGCCGAGTTCCGAACGGTCGACTCCCCCACTCGGCTGGCGGCACGAGATAATAAGCTTAACACGTGGGTCACGCATACGGGTCTGTATGACAGACGATACCGCCGGGGAGTCCGGCGAGCGGGATGATTCGCGTCCCGTTGTCTTCGACCTCGCGCCTGACTGCACACTTGCAGACATCGAGCAGGGTGCGAACTATCACGCCGTCGTCAACGGTGTTGTTGCCTACGGCGTTTTCGTTGACATCTCCGACTCCGTCTCCGGCCTCGTTCACGAATCGAATCTCGACCACGACTACAGCGTCGGCGACCGCCTCGTCGTCGAACTCGAAGAGCTCAAAGAAAACGGTGACGTCGCCTTTGACGTCCCTGACATCGACAACTACCGAACCGAGGTCGTCGACCACGAACCCGACATTACGCCAATCGGTGACCTCCAGACCGGCAGCGAGTCGACCATCGAAGGCTCTGTCGTCCAGATCAAACAGACCGGCGGGCCGACGATCTTCCACATCAACGACGGCACCGGCATCGTCAGCGCCGCCGCCTTCGAGGCCGCCGGCGTCCGGGCCTACCCGGAGGCCGAAATCGACGACATGGTTCGGGTCAGCGGCAGTGTCGAAACCCACCAAGACGTCCAGCAGATCGAAGTCGACTCGCTTGCAGTCCTCGATGGCGAGACCGAAGTCGACGCCCAAGCGTCCTTGCAGTCGGAACTCGACGAGCGGTCGGCCGCCGCCGACATCGAGCCGCTGATCGAGTGGCCCGCTTTCGAGCCTATTTTCGAGGAACTCAAGGACGTCGCCCAACTGCTTCGGGAGACCGTCCTTGAGGGTCGACCACTGCGCGTCCGCCACCACGCCGACGGTGACGGCATGTGTGCGGCCGCACCGGTCCAGTTGGCACTCGAAAACCTGATCGCCGACGTTCACGGCGACCCGGAGGCCCCACGCCACCTGTTCAAACGACTGCCGAGCAAGGCCCCCTACTACGAGATGGAGGACGTCACTCGTGACCTGAACTTCGCCCTCGAAGGACAGGAGCGACACGGCCAGAAGCTTCCATTCCTCCTCATGCTCGACAACGGGTCGACTGAGGAGGACGTGCCTGCCTATCAGAACCTCGCTCACTACGATATCCCAATCGCAGTGATCGACCACCACCATCCGGATCCCGAGGCCGTCGAGCCGCTCCTCGATGCCCACGTCAACCCGTATCTGTACGGTGAGGACTACCGCATCACCACCGGGATGATGTGTGTCGAACTCGCTCGCCTGATCGATCCCTCGATCAGCGAGGATCTCGAACACGTGCCGGCGGTTGCGGGGCTTTCGGATCGCTCGAAAGCCGATGTGATGGCCGACTACGTCGACCTCGCAAACGAGGCCGGCTACGACCGCTCGCACCTCGAAGACATTGGTGAAGCACTCGACTACGCCGCCCACTGGCTCCGCTACAGCGAGGGCAAAACCCTCGTGACTGATGTCTTGGACGTCGGCTGTGACGACCCAGCGCGCCACGAGCAACTCATCGAGTTCCTCTCGGAGCGCGCCGAGCGGGATATCGACCGCCAACTCGACGCGGTCGAACCCCACGTCGAACACGAGCGACTTGATTCGGATGCGCATCTCTACCGCGTCGACCTCGACAACTTCGCCCACCGATTCACCTACCCTGCGCCGGGCAAGACCACCGGCAATCTCCACGACCGCAAGGTCACTGAGACCGGCGAACCCGTCATCACCATCGGCTACGGGCCGGATTTCGCCGTCCTCCGGAGCGATGGAGTCCGACTCGACATTCCGCGGATGGTCACCGAACTCAACGAGGAGCTCCCCGGTGCCGGTGTCTCCGGCGGCGGTCACCTCGTTGTCGGCTCGATCAAGTTCGTCAAGGGTCGACGTGAGTCCGTCATCGACCTTCTCGTAGAGAAGATGGCCGAAGCCGACCTCGACGAGTCGCTGTCGACGGCCGCGCCCCTCGAATAGTCGCTGACGTTATCTCTTTTCGGCGAAGGTGAGTCGACGGTTCAACACCAACACAACCCCACCAGCGACACCGATAGCGACGACGAGGATGCCGACAGGGAGGTCGTCAGCTCCGCCGCCGGACCAGTCGCCGTCGAACACCGCGGCGTAGTAGTCGGCAACCTCGGCATCTTCGATAGCAAGAGCCACCTCACGGTTGTTGTCGACCGAGTTTTCGTTCCAGTTGATGCTCCCGACAACAGCCGTATCATCAGCAACGATGCCTTTGGCGTGAATCTTGCCGAACCGGCCGTTGCCCGCCGCCAGTCGTACGGTTAACGTCTCGGACTGCCCGGTTCGCTCGCGGAGCGTCGACGCCAATGCCTTGTTTTCCTCTTCGTTGTACCAGCGACTCCCCAACAGAATCCGGACGTCGACGCCGCGGTCGGCCGCCCGAAGCGCGGCCCGAAGCAGTCGAAACTCGCGGTCGCCAATCGACGGCTGGACGATCAACAGTCGGTCGTCGGTGCTGTTTATAAGCTGTATAAGCTCCTCGTCGGCGTTGTCCGGCGCAGTAAGAACGGTGACTGCATCGGCAGTGGCAGTCATCGGCGGCTGGTTTTGTGAGTAGGAGCCGGTTGCGGCCTCCACTTCTGTAGTCTCGGCCGTCGACCGGAACTTGCTCCACGAGACGGTGTCGTTCCACGTCGCATCGTGGGTAAATACCGCCGCCAGTTCGTCGGCCGTTTTCGGTGAGTCGACGGTCACCCCCCAGCCGCGGTTTTCGCGGCCGCCGGTGCCCGAGGGTTTCCAGTTTTCGGTGAGGACGACCGCGCGGTCGTCGACCACCGCGTATTTGGGATGATGATAGCGAAATCGGGCCTGCTCGCCGGTCATCACTTGCACGTCGACACCTGCCTCGGTGAGCCTGTTCAGCCGGTCGGCCTGCTGGGTCGACATCCCACCCACTGGCCCGCCCTCGACGAGTACTCGCACGGTCGTCCCACGCTCATGGGCGGCGATCAGTTCGTCGACTACGCGCTGGGACGTGAGCGTATACGCCGCAAGATACAGTCGCTGGTCGGCTCCCTCGATGGCTGCAAGCGGCGCGTCGGGGCTGTCGGGGAGGACGAACGCCTCGACCGGCGTCGAGTTGATGGTCGCTGGCTCCCGCGGTTGGAACCCATTCGGCAACCAGTGTGACTCGTGGTCGCGGTGCCAGCGCTGGCTCTCGGGGGCATCCTCGTAGCTGACGCGGTCGACAAGTTGGCCATCCCGCCGCAGTTCGAGGCGTTCGCCACCGACCGCGAGTTGGAGATTGGCCGAGGTCTCGACGACCGTCGCGTTCGTGTGAGTGGCCGTCTTGTCCGGGTGGCGAGTGATCGCGAACTCGCCGATTCCGTCGGGGAGACGGGCAGTTCCCTCGCCGTCGGAGAGCGTCCAGTTGCCCGCTTTGTCGATGTCGACTGTTACGAATTCGCCGTGGTTCTGTGGGGTCGTTGGGTTGGGATACAGTTCGACGATTCGGCCATCGGCGGCCTCAGTTGCGGTGTGTGTCGACTGGTGGTTTCCAGTGCTGTGGGCGACAGCCGTGCCGCTCATGATGGCAACACCGACGATGGCGAGCCAGCAGCCGATGACAAGGGCCTGTCGGAACCGTGAGTCGACGGAGATGCGAGGGACCACGGAGAGGGTGGTCCCATATTCCTATAAAAACGTCCGGGCGGATGGACATGGCACTTATTGGTCGGTACAACGTGAAACCAGTATGGTTGAGTTGGTGCTCGTCGTCGCCGTGGTGCTCCTCATTGTCGGGGTCGTCGGCAGTGTCCTGCCACTGGTACCCTCGGGGCTGGTCTCGCTCGCGGGAGTCTGGACATACGTCTTGTTCGGCAGCGAGCCAGTCGGGGTGTTCGTGGTGGTGAGCCTGACGCTGGCGGGGATCGCGGCGGTACTCTTTGATCATTTCGCCGGGCCGATTGCGGCCCGCGCCAGCGGCGCCTCGACCGAAACGATGATCGCGTCGACGATTGGTGGACTGGTGATGCTACTCGTGTTGGGACCGATTGGGATCATCGTCGGCGTCGTCGGCACCGTCTTCCTGCTCGAACTGAGAAACGGTAGCGAGATGGATATCGCCACGAAGCGCGCGCTGTACACCACTGTCGGCGTGCTCGCCTCATCAGTCGTGCAGGTGTTAGTGACGCTGTCGATGCTCGGTGCCTTCGTGCTGTTCGTGGTCGTCTTCTGACTCACTATCCCAAAAGAATATATCGGAGTCACCTGTCGAAACCAGTATGAAACGACGACTGTATGCCGGACTGGTAGGTATGACGATGCTATCGGGCTGTTCGGCGATTACGGGTGGTGATTTCTCGAACGACGAAGTCGGCCAGACCTACAGTACCGACGATAGTATTGATCTGACGCTCGATCAGGTCGAGACACAACAAGGCGGGCGAGTCTGGTTTGGCGAGGAGAGTCCGATCACTGGTCAGAGCGACAGGATTCAGTTCGTCCTGCTGCATCTCGTCGCAACGAACACGACTGAGTCGGCGATAGCGATGCCGTCGGCCGACGATTTCTCGCTGATGGTCGGTGATTCCCAACACGATCCGCTGCAGGTGAAGTATGCCGAACTCATCGACGGTATCGAATCGCCGCTGACCGACCCGGTTTCGGGACCCCTATTTCCGCCAGGCGACGAAATCGGCCCCGACGAGGAACTCGCTGGCTGGTTCGTCTTTACGATCCCAACGAATGCGTCGACGGTAGTGTTGGAGCTCCGACGGAACGACGACATCGAACTCGACTGGTCAGTTACCCTGTGAGATCGTGCTCGACCAAGTGGATGCTGGTCGACGATCTGTAGCGAACTCGGTGTCGGTGCTGATCGCTGATCAGTAGGTAGCGATACAGACAGTCGTCGACATGTGGGTATACGCCTGCACAGGTCAGCTATTCACACAGGGCCAGCAGTCAGAAACAAAGCTATTCAGCAGCTGTTTGTGAGCCCTAACCGACACACACGTATGGAACTATCGGCTACTCAAGGGCCGGAAACGCGGAGCGAAATCACCCACCTCGTCGAGACGGTTATCGAGCAACTCCCGGAGATCAAGACCATACTGGCGAGAGAGCGCGGGACCAGTGGGAAAACAAATCCCAGTGGCGATACCCAGAAAGTCGCTGACGACAAGATCGACGAGCTCCTCTTCGATGCGATGGTCGACCTCGACGGCTTCGGAGAGTTCCTCAGCGAAGAACGCGAAGAGATCGAACAGATCGGCTCGGGGCTCTCGATTGCGACCGACCCGCTCGATGGCTCCTCGAACATCCAAACGAACACCACCGTCGGGACGATCATCGGCGTCTACGACGCCCCGTTGCCCGCTGTCGGACGTGATCTAATTGCGAGCGTTTTCGTGGTGTTCGGGCCACTGACGACGGTTGGGGTTGCGGCCAACGACGAACTCGTCGAGTACATCATTCAGGACGGCGAGATCATCGAGGCAGAACAACTCACGATGCCTGCGGAGGATGGCATCTGGAGCTTTTCGGGACAGCCGACCGAGTGGACGCCCGCACTGCGATCCTACAAGGAGGCACTGAGCGAACGATACAAACTCCGGTACACCGGGGCGATGATTGCCGACGTCAGGATGCTGCTTTCGTACGGTGGCCTGCTTGGCTACCCGGCACGGTCGACCAAGCCCGATGGGGTGCTCCGACTCCAGTACGAATCGAACCCGATTGCCTACGCCGTCGAGTGTGCCGGCGGCGCTGGGTCGACCGGCAGCCAGCGAATCCTCGATCTCGAACCCGAGGGACGCCACCAGCGCGTGCCGACCTACTTCGGCACCGAGTCGCTCATCGACGAACTCGAAGATCGACTCGCAGCCGACGCGTGAACGCGGCTGGATTCGTTGTTACTGCTCATAGGTAGTGATCTCGACCTGCGCCGTGAGATCGTCGAGATCGTCGACCGCTGGGAGTTTGGTGCCCGGAACAGTCACCATCCGGGAGGCGACAGCGACCCCACGCTGGAGGGCTCTACGGGCGTCGTTGCCACGGGCGAGTTCGAGCAGGACACCCGAGACCATCGCATCACCCGCACCGACGGTGTCGACGACATCGACTGCGAGCGCCTCAGCGTGAAGCGTTTCGTCCGCGCCAACCAGCAGCGCGCCCTCGCTACCGAGAGAGGTCACGACGCGGTCGAAGCCGGTCGACCGGAGCTGGTGGGCGGCCGCGATACAGTCATCGAGTGAGTCGATACTCTGCCCCGTGGCGGCTTCGAGTTCGGGCCGGTTCGGTTTACAGAGCGCGTAGTCGGCGTCGAGTTGGGCGAGACGCTCGCCGCCAACGTCGGCGACGGTCTCCCACGGTCCAGCCTCGGCAATGCGGTCGATTGCGTGGGAGTCGAGTCCCGGCGGGAGGCTCCCCGCCACCAGCACCATCGAGGGGTCGTGTTCGATGAGGATCTCGATAACAGCAGCAATCGCTCCGGCGTCGACCGTCGGTCCGGTGTGGTTAATTTTATACTCTACCTCGTTTTCGGAGTCGAGAATCGTCGTGTTGAGTCGTGTTTGCCCATCGATGTCGACGAACTCGAAATCAAGGCCCTCAGCTCGCAGCGCCCGTGTGATGTAGTCGCCAAGGAAGTCGCCGACGAGACCGGTCGCCAGCGTCTCAGCGCCGAGGGCCGAGAGGTTCTGGGAGACGTTGATGCCTTTCCCGCCGGCATCGAACTGCGCGGTGTCGGTTCGGGCGACAGTATCGGGGGCTGGCAGCGATTCGACTTGGATCGTGTGGTCGACGGCTGGGTTGAGTGTAACGGTGAGTATCATTGGTCAGACCTCGTAACGACCTCGACGATCCCTCGTTGCCGTGCTTCAGGGACCATGGGCGACTCAGTAGAGACTGTTCTCGTGGCTCCCAAATAGTGGTACTGAAAAATATCGTTTGTATCTATTCGAAATTTAATCTAAGACACAAAAAATACACTAATTGAACAAAGACAATCATTTTGAAAGTATTAATAATGCAAAATAAGAGGCATGAATTCAGTAGCGCACCGATATGTGGCGTCGGCTGTCAAATTATGGGCCCTTCTCCGACATATTTATCATCATTAAATATACACGATGTGTTATTTTTCTATTATCGTGATTGACAAAATATAAATTTCTCTAAAGGATACAGAAATAATCAAACTCGAAGACCCTATCCTATCTGTCACGGTAGTTCATGGTGGATTACAATGGCAACAAAAGAACAAGCAAAAACCCGACTCAGGTCAGATCTCACATCAGTAAAGGAAGACCTCATGACAGGGGTCTCGTATATGATCCCGTTTGTCACGATTGGTGGGATCTTCCTCGCACTGGGGTTCATGGTTGCCGAGTTGCCGTTTACCCCCGGAGATACCGAAACTGTCTTCGAGACCACCGGCTCGCTGGCGTGGTATTTCGCGGAGATCGGGAGCCTCGGACTGACGATCATGATCCCGATCTTGGGCGCGTTCATCGCCTACTCGATTGCGGACAAGCCCGGTCTCGCACCGGGGTTCATCCTCTCGTATACGATCCAACAGCCCCAGATTATCGACGCAGCGGGCAGTTTCGTCGGCGTCAACGCGGAAGGAGCTGTCGCTGGCTTCCTCGGTGCGATTGTCGCCGGGTTGCTGGCTGGCTACGTCGCTCGGTGGATGAAAGGATGGAGTGTCCCCACCGTCGTCAAGCCGATGATGCCAATTCTCGTGATTCCGATCATCACGACTGCACTGCTCATCCCGGTGGTCGTTTTCGCCCTCGGGGTCCCCATCGCGCTGGTCGACAGCGCGCTAACGGCGACACTCGAAGGAATGCAGGGCGCAAACGCGGCCCTCCTTGGCCTCATCCTCGGTGCGATGATGGCCTTCGACATGGGTGGGCCAGTCAACAAAGTCGCCTACGTGTTCGGAACTGTGCTCGTCGCTGACGGGATCTACGGCCCGATGGCGGCGGTGATGATCGCCGGGATGACACCGCCGCTCGGACTTGCCCTGTCGTATTTCATCGCGCCACACAAGTACCCCGACCAGATGCGAGAGAGCGCCGTCGCCGCCGTGCCGATGGGACTGTCCTTTATCACTGAGGGCGCGATTCCGTTTGCGGCATCCGATCCCCTGCGTGTGATTCCGAGCATCGTCGTCGGCAGTGCGACCGCCGGAGCCACCGCAATGGCACTCGGTGTGACGATGCCAGCCCCCCACGGTGGCATCTTCGTTGTCATCCTCTCGAATAGCATCCTCGGCTTCCTCGGGGCGATTGCACTCGGAACAGCCGTCACCGCCGTTCTGGTCACGCTGCTCAAACCGGACCACACCGAAACCGAAGCAACAACAACCACATCGTCGAGTCAGACCGCCTAACTCGACGCTAACCACGGGAGTACACCGGCCACCACATACTCCCCATTTCACACCAGATATCCCCCAATGGCACACCACGACCACAAACCACTCACGACCGACCTGATCGATCTCGACCACGAACCGGAAACCAAACCCGAAGCTATCGAACAGCTACTCGACCTTGCAGTCGACGCAGGCCGCGTCAACGACCGCGAGCAGGCGCTTACAGATCTCCACGCACGCGAGAAAGAGGCGACCACCGGCGTCGGCATGGGAATCGGCATCCCCCACGCCAAGAGCAGTGCAGTCGAGGCCCCCACGATTGCATTCACGCGCTCGTCGGAGGGAATCGATTTCGACGCGATGGACGACGAGCCAGCAACGCTGATCTTCATGTTGTTGGTCCCCGCGGCGGGTGGCGAGGAACATCTCCAGATGCTCAGTTCGCTCTCGCGGTCGCTGATGCACGAGGAGACACGAACCGCCCTGCAGAAGGCCGAGTCGCCCGAACGCGTCGAATCGATCATTCTGGAGGCAGTCGAACAATGATCGAACGAACGATCACTGTCGTCCCCGAAGACGGTCTCCATGCCCGGCCCGCCTCGCAAGTCGTCGAAGCCGCAAACAGCTACGAGAGCAAGGTCACTGTCGGCCCAGCCGGCAGCGATGGCGTCGACGCTGCCAGCATGCTCGCAGTAACTGGGCTGGGTGTCGGTCCCGGCGACGAGGTCGACATCACGGCCGACGGCCCCGACGAGGAGGCTGCTATCGACGATCTTGAAGAAATACTAACCACTCCAGAACACGGCGACAACGGTGAGGAGCAATGACTGTCGACGAGACACAGTCGACGCCGGAGTCGGTCTCGGGTGTCAGCGTCACGCCGCTGTCTGGACTTGGAACCGTCCGTTGGTACCGGCCCGAAGGACATCCGAGTCCCGAAGACGCCTCGGCTGGCTCTCCCGAGGAGGAACAGCAGCGGTTTGACGATGCCCGCCAACTGGCTCGTGACGAACTCGAACGCGAGCGGGAACGTACCGCGGAGCGAGTCGGTGACGAGGAGGCCGCCGTCTTCGATGCCCACCTCAAGTTCCTCGAAGACCCCCAACTCATCGAGGGGATTGGCGACGAAATCGACGCGGGCGAGGCCGCGGAGTTGGCCGTCGACCGGGCGTACGGCGACGCTATCGAACAGTTCGAAGGGATGGACGGTCTCATGGCCGAACGCGCCGACGACCTACGAGATATTCGGGACCGACTGCTCCGATTGCTGTCGGGCGGCGAGCGAATCGATCTGACAGCCCTCCCCGAGGGGACGATCCTGCTTGCGGAGCGACTCACGCCGAGCGACACCGCACAGCTCGATCCCGAGGCAGTAGCCGGGTTTGCCACCGTTACCGGAGGTCGAACCTCACACGTCGCCATCTTCGCCCGTTCGTTGGGCATCCCCGCGATTGTCGGTGCTGGCGATGATCTGTTGAACATCCCCGAGGGCACGGCGGTCGCTGTCGACGCCGAGAACGAATCGGTCGTCGTCGACCCCGATGAAGAGGTCCGCGAACGCGTCACTGCTGGCCGCGACGTGACTGTCCGCGAGGAACGCGTCGAAACGAGGGATGGCAAAGAGATCGAGGTCGCTGCAAACATCGGGACGACGGCCGAAATCGACGGCGCAATCGGGCAGGGAGCCGACGGCGTCGGGCTGTTCCGGACCGAGTTTCTCTTTCTCGACCGCGAGTCGCCGCCCGACGAGGACGAGCAGTTCGAAACCTACGTCGACGCCCTCGAAGCCTTCCCCGAGGGCCGGGTCGTCGTCCGCACCCTCGACATCGGCGGCGACAAACCGATTCCCTACCTTGAGCTTCCCGAAGAGGAAAACCCCTTCTTGGGTGATCGTGGGATTCGTCGCTCGCTCGGCGACGACGCCCATCTCTTCGAGAGCCAACTCCGGGCGCTGCTGCGTGCTGCAGGAGCAACCGACGGGACGCTATCAGTCATGTTCCCGTTGGTTGCGACCGTCGACGAACTCACTGCAGCACTCGACGAGGTCGACCGCGTTGCCGAGGACCTCGCTGATGAAGGCACCGAGTATGCGGTTCCCGAACTCGGCGTGATGGTCGAGACGCCCGCGGCCGTCATGATGGCCGAGGAGTTCGCCGAGCGCGTCGACTTCCTCTCGATTGGCACCAACGACCTCGCACAGTACGTGATGGCTGCCGACCGCGAGAACGACGCCGTTGCCCACCTGCATAATCCACAACAGCCAGCCGTGTTGCGGGCGATTCGGCGGAGCGTCGAAGCCGCCCACGAGCATGGCGCGTGGATCGGCATGTGCGGCGAGATGGCCGGTGATCCGGCGTCGACGGAACTGCTGGTCGGCCTCGGACTCGACGAACTCTCGATGAGTGCGGTCACCGTCCCGGCGGTCAAAGCCAACATAACCGAAATCGACAGCACAGACGCTGCTGCCGTGGCCGATCAGGCGCTCACGGCAGCGACGAAACAGCACGTCACAGACACCATAGACCAATGAAATTCGTTGCAATCACCGCCTGTCCAACCGGAATCGCCCACAGCCAGATGGCTGCTGAAAACCTCCAAAATACGGCCGAAGAGCGAGGCCACGACATCCACGTCGAAATCCACGGCGCGATGGGAACTGAAAACGAGATCTCGGACGATACTCTTGCGGCTGCTGACGCCGTGATCATTGCCGCCGACACCGGCGTCTCACAGGATCGCTTCGGGAACCATATCGTCGTCAAGGGAACGGTCAAAGACGGCGTCAACGACGCCGGCGGCCTCATCGATGAGGCCGTCGAGCGCGTTCAGGACGGTGCCACAGCCGCCGACCCAACGGACGCGGCGGATGAGGCTTCCACCGAGTCGACCGCAGCAGAGACGGAGGAAACGGACCACCCCGCCGAACCCGACTCGGCGACAGAACCCGACTCGGCGTCCGACAACGACACCGGGGTGATCGCCCGTCTCAGGCGGCTGTTCTCCTGAGCAGTCGATGAACAGTGATCGTTCAACGGAGTACACAGATTATCTTCATGATTATTGAAAATAGATTCTTGCGTCGAACGCTGAAACCATACAGGTACAGACAATGACGACACAATGGCTCGAAAACACGCGGTCGACCGATCTGGAGACAGTCGGCGGGAAGGGAGCCTCGCTGGGCGAGTTGACCGATGCGGGGCTGCCCGTACCGCCGGGATTCGTCGTGACCGCCGAGACGTACCGCACGTTCCTCGAAACCGCCGGGATCGAGACGAAGCTGTTCGAGGAGATCCTAGCGGTCGACGCCGACGATTCGGCGGGGCTTGCGGCCGCCGCTGCCGAAGCCCGCGACCTGATTCGGGACACCCCGCTCCCGGAGACGGTTCGTGAGGACATTCTCACCGCCTACAGGGAACTGGGTGAGCAGTCCGACAGCGAGACCAATGGGCAGGGCAGCGAGCCGTTCGTCGCCGTTCGCTCGTCGGCGACCGCCGAGGATCTGCCCGATGCCTCGTTTGCCGGCCAGCACGAAACGTTCCTCAACGTCACCGAGGAGGACCTCGTTGAACGCGTCAAAGCGTGTTGGGCCTCGCTGTTTTCCGAGCGGGCGGTTCATTACCGAAACAACAACGGGTTCGATCACGCGTCGGTCGACATTGCGGTCGTCGTCCAGCAGATGGTCGACGCCGAGAAATCCGGCGTGATGTTCACCTGCCATCCCTCGACGGGCGACCGACAGATGATCATCGAATCCGCGTGGGGACTCGGCGAAGCCGTCGTTTCGGGGGCCGTCTCACCGGACCACTACGTCATCGATCCCGACACGGCCGAAATCGTCGAGTCGACCATCGCCGACAAGAAACAGCAGATGATCAAAGACCCCGAGACGGGCGAAACCGCCCTCCAGCCGGTCGACGCCGAGCGGCGAACGGCTCGTGTAGTCACCGACGAAGAGATCGAACAACTGATCGAACTCGGCAGGCTTGTCGAAGATCATTACGGCGAGCCCCAAGATGTGGAGTGGGCCATCGTTGATGGGGAAGTATTCATGCTCCAGTCCCGGCCGATCACGACTATCGACACCGGCCCGGAACGGGAGGGCGTCTCGGAGACGGCCGACGCGCCAACCGTCGACGGCGGCCTCTCCAGCGACGAACAGCAGGCGGCCGCACTGGAGGAGTCGACCGAGGAAGCCGACGAGGTCCTCGTTCGTGGCGTGAGCGCAAGCCCCGGTAAAGGATCGGGTGAAGTTAGAATTATCAAAAAACTCGACCACCTCGACCAGGTGACCGACGGCGACATCATCGTTAGCAAGATGACGATGCCGGATATGGTGCCCGCGATGAAGCGCGCGGCGGCAATCATCACCGACGAGGGCGGGATGACCTCTCATGCCTCGATTGTCTCTCGCGAGATGGGTGTCCCCGCAGTCGTCGGCACCCGCGATGCGACACAGGTGTTAACAGACGGCCAACTGGTCACCGTCGACGGCGATATGGGCGTCGTCCGTGAGGGTGGTCCTGCTGAGGAAGACGACGAGTCAGCGATCCAGCCCGACCCGGTCGAATCAGTCCGCCCTCAGACGCCGGTCAAACCGATGACCGCCACGGAAGTCAAAGTCAACCTCTCGATTCCCGAGGCCGCCGAGCGCGCCGAAGCAACCGGGGCTGATGGGGTGGGACTCCTGCGAATCGAACACATGGTGATCTCGCTTGGCAAGACGCCCGAGCAGTATATCGAAGATCACGGCGAGGATGCCTACATCAGCGAACTCGTCGACGGGATTCGGACGGTCGCCGAGGAGTTCTACCCCCGGCCAGTCCGCGCACGGACGCTCGATGCCCCAACTGACGAGTTCCGTGAACTCAAGGGCGGCACCGACGAACCACACGAACACAATCCGATGTTGGGCTACCGGGGGATTCGTCGCAGCCTCGACAAACCCGACCCGTTCCGGTGTGAGCTGGCCGCCTTTAAACGGCTGTTCGATGTGGGTTACGACAACGTCGAACTCATGTTGCCGCTGGTCAACGACGCCGAAGACGTCGAGCGGGCGAAACTGCTGATGGAAGACGTCGGCATCGACCCCGAGAAGGTCCGGTGGGGCGTGATGGTCGAAACGCCCGCCAGCGCGCTGTTGATCGAGGAAATCGCCGCCGCTGGCATCGATTTCGTCTCCTTCGGCACCAACGACCTCACCCAATACACGCTGGCGGTCGACCGCAACAACCAGCACGTCGTCGACCGGTTTGACGAACTCCACCCTGGCGTGCTGAAGCTGATCGAGTCGACCATCGAGACCTGCCGCGAACTCGGCGTCGACACGAGTATCTGCGGCCAAGCCGCCTCGAAACCCNCGATGGTCGACTTCCTCGTCGAACAGGGCGTGAGTTCGATCAGCGCGAATATCGACGCGGTGCGNGATGTCCAACACGAAGTCAAACGGATGGAACAGAAANTNCTGCTNGACTCAGTCCGNTAAACACAAANAACNAATCAGCAGTCGACGATCAGTAGAACTCGCGGACGAGATCCATCGCGCCCTCCGGTGCGCCGTCGGGAATCTCGGCGGTGTTTTCGGTGACGCCGTGGGACTGCTCGTAGGAGTCCGCGGCCTCGTTCTGGTAGAGCACGCCCTGATACTCCTTGTCCATGTCCATAATGATCTCCTTGGCGGCGTCGTAGTCGCTGCGGTCGTGGTCAGTGTCGGCGACATCCACGAGCGAATCTCGGAAGTAGTCGTAGGTGTCGACGTCGTTGAACGTCACACACGGACTGAACACGTTGACGAAGCCGAACCCGTCGTGTTCGATTGCCTCTTGGACGATCTCGGCGTGGCGCATCGCATCCGACGAGAACGACTGGGCGATGAACGTGGCACCCGCAGACAGCGCCAGCGCAAGCGGATTCACGGGTGGCTGTTTCGGGCCGTCGGGCGTGGTAGAGGTCTCGAAGTCCTCGCGCGACGTTGGCGAGGCCTGCCCCTTCGTGAGGCCGTAGATCCGGTTGTCCATCACGATGTANGTCATGTCGACGTTGCGCCGGACGGCGTGGATGAAGTGACCCACACCGATGGAGTAGCCGTCACCGTCGCCGCCGGCGACCATTACTTCGAGGTTCGGGTTGGCGAGTTTGACACCCGTGCCGACAGGCAGCGCGCGGCCGTGGACACCGTGGAGCGCGTAGCTGTGCATGTAGGTGCCGATCTTTCCGGAACAGCCGATCCCGGCGACCACGAAGGTGTTATCGGGGTCGTTGCCGGTGTTGGCGAGTGCTTTCATCATGCCGTTCATCGTCCCGAAGTCACCGCAGCCGGGACACCAAGTCGGTTGTTTGTCGGATTTGAAATCCGTGAATCGAACGTCTGAGCTCATTGGGTTACCTCCTCTTGGCCGAGCGCAGCCTTGATTTCGTCGGCTAGCTCGTCGGCTTTGTATCTGACACCGTTGTACTTGTTGACGCGCTGGACACGAGCAAGCGCGTCGTGTTCCAGAATATCCGCGAACTGACCGGTGTTGTTACACTCGACCACCAGCACGTCATCCGCACTGTTGATCTCGTCGCTGAGATCCGGTCGTGGGAAGATGTATGGCACCGAGATGAAGTGGACGCTGATGTCTTCTTCAGCCAGCAGATCAATCGCTTCGACCATCGCGCCCTCGTTCGAGCCCCACGAGATGACGAGGTTGTCGCTTTCGGGGTCGCCGAACTCGCGTGGACTCCAGTCCTCTTCGGCCTGGGCGGTCTCGACTTTTCGATTGCGTTTGTCGACCTGCTCGATCCGCATCTCTCCCTCTTCGGTTCGTCGACCGAGTTCGTCGTGTTCGAGGCCCGTGGTCATGTGAGCCCCGTCAGTCGTTCCGGGGAACGTCCGCGGACTGACGCCGTCCTCGGTGATGGCGTGGGGCTGGAACTGCCCTTTCTCGTTTTGCCACTCGTCGAGTGTTTCCTCGTCGACGACCTTGCCGCGGTCGATCTCGACGGCGTCCATATCGAACGCCTCGGGTGGGAACGTCTGTTCGGTCACCGCGAGGGCAAGGTCGCCCGCGAGGTAGACCGGGAGCTGGTACTTTTCGGCCAGATTGAACGCCTCGACCGTTTTCCAGAAACACTCGTCGATGGTCGTCGGCGTGAGGACGAACCGCGGAATCTCGCCGTGGCCACCGTACAGCATCTGGTTGATGTCGCCCTGTTCTTGCTTCGTGGGCATCCCCGTCGACGGACCGGAACGCATCACGTTACAGATAACCAGTGGCGTTTCGGTGGTCGCCACGAGACCGAAGGTTTCGGTCATGAGGTCGATTCCGGGGCCGGAGGTGGCGGTCATCGACCGCGCGCCGGTCCGGGCCGCGCCGAGGGCCATGTTGATCGCCGACAGCTCGTCCTCGGCCTGGACGACGTGGCCGCCGTAGTTCTCGATTCGCCCCGTTAGGTACTCCATAACGTTGGTTGCCGGGGTAATCGGATAGCCCGCGTAAAACCGGCAGCCAGCCGCGATGGCACCCATTCCGATGGCCTCGTCGCCGTTAATCAGGACATAATCCTCGTCGGTCGTCTCCAGTTCGTAGTTGAACTCGTGGTCGAAGTTTTCGAGGACGTAGTCCCGGCCCGCGCGGGCGGCCTCTTTGTTGTTGTCGACCAACTTCTGTCCCTTCGAGCCGAACCGTTTCTGGAGAGCGCTGTCGAGGTTTTCGATTGGGAAGTCAGCGACAGCGCAGGCCGCGCCGAGGGCGACGACGTTGCGCATGATTGCGCCACCGGCCTCCTCGGCCAGTGCTTTGAGTGGGACGTCGAGACCGACCATCTCCTCGGGGATGGTGGCGTTCTGCATCGTCGTCCGCTCGCCGTCGTAGATGATGACTGATCCGTCGTGCAGTTCCGAGAGATTCTCTTCGATGGTCCGGGGCGTCAACGCGATGAGGACGTCCAGACGGTCGACGACACTCTGGACCTGCTCGACAGAGGTGCGGATCTTGTAGGCCGTGTACCCGCCGCGGATACGCGACGCAAAATCCTTCGAGGTAAACACGTGTCGACCGGCCCGCGAGAGTGCCTGAGCGAAGATTTTTCCCGTAGAGTCAATGCCGTCGCCGGCCTCGCCGCCGACAGCCCAGTTGAAGTCCGCAGGCATGCTATGGACTACCCTTTTGAACGGCAAATCAAAAGGCTTCTGAAAAGCACCCTGCCGTCTTTTCTGGTCATTATGTGATTGTTTCCGGGCAATAATGGATGAATATTCAATTTATCTGTAAAGGTGTGCTGTATGTAGTCGCATACCATGGATCAAGTGGAGAGAAGGACCTTTGGGGTCTGTTGTAGACGGCTCCCGTTCGACCGCCACCGTGGGCGGTCGAGTGAGGACTGCCGACAATAAACCGTATTAGTCCACGGCAAGAACACAGCCTATGGACGCGACGGTTACGGTCACCAACAGCGAGACAGTAGGCCCCGACACGGTTGCGATCAGTTTCGAGACACCCGAGGGGTTCGAGGCCCAACCCGGCCAGTTCGTCAAACTCAGCGCCGATATCGACGGCGACGGATACGCCCGGTTTTATACGATTTCCTCGCCGGATATGGTTGAGGACTTCGAAGTGACAGTCGAGATCGATCCCGACGCGAGCGGTCCCTTCAGTAACCATCTCGCCGATCTCTCGGCGGGCGACACAATCGCAATGAGCGGCCCGTTCGGCTCGGACTACTACGAGGGCGAGGCGCGCGTGGTCGTCCTTGCGGGTGGTCCCGGCATCGGTCCCGCAGTCGGCATCGGCGAGCGCGTCATCAACGACGGCGGCGAACTGGCGGTCGTTTATAAAGACGACACACCGGCTCACGAGGACCGACTCGCCGAACTCGATGCGGCGGGCGCAAGCGTCGCGATCACTGACGGCGATATCACCGAGGCCGTCGACGCTGCGGTCACCGGTCAGGAGGACGAACAGATCTTCGTCTACGGCTTTGCGACATTCCTTGATGAGGCAACCAAGGCCATCGAGGCCGCGGGTGTCGACCCCGACGGTATGAAAGTCGAGAACTTCGGCTAACGCGACGGCGAACAGAACACAGCTACGCTTCGTCTTCGGCGTCGACGGTCGGTTTCTCGGCTGGCTCGACGCCAGTGATTTCGAACTGACTGCCACCGTCGTCACCGTTCCGTGCGGTAATCGTCCAGCCGTGGGCCTCGACGATTTTGGCGACGATAGACAGCCCAAGCCCGGATTCGGACTCGTGGGTTTCGCTGTCGAGCTGTGGTGGTTCCTCATCCTCGAAGCCGTGGCCATCGTCGGCGATGATAAACCGGTCGTCGTGGCATTCGACGGTGATCGTCAGGTCGGGACCGCCGTGTTCGACCGAGTTCCGGAACAGGTTCTCGAAGACCTGCTGGAGCCGCGGGGCGTCGGCCTCGACGGTCAACTCGCCCTCAATGACGAACTCGGCGTCCCGTGAGTCGACCGACTCCCAAGCCCACTGGGCGACCGTCTCGACGTTGGTCGGGCCGACCATATCGATGATCTCGCCTTTGCGAGCGAGCAGGAGCATATCCTCGATCAGCGTCTGCATCCGGTCGTGGGCGCGCTCGACCGCCGCCAGCGTGTCGGTGTTGCCGGTCGACTTGATTTGGTCGACGTAGCCCTGAGCCACGCTCAGTGGGTTCCGCAGGTCGTGGGAGACATAGCCGGTAAACTCCGAGAGCCGGTCGTTCTGCCGCTGGAGTTCGGCCTCGCGTTCGACCCGTACCATCGCCGCGCTGACGCTGGCAGCCAAAATTCGCAACAGGTCGACTTCGAGATCCGAAAACGACCGCTGTTCGAGCGTCGCACTCACCAACACGCCGTAGGATTGGACCGGAACGATGATCTCGGATTTGATCTCGGTGTCGTCGTTGTACCGATCCGGTTCGGACTGGACGTCGTCGACGACCACCACCGAGTTCATCGCATACGCCTTCCAGACGAGGCCGTCACCCGACTCGAAGCGGGGCTGGTTATCGAAATGAAGGACAGCTTGATCGGTTTGGGCCATCGGCAGGAGTGCATCATCGTCCCCGTCGTGCCGCCACAACGCGGTCAGTGGGAGTTCGAGAATGTCGGCGGCGGCCTCCATGGCGAGTTCGATAACGGCCTCCTCGTCGTCGGCAGTGAGGAACGCCTGTGTGGTCTCCTGAAGTTCACGGAGTTTCGACTCGGTCGACCGGCGTTCGAGCTGGTAGCTCACCCACTTGGTCAACACCTCGACGAAGGCGAGTTCGGTGTCAGTGAACGGCCGCTCCCGACAGTTGTCATCGGCAAACCACAGCGTCCCATACAGCCTGCCGTCGATCTTGATCTTGCCGCCGAGGTAACAGTCGAGGCCGAGAGACTGATAGGCCGGATCGTCACTCCACCCCTCGGTAGTCGCGTCTTCGAGCGTGAATAGCGACTCCTGTTGGATCGTTTTCCGGCAGTAACTTTCGGACAGCGGCGAACTCCACCCCGGCTCGATCTGCTCGTGGTCGCCGTGGGCGTAGACGATCTGCTGGAGGTCGTCGGTGACTGTCGTCAAAAAGCCGTAGCTGAGGCCGAGCCGGTCACAAGTCAGCGCAAGCACGCGCTCGATCCGGTCGGGAAACGACAGCGAGGTGTCGGCCGACAGCTGATAGAGCCGTCGCAGCGAGTCGACGTTTTCTCGAAGCTGGGTTTCGAGCCGTCGACGCTCGGTGATATCCTGTACCGAGCCGATGATCTCTGTGACCTTGCCGTTGGTTCGCTTCGGCGAGCCGTGTATCCGGACCCATTTTTTGGTGCCGTCAGTTGTCCGCAATCGGGCTTCGAGGTCGACTGGCTCGCCCTCACGCAGCTGCTCGAAGGCCGCTCTGACCTCGCCCGTTGGGTCGGGGTGATACTGGAGGATGTTGGTGATCGTCGGATGGAAGTCCTCGGGGACCTCGTAGATGGCATACACCTCGTCGGTGAACTCGACGGTGTCGTCAGTGAGATCCCACGCCCAGCCGCCGATGTCGGCCAGCTGTTGGGCCTGCCGGAACAGATCGTTCTGGCGCTCCATCCGGCGCTGTTCGGCCAACTGTTCGGTGACATCCCGACCGATGCCGACGATGCCGACGATTTCACCCCTGTCGTCCCTGTAGGGGCGGGTAAGAATATCGGTCGTGTAGGTGGCGACGTTGTCTGGGTCGAGCGTCAGCTGACTCCGGAACTGTGCGCGCTCGCCGTCGAGAAGGTCGGTCAGCCCCTGCTCGAAAGTCTCGTACTCCGAACAGTCGAGCAGCTTTCCCTTGAAAATATCTCGGAGGGGTTGGCCGATGAGGTCGCTGGCTGTGAGGTTGAGTCGTTCGACGAGCCGGTTGTTGACGTAGCTGATCCGGAGCTGTGAGTCGAGTACCCACGCGGCGTCCTGCATCTGCTCGACAATCGCCTCGTGGAGCGCCGAGGTGTCGACCGTCTCCGCACCTGCCGTCTTCGAGACCGGGTCCTCGGTGCCGATTCGGGCTTCGAGCTTCGCGGCGCTCTCCTCGCCGGCCGGCACATAGCCGTCTGCTTGGGTCACGAGCACGTTCCGAACTGCTGTCGGGTTGTCGGGACCGGCGACGATAAGCGGGATAGAAAACGACTCCGGAAGCGCCGCAAGCACCGATTCGACGTCTTCGATGGCGTTGGTCCGCCAGCGGTAGACCACCGCAGCATACCGGCTGTCGGTCGACTCCTCGCTGAGCGTCTCGACGGTATCCGTGTGGTCGACATCGAACGTCGACCACAGCGATGTATAGAAATCAGACTGGTAGGATCCAACGGCGTCGCTCGCCGGGTCGTAGACGAGTATCGGATCTCTGTCAGTCTGTGTCTCAATCATCGTTACTCTCGTCGGACGTGTTCTTCTGGGTGTGACGGTTTGGGTCAGAATAAACCCATTGATGCGATTACATGGTTCACAGCGACACTGCATGGGGTGTGGCTCCGGACACTCTGTCGACCTCGGTAGGCTGGATATCGTGCTTGGCTCCGTCGACCGATAATATCCAACTTATTTCGCAAACAGACTTTTTTCCCATGATGGTTGTTGGCATAGATTTATCATTGTCAATAGAGACAATCGGTACGTATGTCTGAGACAGATGTCGACCTTGAGGCCAGATTGGCCGAACAGGACTCGTTCGAACCCCCCGAATCGTTTGTCGAACAGGCGAACGTCTCCGACCCCTCAATTTACGATGAGTTCGAGAACAACTGGCCGGAGTGTTGGGAGGCCGCCGCCGACCTCCTCGACTGGAACAGCGATTACGACCAAGTCCTCGACGACAGTAATCCCCCATTTTATGAATGGTTCGTCGACGGCGAACTCAACGCCTCCGAGAACTGTCTGGACCGCCATCTCGACGAGCGGAGCGACGAAGCCGCCATCGAGTGGGTCGGCGAACCAGTCGACGAGGCGAACCGAACCTACACATATGGCGAACTCCACCGCGAGGTAAACGAGTTCGCCGCCGCGCTCCGCGATATGGGCGTCGAAGAGGACGACGTGGTGACGATGTATATGCCGATGATCCCGGAGCTCCCGGTCGCCATGCTGGCGTGTGCCCGGATCGGTGCCCCCCACTCGGTCGTCTTCGCCGGCTTTTCGGCCGACGCACTGGCCACCCGGATGAACGCCGCCGATTCCGAATACCTGGTCACCTGTGACGGCTACTACCGCCGTGGCGACCCCCTCGACCACCTATCAAAAGCCAACGAGGGGCTTGATGGCGTCGACCACGGGACCGACACGGTGGTCGTCGACCGCCTGCCCGACGACGATTCGTTCGGCCACGAGCGGAGCGACACACAGCACAGCTACGCCGACCTCGTCGACGACCACGAGGGCGAAACGATCGAGCCGGTCGACCGGGACGCCGAGGACATGCTGTTCCTCATGTACACCTCGGGAACCACCGGCCAGCCGAAGGGTGTCAAACACACCACGGGTGGCTATCTCTCGTGGGCTGCGTGGACCTCTCAGTCCGTCTTGGACATCAAACCCGACGACACCTACTTCTGTGCGGCGGATATCGGCTGGATCACTGGCCACTCCTACATCGTCTACGGCCCGCTCGCGCTCGGCACGACGACGATGATGTACGAGGGAACACCCGACTACCCCGACCGCGACCGCCTCTGGGAGATCATCGAGGAGTACGAAGCCAATCAGCTCTACACCGCGCCAACGGCGATTCGAGCCTTCATGAAGTGGGGCGAAGAGTACCCCGACAGCCACGATCTCTCCTCGCTGCGACTGCTTGGAACAGTGGGCGAGCCAATCAATCCGCGCGCGTGGAAATGGTACTACCAACATATCGGCGACGAGGAGTGCCCGGTCATCGACACCTGGTGGCAGACCGAAACTGGCGGGATGATGCTCACGACCTTGCCGGGCGTTGGCAAGATGAAACCCGGCTCGGCCGGGCCGCCGCTGCCGGGGCTCAGTGCCGACGTCGTCGACATGAGCGGTAGCCCCGTCGGGGCCGGTGAGGCCGGTTACCTCGTTGTCAACAAGCCGTGGCCCGGCATGCTCCGCACCCTCTACAAAAACGACGAACGATTTATCAACGAGTACTGGCGGGAGTATTCGGACGTCGACAGCGACGATTCGTCGGACTGGGTATACTTCCCAGAGGACGGCGCGAAGATCGACGAGGACGGTTACATCACCGTGCTGGGTCGTGTCGACGACGTGCTCAACGTCTCGGGCCACCGCCTCGGTACCATGGAGATCGAGTCGGCGATCGTCGGCGTCGAGGGCGTCGCCGAAGCAGCGGTCGTCGGCGGCGACCACGATATCAAGGGCGAGGCCGTCTACACCTACGTCATCACCGAGGACGGCTACGAAGAAAACGAGGAGCTCCGGGAGGCGATCATCGAGGGCGTCGAGGACGCTATCGGGCCGATTGCCCGACCCGAAGCCGTGATCTTCACGCCTGAGCTGCCGAAGACGCGGTCTGGAAAGATCATGCGTCGACTGCTCGAAAACATCGCCAACGAGGACGAACTCGGCGATACCAGCACCCTGCGGAACCCGGATGTCGTCTCCGACATCCAGCAGCAAGCACAGAACGACTAACCGATAGTTACTCGCGGCTGCTCCAGCCGCGCCAGTTCATCTACTCCGACGAGGGGGGATGGCTTGGCTGTAACTATAATGATTAAAAGTAAATAACACAATGGAAGATACTGACACGCACGGTCGTTCATCCGAGGTCTCCGACGGCATCGAAACGGATGGCGGCATGACGGATGTAGAACGAGAGCGACAAACAGAGTACCTCGACGTGGAGATCAATCTCCTCAAGCCGGCGACCCCGTTCATGCGGGATCATCTGAAGATTATTTGGATCGGGTTCGCGATCTGGACGTTCACCACGTTCGGCCCGATCACGCTGACCCGCATCGCGCCGGAGTTGATGACGTCGACGATGCCGGTAATCGGCTTCCCGCTGCACTACTTTTTGATTGCAATCGGTGCCCCATCGTCGGCGTTGCTGCTGTCGGTGTGGTACGCACGCAAACGCGACCAGATCGACGAGAAGTACGGCATCACCCAGATGCGCGCCGAGGAGATGGGGACGACAGAGACGACCGGCAGCGAGGACGTTGCGGCGACTGACGGGGGTGTCGACGGATGAGCCTCAGTGCGACCGTGCTCCAACAGGAACTGCTGCCGGAAGGACTCAACATTTCGTTCAAACTCCTGCCGGGAATCATCGTCGTGACGATGATGCTGTCGTTCCTCGGCGTTGGCTACTTCTACAAAGTCGCCGACACCGGCAACATGTGGGTTGCTGGCCGCTCAATCGGGAACGTCGAAAACGGAATGGCAATTGGAGCCAACTGGATGTCGGCGGCCTCCTACCTCGGGATGGCCTCCCTCATCGCGTTGTCGGGCGTCTACGGGCTGGCCTACGTCGTCGGCTGGACGACGGGGTACTTCATTTTGCTCATCTTCCTAGCCGCCCAGATGCGACGGTTCGGCAAGTACACCGCCCCGGACTTCGTCGGCGACCGATTCAACTCGGATGCCGCTCGCGCGCTGGCGGCGGTCACCACGTTCCTTATCGGCTTCGTCTACGCACTCGGTCAGGCCCGCGGGATGGGGCTGGTCGGGATGTACATCCTCGGTGATATCACGAACGTCGTTCCGCTGGCCGGGTTGAGCGCCTACCAAGCCATGATGGTCCTGTTCATGGTCGTCACCATCGGCTACTTAGCGCTGTCAGGCATGCTGGGGGCGACCAAGAACATGGTGTTACAGTTCGTCATCCTGATCAGTGCGTTCCTGATCGGATTACTCGTCACCGGCTGGTCGGCGGGGTTCTCGACGGTCCTCCCGCAGATCGAGTACGGTATGTTGATTAGCGAACTCAGTGCAGAGTTCTCCGCGCCGTTCGCCGGCGGGAGCTACTACCTGTGGATTGCGACCTGTTTCAGCCTCGTCTTCGGAACCTGTGGGCTGCCGCACGTCCTCGTGCGGTTCTACACGGTCCAAAACGAGCGCGTCGCCCGCTGGTCCTGCACCTGGGGCCTGTTTTTCATCTGCCTACTCTACCTGAGCGCGCCCGCCTTCGCGGCGTTCGGAACCGCGCTGTACGGCCGCGAGATCGGGGCGGTGTACGGTGACCCCGGAATGAGTAGTGCCGCCGGCGACGTGATCGTCGTGTTGGCCTCACAGCTCGCCGGGCTGCCGACGTGGCTCGTCGGACTGGTGGCCGCCGGCGGGATCGCCGCCGCAGTTGCAACGGTCGCGGGACTGTTCATCGCCGCCTCCTCGGCGATCTCCCACGACATCTACGCCAACATCATCAACGAGGACGCGACCCAGCGCCAGCAGGTGTTGGTTGGTCGACTGAGCATCATCGCCATCGGCCTGCTGACAATCGTCTTCGCGCTCGATCCACAGCAGCCGATTGCCGCACTCGTCGGCTTTGCGTTCTCACTGGCCGCCATCGTGCTGTTCCCGATGTTCTTCCTTGGACTCTGGTGGGAAAACGCCAACCGACAGGGCGCACTCGCCGGGATGGTCTCGGGGCTCGTCCTCTGGTTCATTCCGATGCTCAACGAGGGCAACTTCGGGATCGTTAACGGTGGCGAGGGGTGGGGCATCGAGTTCCTTGCGACGTGGATGCCAGCAGTCGGCTCGGCGCTCATCGCAACGCCAATCGTCTTCTGTATCGTGATCGCCGTCTCGGCGGTGACCGACGAACCACCGGTCGACACGAAGATGATGGTCCGACAGTGTCACAGCCCCGATCCGATGCCGAAAGACAAGACGGCGGCCGATGTGGTTGCCGAAAAGCGTAACAACAACCGAACCCCCGCAGACGACTAACAATGTACGACCGCATACTCGTCCCAACCGACGGAAGTAGTGTTGCCGAGGCGGCCGTCGACCACGCGGTCGACCTCGCCGCAAAGTACGACGCCGAACTCCACGCGCTGTTCGTCGCCGACGTCGACGCCGTCAGCTACGGTCTCGGCACCGAACAGCTCGACCGGATCAGTCAAGGTAATTTCGGGGGGATGACCGATCTCCGCGAAGACGCCGAGGCGGCCACCGGCTACGTCCGAGAGCAGGCAGAGCCACTCGGCGTCTCGGTGGTCGAACATCACGCCGGCGGTCGACCCCACGCCGTCGTCGCCGACTACGCCGACGAGTACGACGTCGACCTCATCGTGATGGGCAGCCACGGCCGGTCGGGCGTCCGACGCGCACTGCTCGGCAGCGTCACCGAACGCACGCTCCGGTCGACCCACGTCCCCGTCCTCGTGGTCGACTACCTACGAGACGACGAATGACCGATCAGGAGTCCACATGAGCCTCGTCGACCGGCTTCGTGAGCATGCCAGCGAGAACAGAACCGGGATGCTCCACGACCTGATGTTCGCGGTCGTCTGGGTCGGGCTCGTGTCGCTCCTGTTCGATCTCGTCTTCGTGACCGCTCCCACATGGGCATTCTATCTGTTCATGGTCGCGGGAATCCCGGCCTACTTCGGATTCTTCTTTTCGCTCGGACAGGCCACAAAGCAGTAACCTGCGACCGGCTGGGTCGCTTTTACGGAGCGTCCTGTGCAGCGATATACCGCTGTCTGAGACGAAACGAGATGATGCTCGCAGCACCGAACACAATCGGCAGCGCGATATCCCCGGGTGAACCAGAGAGTGCCGGATACACGCTCATCCCGGCCATCAGCGCGAACAGAAACGCGAGCAGTCCCGTAATCGGAATCGCAAATCCATCCGGAAACGCGCTTCCACCGTCTCGTCTCGATTCGTTTCCCATAGCTACCCCTTCGGTCGACTGTCGGTAAAAAGCTCGCCCAGTAGAGAGAGGAGGCTACAGGCTACTTCGAGTCGCCTTTGCGTTTGACGAACTCGAAGCCGCTGTCATCGTCTGCGGCGTCGGTGGTCGACAGTTCGTCGTCCTCCAGCGGTCGGGTCGAGCCATCGAGGTTGTCGGGGTCGGCGTTGGCCGCGCTTTCGGCGATCTTCTCGGCGTTCTGGAGGTCGCTCACGCCGCCGGTGCCGAGGACTTCCTCGCTGTCATCGCCCGAGTTGGGTGCCGAGAGAATCAGGTTGTCGGCGATCTGCTGGTAGGCTTCGGCCGCCGGGCTCTCTGGATCGTACGACGAGACCGGCTGGCTCCGATCTTGAGCCTCGGCGACTGTCGGATCGTTCGGCACCGAGCCCAGCAGGTCGGCGTCGAGAAAGCCCGCCAATCGCTCCGGCGGGGGTGCCTTGCCGGTGCCTGCGCGGACGAAGACGACGCCGCCGACCGTCCCGTTGACGCGGTCGGCCAGCTCAATAGTCTTTTTCGCATCCCGGATCGAGGCGACCCGCGGCGTTGAGACGATAATCACCTCGTCGGAGAGTCGAAGCGGGTAGATCGTCTCTGGACTCACGCCCGCGGCGGTGTCGAGGATGATCCAGTCGTAGGCCGGTCGCAGGCTGCGGACGACCGGCGCAAGTGCGGCGACGTTGATCGCGTTGAAATCCGCGAGTTCGGTGCCCGCCGGGAGCACGTGGAGTCGGTCTTCGATAGCATAGAGTGCCTCAGTTGTCGTAACGGTTCCGGACAGTACGTCGTGGAGGGTTTTGTCGGGTTCGAACTGGAGGAAGTCGACGATGTTGGCCATCGCTAGATCCATCTCGACGATGGCGACTGTCTCGCCTGCTTCGGCGAGCGCAACGCCGAGATTTACCGCTGTGGTGGTCTTGCCGACGCCGCCTTTCGCTCCGGCGACCGCGAGGACGCGCCCGTCTGCCATACGATGCCATCATGGGGACAACATGATAAATCCACGTTTGTGAAAATCACGGCTGAGAATAGATCAGAGGTAGGCGGCGTCCCACCGGGTGGGTTTCCGCGCGTTGCCACAGTCGCTACATTCGAGTCGACCCATCGGGTCCATCCCGACGTCGGTGCTGTTGCAGGGCCCGCAGACGTAGCCATAGCGGTCGTTGCGGTCGGTGTCGGTGTAGGCCGGATAAAACGGGCCAGCCGACCCCCGCTCGCGTTCGTCGGTGGCGATATACAACTGCTCGGCGTCGGTCTCGAACGATGAGAGGGTCGGCTCCTCGCCATCGTACCGTTTCCGGTATCGCCGCTCGGTGAACTCTCGGCCACCGATCTCGACGGTTCGCTCGGTGGTCTCACTGAACGAATGGGACACATAGAAGTCGCCGCCAGCGGTGTTGGCTGCCAGCACCCGACCCTCGATCACGTCGACGCTTTGCTCGCGGAGTCGCTGTTCGATTCGACTGAGGAGCGAACTCCCGACCCCCTCGCCGCGGCGCTTGGGGTCGACGTGGAGCCAGTCGATCCGCCCGACGAGATCCGGTCCCTCGATGACCTCACCCTGAACGACGCCGACGACCGAACCGTCCTCGATGGCGACGATGAACGCCGTGGCGTCGTCGTCGAGGCGGTCGGCAACGGTGTCGGGGTCGTACCACGCTTTGAGGGCCTGCTCGCGGGTGTCGTCGTCGACCGCGTGGCTGTAGGAGGCATCCAACGATGCCTCGGCCACATCGCGGATCGCCTCGTGGTCGGTCGCTGCTGCTGGCCGGATTTCCATGTGTACTGTTACCATAGACTGCCACTAAAAACCAGTGACTGATCAGAAATATCTCCAGTTAGGGTTTAAAATCGTGTTTGAGATTGCAGTAGCAGTATAACAACTCATATTTCGGTCTAAAATTGAACAGTTGACTACTGTTCGATCACCCCTCGGCAGTAGCGTCGACCGTCTCTACCCCTGTGACTGGATCGTATACAGTTTCGAATACTCGCCATCGTCGGTCAGGAGCTCGTGGTGGGTGCCGGTTTCGACGATCTCGCCGTCGTCGACCGTATAAATGCGATCCGCGTTCTGCACTGTCGAGAGCCGATGTGCGATAGCGATGATCCCGTACTCTCGATTCATCGACTCGATTGCGGCCTGTACATCGCGCTCTAAGCTCGAATCGAGGTCACTCGTGGCCTCGTCCAACACGAGGAAGTCCGCATCCTTCAGCAGTGCCCGAGCGAGTGCCAACCGTTGTCGTTGGCCACCCGATAACCGAACCCCGTCATCACCGAGTTGGGATTCGTAGCCGTTCGGGAGACCGTCGACGAACTCGTCGACTTTTGCGATTTGACAGACACGCTCGACGTCGGCGCTGGTCGCCTCGCGGTTGCCAATCGTCACGTTGTTTGCTAGCGTGTCGTTGAAGATGTAGGGCTGTTGGCGCACCACGGCGATTCGCTCGCGCCACGCTGTGAGGTCGTACTCGGCAATCGGAACCCCGTTGGCCAGAATGTCGCCTCGGTCGGGGTCGTACATCCGGGCCAGAAGCGAGACGATTGTCGACTTCCCGGCCCCCGACTGGCCAACAAACGAAATGAACTCGCCTTTCTCGATCTCGAAGGAGAGCCCGGAGAGTACCTGTTCGTCCTTGTCGTACGAAAACGAGACCCCATCGAATCGAATGTGGCGAACCTCGGAGACCGGCCGCTCGCCGGTGTCTTCGACCTGCTGTTGTAACCGTTCGACAAACGATTGGGTTCGAATGAGGTGCGACAAGTTTCCCTCGGCCTGATACACATGACTGTTCAGTCGACTCGTGAGTGGGGCGAGACGGAACATCGCAAAGAGGAAAATACCGAGAGCGCCCAGCGAGAGTCCGGAGTACCTAAAGCCGACATAGATCAGCGCGAAAAGCGAGAGCGCGGCCGCGAGATCGTAACCGTTCTGCAGTGCGGCTTTGTTCCGCTCCAAGTTGATCGACGACCGTGTGTACTGTCGGACCGACTGGAGGAACTCCGCGAACAGTTCCTCACCGAGACCGAACAGTTTGACGTCACGAATGCCCTGTGTGCCGGCTTGCACCGACTGCTGGATCGCCTCGTTCGCGCTGGCGACACGATCACCGACTGTGTATCCCGGTTCGATCACGTTGCGGAGGAGATAGGTAATCCCACCGAGCAAGACGATTGCATACAGCGTCATCCGCGGGGCGATAAACAGCATGATACCGAGGTAAATTAGCACCAAAAACAGCGTCTCCATCGCTTCGACGCCGCGCCGAATCACACGTCCCGAATACCGCGTTTCGGTGATAATCGCGTTCAGAATGTCGTCCGATCCCGCGTCGTCGAAGTAGCCGACGTCAGCATCGAGCGTGGAGTCGAACGCTTGGGTCCGTAGCTCCTCTTGGTAACTCATCTCCAGGATAGACCGCAGCCACGCAACGAGGAACGAGGAGGTAAACCGAATGATCATCACCCCACTGATCCCCAACACCAAATAGCCCAACTCGAACGGAACGCCAGCTATCTCGTAAACCGTGAGAAAGCCGTCCATGATCGGACCCGAGGGCAGCGTCTCGCCATCCGACTGGGCGACCTCCATAATCGGATAAATGAAGCTGAGGCCGATTCCTTCGAGAAACGCGGTACACCCACCTAAGACGACGAGTCCAGCGAGGAACCGCGGTCGGAACGCAACGACGTTGCGTATCGCAGCCGCCTTCTCCCGCCACGAAATATCGTGTTGTCTATCGTTCATTCGAGCCTGATTTATGTTTCAGGTCTCGATTCACAAGGGTACTTTTCAGAGATCTTGATACAACATACCGAACGGTTGGGTGCTGGGCTACTCAAGGTAGCCCAATGATTCGAGTCGCTCTTGGGTCGACCGTTCGACACTGGCCGTTGGATGCAGATCAGGGTCGACCGTCCGTTCGTCGCGTCCGGTAACCTCAACCCACGGAACGCGGCGAACGTGTGGCATGACCGTCCCCGGTGGATGCTGCCACGAGCCCCACTCGCCAAGCCCGTTGCCGTGGTCTGCAGACAGCACGATGTCGGCCTCACAGTTCGTTATCAGTCGGTCGAGGACATCATCCAGCACCCAGCGCAAGTTGTCTTGATAAACCGTCCAGAACTCATCGAGACTGATTTCGCCGGCGCGAAGCAGTGGGTACACTGAGGAGCCAGCAGTCGCTCCCTCACTCACCAAATTTTTCAGGAGTTTCGACTCACNGTTCCCCCATTCGGGTCGACTGCGGAACGGTTCATGTGGCTGCAGGTAATGCAGCACTAGCCGGTCGATTCCGAGTTCGTCTCGATTCCGCCACGCGTTGATCCCATGATCTGTCACAACCTCTGGCGGCACGGTTTCGATGCCGTTGCCGATGTCCTGCCAGTGGTGATTGTAGAGGAGTTCGAGATGACCGAGTTTCTCCTCGGTAAGGTCGGCCGACCGGGTCTCCGGATCGTTATGGCTAGCAAACGGGTTTGCGGTGACGTACCCCGTTTTCTTAGCGTGTTCCGGATGGTCGTTGAAGTTCCGATTGATCCAGTCAATCGAGGTCGAGGCATTCGACCAGACTGCCCTCACGTCATACGGTAGTTGGTCATACTCGTGGCGCATTGCTTCCATCTGGTCGACGCGACAGGCATCGAGAATAACGAGGACGTCCCAGTCTCCCCGGTCCCAGATCGCGCTGCCGATCTTTGGATCAATGCCTCGCCGCATTCCACCACGCCAGAATGCCCAACCACTCTCTTTGGTGGCTCGAAGCAGCGACTGTGTTTGGTAGCGCTCGATACTCTCGTCGACCCAATCTTTAAATGTCATGTTGAGGCTCCGTGATCAGTAGGTGTGGCAACGTCCCGACGCAGCCGCCGGTATCGTGCGGTCAGCTCACCTGACCCACATCGTTCGACACCCCAATGCGGCCAGATCTGGCCCAGTCTGTTGAACACCGCCGAGAATCGGGCAAACGGACCGAACAGCCAGAGATCGATCTCACGATCCGTCAACACGAACTCCGTATCCAGATCCCATGGCCGATTCGCCTGTTGTTGATGGTCCTGACAGTACATTTTCGGCGTCCAGTAGGTCCATTCGTTCCGATGGGTTGGATCGGCTTTGGCGTCTCGGCCAACCGGCAGTGTCACCTCAAGGAATCCCTTATCGGACAGCACACGTCCCGCTTCTCGAAAGAAATGTTCAGCGTCGAGATGTTCGAGGACGTGGTTCGCGATTAGGCCGTCGACACTGTCCTCGCCGAGTTGCCAGTCGTCTTCGAGATCGAACTGATGATCCGCGTCGACGAACAGGTCGACTGTTTCGGTGGCTCGCGGGTCAGGATCGGTCCCGGCACCGAGATCAAGTACCCGACTCACGGCTCACCTCCGTCCGACAGCGTCGGGGACTGAGAACGGCGCTCTCCATTCGACGAGCGGTCAGACTCCCACGAGACGTCCACGGTCGACCGCTGTTGGGCTTTGTCGACGGCCGCAGCCATCCCCTCGCAAAACGCGTGCTCCGAGAACTGCGCTGCAAACGTCGAGAGCTCCGCGGGCGTTGCGGTCACACCCTCGGTTTCGAACCGTCTCACAGCCGCAGCGAGATTCGAGACACCGCGTTCGTAGGAGTAGCCTCGCACGCCTTCCATCGCACGCTCACCGTCGACGATGGTGTACTCCGGCATGCCCTCACGAACCGTGAGCACCGGCGTCCCGGCCGCGAGGAACTCGACGGGGACCATCCCGAAATCCTCGTTGAGCGCGTTGAAAATCCCGGCTTTGGCCCCGGACATGAGTTCTTGCTTCCGGGCCTCGGAGACGAACCCCTCGAACCGAACGTTGTCTCCGGCAATCGATTTGAGTTGCTGTTCTTCTGGCCCGGTTCCGGCAACGACGAGTTCGGCATCAGTCTCAGCGAAGGCTTTCACGATTTCGCCGACTCGCTTTGCCTGCGACAGTCGACCGACATAGCAGTAGTAGTCGGCTGTTGGGGCGTCTTCAGGGCTGTATTCGTCGACCGCAACCGGTGGGTAGACCACCTCGATCTGCTCGGCTGGGATGTTCCAGTAGCGCTCGACGCGGCGGGCGACGACCTCCGAATTACAGACCCACAGGTCGGGTCGACGGACGTTACTCTCGTACAGTGTGCGTTGGACGAGATTAAACGCCGCGTCCAGCCGGCCCCGAAGGCCCGAAAGATCCTTCGAGTGATAGAGGTCGTACATCCATCGCGGCGGACTATGCGTGTAGGCGATCACGGTCTGGGTGTCTTTGGGGACCCACCACAGCGGCTCGTTGCCGGAGGTGATGACGGTATCAAACGCGGCCAACTCGGCGGCCTGCCACCGAAGCATGTAGGCGATACTTCTCGGGAGCCCGCCGTGGTCGACCGCGCGTTGTTCGAGTGTCGACAGGGGGATCTCCCGAATATCGAGGTCGTGATCGGCGGGTTCGCAGTCGCTGTTTCGGTGGCCAACGTACAGCGGGGCATCGAAACAGGCTGCAAGCTGTTCGACGAGTACCTCGCCGCCGCCTCGAACGTCGTAGTCCTTGTGGGCAATCGCCAGCGACTCGGTGTCCGGAGAACTCATGTCCACCCCCGTCGACCGAGCAGAAATCCGGAGCCGACACTTGCGGTATACGAGAGCGCAGCAAGACTTTCGAGGGGATGGTTTCGAGACAGCGACCGCACAACTTCGCTCAGGAAGTCGCCTTCTTCATCGCCAAGACCGATTTTTCGTTTCGAAACACCCTGATGAAAGGCGCGTTTCAGGAGGTAGGCCACCCCGAGCTGTTCGGGGAAGACGCGGTGTCTGACCGTTGCGTTTGGTCTGTACTGGACGCCCGTACCGAACCGCTCTTGCATTCTGATACACAGCTCAGTCTCTTCTGCTTGGGCCATGTTCCCGTTTTTGCCGTGGGCCGTGTCGAAGCCGCCCAACTCGTCGAAGATGTCGGCGCGAAACGCGATATTGCAGCCGTAGGTGTTTCTGATCTCTGTTGCTTCGTCGTGGTATGGACCGCCACCGATCAGCCAGTCGAACTCACGCGGGATGTGTATCGGTCTCTCAGCGGGCCATTCGGGTATCGCTGGACCGCCAGCCGCGATGGCTCCATCCTCGAAGGCGTCGACGAGTTCAGCAACCCAGTCGGGAGCCGCAACGCAGTCGTCATCGAGGAACGCATAGATATCGCCACTGGCGTTGTCTGCGCCACGGTTCCGAGCTTCAGCTAACCCCGTCGTTTCCGGGTTATACGTGATCTCGACACCGCCATCAGTCAGTAGCTCAGTCGTCTCGACCATATCCGGGTCGCCATCGAGTGGGAGGACAAGCTCGATATCATCGTAGGTCTGATTTTGGATCGACTGGATCGCCTCTTTGAACAGCCCGTATCGTCCCCAGGTGTGTGAGGCGATGATAACCGAGACCGTTTTGTCGGTCTCTCGGTCACTCATCCCTCCACCTCTATCCCTTCGACTGCCTCCGGCGCAGTGTACGGTGCACAGACTCGTCGGACTCCCTCTTCGAACTCGACCTGCGGCGTCCATCCTGTCGACTCCCGAAACGTCGATGTGTCGGCGAGGGTATCGCTCACGTAGCCATCGAACGGACAGTCGACGTAGATCGGCTCGACGTCGGTCCCGAGAGCGTCGTTGATGAGCCGAACCATCTCGTTGAACGAGTACGACTCCCCGGTGCCGACGTTGTAGACGCCTGTGAGCTGCTCGGCAGCAGTCAGATCGAGCGCCCGAACGACATCGTCGACATGCGTAAAGTCACGCGTCTGGCTACCGTCACCGAACAGTTCCGGCTGCTGGCCGGTGGCGATTGCATCGGCGAACTGGGCGACCGTGTTCGCAAACTGGCCTTTGTGGGCCTCGTTGCCACCGAACCCCTGATACACCGAGAAAAACCGGAGCCCCGCGATGTTCAGCCCGTGGTGGTTGCTGTAGTACTCGGCGTACCGTTCCCGGGCGAGTTTCGATGCCTCGTAGCCCGTTTCGGCCTCCACATCCATCGAGGTCGGAGACGGCTCCGTTCGATCCCCGTAGATCGATGACGTCGACGCGTAGACGACTGACTCACACGTCTCACGAACGGACTCGATGGTGTTGACGAACCCTTCGACGTTCACCCGAACCCCTTGCTGTGGGTTCGACTCGTGCATCTGGCGGGAGGAAAGCGCCGCCAAATGATACAGCACGTCGACGTCACCGACTGCTTCGTCGAGATCGTCATCGAGGACACTCCGTTCTTTGAACGTCACGTCGTCGACGAGGTTCGATTCCGTCCCGAGATACAGATCGTCGACGGCGATGACGTCGTTGGCGGTCGACAGATAGTTCGCGAGGTTCGAGCCGATGAACCCAGCGCCGCCGGTAATAAGCACTCGCTTATCAGTGAGGGCTGGGTCGGACTGGTTCATACACCACCCCCGTCAGTCTGCGGCTGCCGAGTGGTCGGTGTTGGTTGTACTCGTCGGTTGGTGTGTGGAGGGGACACCATAGCGTCTCCTCCTAGGACACCACACCAACCGGCATCTATCTAGGGAATTACACGTAATGCTATTTATATCCAGACAGACGGTCTCGAATCCGAATCTAACGGGTTCGAATAATAGAGACGATCTAACCAGTAAGCACGCTTAATTAAATGTACGTAGATGACGTACAGCTAAGAGAGATGCGAGTGCTGTTTGACAGTATGGGGCTGTGTGAGAGGCGGTCACATTCGCGACCACCGCTGAGCGGTGTGGAACTCAGTCCTTGGTCGACTTGGTCGACTCGGTCGACTCGGTTGACTGCTCGACGGAGTCGGTCGACTGTGGTGTCGAACTGGTCGGCTGTGCTGCTGAATCTGTCGACTCAGTCGACTCCTCGGAACCGGGATCGGCGTCATCGAATCGGGTGGAGACCGCAGTGACTGCGAGCAGTAGGATGCCAAGCAGGAGGCCGATAGTCAGCGCGCCGAACGCCGCCAGCCCCAGCGGTGTCGGGGGAAACTCGATAAGAAACAGGAACCGTGGCGGGTTGATCTGGTCGACGACGGAAGCGGTCATGTAGCCAGCGAAACCGGTGAAGGCGACGATGATGAGATACAGCCCGACGACGACTCGTTGGCCGCGCAGTCCGGAGGACACACCTACATTCGAGGCGGGACGAAATTAGGCGTTTCGTCTGTCGACCGACGCCGTTTTGCACTGCGGCGGCCAACACCCTGTATGGAAGACAGCGACCTGCTTGGGCTGGTCCTCGCCGGAATCGCCCTCATGATGTTTACGACCGGTATCGTGCTGATTATGTAGCCTCGCGTGAGGGAGAGTCAGTGTCGGTGAGTCGGTCGTGGAACGTCTCGGCCTGCGTCCGACTCTCGAAGGTGAGAATAAACGAGCCGTCCCACTCGCCGGCAGCCATTTCCGAGGCCAACGATGGAGCGATCCCGAACCGATTGAGTTCCTCGCCATCGAGCATAATGGCGATTTCTGCGTTCCCATACGTTTCGTCCAACCGTACCGTCTCGGCCGTCTCGGTGACGCCGGTCGTTCCGTCGCTCGTGAGTTCGACTGGGACGGTTGGTCCCATCCGCTCGCTCACCGAGACGGCACCAATCGAAGCGATATCACTCGCGGTGAACAGCAGACGCTCGGTGCCGAGATGGAGTGTCGCCCGAAAGTCGACGGTCGTGTTGATGTCGGTGAACTCGGTAGTCGACTCACCGGTTGGTGAATCGCCGTTCTCTCCGACGCTCCCCAGACAGCCAGCAATGCCAGCCACACCCGCGGTTCCACAGCACAGCACCACTCGGCGTCTCGTCAGTGTCATCGTTCGTGTTTCTCAGATGCAGTGATATAAAAATAGGCCACTGACAGAACTGGCGACAATCAGTTCGTCGGTGGGTTGGATACGAAACACACGTCAGCCAGTCGACTCCGTCGACATCCTTTGAACGTCGGAAAAAAGGGAAAAAAGGGAAAAAAGGGAAAAGGAAAAAGGAAAAAGCTACTCCGAGTCGGTCGTCTCAGCCGTCTCGTCGACTGGCTGTCCACCGTCGGTCGCCACGTCGGCGTCTTCATCGCCACCGTCAGTGGCCAGCGAGGTCTCGAGTTTGCTCTCGAACCACTGCCATTCGACGGTGTTGACGCCGTCGTCGGCGAGGTTCCACGGATCACCGCTTTCGACGCGTTTGCCCTCGAACCACGACGACACCATGTTCCAGAACCAGATGAGCTGACCGACGAAGATGATCAGCGCACCGACCGTGGCCATCTGGTGAAGACTGGCGAACTGCGGCAGGTAGGTCGCGTATCGCCGCGGCATCCCGCCGTAGCCCAGCAGGATCATCGCGAAGAACGTGATGTTCGTCCCGATCATCGTCAGCCAGAAGTGGGCCTTGCCGAGACTGGCCTGATACATTCGGTTGGTGACAAGCGGGAACCAGTAGTAGATGCCCGCGAAGCCAGCAAACGCAATCGCACCCATCACGATGTAGTGGAAGTGACCGACCACGTAGTAGGTGTCGTGAAGCACGAGGTCGACCGGGATCGACGCGAGGAAGACGCCGGTGACGCCGCCAATGATGAAGTTGGAGATGAAGCCGATACAGAACAGCATCGGCGTCGTCAGGCGAATCTTTCCGTTCCACAGCGTCGTGATCCAGTTGAACGTCTTGACCGCGGAGGGGATCGCAATCGCCATCGACACCGCCATAAAGGAGGTTCGGAGGCGTGGGTCCATGCCGGTCGCGAACATGTGGTGAGCCCAGACACCGAACGACAGCACACCAATTGCGAGCGTGGAGTAAACGACGAACTTGAAGCCGAACAGCTGTCTGCCCGCAAACCGCGGGAGGACGTAGCTGATGATCCCCATCATCGGCAACACGAGGATGTAGACTTCGGGGTGGCCGAAGAACCAAAACAGGTGCTGGTATAGTATATTGCCGCCATCCGAGAGGAAGAAAGTCGTGCCGAAGT